>Ga0315296_10000158_pt1 | contig 63893 bp, 62 predicted proteins | sample YL17G14_18_MG_FD_203921 | JGI IMG/M metagenome (GOLD analysis project Ga0315296, IMG submission 203921) | Sediment microbial communities from Yellowstone Lake, YNP, Wyoming, USA - YL17G14_18 | ecosystem: Environmental > Aquatic > Freshwater > Lake > Sediment | place: USA: Wyoming | collected... | reverse complement strand
CAAGGAACATGCTGGCCACGGCGTTGAACGGCATGATCAGACCCAGAACCAGCGAAATAGGGTCTGTCGAGATGGCGAACGACGCGCCGGGTGCGGTCTTCTCGATGAACCCCGTGAAGTCAATCCATGGATATGGGATGACGGTAGCGCCGTAGACTATCCTAGGGATGAAGATGAACAGGCTATAGAACTGGGCTATGACCGCAGTCAGCACCAACGTCTTCATCAAGTTAGGGGGCCTATCCGTGAGAACCAAGGAAACGTCGGCACCGATCCTAGCCATGGGGAAGGGCAGATTCTCGGTGACGACGTAGATCTGCCTGCAGATGTATCCCATCGTCAAGTCAGTCAGTCTCCAAAGGGCTCCTGCCAAGAGCGTGAGCGCCATCGGCATGATCCACTCGGTGTTGAAAAAGGTCCTCATAATCAGGATGTTGCGCGAGTGCAACGGTGCCCACCATGTCGGCACTTGATCCATCAACCCAAAAGCCTGAGCCACTGGGCTGGTTGCGTACCAGGCGCGGTAGATCATCCCCATGGGGAAGGCAAACAGGCCGGTTTCCCACGCGACCTGAGAGGCCATCGCCCATATGAGGAACGTTTCCTGTTTCGAGAGAGGAGCACGCCATATCCTAGCGACCTCAACAAAGAGTAGCAGTGTCGCGTACCTCAGCCCCAAGTCCAACATGACTCCTGAGGAGAGCTGAAGCCATAGGTGTGCCGGCAGGAGAACCACGGCTGCGTACACGACTGCCAGGATCACCCTCCAAGTGAAGCCTTCTCCGAGCGGCCCGCCTTTGGTTGTCATCTTGTCATCAGTTGATGCCATCCTACATTCTCACCTTCCCCTTCTCCACGTAGTCCCTTCTATCTCCTTCTCTCAATCCCCTCCAAACCAGGAACTGCTTTCTCAACTCGTCCACGAACAGCGGGTTGGAGCGCTTCCATATCCCCTCCATTCCGGTCAGTCGCTCGGTCTGCACGACGAAGTTGTACATTCCTCTGCTCTTGTCGGCGACGGCAGTCAGGTGCACCTCCTGGGAAATCCCTTGATCATAGGGGGGCAATAGCACTCTCGTTCTGATGGCCGGGCACTCCTGGTCCCCGTACTTGACCTTGCCGATCGCCGTCTCTGAGGCGATGAAGTTGCCCATGCCCTCCTGCACGTGAGAGGCAATGTACTCCTCCAAGAAGACCAGTATTCCAGGGAGCTCATCAGGGGCGCTCGAGAAAGGCAGTGGGATCGTCCATTCAAGGCCCACGGGCTTTGTGGTGATCTCCCACTTCCTGATCAGGGACGGAGTGGCCATTCTTGAAGCCTCTCGAATCGGTACCAATGAGGCGACTACGGTCGCTAGGATGGATATGCCCAACGATATCAACACGATATCCGAGGAGAAGTTGAAGACAACACTGTAGCTCGGAGCGACCGCTCTGATGACCGCGATGCCCACTATGCCTGCCACATAGCCGAACAGCGCACTCATGACTGCATACTCGGCGATTTCAGCCAAGAACATGAACGAGACATGGAGTGGAGAGAGCCCCACGGCGCTCAGAATGCCGATCTCACGAGTGCGCTCCTTCACGACTCCGAGCATCATGTTGAAGATGATGAGCATGATAACTGCCATCAACATGGCGATGTCCCGAAGTCCCAGCAGCGAAATCGAGGTGTATATGCTCATCTGGCTGACTTCTTCCCCCTTGACACCATAGTAGGGGTTCAGGGAGAGCTCAATCCCTAGTTCCTTGGCGTACTCTCCGATGATCGATGTGTCGTTGAACGCTAGGGCAACGGAGGTCGGCCTCCCCTCAAGCTCCAAGCTTGTCAGGTACGGGATCATCATGACCACGCTCGGATCTAATGGGCTCTGTCCGGGCCTCTTTGTGTCTATGGGTACGATTGATCTCTTGTCCATGTCCTCAAAGAGAGTTGAGTTCTTAAGGAAGATCTCGTTGAACAGGCCCACGATCTGGAAGTCAAGTCCAAGCATCTTCACCGTGTCTCCCACGCCTACACCCAACGACCTACTGAGGCTCTTGGCAATAACGCAGACCTTCGCGTCCTCTTCTGATGGGATGAACCAACGACTCCCCTCCGTCAGCAACTCGGAGGAGTATTCCTTTATGAGCGGATCGCCCGGGGTCATCCCGAGGACCGCGCCCATGAGGACTCTTTCGGACCCACTTAGCAGCTCGAAGCTGTTACCCAAGCTTGATGAGCCCGTGATGATCACCCCCCTCCGTATTCCCTTTGCGTACAACCACACCCTTGGGTGAACGGTGGCTATGCCCTCAAGCCTCTCCGACAGCGTCTCCATGTAGCCCGGGCTCATGCTTTGCCAGTCATCTCGCCTGAGCATGATTCCGGTATACGGCGAATCCTCCCGCACTGGGAGTGACCTGATCAGCATCATGTCGGGCAGAGAGGTTAAGGCGGTGAGTGAGAACACCATTATGCTGAGAGACACGCAAGTCAAGATGGTCCTGAATCTTCTCTTCCTCATGTTCTCAATTCCCATGGTGAACGCCATCATCACAGCACTCGTCCTGCTGATCTCTGCGAAGTGAAGGCCCATCATCTTCTGCCTGAACTGCCTGAGCTGATCCGCGAAGAGCCCCACCAAAATCGCTTGGACGGGTGTCAGAAGCAGCACCGACACCAAGCCCACTAGGACCATGATGGTGCTCGAAGCTAGATGGAAACCAGGGTGGAAGATGAACAGGATTGCCACGAAAACAAGGAACACCCCCACGTTGGCGAATATCCTCTTCAAGATTGAGAGCGAGCCGAACACTAGCTGTGCCAGAAGAAGCGACGCTAGGACTAGCAGGGTCGAGAAGACTGATATTGTGTTGATGACGTCATCGTAGAGTTGGCGCGTGTAGGTGTACGCCAGGTACTCGTAGTTCCACCCCGTCCTCATCAGACTCTCATATCTGCTGTAGCCCCCGCTGTCATACGATGCTCTTGCCAGGGTGAAGTACTCGCCGGCCTGTGCATGCAGAGGCTCGGCCAATAGACTGTGAACGTTGTAAGAGGAGGTAACGGCCAGTCTTCCGCCGACGATGAACGCCAGATTCTGCGCCGTCTCCCACAGTGAGTCATACAGGACCAGCTGCTCCCCTCGGCTCACATTGTACCCCGCCCCTTTGTTGTTCAGGACGATGTTTGGATAGGGAAACCTCGAGGTACTGGCGATCACCTCGACGAGGGAGTTGGGGGGAACGTAGACGACCCGAACGTCAGACGTGGCAGCAGTCGACGCGAACTGGAAGTCGGTCGGCACGTGTCCTGAGGCGTCGAATACTACGTCACCTCCCCCAAGTGGAGCCAAGGACGGCTCGTTGACGACCTCAGTCTTCAAGACGTCCGTGTACTGGAACTCACCCAAGTCAAACAGGACAAGGGAACCTGTGTCGAAGACTGTTGCTCGGTCGATCCTGTATTCGGGCTTGTCGATCAGGTGCAGCCTCTGGGGACAACCGTATCTCCCGAAGTCCGGGGCTGCCAAGACACACCCATACTCATCCACAACATAGGGCTCCACGATCAGCAAGGCGGTGGTCAGGACACCCTCACCAGATGTGAAGCGGGTTGTCGACCACCAGGTGTTCAGTGCCGGCACCCCGTGGATGGTGAAGTTGCCGAGATCGTTCGGCTTGATGATCATGCTGAACGACAGAGGGAAGGTAAGTGCGGGGAACCACAGATACGCATGGATCAACGCCGTGGCGTTGGGCCCGTAGTCTTCCATCAGGGTGTCCTTGCTGAGTGCCTTATACCAGGCTGACCTGAAGTCATACTTCACCACCGTGCCCGTGACAGTAGCGAACCCACCACCTCCCAGTTCCGAGGAGAATCTCGTCGGAACCGAGTCCGAGTGAAGGGGCACGGTCGGGAGCCTCAGCGTCTCCTCGATGAAGGCCAAGGCAGTCAGAGCTTGTCCCCTGAGCTCGTCCAACTCCATCTTGTCCACAGTGTCGTCGGGGGTATTCCAGTTATCTCTTCTGTCGTATGACGTGAATATCGTGAGTCCGGTTCCCCCAGCTACGGTGTAAGCCTCGTGGTCGAAGCTGAGGGGAACCGACATGAATGCCTCCCATACGCCGCGCGGAGTGTCATTTAGGGCATTGTCGACGTTGGTACCGTACTCTCCCATCCTGGGGATGATCTCTCGGTTGATGGCGTCGTGTAGATCCAGGTACCTGTTCTGTGCGCTGAGACCTCCTTGGCTCCCTCCTGCGGCCAAGTAGTAGTTGTACTCCCAACCGGCATAGGCAAGCGTCACCCTATTCCCCCGTGTCCCCAGATCCAGCCCGATGAACAGCTTCAGCTCGTTGGAGTCCCAGATGAACCTGTCCGTAGGGGAACTCCTCATTATCTCCTCAACGAACTCCCTGGCCCCAGCCATGTTCTGGTGGTACCCGGAGAGGAACGCGAACACCAGCGTCCTGTAGGGCCTGTGGTCCTTGTAGAGCTTGGCGAGCTCAAGAAGCAGCCCGACGTTCATCGCCTCTCTAGCACCAGGAGACCTGTCCATGGCGACTGACCAGGAGTCGAAGTGGGTGGCGAGGACCACGGTCTCGTTGATCTCTCCCGGAATCGTGACGAAGATGTTCTCAGCAGCCACTTCTCTCCATGTCACCCTGGACTTCAGGACGACGCGATTGTCCTCGGACTCGGCCAGACTCAAGAGCCTGTCCGCGACTTCCTTCTCAACAAGAACCCTCGGGAAATTGAACGCGACATTCAGCCTCTTGTATTCAGCTTCGTCCTTGGTGATAGGGACTTCCGCGTAGAATATGACGGCCTTGGCTCCAAGGGAGGCAGCAGTGACCCATTCGTCCTTGCTGTCCATCCTCATCAGCACCACGCATCCGTTCAGAGTCCTCCCGTCAAACTCCTTGCCTCCCCTTTCAACGTAGACCAGAGGTCCGGCAACACCATCCGGGGGGGTCGAGGATAAGGCCACCAAGTTCGGCTCAAGCGGGAATCCTTGCAAGGTCTCGCCCGAGGAAACCAAGGTAATCTCAGCACCCAAGCTGAACGGTACTAACACGGTGAATTCTTGGTAAATGGGCGCTAGACCATATGATGCCAACACTCCGGTTATGTACTCAATGCTGTCGTAGTATCCCTCGTACCCTGTCACTCTGGAAGAGTAACTCGAAAGCGCTCGTCCATGAACCACAACAGCTTCCCAGTCCAGCCTGTCAACGATCTCAGGGTGAGTTCCGCTCCTGAGGACAAAGGCTTGGGCGCCTACCAGAATGGAGGCGAAGAGAAGGATTGAACTCGTCAACACGACGAGAACTATTGATGAGCCGCCTCTTCCAAGGGAACGCATCAGTACGATGAACCTGTTCGCGGGGTTAGAAAATTTATAAGTCTTCACATCGGCGCCAAACCTAACGACACGAGTGGTCTATTGATGAAGATCGCAGTATTGAGGGGGGTTAGAAATTTCGTGATAGAAGATGCTCCTGTTCCCACCCTAGGTCCGAGCGAGGTGCTGGTGCGCGTAAAAGCGTGTGGAGTGTGCACATCTGAACTCTACACCTGGAACGGTAAGATCAAGAACGCGCAGTTCCCTCAGTATCCTGGGCACGAGCCGAGTGGGATGATAGAGAAGGTCGGTGAGAATGTGAAAGGCCTCAGGGAAGGGCAACACGTCACATTGTGGAGCGAGGGCAGAGGTTTCTCCGAGTACCTGAAAGTTCCGCCCAACTATGTAGTACCCATTCCTGATGACCTGCCATTTGAGTTGGCACTGGGCGAACCAGTCGCATGCGCGATGAATGGGGCGAGACGCTCCGATGTGCAGCTTGGTGACACTGTCGTCGTGATAGGGGCAGGGTTCATGGGCGCACTGATGATTCAAGGGCTGGTCTTAAGAGGCCCGTCGAAGCTCATCGCCATTGACTTGGAGGAGGACCGACTGGAACTCGCGAGGAAGTTCGGAGCTGATGTGACGCTGAACTCAAAGAAGACTGATGTCGTGAAGGAGGTCATGAACCTGACAAACGGAGTTGGAGCGGACGTGGTTGTGGAGGCCACAGGTCACCAAGAGCCGATTGACCTTGGGACCGCGATGGTTAGGATCAGGGGCAGACTGATAGTGTTCGGCTACCACGTTGGCGCACCTCGTCAGGTTGACATGAGCACATGGAACTGGAAGGGCCTCGATGTCATAAACGCCCATGAGAGGGCGCCGGAGATCTACATGAAAGGCATGAGGATCGGCGTCAGCCTGATGACAAAGGGCAAGATAACGACTAAACCGCTGGTGACTCACGTCTTCCCGCTCGACAAGGTGAACGACGCGTTCGACGCAAACGATACCAAGCCGAAAGGATTCATCAAATCTGTCGTCACGTGTTAGGATAGGAAGGCGTAAAAGGCGACCCAATGGGGGTCACCCAAGGTGAGGATAATGAGGACGTACAAGGAGGATAGGACCTTCTCGGGTATGACAGGACCTGCAGTGGTAGTGAAGCCAGATACCCCTTGGAGCTTCATCTTCTGGCGCGGTGCGCAATACGTCGGATGCATCGACCTCGGAGGTGAAGTCTGGTTCAACCCGGAATGGCTTGAGACGAACTCGCCAGAGGATCTCCACTGTTACGAACCGATAATGGACAAGCAGTGCAAGTACTCACGCGCCGACATCATCGAGGCGGGTGAGGCGAGGGCTAGGGTCAGATGGCACTACGCCTGCTGCAACATAAAGTACGAGGTATTCCACGGGAACACCGAGGCAGACGAGTACTACACTGTCTACCCTGACGGCGTCTCAGTCAGGGAACTTGTAGCGTGGCCCGGAAACCAGAACTCTTTCGGTGGCAATTCGAGGTTTTGGCAGGTCCTCGAGTTCATACTGATGAACGGCACAGGAACTAGGCCCGACGACGTGGTGGATCGGGAGAAGGCGTTCGTGTTCATGAACGAAGGGGGCGAGAAGCTGTCGTTCGCTTGGCCGCTTCCTTACAAAGACCTGACGCCCCTGTGCAAAGTGCACCCTGAGGTGATAGGCTGGAAGACGTACATAGGGAAGGTGAACCTCAGGGACAGGCCGAGCCCCTTCGTAGCTTTCATGAAGGACAGACAATTCTTCCCTTACGACCCCTGCAACTACTGCAATCAGGATCATCCGGCTTTCCACCTGTTCTTCTCGAACGCCGTATGGAAGCACTGGCCCGCGAACCCGATGGAGAACTTCGTGCTGGCAGTTGAGGCAGAGGAGGAGATCTGGGGCAAAATGCCCACGCACACATCGTTCTTGGACTGCAACGTCACAGGCATACCGGGCAATGTCCCGGCGAGACCATCCTCCTACCTCTTCTTGGTTGGTGCGACACAGGACCCGGACGACGGCAAGGTGATAGAGCTCGTGAAGTCCTGGACCACGCCAGCAGGGATCGAGACGGGATACGAGAGCAAGAGACTTCCTTGGGGTCTCTCGCATGGCCCGATCCTGTACGAGGGTTACAGGCATGACCAAAGGGCGTATGTCTTCAGGCTGATGGGAGCCCGAGAACTCCGCTTCAAGATGAAGCCTATTGTCAAGGTCATCAACCCAGTCGTAAGGGTTGAGAACTGGTCAGACTCAGGGCCCAAAGTGATCGTGCAGGGGGACGATTTGCCGAGCGACTCCTACAGGTGGCAGTTCGACGGAAGCACACTGACGGTCTGGATGAAGGGCGAGTTCACGAAGGAGACGGAGTTCAGGATCGCATGAGGCATGTCGGCTCTTGAACATACGAGAGAACGTGATGGCGATTCTCCACCATGAGAAGCCGGAGAGAATCCCGTGGCTCACGTACGACATTCCGTACCCAATGTTGCCGAGGGGAGCGTGGGAGCGCGAACTCAGGAACAAGGGGCTAGGTGTGATTGGGCTAATGGGATTCTACCCCTGCGGCAACGTCTACAACGCTGAGACTCCGAACGTTGAGGCGATACAGAAGCCCACCCGACAAGGTGGCAGGAGGATCATCGAGACCACATACCGCACTCCCGTTGGCGAGCTGACGAAGAAGGAGGACTGGAGCATCAGCCCTCCGAACGCATGGACGCTCGAGTACCCAGTGAAGGGCCCGTCGGACTATGATGTGCTGAAGTTCATCGTGGAGGACACAGTGTACGAGCCGAACCACGACGCGTTCTACTGGGTTGACAAACAGGTCGGAGGCGACGGCTATGTCAGGGCGGACTGCAAGACTCCATTCCAGGAGCTGCTCATCAACCAATTGGGCTACAAGGGGCTGGCGATGGGGATCTACAGGTACAAAAAGGAGCTTGAGGAGCTCATGAAGACAATGGAGAGGAGGTACTTCGAGCTCGTCCGCATCCTCGCGGACTGCCCGGCAGAAGTCATCGGGGTAGACGGGAACATCAACGGAAGGGTGGCGAGCCCGGCTCTCTTCAAGAAGTACTTGCTGCCCCTATATCACGAAGCTTCCGAGATACTTCATGCGAAGGGCAAAGTGGTGTCCGCCCACATGGACGGCGCCTTGGCCTGCTTGAAGGACCTGATGCCGGAGACGGGCATCGACGTGATCGAGGCATTCACACCGCCGCCTCTGGGGGACCTGCCCATAGAGGAGGCGAGGCGAGCTTGGGGCAATCACACGATCATATCGGTCAACTTTCCCGAAACAGTGTGTCTCGAAGGGGTGGACGCTGTGAGGAGGTATACCACCGAGCTGCTCAGGAAGGTTGCCCCAGGAGACAGCTTCATGCTCACTGTCACTGAGGACATTCCTTACAGGGCACCGAACGACATCCTAGAGGCGAGCCTCAGGGTCATAACCGACGTCATGTGGGAGCACGGGAAGTACCCAATCAGGCCCTGAAACCTGTGCCCGACAGTCCGCGCATCGTCTCTTACCCAAGATCAGAGCGAAGCAGAATATTGGCAGATGCCACAGGGGGGAACAATGCAGTTCAGAAGAGGGCTAGGCTCCGGAGGGCCTCAGCTATCGCCGGCGCGACCGAGATGACACTGTACTTCGTGACCACGCAGTCAGTGCCGTAGATCGCCTTCGCCCCGGCGTTCATCAAGCGCTCAGCAGACTCCTCCTTCAGGAGGGGGAAAGTGCACGCGAGATACACATCCCTTGCGCCCTGATCCTTCACGGCCTTGGTGGCATTGAGCATTGTTCCACCAGTGCTTATGATGTCGTCGACTATCACCACGTCCCTGCCCTTGACTGGCAACTCCTTCGCCTGGGTGAAGATCTCACCAGTTCTCGGGTCGCGCACCTTGCCGAAGTAGTCCCACTCACCCGAAAGGATCTCAGCAATGGTCTTGGCCCTCTTAGGGGCCTCGTCGTCCGGTGTGATGACAAACGGGTTCTTCAGGTTGAGCTGCTGAAGATACTTCCCGATGCTCGGCATTGCTGACAGGTTCTTCGTTCCCACCTTAAAGCGAGAGAGGGTGTTCTCGTTGTGCACGTCGAACGTCATGAAGAAGTCAATGCCGGCGGACTCAAGCAATTGCACTATGACCTGCGAACCGATCGCCTCCCCCGGCAGTATTCTTCTGTCCTGGCGACTGTACCCGCAGTACGGGACCACAGTCATAATCTTCTCGGCCCCGAGTTCCCTGGCGGTGCTGACCAAGAAGAACAGCTCCATCCAGCGCTTGTCCTGCGGCGGGTCACACGAGTGCACTATCACGATATTGTTCCCTGCCACCTCACCCGCCAGACGGACGTATGACTCCCCGTCTGGGAACAACTTGTACTGGACATCTACGACATCAGCCTTCAGGAGTTCTGCCACTCTGCGGCCGAGTTGATCAGAAGAAGGTCCGGGTATGACTATCATTTTTGGACCCTATTCTTTCGCCGTGCGTCCAAGGGAGATATAAGCGTTACCAGAGATACTGGGCATCGAACCTCAGTTCGCCTTCCTGGCAACACCAGAGGCCCTATCTCCTATAGAAAGTGTTAGAGACTTGAGTGAGGAACTCCGCCTGCTCCGACGCTGGGTCGAGGCTCGGTGGGCGATCGCAATGCGCTCACGTCGTGCCTAGTCCGTGCCTCCTCTCAGATTGCTCTCATGACAAGCGGATCACATCCCTGTAACGGGAGCAGGAAGCTGCACTTACCGATCCCAACTTAGAGATCTGTTGTAGGCAATCGTCCAGAAGGGGGAGGAGGCGGGCGCGTCTCTCTGCGAAGTCAGGTTCTACGAGGGTAGAGGCAACAACATCACAGTGGAGAACAGGGTCGCGAAGGCGCCCAACTCGAGCATTGTGCGGGGGGCCGGAGTCAGGGTGATCGTGAACAAGCTATGGGGATTTGCATCTGCGAATCTGGTCACGAAGGCTAGTCCTGGGGGGGACGCACTAGGTGAAGCGATGGGAGCTGCGAGGTCGATTGAAGCGACAGGACGAGGCTGGAGGCAGCGAACCTTCCGACAGGGTTCATCGAGAGAATGATGGGGCATAGGCCCTACTTGGATCAGTCCTATCTGAAACCCCGGGAGGAAGAGTTGGCAGATGCATACCGGTCCGCGGTCTCCCTGCTGGGAGTGGGGTAGGAACTGCAATCGGATAGGTTCAGCCCTTAAACCACCCCCAAAGATGTTGAGGTCACTACCTGTTCAATAGGATTAGTTAATTAAAAGTAAAGTAAGTAGTAGAGAGGCGCAAATCGTTGCGGTTGGCCATGCCCGAATGGAGCTATCCGTTAGAGAGATCTGCAGATTTCACAATTGCCCAAGCCCAAAACCGCTGAAATCTCGAAATCGCCCACTTTTCTTAGAAGTGTGCGAATTGTTGCGGTCGGGAGTATGTCTTTTGCGGTTGGTTGCGGTGGCGGCCTCGTAAGAGGTTGAGGATGTATATGCACCTATAAGCACTTGAAGGCAATATTGGAAAGGGGAAGCGAGGACGCGTACAGTAGCGCGCGTGCTACTGGCTATGATCCCCGTGTGGTCTTCCGATACCTCGATGTCTTGGTTGGCAAGAGACAGACGTGGATAGAGGTTGACGGTCTCCTGCGACCACGCAAGAAGGAGGAGCTGCCGAAGAACCCATCGGGAGGATTCTCATTCGTGAATCTGAAAGAGGAACGTCGGCTCTGTTAAGTTAGCGGTTGGTCGTTCTGCCTGTTAAGCGTCGGTTGATGGGACCCTGTTAAGAACTCGTCCCTGCGATAGTAGGCTGGGTGGAAAGAAAACTTCAACCGAGCGAGACAAAAGAGAAACCTATCCGATAGGTCGGACGACCTATGCGATAGGTCGGAACTGCAATCGGAACCTATTCGATAGATTTAGTTAAATTTATTTGTTACTTTGACAGGTTTCGTTAAATTTATTTGTTACTCTCCTAGCCCACTTCTCTCACAAGGTGAGATAAAAAAATGCCGAGATCGTTCGAATACCCGGTGGCCGGTGTACCGCGCGCTTTCTCAATGTGGGTCCTAACCATTGGTTCGTTTGCGATGAACGTAGAATTAGATGGTGGGTCTGGTGGAACCTATTCTCGGCTGGAGACACGAAACAGAGGAAATCTGGAAGAGGGGTTGCGAATTGCTTTCAAGCTATCAGGGGGTTGATTGGGGTGTCGAATACCAGCGCATGCGAGAGGTGCTAAGTTGAAGATGACCGAATGGGCGGAGGAGCTTGCGAAATGGTTTGAAAAAATCGGTTGGGCGTTACCGAGCCTCCGAGGAGAGCGACTTGGCAAGGTGAAGATGAGGTAGGATCATGACCTTTTCCAGAAACCCGGAGGAAAAGTCCAAAGGGGCTAGAGCTCCTAAGCAAGATCCTGCTCTCCGAGCATTCTCACCCCAGGGGAGCCACCCAGAGGGTCAGTTTACGCCCCCCGTGAGTACACGCCGGAGGTCCCTAGACAAATTAGCCAAGGCCAGGATTTCCGAAGATCTCGACCGTGATGTCGGTGATATAGTGCAGAACCTTGATCTCTGGTCCAGCAAAGCCGAGTTCTACCGCGAAGCGATTAGGATGTACAGAAACCGCTGGATTGACGAAGCACGTTGGAAAAAGGAGCAACGTGAGGGGGGAACTCACGATCCCCGCCGGAGCAACGATCCTTGGCATGCTCGCGGATCGACCGAAAGCGCGCGCGAGGTGAAGTCTGAGTGAAGTCCTTGGTGAAGCTGCAACGGGGGCTAACGCTCAAGGAGAGGATCGACCAGCTTTTGACCCGTTATCCTCAGCTCTCAGCCAAGAGAACCGCGGAAATATTGGGGGTTGACCATGCTCGGACGAAGAAGTACGTCTGGAATCGTCGTTGTGTGCTCAGGAATAAGGGCCTGATTGGGACGAGCCGGAGGATCTACCGGACTATTGGAGGTGACTTGCTGATAAGCTGTTTTGAGTTCAGGCCTATGAGAAGGGCTCAGGCCCTCGCCGAACTTCGGCGTAGCATTCGCGACCAGTTACGGAGGTCCCAGTCGACCGTCCACGCCCGAATCCATGGACGCAACCAGGCGATCGACAGGGCTGGCTTCTGCACGAGGTGCCAGAGGGCTGTGTCGCAGAGGATGGAGGAGGCCGCCAGGGCCAGGAGCGTTTGAGGGACTATGACGACCGCAGCCAAGCTAGACCGCTCGATGGAGCAGCGGATGAACCGAGTGCTCACCCAGCTCGGCTTCGACTACGCAGTGGTCTGGTGTCCAGATCCAAACGCCCAGTACGACGCCATGATCTTCCCTGGAAGGAAGCTGATCGAAATCTACGCAACCGACAGAGCTAGCGCTTGGAGCGCCTTCGTCCACGAGGTGGTGGAGCTTGAGCTGAAGGACATGGTCGGTCTACACGTCGAGATCGAGAACTCCCTGCTGAACCTGTTGCAGAAAGTCGCCTACCAGAAGAAGGAGAGGGCCATAGAGAGAATCGGGCGTGACCTCCGCGCGATTTTTGAAGGTGAGCAATCATGACGTATGCGACGACCCAGATACGCGCGACGGACGAGATCAGGAAGCTCACGAGCACTGAGTACAAGATCGTGACAGAGGACGAGCTCGATGAGTATCTGAAGGACGGCTGGGAGCCCGTGAATAATCTCCGCGACAACAGGGTCGTTGTGAAGAGGAGTCCAGTCATCTCTCGAAGGTGATATGTCCGTCCTTTTCTAAGAGCACCTTGAATCTCTCAATGAAGTTCATACCCACCACGAAGCAGTCACCCAGCCAAGTCTTGATGTCGGTTTCGAAGAGGTCCGTTGGCTTGGGAACGTAAGCGACGAAAGGACCCAGTCGTGCCACTTCTTCTCGGCGGCATAGGACGATTCTCGGTACCACGACCCAAGAGTAATCCATTGCGCCGCCCCCTGTGGTGACCCCACAGTCTCTGCCTTCTATGGTTAGGTGTAGCAATCGGCGGTTTATTTGTGTCGGGACCATACACTTGCTTGCTCCGGTATCCACAAGGACCCTATCCATCATATGGAGCTCGCCTGCCGCGTCCTCAAACCCGACGGGGATGCGGTACAGCTTGTTCTTCGGGTAACTCACCTGAGGCAAGTAAATTCAGCGGAACAGAAGCTCGTCCTTGCTTTGGGCGCGAAACACTGTCGAGATCTTCAGTGATTTCTCTTTGGCCAAGTCGAACAGTTCGTCCAGATCTTCTCGCGCAATCACTTCACCGTTCTCAAGGATGGCGACCCACTTGCCGCCGTACTTCTCGTCGAGCTTGGCCAGAGCCTCTTGACTATTCTTGGCTCCCTCTACCTCTTCCTTCTTGATCTGGATTGTAGTTGCCAATTAGTATTCGTACGAAGGTAGCTAGCTAGCTAGACATATATAATGTTTGTCCTATGAATATATCAACAATACTGGATCAAGCGGGATTTGAGTCAAATCCCTGCAACATGGCCATTCAGGCCGAAATGAGCTAGATTTGGTCTATTCGCTCGTGATAGGTGCCATGCTCATCCTATGAGTCGAGCCCCCTTCTTGCCTTACAACCAGCGTTCTGAATCAGTGTCATCCATTTGTTCTCCCCCTTGACCTCTATCCCCGCTACCTGCGCTGGGGTTCTGACTTCCTTGGCCAATTTGGCTAGCGGCACAAGCCCTACTTAGATCAGGCCTACCTTAAGCCATCAGAGCAGGAGCTGGCCGAGAAGTACAGAATTGGCCTTCGGGAGTTGGCAATCTCCGGGTGAAAAGATCATGGTCAAGGTCGAGGTCCGGAGCGGCTTTCGAGGGCAGCTGAGGTACCTCAGGAAGGGATACGAGCCTCGCCGGGTCAAAGTGCTGTTCGTGGCAGAATTGCCTCCGCCCCAGAGTGGTCATGCACTGAACTACTTCTACAACCCTGTGTTCGCCTCCAACCGGCTCAGGAAGTACATGAAGGAAGCACTGGAGAGAGTCAGCCTCATCGACGCAGCGGAGGATGATCGCGAGCAACTGGGTCCTCTAGCACTGCTGGTGAGAAGCCAACTCGTGAGACTGCAGTCCCTACTACTCTGCCCCTCCCGCTATTTTAGCCTACTAATGTGAGATGCTTGATGGACTGGGCTGACGAAGATAGATCCTTCGTGCGAGCCTACCGTATCTGCCCGTTTGCCGTGAGTCCTGTCTGGAACCCGTGAGCGTCGCCTGATGTAGACAACAAGAGTGGCTATCAACATCATGACCGCCACACCCAGTCCAACATCGGCAAGCATCTGATCGTGAAGCTCCTTCTGATAAGTCTCCTCGGCTCCGAACGCGTCTTGTACGAGTTCAAGGGCCTCTTGCGCTTGACGCTTTGCCGACTGATAATCCCCCAACGCTAAGGCCTCCGCAGCACCCGCCCGCTTATTCCTCGTTTCAGTCAGTAGTCTCTTGGCCTCTGGACTTTGGAGTTGCTTAGCGGTGGCTTCGACCATCCGATCATCTACCTCACTGATCAATTCACTGGCCTCTCTTCTGACCGGTTCGAAGACCAGTTGACTGGCGTTCCTGATTCTGCTCATGGCTGAGACAAGGTCCCCCGCAAGAAAGGCATCCTGGGCCCTCCGGAGTTCTTCGCAAGCGAGCGTCATGTTCGATCCTTGCTTTGACACTTCTAGTATTTTCGAAGTAGCATTGGCTGATTCAAGCATGAATGCCCCTCGCAGGCCGTCGGTTTTTGCGAAAACGAGCATACCGACCTCTCTGGGCCTCAGAGTGAGCGGAAATGAGGATACTCCGTCCACCTGCCTTGCCTCCAACGTCAGATTATCGCCAACTACCGAGTACATGAGGTAGATCCCGCTCTCTAGTTGGTCACGGATCGAGCGCACCGGGACTACGACTTCGACAGACCTGTCCCCTATGTTTGTCAGTGCGAGCCCCACGCTCGCATCAGCGGCTCTCCACATAGAGTACAAGACCGCAGTTGTGTTGGTGTACCTGAGTGCCCATTGTGAGGCCCCCCATACGGGGTTGGTGATGACCATTTGTGGCAATTGTAGCCTCGGAGGCCTTAACAGTTGTCCGCTAACCACGAAGTCAAACGCGTAGCTGTTCCTAGCCTCACCTAATCTCCGCAGGTACTCTAAGGCGGGATTTGTGCTTGCGCCTTGTAGCCATCCCCACTCCGACAGCAGTTCATCTAGCAGGAAGTAGCTGGGCTGACCATTTACGAAAGAATAGCCCAACACCTTGAATGAGTAGTTGTACTCCCTCTCGGACCAAACGTGCACGTAGTGTCCCTTCTCTAGTATCGAATTGGGATAGACATACTGGAATAGAGGTATCGGGTCAGCACCCGTCCTTTGCCAGTCCCCGTAGTCGTCCCTCATCTCACTCGCTGCATCCCAATCCTGATAGAAGTCCAAGTAGGGCAAGTACATCTCATTCACCCCTTCTGACCCGATCACGACTTCCGGGTTTATCCTCCTTGACTCATCCCTGATCTGGGCGACAAGCTTTTGCAGCCCTATGGCCCACCAATTGCCGTAGCCGAGTGGATGGCCGTGATTGGCCGCGTAACAACTCGCCATCAGGATGGCCAATCCGTCGAGCTGCACAGCGTCAACCTTGTGTCTCACCAGAGTGAGAACGGCATCCTTGATGGTAGTCTGCCAATAGTCAGTAAAGGGACACATCGCTACTGTGTGCTTCTCTTCGTCTGCGACATGACTTCCATCGGGGCTTTCCACTATTGCCCATTCCTTCTGATAGCTCGACAGTGTCGTATCATATCTGTATAGATCGATCATCACAAAGATCCTTCCTCCAGCAGCGTGAATGCCTTGGATCATACTATCAAACGATTCCCAACCCTCCCAAGGCGGAAACCATTCGCCGAAGGTTCCATATGCTCCCCTGCTTTCCCAGCCGATCACCAACTCAAGCGTGGGTATGCCAAAGTACTGACAATCCTCCTCGGTCGTCGTCGGCAGTTCTGCAAACGGATTGCGTAGAGGCACACCATCGTTCGCGTACTTGATACTCTCATGGTAAGCGGAGAGTCTGAGGTACCATTCCGGTGTTTCCTTAGCAGCGAAAGTTCCCTCGACGGCCCACCTTTGCTGCGATGCCCACTGCCTGTAAATGTCGGCAGCATCAAACCAGTCCCCCTTGAATACGCCGATGGACACCGCGTAGGGAAGCACCACCTCCTGTAAGGGGGCATCCGGCAGATAGTGGGTGATCTGCATAAGCCAAGTGCCAGGTGACCCAGGACTAGCGGTAAGAACATGCACGCTCCCCTGCGTATCGTTCGTTGACACATACAACCCGGCGATGTTCTCGTCATAGAAAGACATGAATTGAAGGGAGTTCCAGGCTGAAGGATACATGCCATGAAGTGGAATGTTGAGCTTGTTGAGGGGATCCCGTAGCAGCATTCCAACACGTTCAGGATATACTAGGTAGTCGTCCGATGAGCTTGCCCCAATCTGCGCCAGACCAGTTATTATCGGAAAGTCGATGTACTGCACGGTCAGGTTCTCTTGCTTGGAGGTCATCGCTAGGGTCCAGTACGTTAGGCCTGAAGCATCAAGCACAGTTACGTTGACATCGACCTCCAACGCAAAACCTCTTCCTTCTATTATGAAGTTAGCCCAATGGAGGCAAAGCCTGAGTCCGCCTTCGAAGCGGGCGGCAAAGTAGTTGAAACTCACTGCGTTGTCTTGATGGACCCCCAAGGGATAGATGTAGAACAAGAGCGGACCGCTCTTGTCCTTCACAAAATCCTCTCCAGAAGCTTTGTGAATCACCGAGAGGATTCCTCCTTTGGAAGGTTTGTCGATGACGATCTCGATGAAATCGTTACCTACTCGTAGTTGGCGCACACCGTCCACGAAGTAAGCTGCCCCACCGCTGGCAGGTATGAGTCCCGGCCGAGCCACAAAGGTTGCAGGAAGTAGCACAGACATTAGGATGAAACCACAGCATAAGGACGAGACAGACTTTGTCAATACCTTCGCGCGGCACAGCGGACAATCCGTCGTCGCAGGTTGCGGCCTTGGGTTCAACTTAGTGTCAGCCATTTCGTGCGACTCCTAATAAGATATTCGGCCATCCACAGTATATTGAGAACGGCGCCGTGGCATGGATCGACAGCTACGTCTATGTGCTCGACCCCTGAGATCTACGGGCTGACTGCTCGGTCGTCTGACGGGTGCCCATCCGTTCACCTGAGCAACACATTTCCCACCCTCGCTTGTGAATGAGGAGACTGAGAAGTTGCTCGCCAGACCCTCAACCAAAGGGGCCGCACAGATAAGAGTCGATGGTGAGACAGGAAGGATTGTGGTTATGCAGCCGCGCGCGCCTCCAACAGGGTTCGAGGGCTAAGTGGTTGGAGCAGAAAGAGGTCCACCCCCAACGCGTGCGTCGGCTCATTTCAGTTTCTTCGAGCCGTCTCTCAGCCTCTACGTAAGATGATCGGGCTTAGAAGCATCGAGATCCTAGTTCCGAGTAGAATGGGCAGGACGGTCCCGACGTTCAGACAGTGGTTGAACGCCGAGTATCAGGAGTGGATGAAGATGAAGGTCATGCTGCCGGAAGAGGAGAGAAGAGCGCTCAAGGAACTGCTCGATGCAGCCGTCACCAGATCTGACGCAGGATCCATAGTGCCGAGGCCGATCCCAAGCGAGACGATGTTCATGCTGATGCTGGTGCATCTGAAGGCCAGAGTAAATGAGGTAGAAGAGAGGATGAATGAGAAAGCGAGCATATCATCTTCTGTGCAATAGAAACCCAAACTTCTATCTCAAACTTTTATCATAATCGTCTATAGGTTCTTAAGTACTGAGCGAGCGGTCCTATCTAGTATGGGCAGAAAGAACAGGATATACTCCCCCCATAACTACGACAAGTGCAGAGAACTAGGTGAGGCGCGGTACAAGAAAAGGCTTGCCGTCCTAGGTGCTGGGCCCGCTACTTTATATGTTTCCTCACCCAACAGCATATCTAGAGAGGCTCCACGATGACTGACACCAGAGAAAAGCTGCTCGAGGCTAAATACTTCTTGGAGCGCATGGTTGAGAATCAAGACAAACGCGATGTCTTCAAATACAATCTTAGTGCGTTCTTGTCTGCCGCTCGAAGTGTGACCTGGATCATGCAAAGGGAATTCGGCAAAGTTCCAGGGTTCATCGAATGGTACAGAATCCAGCAAGACAAGATGAGATCCGATGAGAAGATGAGGATTCTAGGCGATAAACGCCATGCGACGACTCATGAGGAACCTGTTCGTCCTCATGCACAGGTTGGCGTTACCGTTACTGAGCGTTTAATCATGACGGACAGCGTATCTGTGGTCGTCACCCATGCTGATGGGACCATAGAACGAAGCGACTCAACATCACCACCCCCACCGCCCGCTTCTGCCACGACCCAACCTAATGCCGAGTGGCGTTGGTCCTTCGATGAAATCCCCGATATGGATGTGATAACGGTCTGCAGGGAGCATATGAGTAAGCTTGAATCTATTGTTGCTGACTGCGAACGACTATTCAATCGACACTAGCCGACACTAGCTTCTGTGGCCAGGCTTTGGTGATGAGAGGCCGATTCTGAGCGAGACCATGCTCATGTGATGTTGGTCCACTTGCAGACGAAACTGAACGCCCTTGAGACCAAAGATGAAGACAGCTCTGTAGGCGAGTCTTGAATTGAGCCTTTTCATTCGAATCAAGGCAGGTGGAAGTGCCAGTTCACTTTGAGCGTATCAAGAAGCCTCCGACACGAATGCGATATCCCTCCAGGGAACTTCATACTCAACGTGAGGAGGGAAGTAGCCGACGGAGACAAAAAGGGCGATGAACCACAAGAGCCCGGGCGACACCTGTTCTACCAGCTCGGCAATCGTCTTGGGCAATTCACGACCGATAATTGATATCGCATCTCGTACCTCGGCTGGCCAGAGTGCAGCCACGCTCGTAGCAATCCCCCCAATCAGCGCAAACAGCCCCGCTAGGACTTCGGGCTTCAGCAGTTTCGCAAAAAGTCTTGCAAGAAAAGAGAGGCGGGCCGAAACCTCAGAGAGAATCTCTATGTCCTTCTGCCAAGAGTTGAGTGCCAGGAACTTCCCTAGCGTGTTTCTGTACTCACTATATGCCGGTAGGCTGGCGAGGAACGATGTCAAGTCCTCCACTCCCGAGAGGGGATGCTCTTCCTGTCTGCCCTCAATCGCACCCAGAATAGCGACTACTCTTGGTATCGACTTGAGTCTGAAGCCGTCCTCTTCGAAGTGTTTCTGCTCCTCTTGGAGACAATACCGAACATACTTGATGGCCTCTTGCTTCTTGCCGGTTTTTGTGAGGGCTTCTGCGAGGAAGGAAAAGAAGGCCCCCCCGAACCTAGATCCCGAAGTCGGAGACCCTTCGGGCCTCCTCCTGAAAATCTGCACCAAGAGCCACACAGTGCCTACGAACAAGGTTTCAGGCAGCAGAAAAACGGCCAGAGGATTCCAAGGTGCATATTGAGACGTGTTCAATGTAATCACTGATGTAAGAACAGAAAAGACCCACTGTAGAGGAAGGTACGTCTGAAAGATGGACTCAATCTGCATCCATGCCAACCACGTCTTGTTGTCGTTTCTGGGCTTCTTCGTTGGCGGCGGTGGTGACATCGCAAGACCGGAATAGGCGATAAGCAGGAAAGCAAATGGAATGGACGAGAACAAGGCGACGCTTCCCAATCTGTCCAGAAGGAAATAGAGACACGGAGTTAGTAACAGTGCGGCCACTGTCGCAATCACTGCAACCTTAACGCGCCAGTCACTGTGGCCAACTATCCTTGCAGTCGTCTTGAGCCAAGAGGACATACTATGATCGAGAGCTCGGCTGCTCTTAATAACATTGAGATCCTAAGGGGGCTCCGATTGTCTCGTTTTCGCCCGGTCGATACCCAATGAGGTTGGTCAGCTATCCCGCCAACACGAATCCCTGTCTCATGGCCCCTATACGCACCTTCGGGCAAGAGAGTCCTTTGTCAGAATCTTGGAAGCTTCCGAACGCATTCAACTTCGTGTCTAGATTGCTCGCACCAAGAAGAGATATGCCCAAAGGGCCAGGATAATGCCGACAATTCCAGGTATTATGTATGTCCTCGGCTTTGTCACTCCGCTGAAGATCCATTCTACCTGCTCCACGCACAGTGGAAGCCTTGTCCATGGGATGGCGCCAAGCAATACAACGCGGAGGTAAGTGTATGGCGACAAGAGAGGCAACTTGATCCAGGCTTCAGTTACCGGAGAACCAAAGAAGAATTCCTCGAAGAGATTTTCGTTGACGCCACGATATGTCTTGCTCTCTGACTTCAGTCTATATTCCAGCCACGGAGGCACCAAGACGTGTGGATCCATCTTGAGAGTATCAGGAATCAGGCGGGTTCGCGGGGTTAGCCAAAGAGCAACGCGGAACATGCTGTCATACAAGAATGTCCTCAGAATGAAGTAGGTCGTGAAGGTGCCGAGTATTGCCAGAGGTGTGAACTGGAGTATGCACGTCACTATCGTTCCGAGATCAGCGAGCGACACTGGGTCTGGCCTTCTCATATTTACAGACAAAAGGACGAAGGAGCCGGCTAGTGTCAAAGACCAGAGGACATGACTGGTAAATCTCTCACGTGCATATTGCCCGACCCAATTCTGAAGGTCCTCCAAAGGTTGTGCTGGATATTCAAGCATGAGAGTCACCCCCTCCTTCGCTTGCGACGAGCTTCAGATCAATGCCAGCCTTGGTCGCCTTTGATTTGAGGTAGTTAGCAAATGCCGAGCATGCCACCAACATGAACATGGCATCCTCGACATCGAGACTCGCCTGATCCATCAAGGCATGGCGTATTCCCTCCGCGCTGCTCGTATATCCATAGAGTCTGTCGAAGGCAGCTTTCAGGGAAGGGTGCAGGCGCAGTATCTGCTTGGATTCCACTTCGGCGAGGGCTGCTGACAGCGTCGCATTCGGACTGTTGGCTACTGCCTTACACAAGGCCTCTACAGCAGATATCGACTCCTTTATTGAATTCCTGTAGTCAGGCGATTTTCTGTCTGCAAGCAGTTCGAGTGCTCTTGTCAGATGGTCAGAAATGGACTTCAAGGGCGCGTCTGCTATTGCTTTTTCTACCTCAGAGATTTCCGTGTCTGACACTATGGGCGCAATGATTCCTGAGATGAAACGGTAAGCGGATGCCTCTCGCTTCAAGACGGCATTGCACTCCTGCATGAATTTCGCATTTACTGACTCATCGGCATAGTTAGAAGCAAGGAACTCTACGAACTCATACACTTTGTTCCACGGGATGTTGAAGAGGAATTCCTTCCTAATGTCATCGTATGAATTGCTCCAATAGTCGTCCATTTTATCAAGAGGTTTCTTAAGGTGGACACTCCACAACCGCTCAACCATGTCGAGTAGCCTTCTGTCTTTGTTCTCCTTGGCGTAGGTGCTCAGGAACTTGTTTCTTGGCGTTTGATTCCAATAGATGGTACACGCGTTCCACAGGCCGGTACGCAAGGCATCGTCCATGGAATCACGCTGAATGGCGTGCCGAAACGGTTCGATGCCCATCCTTTGGGAGAACGATGGGATGTCCTCACTCATGCCCTGGCATACGTGGAAGCAGAGGAGACGATATTAGCCTTGTGCATGCCGAGCACACGCACTTCTGACCCTGAGTGCTTTCCCTCCGCGCGCGCCGGACTCTCGTTCAAGGGCAGGATCTCTCGTAACTCTGAACTCTCGGACATGACACAACGGATCAGCGCGGCACTGAATCTTCGTGGGCCGTACAACTTCCAGGCAATGCTCGACGGTGAAAGAAGACCAAAGGTAACGGAAGTGAACGCGAGACTAGCTGGGACATGCAATCCTCAAGGCTCTTTCATCGAGGGAGATTTCGACGAGGCTACCACGCTACGATTCCTGACAGACATGGATTAGGATCTAGCTTGTGGTTTTCCGAGATACTCTGCTGTAGACGATGAGGCTTCTCACGTCCTCATGGAGAGAACTGGAGGTGTCATAGATCATGACTATGTTAGGTGTCTGCCCGTCGTCAAGGTCAGGTTCGGGTCCCTGCCTCTGGAAAGAATCATATCAGGCGGACGGAAAGGGGGTTTTGTCGACAGCATCCAGCCACCCTTTCCTGAGTGGTTTGGTGAGTTAGAGCACATCTTGGGCAACGTAGGCATCTTTGTGTGAGGCTACTGCTTCACTGCGCCGGATATGGTTTCACCGTCCCGTGGGATAGCATTCAATACTGAGAGATTCTGTCTTACCCTAGCTCAGTGAGGTGAGGCACTGGCTGTTCACCCGATTTGGAGCCAAGTGTACTTGAGATTCTGCGAAGAGGAAGCAATTGCGCCAGACTGCTCTGCCCAAGTCCGAAGATGAATGAGGATGCCGGTCAGGCCCAACTGGACCTGTTGAACTTCGTCCAAAGCTTCAATGAGGTCGTTGCATATCCTCTGCTCCTTTTGGCCATTGTGTGAGTGCAGACTGGATTCTGATGCGTTGGAGGTCGGCATGATTATCGTCTCCGTCTGGACCCATGCAAAACTGAGATCAAGACCGAGCTAAGAGGTAACCTCACTCAATTGAGTTGAGAAAAGGTTAAAACAGACACAAGCGCGGAACGGTTGCCATGGCAGCTCAGAAGGAGCAAAGACCAAACCTAGACCTAATTGGCAACGCCTTCCTCTACCTGTCCCTGCTCGGGTTCATGGGCGGGATGGTGATTCTGGGCGTGACTGCGTTCTTCGAGAACGACCTCTTGCTTTATGGTTCTCACATAGCCCTGCTCTTGGCTGTGCTTGTGCCCTGTTTTCCTTTCGCATCGAAGGGGTCGTACCAGAGGTTTCTGAGCAGAGGCGCTGGAGGACTTCTGATAGTGGCTGCAGTTGCCGCAGTCCAGTTCGCCTTCCTTCCGAGCTTGAGGCTTTCCACGCTTCTCACAGTTGCTGTCTTGGCTGTGGTCTTCGTGATCGGCTGGGCTAGGACAGTGCCGAGCAAAGACAAGACGGGCCTAGGGTTCAGGTTGCTGGAGCTGATAGGCGCGGGCCTGACGGCATTTGGTGCGCTGCTAGAGCCGATACTAGTGAAGTTGGGAGTTGCCAGTGGAGAGGGGCTGGGACTATACGGGATCGCACCCATGCTAGTGGGTCTAGCCGTACTGTTGTACGTGAGGTTCTTCTCCAAGCAACAAGGACAGTCAAAGGCCTAACACACACGCTTTCAACAGAATGGAGGCTAGGAGCTCGCGCTCCTAAACTTGAGTGTCGTTATAGAGCTAGTTCCGTCTCCGGCAAGCTTAATTAGCGATACGCCCGTTCGTGATTACCGTCCCGCGAGGGTAGGTCGGGTACAGGCCCTTTGCATGGTGGGGCAACCTTCCGTGTGTTGGGTCTGCATAAATGAGAACGTCTACCTGAGGACACCTAGGTCCTACAGGACTGGGCGCAGAAACTGTTGGGAAGGTGGCCGCTCGGAGGGAGTCGCTCTCAGGAGTGCTTGGGCACCGTTCCTCGATGTCGTCTGAAACCCGAGCGATCGAGGTCGGGATAACCCGGGAACCTGAACCCAGTTCGCGGGGCCTTCCTTTTTCTGTCGTCTTCTTCCAGTCTGAAACCGTTTTATCTTCCAAGCCTAGACTGCAGCAAGATTGGTGAGAGTCTACGCTGATCTGCACCTCCACTCCAAGTACAGCGCAGCCACAAGCTTGAGCATGGACTTGGAGCATATAGCGTATTACTCCAAGTTCAAGGGACTGGGGATCGCAGCAACAGGAGACGTCCTGCACCCGAGGTGGAGGTCCGAGTTGCGCCAGAAGCTCGTTGACGTCGGAGGATTGTTCGTTCTCGTCGATAGACCAGAGGGCCCACTCTTCGCACTATCGGGAGAGGTCAGCACAATCTACAAGGACGGTGATAGCGTGAAGAGGCTCCACCACGTCGTACTCTACCCCTCACTTGATGACGCGGACTCCGCCGCCGAGGTGCTTGCCGAGTACGGCAATCTTCAATCGGACGGTCGACCTATTCTGTCGTTGAGTTCAGAGGACCTGCTGTCCGAGCTCAGGCGCATCAGCGACCGGATCGAGCTCTTCCCGGCTCACATCTGGACCCCTCATTACAGCCTCTTTGGGATGCATGGGTACGACTCAGTGCAGTCTGCTTTCGGCTCAATGTCAGGCGAGGTTCACGCGCTTGAGACCGGGCTGTCATCTGACCCCGAGATGAACTGGACGCTTTCCTCGCTTGACCAGTACCTGCTTGTGTCCAACTCAGACTCTCATTCTCCGTACCCGTGGCGCATGGGCAGGGAGGCCAACCTGTTTGAACTGTCCTCTCTGGACTATGAGTGCGTGTTGCAGGCCTTGAGAAAGAAGGGCCCCTCTCGCCTGCTCATGACCGTAGAAACCTATCCTGAGTACGGAAAGTATCACTGGCCGGGGCATAGGAACTGCAATGTAAGTGTCTCGCCCGAGGAGTTCACGAAGCTCAAGGGTATCTGCCCAAAGTGCGGGAAGAGGCTCACAACCGGCGTTGATCTTGAAGTCCAGAATAGAGCTGACAGGCCAAGGGGTTTCAGACCAGCAGGGGCTGCTGATTTCGTGAGAGTGATCCCGCTCTCTGAGATCTTGGCCTACTCGATGGGCTCCACGGTCTCATCAGGGAAAGTGTGGAACCAGTTCAGGGCTCTGGTCGACCGGTTTGGGAACGAGTTCTCCGTGCTCATAGACGCGAACCTCACTGAGCTGGGCGAAGTGGCTGGAAAGGATCTCGCTGCTGTGATACAGAGAATGAGGTCGGGAAAGCTGGCGGTCAAGCCGGGTTACGACGGCGTGTACGGTGAGCTGAGGTCTGAAGGTGAGGGCAGGCACTCTCTAAGTCAGTTCATCTGAAGTCCGCTATCTTCAGAGGCACCAAGTCCTTTGGCAGATACGAGAGAGCTCTTGGAGATGGCCTGGTTCCGAGTTCAACGGTCCGCTCAGTGGAGTCTTGAGCTATCTGAACTACTGAAGCTCCACTGATCCTACCCAGTGCGCCGGTCGTGGCTTCTCTCTCTGAGAACAGCTTGGTCTCATCAGTTCTTATGCTAGGTCCACTCAGTAGGATCGGCACAGGTTCGCCAGTGTGCATGCCCCGATCGCACGGGGTTGTGTGGTCGCCGGTTATCATCACTGTGGCAGATCCCGCGTAGGCTTCTGCAAGATACGACAGATTGTCGTTGAACAGCGAGATGAAGCCCGATTTGCCGACCGGATCGCCCTTGTGAGAGAAGTTGTCCGTCGCTTTCACATGCATGAACACGAAGTCGTACCTATCGAGCGCTTTCGTGGATGCCTCGACCTTGCCCCTCAGGTTCGTGTCTGGCATGCCGTTTGCGCCCGGGACCTCAATCAGTTTCATGCCGACTGCCTTCGCAACACCCTTGTACAGAGCTCCTCCAGCGATCGCGCAGGCACTCATTCCATGCTTCTCCTCAAATGGTGTCAGTCTCTTGGCCACTCCTGCGCCCCTGACAAGCATGGCGTTCGCTTGGGGAAGGCCGGATTTCTTTCTCCTCAGGTTGACTTCCGCCTTGCTGAGTGCCTCAATCGCTTTGACCTCATACCTGTTCACAATACCCGCCAGCTTGGAGGCGCCCTTGATGTCCTCAGCTTCTTCCACAGGTTGACACTTCAGCAATGGCTTACCGTCCGCGTGAGGATCATTGTCAGTGACCTGGTGAGAAAGCCCTTGACCATTGATTATCATGGCCAACCTGTGCTCTGCAAGCGGCACCAATCTGAACGCGCTTCCGTTTATCTCTGGTATCACCTCGTTGAGCATCTTCGCCAGCGCGCTCGTCTCTTGGGATGATATCCTGCCCGCTCTTCGGTCTACTACGGTGGCCCTGTCTCCGCCAAGCTCCACGGTTGCCATGTTTGCCCTGAAGGCTATCTCGCCTTCCTTCAGCTCAACGCCCTCACCGGAGGCCTCTATGGGCCCTCTCCCGAAGTACTCCGTCTTCAGGTCGTAGCCAAAGATTGTCAGGTGGGACGTATCGCTGCCGGGAGGGACTCCAGGCGATATCGGATCCATCAGTCCCTGAGCTCCCCTTGCCTTGAGCTTCGCGATGTTTGATTGACTTGCTGCCTCCAAGGGGGTTCTGCCCCTCAGTTCAGAGTATGCATGATCTCCGAGGCCATCCAACACAATGAGAAGGAACGGCATGTTGTCCTTCATGTATGATGAAGCCTAATCGTGGCTGTCTTGATAAGGCTGTCTCCAAAGTCAGCCTCTCAGCGACTTTCAGAGTTACCCTATGACTTCTCGACTAGGTCTTTGAGACCCTTGAACCTGTTCCTGACTGTCACTTCGGTCACGTTCGCGGCCTCGGCTATCTGTTTCTGGGTGACTGATGTAATCCCGAGGTTGAGGGTTGCCATGTACATCGCTGCTGCCACAAGCCCCATCGGATCCTTCCCGGATGTGGTCTTTTGCCTCTTAGCCTCGGTGAGTATCTTCTCTGTCTCGCGCTCAATCTCCGGTCCCAACTTGAGCTTCGAGGCAACCTTCGATATGTACAGCATTGGGTCGCTGATCGGCATCTTTTCGCCTTCCATAGCCCTTAGGATGTTTCTGTATGCTCTGGCCACTTCTTTCTTCCTCAGTCCGGCCTTGGTAGCAACTTCCTTGAGAGTCCTCGGCACCTCACTGCTCCTACAGGCTGCATACACAACTGCTGCCGCCATTGAACTTATGGGCCTGCCCTTTACGAGGCCCATCTCAAGGGCCTGCCTGTAGATGCTCGCAGCTCTGGTGACGATTGGCTTGCCGATGTTGAGCTGATCCGCGAGGTGACTGATGTGTCTCATCGCAGCCATGAGGTTCCGCTCGTTTGCGCTCATGGCACGGCCTCTCTCCTGCCAGACCCTCATCCTCTGAGCTCTGCTGATCTCTTCGCTCGTCATGCCTCTGCCAGAGGCGCTCTTCGTGCCGAACTCCAACGCTGTTGTGAAACCCAAGTCGTGTATGAGTGGCGTCAGTGGGCTTCCGGCCCTGTCCCTCTGTTCACTTTCCTCGTCGCCGAATTCTCTCCATTCCTGACCCATGTTATACACTTTCGACAGAACGAAGCCGCACTTGCTGCAATACACTTCGCCGCTCTTTTCATCAGTAACTAGCTCAATCGACCCGCAGTTCGGGCATATGTTCCTCTGAAGCGCCCGTTCCCACTTGCTTTCCATTTCCATCGTCTCACGATATCTTAATAACTACTGGCAACAGCTCGTCAAGGATGCCTATTTAAGTGTTCCGTACGTTTTTTCTTATAAACGTTCCCTCTACCCTTCCGCGATGCCCCAACTGGCGGCTTGACTGTGGGGACCTTCTTCACTCTGCAGAGGTACTGTAGGATAGCCCGGGAGAGATTCGAACTCTCGTTGACGGGTCTCTTCTCTCCTTTGGGGAGAACCAGAGCCCGCTATCCTTGGCCGGATTTCCTTTGACCGCTAGACTCGGCGGCTATGGCCTTGACCGGGCTAGTTCCGGGCCATCCATGTGATCGTTATCGTAGGGGGTATTTCTCCCTTGTGGGCGCAACCGAAACCCCCCGATTGGTCAGCCTGCGACTCTTCACGCTCGGCTTCCGGACACTCGTGGTTCGGTTGCCGATCGTCTGCTACTGGGAGTCGTGCCATCAGAATGCTCAACAGGAGCTGAGAACACTATTCCAAGACTTATCTTCCCGAGAAGGCCTGACGCAACCATGCGGAGACATAGGTCACCGCGAGAGGGCGATCTGAATGGTGTAATGGTTCACCCTGATGAGATGAGGATCGCTGAGTTGAACGCGGTCCAGCTGGGGGTGTCGAGCCTCGCGCTGATGGAAAAGGCTGGCTCCGCTGTTGCTGATGCCGTAGCCAGATTGACTAGGTCAGGCAGAGTTCTCGTTGTCTGTGGGCCGGGGAAGAATGGAGGTGATGGCCTCGTAGTGGCAAGAAGCCTTCTCGAACGTGGCTATCCGGTGGTTGTGTTGCTCGCTGTACCTCCTGGATCCCTAGCGGCGGATGAAACCAAGCTGAACTGGAACAGGTACTCGCAACTGGAAGGCACTCACATCGCCACGGACCAAGAAGGATGGCTGGAGAGGGCAAGACTGGAGATGCGCAGGAGCAAGACGATAGTTGACGCTCTGTTCGGAACCGGGATAAGGGGTGAGATCTCGGGAGACGCGGCTGCCGTCATTGACCTCATTAGCTCATCGAGGAAGCCGATAGTCTCCGTCGATACTCCCTCTGGGCTGGATCCATTCACTGGCACTGCCTCTTCGAAGGTAGTGCATGCACACGCCACCGTGACTTTCCATGCCATGAAGAAAGGGCTGGCGTCTAGGCCCGACCTCACTGGCAAGGTTTCTGTGGTTGACATCGGCATGCCGAGGTCCGCCTCACTTTTCGTCAATCGGGAGGACGTGGTCTCGGCACTGCCCGCAAGAGATCGGTTCACACACAAGGGTGATTATGGAGTCGTCTTGGTTGTTGGAGGCAGTGAGCTCTATTCAGGTGCTCCTGCCTTGGCTGCCCTCGCAGCGCTCAGAACAGGGGCGGGATTGTCACTGGTGGCTTCGCCCGAATCCGTCGCTTCGTCAATCAGATCGATGTCGCCGGATCTGATCGTGAGGAGCCTGCCCGGCGAAAGGCTAAGTTCGGGTCATCTGAACTTGCTCAAGGCCGAACTGGACAGAGCGACGGTCGTTGCCGTCGGGCCAGGAATGGGCAGAGCTGAGGATTCCCTTAGGGGTATTCTGGAGATCGTTGAGCGAGTCCTTGCGGAAGGAAAAAGGCTTGTCGTTGATGCTGACGCTCTGGGCATCAGCGGGCAGCTTGTTGCGACCGCGTCTCCGAAGTCGGTGATTTTGACGCCCCACGCGGGAGAGTTCAAGAAACTCACGGGAAAGGAGGTCGGGCCTCAGTGGCCTGAGAGAGTGAATGAAGTCAAAGAGTTTGCCAAGTCACGCAACTGCACCGTGATCCTAAAGGGATACCACACGGTGATCTCCGATGGGTCCGTGGTCAAGGTGAATAGGGGAGGCAATCCTGGGATGTCAAAGGGGGGGACTGGAGACATCTTGACTGGCGTTGTATCAGGTCTGCTGGCTCAAGGATCGGGCGCCTTGCAGGCTGCTTGTGCTGCCCCTCACATCTGCGGCGAGGCCGCTGACAGGCTCTTCACATCAAAGGGCTTTCACTACACTGCCTCAGATCTCCTGACAGCCCTTCCGGAAGTACTGAAGGAATATGACAGATATTCAGATTGATGTCGCCGGGATTCCTCCGATAGAGGAGAGGTACGATCTGCGGCATCTCACGACCTTCGTCCCGAACAAGGGAACGTCGATTCACAACTGGTTCTACTACAAGGAAGGTTTTGCCAGAGAGTTCGTGGTCGCGAGCCTAGAATGGATGGGTGTCAGCAATGGCACGATACTGGATCCATTCGTAGGGTCCGGGACCACCGTCCTGACCGCCCGAGAGGTGGGCATGAGTTCGGTCGGCGTGGATGTTTCGCCTTTGATGATACTCGTGAGCCGCGTGAAGTGTCAGGACTACGATGTAGATTCACTCTCCGAGTCTGCAACCGAGATCTTCTCGGCGAAGTTCGCCAGGCCTGATCTCTCTGTGGTGCCGAGAGAAGTCAGAAGATACTTCAGCAAGTATGCCTTGGAGGACATTGTCTTCCTCAGGTCTCTGATAGCCCGGGTTCAGGATCAGAAGGTCAGGGACTTTCTCCATGTCCTGCTCATGTCTTCGGCGATCAAGGCATCATATGCGTACAAGGACGGGGCCGTCCTCAGGGTCCGGAAGAGACACACGCCCCCATTCAGGAAGTTCTTCAGGGCAAAGACGAAGAGAGCGATAAAGGAGCTTCAGCGGTTCAAGCCGCTTGGGTCAGAACCGGCTCTCTACGTGGGGGACGCCAGGAGGCTGGACTTCTTAGATGACTCCTCAGTCGACTGCATAGTCACCTCGCCACCCTATCTCAACAAGATAGAATACACGAGAGTGTACGGAATAGAGTACTCGCTCTTCCTGCCGGATGTAGCTCAGGCTCCAATGCGGTCGTTCATCGGTCTGGACGTCAAACCCGACAAGCAGCTGTTTCCTTCGTTGCCGCCCGTGGCAAACGCCTACTTCACCGACCTGAGAAGTGCACTTGCCGAGATGTGGCGGGTCATGAAAGACGGATCAAAAGCCACCATACTGATCGCCGGAGGTGTGTTCCCAACCGGTGTGGTGGACTCCGACATCTACCTGTGCTCTCTGGCCGTGGAATTGGGCTTCAAGGTAGACAGGGTACTCGCCCTCAACAGAAGAGTTGCGACCCGGGATCGGGTCGTCAAGATAGGTGAAGCTCGGGAGAGCGCAGTGATACTGTCAAAGTGAATTGGTCCCAGAGGTCTGTGCCTTGAGCCACATGAGGAAACCCTTGACCTCGTCTGGAAGTGCTGCTGGCTTCAATCTGTACGTTTGGACTCCCCCCAGCGCCTCCTGCTCAACCACGCCGCATTTCATCAGGATCTCAAGCCGGCCCTTGGTAGTGCGCGGGTAGGCACCTATCTTCCTAGAGAGTGAATACAGCGTCAGGGGATTTCCGTGGTCCAGCTCCATCAGGATCTTTAGGTTGTTCCCATCTCCAATGACCTCCAGCCAGTCTGTCCTCAACTCTTGCTCGCCAAGTAGTTCTTGATCACACTGAGCGGTGGAGAGACGAGTGCCACCTTTGTTTCGCCACCCTCGACCAACAGATCCACAATCCCCTCAAACTCAAGTCTTCTAACGAGCGCAACCTCTTGCTCATTGTCAGCGCCGATCTCCGAGAGGGAGAAGTATGCCATTTCACCGGCGGACGAGACATCTGCAATCTTCTTGAGAATCCTCTTGATCTCAGGAGGCCATCCGGCGAGCGCATCCGGCCTCAGGATCGGTTCTATTCTGGTCTGCGCGACTCTCACGCTCTCAGGGGTGACGCGCCGAGATCCCTCCCAATCAGCTTCTCTTCCGGACGCGAGCAGTAGCTCAAGGCCGTATCTTGCCGACCCATACCCGAACTTGGTCGCCATCCTGCTCGCCAGTACTATTTCCTCTGCACCGATTGCCCCGGTAGTGAAGGCTTCCTCGCTCCTGCCCGAGAGGATCTGTCGCATCTGCTCATACCCGTACGGGAGATATGGCAGCCTCGTCCTCCAAACATAATTCCGTATCCAAGCCTCTAGGAAACTGGATGAGAAGTCCTCTATTCCCACCAGTATGAAGAACACTCGGCCCTTACCTTGCTCGTGGTACTTCAGCATGTCGTACACCAGACTAGTCTTGCCCTTTGTGATCCTAGTGAACGAGTCAAAATCGTCGAGGGCAATCAACGCACGCTGTCCTCTGTGTTCCAAGTAGTCTTGGACCGCGGTCACCAGTTCGCCAGCGCCATACCCGCGGGTTGACATCCCAGGTATTATCTTCATTGAAATCATCTGGGCGAGCGAGTAATCCGAGGTGGCAAATCTGCAGTTCACATAGTCAACGAGCGCCTCCGAACGCTTCTGGACTATGTCTCTCTTTGTTCTGTCGAGTGCCCGACGAACTGCCACCGTCTTTCCAGTTCCGCTCGGTCCGAGAACCATGACAGCCCAAGGAACTTGATCCTCTCTCTCAGTGAAGGGCTTGAACAGTTGTGTGATCTCATCCACGTGTTCCTCCCGGTGCGGTAGGTTCTCCGGAATGTACGAAAGGCTGAGTTTGTACACTCCATCACGAACGAACACGCTGCTCAAGTCTGTCCTCACCCCTGTCGTTATGCTTGACCCTCACGTTCTCTCGCCTCGTCTATTATCTTCTTGCCGCTACTCGTCCCAATCAGTCGCGCACCGGCCCCAAACATGGACATGGCGTCCTCAAGGTTCTTGATGCCTCCTGCTGCCTTCACGGGAGTTCTTCCCAACACCGCTTCCACCATCAGTCTGACATCCTCAGGCGTCGTTGGTCTGGGGCCATATCCGGTGGAAGTCTTGAGGAAGTCCACGCCGGCTGACGAGCAGGCCGTACAGATCTCCCTCATCTGTTCCTTCGTGAGGTAGCCGACTTCGACTATGGCCTTCACGACGTCTATCCCCAAGTCCCTTGCCTCCCCGATCAGATTTGACGCTTCTATCTCAACAAACTCGACGCCATCTGAGAAGTATCCACCTAGTCCCACCACGTAGTCAACTTCTCTCGCGCCCATCTGCGCTGCTGTCCTGACCTCCTGCAACTTGGAGGACAATGTGTTGAAGCCAAGTGTGAACCCCACCACTGTGCCAACCTTGACGTTCGTTTTCTCGAGAAGTCTGGAGGCAGGCTCAACAAGATACGGGGCGACGCAGAGCGATCTGTAGCCAAGTTGTGCCGCCTCTTGGGACAGAATCAGGAGGTCAGACCTTGAGGAAGTTGCCTTCAGAAGTGCAGCGTCAATCCTACCCGCTATCTCCCTCCAGCCGAGCGATGACTTCATCTGTGGTTTTCGGGAGCCGACCGCTAATAAACCTCACAAGAGATGAACGTGCTATGCGTCGATCGTCACCCAGCTCCATCCGGACAGAAAGCTCGGTTGCTGACCTACCCTCCATGTCCCCTCCCACGTGAAGCTACCTTGTTCGTTGAAGAGAGAGTTCGTGGTTTCGGCGACGTAGTATTTCTTTCCGGAACGCTCCACGTAGTAGGCCCCGGGAAATGGCTCGGTGTCCAGTCCGATGCCGATATTCATGTGACCGGACTGCCCGGCCTCCGGGTTCTGGTAAACGATCAGTATCGTGTCTATACCGGCTGACTTCAGAAGGGATGCAGCCAGCACAGAGAGGTGGGCGCATAGTCCGCTCCCTTCGACTAGGGTCTCGGTCGGGTATTTCATGTACCAGTTCCCGCTAGGTGGTGAGTAGTAGTAGAGCTGGTGCACTATGTCAAGGACGGCCTCAGCGTAGTCCAAGTCGGCCGGAAAGGTAGCCCGCAGTCTCGCCTTGATGCCCGATATGGTAGGATCACTGGGTGTCACGAACTGCTGGTAGTCCATCTGTTCATACCCGACTGTGAGGTTCTGCCTGACTCTATCCCGCAAGTCCATGTAGTCTGCGCCACTTACCGTCAAGGGAACAGTGAGGGTTCTGCCGCCGACGTTCACATAGAAGAGCCGGAAGTACACCATGTCAGAGGAGTGCAGCGCGATCAGCCTGGATCTGTACTCGGCAGCGGAGAGAATCAGGTCGTCAAACTTGGACTGATTGTCTGCGAGGAGGACTATTGCCGCCGATTCAACAACTAGCAGAACCACGATGGCGGAAATGAGGAAGTTGCTTCTCATTGGTCGGCAATCATTATTAACCTCCATTAAAGCGTTTGGATGAATGGCCGAGACTCCTCCGGAGCAGGAGAAGCAACCTAGCGGGTTAGAGAAGATGGTTGAGAAGGCCAAGGTTATCTCCAGATCCTCCAGAGTAACTAGGATCGATCACAACACATTCCAGGTGGTCGGTGACCACGGAATCTACATAGTCATAAGAGGTGTTGACGGTCTTTTCCATTGCGGTTGCCAGGGGTTCCTGACCAGAGGTTTCTGCTCCCACGCCCTTGCCGTCAACATGCTGGTCGGCAGGAGAAGACCAAGACCGAGAAGAGAAGCTCCGTCACCTGAGCCGGAACAGGAGAAGAGCGAAGGCGAAGAACCAACAGAAGCAGAGGACGTATCCTGACTGAAATCACGGGAATATTCTCGATTTGATGCTATTGCAGTATCGCAGAATAGCTTTTTAAGAGGAAGGCCGTTGGAAGGCCGGAAATGGTAGATGTGAAGTTCTCTGACCCGACGACTTCGGAGGACGATGTCGAAACCCGTCAGTTGATCGTGGGCGGAGCTGCCGTCGGGGTGGTGAAAGCCTACAAGGCGACGGAGGAGGAGGCCAAGACGATAAAGGGTAAGCTAAAGAAGAAGATCAAGCCCGGCCAAGTCTTCTCTGCCAAGGTTTTCTTGGAAAGGGATATCGATGAGACGACGACAGAAGCTGTGGCCACGGGAGTCAGAGGCATGTACGCAGACCTGCAGGGCAAGGTGTACTTCGTGGTCAAGACTCATGACGGCATCATTCCGTTGAGGGTGGGGTGATCACGTTGGACCGAGGCACAGTCCTCCTAGCGGTCTCTGGCTTGGGTGCCGTGCTCTTCGCTCTTTGCTCTATTTCGCTGTTCAGTCTACTAGTGGCTGGCCCGGCATACGATGTGACAAGCAGGACGGTCTACAGGCTCAGAAGAGACGTGCTGATCCCGTCACAGAGGCAGGTGATCTATCCTTCATCAATCTATATTGCCTACCCTGACTTCGCGTCCCTCCCGAGGTCAAACTACACCGTCACGGGTTCCGTGTCAGGCAATTCATCTTTGGCTGTGTTGATATTCGACTCGGCCGGCTACACCAGCTACGTCGGGCAGGTGCCTTCAAATCCATTGGTTTCGGTCACATCACTGTCCGGAGAGAACAGAACCTTCCAGATCCACCTTGATGAATCGAGGGTGCTCTACTTGGTCATCAGCAAGCAGAGTGGGCCCTATGCAGCCCAAGTGAACCTGATCGTCTACTATGAATACTATGAACCCGTGACAGAGACAATGTCAGTGCTGAGCATCGTGAAAACCGTGATTCTCCCGGGCGCAGCTGTGCTGGGGCTTGTGCTGTTGGCGTACGGATTCATCAGCTTGAGGGGGCTGGCAAAGAAAGCTCGCGAGTCGACAGAAAGCCAGCTGTACATGACTCATCGCACAAACCCAGTCTCGCTAGGTTGAGTCGGAAAAGAGCCCGTGCATGAGCTCCTCAATGTCTCTGTCCGTGCGCGTGAAGCATTTTGTCAAAGAAACGGTGATCCCCACAGTCGTCCTTCTGGCGGTTCTCGTTGCGGGCTACTTCGGCTTGGGTATTGCCGTTCACAACAGCACGCCGGTGAGACTCGTTCAGATAGACATGAGTCCTTGGTACGTGACAAGCATGTATCCCGCCCTTATAGCTGGCGATGTGATATTGATCGAGGGCGTCAGACCTGAAGATGTTAGGGTGGGCGACATCATCATATTCTCCAGATCCTACTCTGCGAACCCGATTATCCACAGGGTGATACAGATCGTACAGCTGGGCGACGGTCGCCGGGCTTTCAGGACCAAAGGTGACTACAATCCCATACCCGACACTCCATTGGTCGATGAGGAAAGCCTGCTCGGCAGGTGGTCGGGTCTAAAGGTTCAGCTTATCGGGTTGCCCGTCATAGCCGTGATGGAACCTCTGGGTCGTTATGTCACAATCGCGCTCATAGTTGCGCTATCGCTCTACTCCATATTGTTCCCAGAGTCCAAAGTCGCCGAGGGTTCTCAAGACGGTTCGGAAGCTTCTCAGGGAAGTGGAACGCTTATATAAGGGCCTATATAAACTGACCCGACTCACGTTGTTCTCTAAGTTTATAAAGGATACTAAGAAGCCGGTCTTCGACATCCAAAACGTAGTCGCTTCCGCGGTCCTGAACCAGAGGATCCAGCTCTTTGACATTGTCAATTCATTCGACGAGACGACGGTCGAATACAACCCTGAGCAGTTCCCTGGGTTGGTTTTCAGGCTCAAGAAACCCAAGACGGCCACCCTGATCTTCAGCTCAGGCAAGATGGTCTGTACCGGGGCCAAGTCCGAGAAGCAGGCCATCAAGGCCGTTCACAGGGTGGTGGAAGAGCTGAAGACAAAAGGGATCAACATCGTCAACAAGCCAGAGATCACGATCCAGAACATAGTGTCGTCTGGATCTCTGCCGGGGAAAATCGACCTGGAAAAGTGCGCCTTCGTCTTGGAGAGGACAATGTACGAACCCGAGCAGTTCCCGGGCCTGATATATAGAATGGGTACTCCAAAGGTGGTCCTACTGCTGTTCGCGAGCGGCAAGTTCGTATGCACGGGGGCCAGAAAGGAGGAAGCGGTCCGCGAGGCGGTTGACAATCTCTACAAGAGATTGACCGAACTGAAACTACTTTACTGAATCAAATTCGCGGTTGTGGACGTCGGCAAAGCTTTTTTATGAAGGTCAAAAGCGAAGTGGTATGTTTTCAAGGCGAAATATAGCCTTTCTTGCGCTTATCAGTGCGATTTTGCCGCTGTCCATTCTGGCCTCGGCAACGGCGGCCGAAGTCATAGATGTCAAGTACTTCAGGACTCCGGCTCTGAACGGAGCGATCTCAACCGGGGAGTATCCTGCCGCGGTTTACATCAATCCGACCGTTAAGGTCTACACGTCTCACGACGGCTCAGCCCTGTTTCTGGCCATCTCCGTCTTGGACGCAACGAACAACCCGCAGGACAGATTCCAGTTGTGCATGAAGCCGTATGCTTCCCAGAATCTCATGACGACCGATTGGATGATCGAGGTGAACAGGCTGGGCGGAAAGGGGTTCTACTGGTATTCTGGCGGTTGGAAGCTCAAACCGACCTTCCCCTCGTCAATAAAGGTCGTGGTCACTCCCGGGACATCCTCTTGGGTCGCCGAACTCAAGATCCCATTTGACTCGTCTTATCTGGACATCGCTCCTGGTCAGAACAGAACCTTGGGTTTCCTTCTGCGGGTCTATGATGCCAACACCAGCTTGTTGGTCAAGCCCGATGACGGCGATCCACTAGATCCGACCACGTGGGGACTGATGATCTCGTCCTCGCTTTGGGGTCAGGTGGACCTAGCCGTGGTTGGGATAACCTACAATCCGTATGACATCATCGCGGGCCAGAACGCGAAGATATACGTCACCTTCAAGAACGCTGGTCCGTCACCTATATCGAACGTTCAAGTTGACCTGACCATCAACGGAGGGCCCATTCCATCCAAGGTGTTTGCCGGGAGTCTGACGCCTGGAGATACTGGGAGTGTTGCGTTTGACTGGGTTGCGGGTGATGGTAGCTTCACTTTCGTCGCCCAAGTCAGTCTTGTCGGTGGAATCTACGAGGCCAATACCGCGAACAATGTCGCGGAGAAGACTCTCTCGACCGGTCTGCTCACCCTGTCAGTCGTCGCCCCTGCAGGGGTCATGATTACGGTCGGCACCCAGACCGTGGAATCAGCCGGCATTTCGATGGCGTTCACGCTGCCTTGGGGACCTGTCAGGGTCTCTGCCGCAGCCGTCTCGGAAACACCGGGGACTAGGCTAATGTTCAAGCAATGGAGACCCACTGGGGCAACAAACCGGACGATCACGTACAATATGACCGCGGCCACGACTCTGGAAGCTGTCTACGAATCGTACTACTTGTGTACCTTCACGTTCAAGGACAAAGTGAACAGAGAGTTGAGCGGCATAACGTACAGGTTGCGCTTCCCGAACTCAACCGTCCGGTCATTCGTCACTCCTGGAACCGTCTGGATGCCCGTAGGCGTGTCAAGGCTTATCGGAGCTTACGTGGGCGGGCTCAATTTGCTCGACATCAATCAAACTGTGACGGTCGAGGCTCCGCTGGATCTGACTTACTTCCTAAACCTAAGGGATGTGACATTGAGGGTTGTGGACGTTTTCGGGTTGCCTGTGCAGGGGGCGGCACTCTCCTACACGTTCCTGAACGGCACGACGGTCAGCACGACCACTCCGTCCGATGGAATAGTGGTTGTGGCGAAGGTTCCATTGAGTAAGTTGAATGCGACGGCTTCGTTCCTTGGGTTCTCCAGCAGTTCTACGGTAGATGCGACCGTACCACAAACAGAATATCGCATAACGCTTACCATCTCGTTCCCAGTCCTCGCCGTCTTGGTCGGCGTTCCGCTTGTCATAATAGTGATAGTCGCGGTCGTCCTGATCAGATCCAGGTTCAAGAGTTGAGCGGCGCAGTCTCGGACAGCCCAATCGAGCTTGTAGTAGCAGCGGAGCCATACTTGCCGTCCTACAGGGCTTCGATCATGGCCGTCAAGTTGCTCTCGGACAAGCTGGGGCTGGAACTTAGAGTAGTAGGGAGCGACTGGCTTGCGGCCAGAGGCCTCGGGCCATACCTGCCTTCGTTCTTTGCTGGATTCGGCGGGGATCGATATCTGCTGCTCAGATCAGAGGAGAACCTGAACCACAGGGAACTGGCGGGAATCCTAGAAGAAGACCTGCACCGCCTCGTAGGTCACAGCAGGAGTACGACGGCTGCCAAAGCGACGCCGTAGGCCTTGGTGACCCTGACATCACAAACACGACTCTTCACCCGGTTGACTTTCCAGCGCCTCGCTGAGGCCATCTCCTCCAAAAGGACCGAGAGGCCCGACTTGGTTTCCTCCAATCCTCCGCGTCGGTTCAGTTCGGCAATCATGTCATGGTCGCCTCCAGCGACATAGGCTATGGCTACACCCGCTGATATGTGGTCGTCTCGTTTGCCGGTTGCCTTCCCCAGTACGACAAAGGTCACCTCCCCAGGTTCTATCTTCCTCGGCCTGACTTCTCTCGCTCGTTTGGGCAGTATAGACGAGACCGGGACCAGGTTGCACTGAGATATTCCAGCAGCGACGAGAGCTCTATCGAAGGCGTTCAACTCCGATGTGTCGCTCTCTCCAGTGCCCGCTACTGTGAAGTATTCCCTGGGCATAAGCTTCCGTCGCATTCGTTGCCGCCTCTGAACCCGCGTCTTCTAGTGCTTGTTTAACCTTTCCTGTGCAGCTGACGTGAAGGCGTGGATGCTCTCTGCGAGAGCGTCGAGGCTCATGTCCTCCACATCTTTCATCGCCTCGTATTTCCTCATCGACGAGTATGTCTCGGAGATAATCTGATCCGTCTCCAAAAGGAACCTACTGACTGGTTGGGATTCGGGCGAGTCGTAAGTTCCGCCCAAGTCAGTGTCCTCTTCGACTCGCGGCATTCCCGGCTCAGACTGTTGGGCTTGGATCGGAGAGCCCTCTTTCAGGAGAGCCAGTGCCTCTTGACATAGCCTGATGACCTCCTGATATCCCAAGTCCCTGCTCCCCCTGGCCTCTTGAGCTACTTAACCTCTTCTCGAAGATATTCTTCATCTTCAAGGCGTCCTCGTCGAGAAGCGGAGACTCGCATATCACAACCATGCTGAACCCGGCCTCAGCCATCGCATCTGCGAGGCACTCGAATCTGGGGCCGTACTTGCTCCCGAGAGGCCAGTGCCTCCTCTCACCGAAGCCACTCGCGGTCGGCTGCACCTCGGTGAAGTGCAGTACCAGAGCGTTCATTCTTGCAGATCCGAGCTTGTTCTCGATCTTGTTCAATATGTCCAGAAAATCATCACTGTCATTCAGTCTGCCTGTCTCACTCCTTACATGAATGTGCGCGAAGTCAACTGTCGGTCTGACGTCATGAAGCCGGCTGGACAACTCAAGCAATTCGTCGAGGGAACCGAACTGGCTCTCCTTGCCGGTGGTTTCTGGCCCTAGTTCTATGTGAACATCCTGCGACTTCAATACGTCTATGACCTCTCGCAGCGACTTGAGCTGCAGCTCGAACGTCTCTTGTTTCGTCCGTCTTCCGTAGAACCCGGCGTGAAAGGTCAGGTGGAATCCTCCCATGCTGTGGCAGGCGATCGCCGCCTTGACCAGCCTATCTTTCGATGCTCTCGCCACCTTCCTGTCCTCTGACGAGAGGCTTATCGCATAAGGGCCGTGCATGGTGAGAACTATCCCGTTTTCTCTCGCCGCTTTCCCTAGCTCTTCAGCAGCCGTTCTCCCAATCCTCACGCTCCTGACAGACTGGTACTCCATTGCGAACAGGCCTTCACCTGCGAGGTATGCCATGGCCTCGGGCCCGGAAGGTCCTCTGATCGGATAGCCTGCGGGACCGAACACTGTCTTGGAGAGCATCGGTGAAGCGGGTCGCGCAGCCGATTTATCAGTTAGCAGCCTTGAGCCTGACGGAGTCCAGCCTTGCCAGCACGTAGTCCTTGTCTAGCGTGGCGAGAAAATCACCTAGCCTCGGGCCCGAATCCCTGCCTAGGAACAATCTGTACCCCTCCTTGAACAACTCATTCGGCGGCAGGCCAGCTTGGCGCGCAGTCCTGTAAATCAGCTCCTGCAATTCATCTCCATTCAACTCGCTTGTTGCGTACTCTCGTCTCACTAGGCTGAAGCTCCCTACGACCCTCGGGTCAGTCACTTCATGTGTTTTGGTCACGTCATCCGCGCGTCCTTCCCCGAACAAGGAGTTCCAGTTCTTGGCCTTTGACAATCTTCCCACAGCCCTCGTTTCGTCTTCCTTGGAGAGTTTCCGCGGCACGAGTCCCGACTTCCTCAGCCTCTCCAATGCTACCTCCGGTGAGTAGAACCTGGTGATGTACATCGCGAGGTCATAGGGCAATCTGTACGGCGGCGGTTCCCTCGGTTCGCCTACAACGTACCAGTAGTAGGCTTTGGCGTCCTCCGCCTTCTCGCCTTTCCCTGTGATTGCAAGTCGCTCCATTTCGTCGAACTCAGACACCAACGTGTAGATCTTCTTGACCGCGATGTCCCTCTGGACAAGGGGCTTCTTCACGTAGAGGTACCTGACCACTTCGGGCTCGGCGATTTTCAGCAGGTCACGTATCAAGTAGACGTTCCCACCCCTGCTAGACATTTTCTCACCATCGATCAGGAAGAACTCGTACACGAGAGGGACAGGGGGCTCAAAGGCGTAGACCTCTTTCGCCAAGGCCACGCCAGATTTCCAGGATCCCTCATAGTGGTCTTTCCCGAAGGGCTCGATGTCAGTCTTGAATATCTTCCAGTCGGCGACCCATTCGAGCCTCCAAGGAAGTTTCGCCTTCCTAGGATCTGTGGTTTCTTTGTGACCGCATCCTTTCACCCTGTACTTGCCGTGGAGGACTCTGTCCGTGCATTCATATGTGATCGAGTCCGCTGATCGGTCAATCGCGATCACCTTGGTAGTCAGTCTTCCACAGTTGTCGCAGACGGGGTTGAGCGGCATCCAGTCCTTCGGGATCCTTGACTGGAACCTACTCAGGACCTCTCTTATCGCGTCAGCCTTGTCTAGCGTCTGCTCGATGAAAGCGTCGAATGCACCTTCCTTGTACAGCGCGCTGACGTATCTCATCTTCAGGTCAACATCAATCGCCTCCAGATCCTGCATCATGAGTTGTGTGAAGTGTTCGGCGTAGCTCCCATGACAGCCGTAAGGATCTTGGATGTTGCAGACAGGTCTGCCGAGCGCCTCCGTGAGCATTGCGCGGGTCCTTTCGTCGGTCTCCCTCCACGTTCCATCTCCATCCGGTAGCCTGAGCGGTACAGTTCTGAGCGGGTCCATGTCATCGCTCGTCAGCATGTGCCTCGACGGTCTTCGTAGCGCATCTATGCTCATCTTGATGAAGTGCCCCCTCACTTGGTCGTTCATGTTCCCGATGTGCTTTGGGCCCGATGGCGAAGCCCCCGCCCGTACTGTCACGACCTCATTCCCAGATCTGTCGGCATGCTCTATCGCTTCTGTTGCGGACAGCTTAGCCCAGAAACGTTCTTGTTTCCCTGGCAAATCCCAAGACTTCACTCATCGCTTATATTTAACCGAGACCTTTTGGAACTGGGGCCCGTAGCCCAATCGGACAGGGCGCAGAAGGCAGTTTCCGTGCGCAGGCCTTCGGAGGCTCATCGAAGTGAGCCTGAGAATGAGGGTTCGAGAGAATCCGTCCGAGAATCCCTCCGGGCCCGTTGTCAGCTCCCCTTCACTCAGCAGAAGTGCTCATCGCGCGTGACAAATTCGTCAACAATGCAACTGCTGCGTCGATCCTTGTGCTCCTAAGACCGCAGTCGGGATGGACATGTCTGATCAGATCCTCTCCGATGCGGCTCCGAATGCTCTTGAGAAGAGTTGCGATCTCTTGGGGAGAGTCCACAGTCTCCGGTTTGGCTATCCCAACACGGGCAATGCCCGCGCCCAGACTTTTCCCTGCTTCGAGGAATTTCTTGCGATCCAAGAGTTCTAGGTTTTCAGGATTGCTGGCGAAGGCGTGACTCAGGACGCTGACACCCTCCAGCTTCAACAATTCCTCGTTCAGACGGCGGGATATTCTGCCACAGACATGTACGACGGTTCTGCTGGGGTCAAGGTGAGATGTCATCCGGCGGAGGTGATCCACGCCCCTCGTGGGATCCATGAATCCTCCGGACAGCCCGGGTTCATCTATCTGCACAATAGCGCCACTTGATTGAAGGGATGAAGCCAATGAGCACAGCGAGAGTGCTAGGTCATCGTACAGCGTGGGATCAACGGGACCACTGTACGGTCCACTCCCCACCAAGGCACACGTGAATCCAAGCGTGACAGGACCGGTCACCGCGATCTTGATCGGCTTGTCTGAACCCTTCTCACCAAGCAGATCCCTAACGAGGGCCAAGTCCCTGACCTTCAGGCATTCCCCTAGGTTCCTCGGTTCTGTTATCCTTCCCACAACTGCTGGTTTTCTACCAGTGAATCCCAGCCCTGGTATGTCACCGACCAAGTATGAGATCATGTCGTGTCTGGGCTCCCCGTCAGTGATCAGATCAAAACCCAACTTGAGCTGAAGCTCCACGTAGTATCGCAATGATTCCTCTGATGTTCTGCCTTCGGGTGGGAAGCTGCCAACGGTCGTTGTCAATGGCCTGCTCAATTGCACGTGCAGTATCTCGCCTTGTCTATATGAGGGCAGTCCCCTTTCGATTCCTATGGGTAATCACTTCGGGTGCTCCCTAGCGACAACAATCGCAAAGGACATTGCAGCAACCGAAGAGATCACATAGGGTGCTTGGAGAATGAACTCAGCTATTGCGCCTCCCATCACTGGCCCCAAGAAGTAGCCGAGCCCAATGCTGCCTTCAAAGAGACCTGCGTACTTCCCCCTGCTCGCACTATCTACATCAAGCGCGCTTCTGATGGCAGCGCTGTAGCACAGCCCCATTCCTACTCCCAAGAGAAACCCGCCGGATAGGATCAAGAATGGGTCGGCTGACAGGATCAGTTGGAGAGTGAACACAGAAGCCAAGACCGAACCGGCGAGGGCCAACGTCTTGAATCCGACCGTCAGGAACCTGTACAGATAGAACACGAGCGTTCTGCCCGCCAAGCCGAAGGCGATCGCCAAGCCAATCAGGGCACCCGGCACTCCCATGATCTGCGCATACGGCGGGTACAGCGAAAACACCGTGCCTTGACAGAGCGAATAGAGCATGGCCGCCCCCCAAGTGGTCAACATGCGTCTTGGAGAAATCGCCGAGTCGTTCTTGGGTTCTGCTTTGGCACTCGTCATTCCTCTTGTCTCTGATATCCCCAAGAGCGACATTGCGCCCATCAGCAATGAGAAACCGGCACATGGGATGAACGCTACACTGTATTGTCCCGCTCCCAACACGAAGCTGGACAGGATCCCGCCCGAGAAACTGCCAGAACTCCAAAGGACGCCGAAGTTGGACACCAGCTTGCCCCCGCCGACATCGGTGCTGTCGGCCAACAACGCCTCCACCGCGGGCCACAGTATTCCGGTCGCGGCACCCTCCAACAGCTTACCGACCACAAGATGAAGTGGAGCTGACGATAAGGCGTAGGCAATGCATGATAGGGAGTAGACAAGACAACTGAGCACAATCAAACTCCTCCGGCTGACGCGATCGGCGAGCGTACCAGACAACAGAGCGAGGGGCACATAGGCCAAAGGACAGGCACCCCCTATCAAGCCGAGTTCGAACTGACTAGCTCCCATCCTATAGGCCAACAGAGGTACAACTGGAACAAGCAATGCCACGAAGACAGAGAAGGTGAAGCTCAAAGCGTAGGAGAGTCCAGCGTTTCTAGTTGCTTGCCTTCCCAACGACGAGCCATGCAACGAGCTGACCCGAGATTCGCTCATCCCCTTTCTTCACTCCACAGGTGCGTCTCGCCCATCATCTGCTCGATCTTTGACGCCAGTGTGGCTCTGTTCTCAGGACTCACAGTCAGCAGGTTCTCACGGGCCTCTTTGCGGATCCTGTCGAGCAGCGGATGCGAAGCCTTCCAGTGAAGCGTGAGAATCACGGGCTTTGTAGAACTCAGGGCTGCCTCGACAGCCTTGACGAAGGCCGGGCTGGTCAGTTCCATCGGGCCAACCTCGTCGATGACTATCACGTCCGCATTCTCTCTCGCATTCTCTATTGCCTTCACTCCCACTTCGCTCAGGTCTGCTTGGTTCACGACATACCTGCCAATCCTGGGGCCGGGTACGTTGCTGACCCGGGCGAGCATGCCGGCCCTGCCGCTTGATATGTCAGTGACCTGGAATCCTGAGCGAGCCCCTCCTTGCCTGACCTCGGATGTGGTCATTCCTCCCACCTTAATGCCCTTGGTCCTAAGCCTCTCGACGATCTCGATGACCACTGTGGTCTTTCCGGATCCTGGGGGCCCGGTCAGAAGGAAGAGCTTCCTCAACTTACTGCGTCGCTGTCGTCGCTGGGGTAGATAAGCCCAAAGGTCCGCTGGCTCGTTGCGGGTCGCGACAGCAGAGAACATCCGATCCTCTGCACTTTTAATCCTCAGCCAAGCCACTTGTCGGCGTATGCGTGCTGTGGTTGGATTTGATGGAGGCGCTACAAAGACCAAGGCGGTGATAGCGACGCTGGACGGAGGAGTCGTTTCAAGCGGCCTTGGGGGTCCGTCCAACTATCACGTTGTAGGGATTGAAGGGGCGAAGCGTGCAATCCTCGAATCGTTCCAGGCCGCAATGGCTCAGGTAGGTGAGCCGTCTACCATCGAGGTAGCAGTTGCCGGGCTTGCCGGTCTGGACTGCAGACATGATGAGGTTGTGTTGGGTCAGGAGCTGCCAAAAACCGGAATAGCCAAGAAGTTCTTGGTTGTGCATGATTCGAGGAATGCGTTGTACGGTGCGACTGGGGGCGCCGCCGGAGTCATAGTGATTGCAGGCACGGGGTCGGTTTCTGCCGGGACAGATGGAGAGGGGAACACGGCGAGGGTAGGTGGTTGGGGAAACATACTGGATGATGTCGGAAGCGGGTATGAGATAGCAAGGAAGGCCCTAACAGCAGCGTTGTATTCTTTCGACGGAAGGCTTCCGAAGACCATGCTCGAGGAGAGGATACTGATGGCGCTCGGCGTGGAATCAATTGACGACATAATCAGAAAGGTCTATGCTGAGAGAATGTCGGTCACCGATATCGCAGCTTTGGCTCCCGTCGTCACCAAGGCTGCCCAAGAAGGAGATGCTGTGGCGGCCAAGATAGTGGAGGAGGCAGTGCAGGGACTGGCATCAATGATCAACACGGTGATACGCAGGCTGGCAATGCAGGGCAGGTCTTTCCCGGTGGCCACGATTGGTGGCGTGTTCAAGGCTGGGGAGATAGTCACTGGCCCGCTGACCAGAGCTGTCAACGCCGTGGCTCCAAAGGCTCACATCGGGAAACCGATGATGGGACCATGGCTGGGGTCGGTGTTGGTAGCTCTGGAGGAATACCACTCTCGCCTCTCTCCACAACTGGTGGATGCCGTGAGGAGAACGGGCGCAGAAGTCTAGTGGCTCGCGGGATTACTCGCCGATTGTCGTGAGCACCAGCGACCTTTTCCTCGGCCTGACGTCCAGTTCGAGGAACACGATCTGTTGCCAAGTCCCTAGAGAGAGGTGCCCGTTGACTACTGGGATCGTTAAGCTGGGGCCTATCATGGACGCCCTGACGTGCGAATGACCGTTGCCATCATGCCACATCTTCTGGTGCTCGTAGCTCGCGCCCTTCGGTGCCACTCTCTCCAAGGCAGCTGGGAGGTCCCTGAGAAGGCCCGGCTCATACTCTATCGTGGTGATCGCTCCTGTCGAACCTGGGACGAAAATCGTGGCTATGCCGTTGCTCAGCTTGCTCGCCTTCGTCTCGGCTTCTACTTTCTCGGTGACGTCCACTATGTCGCCTTCCCCGCTGGTGGAGAGTTGGATCTCGCTTGTCTTGACCTTCAACTTGTTGTCACGAATCGGTGTCACCTAATTGGTTTATCGGTCCGGTTGCACTTTCATCCAACGGTCACGCAGAGGGCATTGCGATTCTAAGGCTAATCCATCAGCAACACGTTCTAGCACGATCGTCTAGACATGTTACGGGTGATAGTCGCCCCGCCCGATTCAAAACAGGTAGAGGAGAGGATCATAGATTATAGGGAGAAAATGGGCAAAGTCATGATAATCAGCTCAGAACATTCTCTGGACGTGGTAGCCCTATCGCTGATCGCGGCCTCGAGGGGTATGAACCCGCAAGATGTCCTCCGGGGGATTTATCTGTCAAGAGCGTTCAACATGTTCCAAGCTGAGAACCTCATGTCGGAAATGGGCCCGAGGGCTGCGCTGGAATCGAAAGCCACCGTCCTCCTTGCTGTTGATATTCACGAACTCTTCCTAGACGAAACGAACTTCGCGGACAGGGCGAGAAGGTTCACCCAATCGGTCTGGCAGATGAAGAACAACTCTCGCGATCTGATATGTGAGCTGATCTTCAGATCTGCAGACGACAAGGGATCAAGCGGGCTCTTGGGTTCGGCCATCTCTGCTGCAGACGAATTTGAGGAACTGCGCGCACCTGAGGTTACGTCGTCTACACTTTCTTCGGCCCCTCTCTCACCAAGTCTGAGGGCTCTCATGCAATAATATTCGACCCTCTTCTTCAACAGGATTTGTAGTATGGGCAGGTCTACTCCGACCTTCAGGGCCTTCACGAAGGAATGGTCCAGCGAGTGCCTCAAGATGCTGAGGGTGCTGCCAGAAAAGGAAAGGTCGGCGTTGAAGAACCTCTTGGACGTGGTTTCCTCTAGGTCGGACGCGGGGTCTCTGGTGCCCAGCCCGTTGCCAAGCGAAACCGCTCTGATCTTGATGGTAATTCACCTGAAGGCTGAACTGAACGACCTGAAGACTGCGATAGACAAGGGGGGTGGATAGCAGATGTCAAGGTTCGAGATCGCTCTGCTCAGTCTTTCGATGAAGGACTAGCCTGAGAAGGTGTGATCACAGGTGAGGGGCTGGATACTGGACGTGCACCAAGATGGGCCAGGCTTAGTGGCGATGTGGTTCAAATCGGAGACCGGCTCGACGATAAAACTCCTGTTCGAATATGAGCCGTACTTCCTGTTACTGGCGCCCTCTTGGAAGCTAGAGGAGATACACGAGCGCGTCTCAGGAATGGGAGCAACGAGTTCTGAGTTCGTGCAAAAGAGTCTGCCATCCGGAAAGTTCAAGCGGATGCTGATGGTCAGAGCTAAGGACGGTCCGTCAAAGAAACACCTCTTGAAGAAATTGCTCAGGGATCAGGACGTGATCGCATTTGACGCGGACATTGAGGTCGAACGTCAGTTCTTGATGGAGAGGGGCCTTTTTCCTCTGGCTAGGGTGGACGCAAGAAGGGCTTCAGGAGGTTTCGAGCTTCAGCTCAGGGACGATCTGGAATCGCTTGAGTACGACATGCCCGAGTTCAAGCGCGCACTGCTGAGCGCCAAGACCTCGCGTCCGTTCAAAACAGGAGATCTGGAGGAACTGAACCTCTCGTTCGAAGGAGCCGAGACCATTTCCTATGACCCGAAGAAAGGAGAGGAGTTCGTCTCCTTGTCTGACGAAGTGTTGAGGAGAGGGGTAGACATACTGTTCACGAAAGGAGGAGACGGTTTCCTATTGCAGTCTATGGAGAAGAGCGCAGATCAGCTGGGAGTTTCAGAGAACTTCTCGCTAAACAGAGACATGTCAAAGATGGGTTTTGGTGGAGGAGGTTTCTCGTTCACCAGCTACGGTGTGGTCCGGTGGAAGTACAGGCCCGCCCTGTTGAGGGGAAGGTACCACATAGACTTGGACAACTTCATGGGGCTTCCGGAGGGCGGCCTGGAGGGAGTGTTTGACCTGTCGCGTTCGTGTTGTGTGTCGGTCCAGAAAACAGCAAGGACCAGCATAGGAGGAATAATGTCGTCGCTGGAGGATCTGGTGGCGTTCAAGAGGAACATAGCCATACCGATGGAGGGAGACCAGCCAGAGTACTTCAAGAGCGTTCTTTCGCTGGTCAGATCAGACAGGGGAGGGTTCGTAATGAATCCAATTCCGGGAGTTCACGAAGACGTCGTGGAGATTGACTTCATGTCCCTGTATCCTTCCCTAATAGCGATGAGGAACATCTCGTCTGAAACCATGCGCCCGATGGCGGTCGAGGGCGACATAACCGTTCCGGAGCTCGACCTCGGCATCGCTTCCAACAGGTTCGGAATAGTCTCAGATGCTGTCGCCTTCTTGCTGAGGAGGAGGATAGCCTGTTCCCACATGTCGTCGAAGGAGGACGATATGTACGATAGGAGGCAGAAGGCGATAAAGTTGATCCTGTGCTCAGCGTTCGGCTACTTGGGGTTCAGGAAGGCGAAGTTCGGTCGGGTGGAGGCTCACATGGCTACCACGGCCTTCGCAAGGGAAGCGCTCCTGAAGGTGATCGGGTTGGCGGAGTCCATGGGGTTCAAAGTCGTGCACGCGATAGTCGACGCAATATGGGTGAGAGAAGGCGAAACGGACCACGAATCACTAGTTAGGAGAATGTCGGAAACGGTTGGAGTGCCGGCGAAGTTGAAGGTGGATTACAAATGGGTGGCGTTCCTCAATTCCAGAATCAACCCAAATGTGCCGGTCCCGACCAGGTACTTCGGAGTGACAAAGGAAGGTGGGATAAAGGTCAGGGGTATAGAGGCGAGGAGGAACGATACTCCACCGTTCGTATCGATCTCACAGCTCTCTATGTTGGAGTCAATGGCCAAGGTTGGCCTTGATGAAGCGCCTGTAGTTGCTGTTGATGGTCTGAGATCCAGCCTGAGGACGCTCAGAGAGGGAAACGTTCAGCCCGAATTACTGGTAATTAGAAAGAAGCTCTCTCGTTCTCCAAGCGAGTACAGACACAGGGTCGCACAAGCTCTGGCTTCTCAGTTCATAGAACGTGAAGGTGGAACAGTGATGCCAGGCATGGAGATTTCGTTCATTATGACCGAAGATGGCCCGCAACCGTCTGACTTGGTCAGTTCAGCCCCTGACCTAGGATTCTACGAGACAGCTCTGATAAGGGCGGGCCACTCGATATTGGAGCCGTTTGGGTTCACCGAAGAAGAGGTTGAATCCAAAGCACACGGCCAATCTGGGCTGTCCTCCTTCCTCATGCCAAGAAGAAGCCAATGCTAATATTCGAACAGCAACACTGAACCACATGCTAACACGGCGCGTCTCCTTCGGGTTAGACCCGCCTGAGCTGGCACGCGAGTTCGGAACACCGTTGTACATCATCAACCTAGACACACTAGAATACAACTTCATCAGGCTGCACAGAGCCCTGCTCAAAGCCGATATAGACCACAAGATTCTCTACGCTGTCAAGGCCAACCCTCTGCTGGCGGTCCTCAGAAGGGTGCTCCAACTCGGCGGAGGTGCTGAGGTTGTGTCGCTCGGAGAAATGGAAGCCGCGAGGAGAGCAGGGTTCTCCCCGGGCGATGTCGTATTCAACGGCCCGGGCAAGAGCACTGACGAAATCGAGGAGGCCATCAAGTGGGGTGTGAGGTCGCTGAACGTTGAATCAGTCCAAGAACTGCAGACGGTCGCCGAAGCATGCAAGAAGCTGACCCGTGCGGCGAACGTCGGATTCAGGATCAACCCGGGAGTTGCGGCGAAGACCCACAGGTACCTTCAGACCGGCTCTAGAGGCAGCAAGTTCGGCCTAGATCCGCCGTCGTTCAGACAGGCCCTTCAGCTCACTAGGAAGAACAAGCTCCTCAACCCGACCTCCATTCACATGCACTTCGGTTCGCAGATCAGCAAGGGATCAGACTTCACAGCTGCTTACCGGAGGTTGGTGCGGTCGGCCAACGCGTATCGCAAGATTCTTCGAAAAGCTCCCGAGATCATAGACGTAGGAGGTGGGCTGGCTTTGGACTACACAAGTGGGAGGCCGTCCCTGGAGCCCAAGAGTTATGTGAACAAGGTCGTCAAGCCCATGATCTCTTCTCGCACTTGGCCAGATTCCTCCAGGCTTGTCATCGAGCCGGGCAGGTACTTGGTGGCTCAGGCTGGGATCCTGGCGATGAAGGTTCTCTACGTCAAGAGGACTGCTGGGATGACTTGGCTGATCACCGACTGCGGAATGAGCGATTTCATGAGAACTGCGCTGTACTCGGATGAGCATAGAATCATCAACGCGTCGAGATCTGCCGGGCGCAAACAGCGATACTCCGTCGGCGGTCCAGTCTGCGAGTCAGGAGATACGTTTGGCTACCATTATCTGCCCAAGACAGAACGCGGTGACATATTGTTGCTCCTTGATGCAGGTGCATACGGTTCAACGATGAGCAGCAACTACAACGGAAGATTGAGGCCTGCCACCGTTGCGATTAGTGGTGGAAAGGCATGGCCGTGCGAGAGGAGAGAAACGCTCGACGACTTGTTCGGAAGGCAATTGCACTTGGCGTGACGCATCAGGGGGCTCTCGTGACGAAGAGTTCGCGGGTCAGCATGGACTGATCGATCTCAGTTATGCCGAGCCCAGGTGATGGCCCGACTCCCCTGAGGCCGTCCCTGATCCAGGCTCCTCCCGACCTGGCGAGCATCCTAGTGTTCATCAGGTCAGAATCCAAGTCAGCGAACTGCATCACTTCGTGCCCGAGTGCGAAGTGCATCGCCGCAGCTATCCCGACGCTGCTGTCCGAGTAGCATCCGATCATGCACTTGACGCCTCCTGCTTCACAGACCGAAGCTATCTTCGACGCCTCTGCTATGCCGCCACATTTCATCAGCTTCACGTTGACGTAGTCAGCTGCCTCCGCTTTCAGGGCTGCGAAGGCTTCGCCCACATCCCTCACTCCCTCGTCCAGCATTATCTTGACGTCCGTTTTCTTCCTGAGCGCGGCGGCCTCCTTGATCCTTCCTCTCGGCAACGGCTGTTCTAGGAACTCAAGATTCTCCACCTTTGACAGAGATCTGCAGAATTCGATCGCCTTCCCGAGGGAGTAGGCTTGGTTTGCGTCAACCCTGAGTCGCGCTTCTCCGAGGACGCTGCTCACTTTCTTCACGCGTTCAGTGTCCTCTCTTATGCCCGTTCCCACTTTGATCTTGATTGTCTTGAAGCCCTCAGCTACCTTTCGCTCTGCCTCGGCCGCCATCTTCTGAGGGGATTCAATCCCTATGGTGTAGTCTGTTTCCATCGAATCCTTCGTGCGCCCGAACAAATGACTCAAGGGGATGCCCAACTTCTTGGCAAAGAGATCGTGGAGCGCAATGTCCATGGCGGCGAGCGCCGACCTAGACTTTAGCGTGGACCCACGGATGGCTCTGATCGTGTCACCCAACTCCGAGGGGTTCTTTCCCATGGCCAGTCTCGATAATGACTTCAGTGTGGCAGTCAAGTTTTTCATCGTCTCCCTCTCAAAGTACGGGTGCGTCGGAACTCCCTCCCCCCATCCCACGGTGTTCTCGTCGTCCGTTAGACGGATGATGACACTCTCGGAGATCCGACTCGATCTCACGGATGTTCTGAACGGCTTCTCTCTAGCGGTTCTAAGCAGGAGGACTCGCGCCTCGATTATCCGAGACACGAGCGTATTCCACTCATGAGGAACTTAAAGCAATTGACTGCTAGCTTGCTTAAGCTTAAATCAGCTCGGTCTCGCGACGCCTGTTAATGAGGACCCCCTCACCTACTGCTCTTCTCAATCTCGTCCTGAGAGGTGCCAAGAGCAAGTGAGCCAGAAGAGACAGACGCCCAAGATAGGCAACTCACGGTGGACCCGAGAGCTTGAGAAGTCAACCATAGACGCATGGCACGCGGAACGGGTCTTCAGCTTCGATCCCGGCAGGGCCGGAGAAGTCTATTCAATCGACACGCCACCGCCCTACCTGACGGACAAGTGGCACGTGGGTGGTGCAGCTCACTATGCTCAAATCGACATGGTCGCCAGGTACAAGAGGCTCAAGGGATACAATGTCTTGTTCCCATTCGGCGCAGACAGGAACGGCCTCCCAATCGAAGTAGTGGTGGAGAAGACGAAGAACGTGAGAGCCAAGGACACCCCGAGGGCCGAGTTCCTCAAGCTCTGCAAAGAGTACTTGGACTCCGTCGAGGGGGACGTCCTATCTCAGATCAGAGAACTGGGAATGGGAATGGATCTCGTCAATTTCTATAGAACTGATTCATCGGAATACAGAGCAGTCACACAAGCATCGTTCATAGAAATGTGGAACAAGGGGCTAGTGTATGAAGACTTCAGGCCGACCTCTTGGTGTCCTCGCTGCGGGACCCCGATCGCAGACGCCGAGATAGAGTACCAGGACAGGCCCTCCTCGCTGACGCACATAGAGTTCAAGGTCAAGGAGACTGGCAAAGACGTCACGGTGGCTACCACGAGGCCAGAGTTGCTGCCTGCTTGTGCGATTCTCATTTTCAACCCGGATGACGAGCGTTATACAGCGCTCGAGGGGCTCACCGCTATTGTGCCGTTGTTCGGCCAAGAGGTTAAGATAGTCTCGCATCCAGTGGCAAAGATAGAATTCGGAACAGGCATCGTCATGATGTGCAGCTACGGAGATCTCACCGATGTGAGACTGTTCAGAGAAATGGGGCTCCAGGCCAGGACTACGATTGACAACGACGGCAACCTGACAGAGGCAGCAGGCGAGTTCGCAGGGCTACCGGTAGCGGAGGGAAGAAGACGCGTCATTGAGAGGCTAAGAAAGGAAGGAATCGTCTCCAAAGAGGAGAGCATAAGCCACAGAACTCCAACATGCTGGAGATGCCACGAGCCGGTAGAGATAGTCGACACTAAGGAGTTCTACGTCAAGCAGCTCAACTTCAGGGACGATGTCAGGAGGATGGCTGACTCGATGGAGTTCCATCCGCCTTGGTCGAAGCAAGTGCTCTACAACTGGATAGACAGCATCACGCAGGACTGGCCGATATCCAGAAGGAGATATTACGCCACAGAGATCCCGATTTGGTACTGCAAGGACTGTGGCACACCGTTCCTGCCTCCCAAGGGTAGATACTATCAACCTTGGAGAGAAGATCCTCCAGTCGGGTCTAGGTGCGTCAAGTGCGGGGCAAGCAAGTTCACGGGAGAGACAAGGGTTCTGGACACTTGGATGGATTCCAGCGTGTCTCAGCTGTACATCATAGGCTATGGGCGAGATGAGAAGCTGTTCAACAGGTTACGACCTGCTTCGATGCGACCCCAGGGGATAGACATCGTCAGGGTGTGGCTCTACTACTCCATCCTCAGGACATTCCTTCTTCTGGGTGATAGGGCGTTCAAGCAGGTCAGGATCAGCGGAATGGGCCTGGACGAGAAAGGTGAGGCCATGCACAAGTCAAGGGGCAACGCAGTGTACCCTGAGCAGATGATCGAGAAATACGGGGTGGATGCGTTCAGACTATGGGCGGCGTCGGAGGGCAAACTGGGCTACAACTACAGGTTCTCGGAAGAAAGGGTCAGAGGTGCTTCGCTATTCATCACAAAACTCTGGAATATATGCAGGTTCGCCTCGCAGTTCCCAGTCGAACCCAGAAGTAGCGTCACTCATTCTCTCGACAAACTCTTCCTGCAGGTAGCTCTTGACGCCGTTACCAAAGCTGAGAAGGAGTACGAAGACCTAGACCCGTTCGGGTCGGCTTCGGTCATGAGAGATTTTGTCTGGAACACTCTGGCTGATCATTATCTGGAAATGGTGAAGCCCAGACTCTACTCGGAGCGCGATGGCCCCGGCGAAAGATCCGCAAGGGCGACTCTTCACGAGATCCTAAGACTCGTTCTGATCACACTACATCCAGTTATGCCGGTTATCACTGACTACACATACAGGCAACTCTACGGCCAACAGATCCTAGAACAGAGATTCCCAAGCAGCATACCTTCAGTCTCCGAGGGTGAGAAGCAGGTTCTGTCCCTCCTTCTGAAGGCGAATTCGGCAGTGTGGAGGAAGAAAAAGGAACTGGGCCTAAGCCTCAACTCGCCGATTGAGGGTCCCGTGCACCTCAACCCAAAGTTGGCGCCCTTCTCAGAGGACTTCAAGACAACCCACAAGGTAGCTTCAGTGGACATCGGTGACGCACGTTCCGAGAACGGTGAACCTGTGGGGGCCTACTTCAGCTGACGGTGCGCTGATCAGCAGGGATAGCACTGGTTCGTTGAGTCAGAAATAGCTTGTCATTCTAGTCTGCGTTTTCAGCCCGCGGATGATCCTCGAACTTCCAATGATTGCGCTGGCAGGTCCTCTGAGCATGCTCGACACCTCTGATATTGCTGCCTCGAGCGATCCCAGCACGAGTGGACTGCGCGTCAGGGCATCTCTGACCCCCTGCCTGACCGTCCATACCCCGACAGGGAGCACATACGACGGAAGGGCCTCCCTAATGATTACGACAGTGGCGTTCCTGTGAATAGACTCCAGATGTTCAAGGGCGGCCAACCTGCCAGCATAGTAGCATCCGCCTATTGCCGCATACGTAGTCCGTCCCTCAGGACCTTCAAAGTCTCCGCCCATAGCTATCTCATCCCCCCAGGTGTTCCAGATCGATCCTTTGTGGAACACTTCGATCATCTCGTAGCTCCACCTGCCGGGCATGAGAAGGACTGCATAGAGATTGCCCATGCTTCTGGAATGATGAAGCCTGTACTCCCCAAGTTCGGGGTAGGTGGCTACAGTCTCCCTTGTCCTCTTGGCTAGGACATCATCGACCGCAGTGATGCTCCAGCGCGTTGGGACAAGCCTCCTCTTCTTCTCGGTTCCCAGCATCCCGGCGCTCAGTGCCCTCTGAATAACTTGGACCGGCTCGCCTGAGGAGTACAGGGTCCACATGGCATCCACTGCCTTCAGGTCAGTGTCCTCGAAGGCCTTCTCGACTCTCACATTCGTCGGCCCAGCAGACACCTCGAAGTCCGACACGGGTCCACTTGGGCCGAACGGCTCTGCTTCGGAGCTGAAGGTCATCCTTCCTCGGATCGGCCTTGAGAATTCCACTTCGGTGTACGCCGATGACGATGACAGCACCAGATCATGAACGTCGTCCATGAACTTCCCGGCCTCGGCGATGCGGTCAACCCTGACAGGATGGACTCCCCTCACCAGCGAGGACATCATCTCCACGAAGCTGCTGATCGGCATGTGATACCAAGACTCTGGCGAGGCCATGATCGAGGTGTCTCCGACTGTCGGCGGGACCATTGGACCAACGAAGACCTTCGGATACCCGTACCTGCCAACAAAGACTCCCGGCGGTGACGACCCTTGGAGGTCGGACTTGTCCAAGACGTCTTTCATTCTCATGAACCCTCCAACCCTCATCAGGACTGGGCAAGATGGCTTGCCGCACAGGAACTTGGTGCCCCTGCACAGGAGACATATCGATGACGATGTGCCAGTGGTGGCCCGCCTCGGGTTCGTACCCAGACCCAGCCTCTTGAAAGGAGTCATCGAACGCCCATGAAGTCATGGGCCTCTCGCTGAAAAGCGTTTTGTCACTGAGCCTTGGGTTTGGCTTGTGTCTGCCCCTCCCGCCGGACCTAAAAGAGATATTACCTGCAATGGCCCCCAACACTCTAACTTGGTATCAATAACGCCGTTCGGAGGCGTGAATGAAATCGGCGGGAACAAATTCCTGATTGAAGCCGACGGCGCCTCCGTGATGCTCGACTTCGGATTGTCTTACAAGAGCCGGGGCATGTTCTTCACGGATCCGTACATGCCGCCGAGGGACGTGGCTACGATGGTCGAGCTCGGGGTTATCCCGGACATACCATGCGCGTACACCGATGAAGGCGACAGGCCGTTCGATGCCATAGTATTGTCTCACGCGCACAGAGATCACTCGGGGCACATTGGCTTGACCAGGAGGGACATCGACATACACGCGGGCGAAGCTGCATCGAGGATCCTCTTGGCATTAAGGGATTCTTCACGGGAGAGGTTCGAGTTCTCCTTGGGCGACAGGGAGCTCAAGCAGTTCCACACGAAGGACATACTCGGGTTCGATCAGATTGAGGTTCAGCCGATACACGTTGACCACTCGGTCCCGGGCGCTTACGGTTTCATCATCAGGACTCCGGACGGAATCATCGGTTACACGGGTGACTTTCGGATGCACGGCCCGATGTCACAGATGTCGCTGGAATTCATGGATGCGCTCAAGTCCAACAGGCCGGACATTCTTCTGATGGAGCACACGAACATACTGGAGGGAGAGGTGTCCACGGAGGCGGAGGTCAAGTCCAAACTCTCATCCATAATCAGAGCGAGCCCGGCACTGGTGGTCGGGGATTTCACACTCGCCGACATAGACAGATACAAGTCCTTTCATGCGGCTGCGACCGAGAACGGCAGGCAACTCGTGATAACGCCGAAGAGGGCGTGCATCATAGACTCATTGATGGAAGACCCGCGGATATCCGTGCCGAACTACAAGGACGGGGTCCGAGTCCTAGAAAAAGCCAGAGCCAGATCCCAAACTTGGGAGGACTCCATATGCAGCAAGTGGGGGACAGTCTCGACGACGGAGATTCACGAGCGTCAGGACAAGTACGTTCTGGTAGTACCCCCAGCTGATATCCAGAACGTCCTGAGGATTTCGACCAGGCCTGGCAGCGTATTCCTTTTCTCGAGTTCAGAGCCGTTCAACGAGGAGATGGAGCTGGACTACGACAGACTGATGAACTGGTTGGACGCCATAGGAATGCCAGCCTACAAAGTGCATGCGTCCGGCCATGCGATGCCAATGGATCTGAGGCGATTCGTGTCAGAAGTCAAGCCCAGAATAGTAGTCCCGATACACGGCGAGCACCCTGAGATGGTGGTGCGGTACTTCAGGGATCTTGGATCCGAAGTCTATCTTCCGACGGTAGGGGAACCTATCCCGCTGTAATGACGAAGAACTCATTTGCTGAGGGACAATCGCTCTGCGAGCCTGGTCGCAGCCTCCTGACGCGACTCCAAGTTCAAGTTGACTACGCTCACCGATGCCTTCTTCTGGACGACTACGGCGTTTATGTCCGAGTCTGGCTCACCCGTTCCGTAGAACGACATGTCCCATGGCTTTATGGCGTAGCCGCCTTGCACTCGGATGTGGACCCCGTCCATTGTCCTTGCGCTCACTTTGGTGGCCGCCACTCCACGGCAGTCAGGGTGGGGTACGTTCAGCGAAACGATTTCTCCGGGGGGCACTGAGTCCCGCTCCGAGCTTATGGCCGTGAGCAGCTGACGCAACAAGTCTCTTGCGCAGTCGAACCCGTAATTGCCCTTCAGCTTGTCTTGCTTCGTTATGGCAAGCGACGCCGCGACGGCAGGTATCTTGTGTAGCGCGGCCTCGATAGCAGCCCCAATTGTGCCCGAATCCAAGTAGTCCTCAATGCCCAAGTTGGGGCCTAGATTCATGCCCGAGAGGACTATGTCGGGTTTCTTTGGCATGAGGTGATCGATCCCCAACAGAACTGCATCGGCCGGAGTTCCTCCGATCGCATAGGCCGGTATTCCTGGGTCGTACTCATACGGTTCGACGCTGATGGCCCTCATTGAGATCGCCTTGCCTGTGCCGCTCTGTTCCTCTTTCGGTGTGACAATGTAAGTTTCCCACAAGGTGCTAGCGAGTTCCGCCATTAACCTCAGACCAGGAGCTCGAATTCCGTCGTCGTTCACGACGAGGGCTGTCTTCTTTGCCATTGCCCCGCCGACTGAAAATACGCTTTTAAGTCATGCGATCGTACCTGCGATCCCGCATGATCCCTCTAGGGGACGAGAACCGCTCTCGTTCGACGCCCGTTGTGAACTACCTGCTGATAGCGGCGAACGTCCTAGTCTTCCTGTACCAGATCATGCTACCTTCAGGAGCACAGGATCAGTTCATCACGAGGTACGGGTTCACGGCAGCGAACCTTACCAGTCCACTCCCGTCCGTCGACCTCTTTGCGGTATTGACGATATTCACCTCCATGTTCATTCACGCTGACATCTTGCACATTCTGGGAAACATGCTTTTCTTGTATGTCTTCGGCGACAACATTGAGGACACCCTAGGACACGTGCAGTACCTCCTGTTCTACTTCGTGTGCGGGCTCGTCGCTACGGCCACGGACTTCCTTTCCGACCCATACACACAGATGGTGGCCATAGGAGCATCAGGAGCTATCTCCGGTGTGCTGGGGGCCTACATGGTGCTGTACCCATACGCGCGCATAAGGACTGTCGTGACGCTTGGCTTTTTCTTCTACATCGCTAGGATACCCGCGATTTTCTTCCTCGGTTTCTGGTTCCTCTACCAGCTGCTCTACGCCTCCACCCCTGATGTGTCGGGCGTTGCCTATTGGGCGCACATTGGCGGCTTTCTCGCGGGCTTCCTCCTGATCCGCATCCTTCCCAAGAAGCAGAGGCCTCTCCCCCCGCCGCCTCCTCCCCGATACTACCCAAGCTACCCGTTTCCCCCGTACAGTGCTTAGTGAGTTCTTCGGCCTCATGTGGCTCCGTGTCGGAAGATCATTCCAGTCGAGGGGCACCAATCGAGTTCGCGTTGATCATCATGAACTCTTTGGTCCTCTGTCCCAATCGCTCTTTGCTGAGCAGGTCAACAAGATCATCAGAGTTGTCGACATCGCACATCAGGCCGTCTCTGCAGAGAATCTGTGGCTGCATGCCTCTGTCGAGGAGGCTCGTCAAGTGTCTGCGGAAGCTGTCGGCCCCAAACATCGGTCTCCAAGCGAGCGGGTGAGTCCCCGCCAGTACGTTCGTGCCAGTGAGATGTCTGTCAGGCGCGATGGCAGCGGATCCTTTGGTGCCAAGGGCCTTCTCCAGTTCAAGGAAGTCCTCCTTCTGTGACGCTGGAAGATCGGGAAGTACAATGCTTAGGGAATCTCCTTCAGCTAGCGTCTGACTCTGCATGTACTCCCAGACACTCTCGTTCAATCCCGAGATCTCTGTACCTGCCACTCGGACGACCGACTGGACTTCCTCCTTCCAGTTCTCAGGCTCGGGCGTTAACACCGCTATGCCTTCGAACACGCGAGAGCTGATCATTGAGTCAACCGTGTCGAGAAGCATGTTCTTGGATAAGGTCGCTCTTTGCTCTTGGTTCAGGACGGCACCGAACCTGGTCTTTGACAAGGAGCGTTCCTTGACAGGCAGCACCGCAAAGTGAGCCATCGGTTCAGTCAAACCTGAAGAGGGTGAGTGACTTCTTCATGTCCTCTCTGCTGAGGAGGAGTTCGATCACCAAGCTGTCCGCCAGCACCTCAACGAACGCTTTCACGTTCACAGTGATTATTATGGGCAACAGAATCTCGAAAGCAACGCCCATGACCACTCCGGACCAGACTACCATTGACAGCCATAGGAACGGGCTCTCAGCAACTTCGCCAAGGAGACAAGACACAATCGGACGCCTCTTCTTAGCGAAGCAGCCGGCCGCGTATCCCAGAATGAAGTTGCCCAATGGCACGAAAGGGTTCCTGATGTACAGTATCGTCGAAACCAGCGTGGAAAGCAGCCCGACAAAGCCTCCTTCCATCGGTCCAACGCCTACTGCAGTCAGAAGAGCGGGAAGCTGCGAGAAGTTGACGACCACGCTGACGGGGATGTTTCCGGTTGGAATAGTTATCGGAAAGAAGCCAAAGACGTTGCCCAGTGCTCCCATCAGCGCGATGAAGGCAATGGACCTAGCCCGCATGTCTGCTGGTGGTTCCAGCCCGGATTTAACGTTGCAGGTCGGGCGCGCGGGTCAGGTCAACGTCTTGGAGAACTCCAAAACCTCTCCCGCCAACCTCCTACTGGACTCCGGGTCCGCTATCATGATGTCCGTGACCAGTACCTCCATGCCGGTCAGCTTGAGCTGGTCCCTGAACCTAGAATCGCGGACATCCAACACGAAACCATCCAGCAGTCCTCTGTACATGCGGGCTACTGACAGACTTGAGACCTCCATTCCGCGCGCTCGCATCATTTTCCCGAGTGGTCCCTTCACCACCTTGCCACCAATGATGGGTGAGATCGCTACAGTCGGACCCTCCCTTTTCTCTACGGCCTTTCTCACTCCTGGCAAAGAGAGTATGGTCCCTGTGCTCACGAACGGGTTGCTCGGCGGCAGTATGAGCAAGTCTGATCTGGAGATAGATCTCAGGACGCCAGGAGCGGGTAGTGCTTTCCCCCTGCCCGAGAACCCGAGCCGGAGGATGTCGTCACGCATTTGCCTTTTGACCAAGTATTCCTGGAAATTCATCCAGCCGCTCGGAGTCTTGACACGGGTCTCGAACTTCTGGTCCGTCATGGGGATGACTTTGACTCTGACGTTGAGTCTGTCAGCAAGTTCGTGCGTGACTTCAGATAGGGTTTGGCCTTGGCTTAGCAGACTTGTTCGGAAAATGTGTGTAGCCAAGTCACTGTCGCCCAAGGCGAACCAAGTTTCCATCCCCAGCTTGCCCATAGCTTCAAGGCACCGAAAAGTGTCACCCTTGATCCCCCATCCCTTCTCGTCATCGATCAATCCCGCCAGAGAATACAGGACTATGTCGACGTCGGGTGAGATGTGAAGGCCATGGAGCACGATGTCGTCTCCGGTGTTGATCACTGCAGTTATCCTCTTGTTCTGGACGACTTGGGCGAGACCCCTCAGAAATCGCGAGCCCCCGACTCCACCACTTAGAACAGTGATGCTCTCCGGCCAATTCATCTCCAGACGATCACCCGACTTCTCATGATAGCGGCTGCATTCTGCTGCATTACAGCGTGCCTCTTAAGGGGGGAACTTTATTTGTTCATTGGCAACACGTTGCGCATGCTGATTGCGGTCGGTTCTCTCTCAAAGGTGAAGTACAACGCGACTCTGGGCGCCGTCCAGAGACTTGGCATCAAGTGCGATGTCAGACCTGTGAGCATAGGTTCTGGCGTGGAAAACCAGCCCTTGGGGATCGAATCCTTGATCGGCGCTAGGAACAGGGCAAAGGGAGCGCAGGAGACAGCTGACGCAGACTTCGGCGTCGGGCTCGAGGGTGGGCTGCTGGAGCTTCTCGGATCACACTACATAGGGGCGGTCTGTTGTGTCGTGAACCGTCGAAGCGAGGAAGGCGTATCCACGACTCCACTGTGGTTGGCGCCAGGTGGCCTCGTGAAAAAGCTAGAGTCGGGCATTGAACTGGGCGCCGTGATGGATGAGATCACGAACTCAGAGGGCACGAAGCACTCTCTCGGAGCGGTTGGTATTCTAACGGGTGGGAAGCTGACAAGAACTCACGCCTACGAGGATGCGGTCGTGTTGGCACTCTCAAGGTTCATCAGGCCGGAGGTCTTCAGCAAACTCAGTTCTCTGTAGGTCGCATCACATTACACGCGAGACGAGTCTTGTTGTCCGTGTAGAGCTGAAGCGCAGTTTCCAGTGTGACGCCGTCATCGACCAGCCTTACTTCGATGCCCTTGGCCGAGAGTGAAACAAGAGAATAGGGGTCAATCGCCGAAGTAATCGTTACGGTTGGAGATTCTTGTCTGAGCTTGGCTGCCTTGTCCAAGTTGGGCCTGGGGCCTTCCGGAATCAATGGTACCACTCGCGACACTCGCTTGTCTGGAGTCGACACTATTACGGCAAATGTGCATTCCTCGAAGCTCGTGACGGCGTACCCTGTGTCTGTCTTGCGAGAGCAAACTGCTACGGTCGTATGCGATATCCCTTCACCGCTCATCATGGGTTCCCGTCCTCTCCGGTAGGCAAGGTTTCCCTCAGGGTGAAATCTACCCAGAAGATCCCGCAGTCTTGCCTTGTTCTTGCCTGAAGGGCATCTCCGATCGTCTTCGGGGGGTTCGTCAGCTGCCCCCACCAAGGTCTGTCCGAGGGGTAGCCAACCTGGAAGAAGACCACGTTCGGGTAGAAGTGGTTGGCCCATACGTTCACGAACTCGTCCACCATGGCATTGAGATCCCTAAGCTGTTGGCCATCATCCACAAAGATGATGCCCCCTCGGTACGTCGGAGGCATCCAGCTGCTGTCCCAATGCTTCAGGAACAGCCGGTACTCCGGGTTGTGGGATTTCACTCTGGCTTCCCACTCTTGGGCAGTCGTATCATCGACTTTGACTCCCCGCCCCGGGCTATCCGCTTCTCGGTACCACTCAACGTCAACGCCAAAGCCGATCACGCAAGGATGATGCTCATACCTCCCCAGCACGAGATCGATCAGAGTGATCATATCGGCATTGGCCGGTTCCACCTGCAGGAAGACGCTTATCCCCGCCTCATCGAAAGCGGTGAGGAATTCCTCGTGCCTATCGACAGAGTCGAACTGGATGTGAGGGTGTTCCTTGCCGTCACTGGGAAAGAAGAGGTGACAATCCTCAGAACCACTCATCTCGCCGACTATCCAGATCGCGCAAGGTGTTGAGTTCACAAAATAGCTGCTCATCGCCTCTATTGCATTCTCCCACCCGGCGGGCGCCGGAAAGGGTTCTATGCCATAGCTTGACGATCTGACCCCCGCGAACGTGACGTTGCCATGGTTCTGAAGGCCGGGGGGAGATGGGTTCTCCGCTGGTCTTAGGACGAGACCGAGCGCCAGACAGGACGCGAAGAGAAGCACTAGAAAGACGATCTTGATGTCTATTCGTTCCCTTACGTTTTCCAAGTCTTTCATTCCCTGATGGCACGATAACAATTAGGAAGTGGGATGCAGAATGGCGATGATCCCAGCCCTCAAGACTTCGAACATGATGTCGATAGGACTACTCAAGTCGTCCTCACATTGCCGAGACCGAAGCGACGAAGGGCAGACCCAAGATCTCCTCGATGACCTTTCCGGGCACCTTCTTCTCGGTAACGACATACAGCTTCGGATCCGGGACCAGGTCGGGGTCGTCAGCTATGATTTGCCTGATGTTGATGCCGGCTCTTGAAATTGCCCCGGATACTCCTGTCACGGTCCCTGGCTTTGTGGGGTCAGCCCTTACCTCAAGTACGCCCATCCCGAGCATGCCCGCGATGCCGGCGAGTGACGGGCCAATGGGTTTGATCTTCCTGAAAATGGGAGCCAGTTCGGGATCATCCTTCAGAAACCTAGCCGTCTCTCTGACCACGCGCCTGTCGACTCCTGCCGCCTTGGCAACTTTCGAGTAAGATACCTCTACGGCCCCGAGGAACGTCTGGCCTTTCTCGTTCACAGACATGCCGAGTTCGACCATGAGCTTGACGACCTTTTCCCTGCTGGGGTACTTCTCAAGCTTCGCTTTGATTCTGTTCCACAAGCTGCTTCCTCTACTAGAAGGAGGACTTCGAGTGCAGCTTATAAGAACAAGCGGGTCTTTGACTTGAACCTTCATCTTCGATGGGCGTGGCTTGGGCGGATCTTCAGGATCATCGAAGCGATGGGTCTTCAGTTGAGCGCCGGGCTTCCCTCGGTTGAGAGTCCGCCGCAAGATACATCTGTCGTGTGATTGGCTACCACTGAAGGAGCCACTGGTCAAGAAACGAGGCATTATATCCGGATT
>Ga0315296_10000157_pt1 | contig 63980 bp, 62 predicted proteins | sample YL17G14_18_MG_FD_203921 | JGI IMG/M metagenome (GOLD analysis project Ga0315296, IMG submission 203921) | Sediment microbial communities from Yellowstone Lake, YNP, Wyoming, USA - YL17G14_18 | ecosystem: Environmental > Aquatic > Freshwater > Lake > Sediment | place: USA: Wyoming | collected... | reverse complement strand
AAAGTCAGTCGCCTTGATGGCTTAGCGATGGGTTTTATCAGGACAAGGCGAAGAGGCTCTGAAATTTGTGAAGTTGTATCAATTGCATCCACTCCCCCTCCCTTTATAAGGGAGGGGGAATCGGTTATGTAAGAGAGGCTTCGCCTCTCTTCGATTCTCTTTGTCTATTTAACACGTTATCGTGTATCCATAGGCCAATAAAAACGGTTTGGCCGGCTAAACCGCTGCTATCCCTGCTTTGGCACCCGGCTCCGCTCCCTCATGATTAATGGCTCAATCCTCTTCGGGCGATTTTGGGGGCACAGCCTGATATTCAAACCTAGCCCGTTCGGCGATAATAGAGAGGAGGGTAATTGAGGCACCGCGGGGTTCATACATCCCTGTTTCCCATTCGCTTATCGTTTGCTGGCGTATCCCCAGTCTCTCCGCCAGCTCACGCTGGGTCAGGCTGAGGTGGCGCCTTAAGGCTTGAACCTTCTCCCTATCCCACTGTGGTCGCTTTGTTTGATGGCGCTGGCTCACCCCTGAATTCTACACGATTCAGTGTAAACTGTCAAATTAAAGCAAGATGTGTATTAGGAGAGAGACGGATATAAAAAGGCGATTTGAAGAGAAAAGGAATAGACACTTGCCGTAAATACCTGTGAGATGCTAAAATAGGCGGTGGATAGTTATCCACTGAGTTGCGACTTGTGTCCAGGTGCGCTATCATAGGTCGTTAGCACTCTCACTTTGCGAGTGCTAAAATTGGAGAAACAGTTAAATGAGGAAGGAGGACTAGAATGGCGGTTAAGCTTCAACCTTTAGCTGACCGGTTAGTGGTTAAGCCGATTGAGCGGGAGGAGATGACAAAGGGCGGGATTGTTCTTCCTGATACGGCCAAGGAGAAGCCCCAGGAGGGGGAGGTATTGGCGGTTGGTCCGGGCCGGCTATCTGAGGATGGAAAACGGATAGCTATGGATGTTAAGGTTGGTGACCGGGTGATTTATGCTAGGTATGGTGGCACTGAGATTAGGATTGAGGATGAAGAGCTGGTGATTTTGCGTGAGAGTGACATTTTGGCGAAAAAGGTTAAGTAAAATCATTATTTAGGGAGGAATACAATGGCGAAACAGATTATATTTGATGAGGAGGTTAGGCATGCCTTGAGGCGGGGAATAGATACCCTGGCTGATGCTGTTAAGGTTACCCTTGGACCCAAGGGGCGTTGTGTCGCCCTTGACAAAAAATGGGGTGCCCCTTCAGTAATTGATGACGGGGTTACCATTGCCAAGGACATTGAGCTTTCCGACCCCTTTGAGAACATGGGCGCTCAGTTGGTTAAGGAAGCCGCGACTAAGACCAATGATGCCTGTGGCGATGGCACCACTACCTCCACTGTCTTAGCTCATGCCATTATTAGTGAGGGATTTAAGAATGTGGCGGCCGGAGCCGATGCCATGGCGCTGAAAAGAGGCATTGAGAAAGCGACCAGGGCTATTGTTGACGAGCTTAAGAAGGTATCTATTGAGGTCAAGGGTAAGGAGCAAATTGGCCAGGTGGGTACTATTACGGCGAAAGACAAGGAAATTGGCAATCTAATCGCCGAGGTGATGGAGAAGGTAGGCAAGGACGGGGTTATCACCGTTGAAGAGTCCAAGGGAGTAAAGTATGAGACCGAGTATGTAGAGGGGATGCAGTTTGACCGCGGCTATGTCAGCGCGTATTTCATCACCAACGCCGAACGCATGGAAACGGTGATAGACGACCCCTACATCCTTATCACTGATAAGAAAATCTCAGCCATATCCGACCTTCTACCGGCTCTGGAGAAGATACTTCAGGTGTCAAAGAACCTGTTGATTATCGCTGAGGATGTTGAGGGTGAAGCTCTGGCTACTCTGGTGGTCAATAAGCTGCGGGGGACCTTAAATGTTCTGGCGGTTAAAGCCCCTGGCTTTGGCGATAGGCGCAAGGCAATGCTGGAGGATATTTCCATCCTTACTGGCGGCAAGGTTATTTCGGAAGAGGTAGGGCGCAAGCTGGACTCGGTTACTGTGGAAGATTTAGGCAAGGCTCGCCGGGTAACGTCTGATAAGGACAACACTACCATTGTTGAGGGCAAGGGCTCGGAAGAGGCAATTAAGGCTAGAATCAAGCAGATTAAGGCTCAGATAGAAGAGACGACCTCTGATTTTGACCGCGAGAAACTTCAAGAGAGGCAGGCGAAATTAGTCGGTGGGGTGGGCGTAATCAAGGTCGGAGCGGCGACTGAGGTTGAGCTTAAGGAGAGGAAGCATCGCGTTGAGGATGCTTTGTCGGCGACGAGGGCAGCCGTGGAGGAGGGCATTCTTCCCGGTGGTGGCGTTGCTCTGCTCAATGCCCTTCCCGTTCTGGATAAGCTGAAGGTCAGCGGCGATGAACTCACCGGGGTCAATGTTGTCAGGAGAGCGGTGGAGGAGCCGATTCACTGGATTGCCACCAATGCCGGTAGGGACGGGGCAGTGGTAGCGGATATGGTTAAGAAGAGTCCACGTGGGGTTGGCTACGATGCGGTAGCCGATGACTTCGGTGATATGGTGGAAAAGGGTATTGTTGACCCGACCAAGGTGGTAAGGTCGGCTCTGGAAAATGCCGCCAGCATTGCGGTTATGGTCCTGATTACCCAGGCCCTGGTGGCTGATATACCCGAGAAGGAGAGGGCGACAGCAATGCCGAGTGGCGGTGGTATGGAGGGTATGTATTAATTAATCTTGGCTCCTAACAAGGGGGATAACAAAATAGCCGTAGTCTTCGGGCTGCGGCTATTTTGTTATCTATAGCTTCAGCAGCTCGGCTAGGGGCTCGTCTTCAGCCACCGGACCAACTACTGCCAAGCGGAGCTGCTTTGTTACCAGCAGCTCCCGGGCTAATTGTCTGAGTTCTTCGGCGGTAATGGCATCAATAATGGACATAACCTGGTCAACGCTGAGAATTTTAGCGGTGAGAATTTCCTGTCCCCCCATCCAGCCGGCGACACTGCGGCTATCCTCCATGCGGAGCAGCAGGCGGCCTTTTGATAGCTCCTTTGCCTTGGATAGTTCCGTTTCCGGGACTATTTCCTTGAGCTGGGAAAGTTGCTCTAAGATAGCCTTGATGGCTACTTGGAGCTTTTTGAGTTCTACCCCGGCATAAATGGTAATCGAGCCCGTGTCAAGGAAGTGGTCTATATAGCTATGGATGCTGTAGGCAAGTCCGAGCCGGTCACGAATCTCGGTAAACAGGCGACTGCTCATGCCCTCCCCAAGAATAACGTTGAGCAGGTCTAGGGTGAAGCGCTTGGGGTGAAACAGTGACAACCCGCTTAGTGCTAGGCAAAGGTGGGCTTGCTCTGTTTCCTTTCGCTCAATGCGCAGCTGCGGGAATTTTTGTTCTTTATAGGCTGAATATCCCGGGCAAGGCTTAGGATTAGTCCAGTTGCCCAGGGCTTGTTCCACCGCGGTTACCATCTCCGGGTGCTGTCCGGCACCGGCAATAGCCACTGCGGTGTTGCCGGGTAAATAATGATGAGCTAGGTAATTGAGCATCATCTCCCGGCTAATGGCAGCCACTGACTGCTTACTGCCAGCAGTATCCCTTCCCAGGGGGTGATTTGGCCACAATAGCTCATCAATGAGCATGTCGGCCAATTGTGATGGGGAATCCTTTACCATATTAATCTCTTCAATAATGACCTGGCGCTCGCTCTCAATATCCTTGGGGTCAAACTTAGAGTAAAGCAGTATATCTGCCAGTACATCCAGGGCGAGGTGGAAGTGGGGTTGAGCCACCTTGCACCAGTAAAGGCTCAGTTCCTTGTCGGTGCCGCCGTTAAGGATTCCACCGACTCCCTCTATTGCCTCCGAGATTTCCTTGGCTGAGGGACGCTTTGCTGTGCCCTTGAAGCAAAGGTGCTCAATAAAGTGGGAAACACCAGCCTGTGGCTCGGTCTCGTACCTTGAGCCGACACCGATAAAGATGCAGATAGATACCGAGCGGGTATGGGGCAAAGTTTCGGTGATAACGCGCAGCCCATTATCTAAAGTTGTCTTCTGATACAAATTTTGCCTCTTTAATTAGGGTTAAATGATATTCTAATGGTATGCTTAGTTAGGTGTCAATTTAGGGGGTAAGCCAACACTTTCTTCCCCATCCCCCCTAAGCTTCTTTTTCCCACCCTCCCACCCTCAGAGGCTTCACCCCCAATCCCTCGCTTTAATTGGGGTGTCTAAGAGGGGCGATAGCCCCTCTTTTCAAAAAACCTTCCCCCTCTCCTTGACAAGGAGAGGGGGATTAAGGGGGTGAGGGTGCTTAGCCAATTCTCTGTCAATTTTGTAAAAAAAGAGCATTTATTATAAACTAAAATTGTGGTGGAACAGTACAAATACCAGAGTTATATTCCCCAGTATTACAACGTAACCACGAAACTGATAGATGAAATGGTGGCAAAGGGGTTGGGCGATAAAGTGGCGGTATACTGCCGGGACAAGACCTATACCTATGCTGAAATGCAAAGCCTGATAAACAGGGTGGGGAATTGCCTTAAAGTTCTCGGGGTGCATATGGAAGAGCGGGTAATGCTGGTCATGTACGATTCCCCGGAGGCTATGGCCAGCTTCTATGGCGCGATAAAAATCGGTGCTATTCCGGTACCGGTCAACTACATGTACACTAGGCATGACTATCGCTACCTGCTAAATAACAGCCGCGCCCGCACTCTTATCGCCGATGCGGATTTTATTGAGGAGATTGAAGGCTTTAAGGAGAGATTTCTCCACCTTGAAAACACTATCATCGTCGGCAAGAAAACAAGGGCTTATCATATTGCTTTCCATGACGTCATCGACCGTTGTTCCGATAAACTTGACGTGGCTTATACCACCTTTGAGGATGCTGCTTTCTGGAATTATACCTCGGGTAGTACCGGTGTTCCCAAGGCTGCCGTCCACCTTCAACACGATGTCTTCACCTGCATTGACAGCTACGCCAAAGGTATCTTGGGCATTACCCAGGACGATATACTCTTCTCGGCATCAAAGTTCTTTTTTGCTTATGGACTGGGTAACAGCTTCTTCTATCCCTTAGCTGTCGGTGCGTCGGTAGTTCTGCTCCCGGACCGACCTCGGCCCGAAACCATATTCTCCACCATTGACCGCTATCACCCCACGGTATTTTTCAGCGTCCCCACGCTCTACGCCAATATGCTGGACATAAAAGACGCCGAGAAAAAATACGATCTCTCCTCCCTCCGTATCTGCACCTCAGCGGGTGAAGCTCTGCCCAAAGAAATCTTTTTTGAATGGAAGAGAAGGTTTGGGCTGGAAATCCTGGATGGTATCGGCTCAACCGAGCTGTTACACATTTTTATTTCCAATCGTCCGGGCGATGTCAAACCGGGAAGCTCCGGTAAGATAGTCCCGGGGTATCACGCCAGGATTGTCGATGACAAGGGTAATGAAGTGCCTGATGGCGAGGTTGGCACTCTGCAGGTAAAGGGAGAATCAACCGCCGCTTATTACTACCGCCATCACGACAAGACCAAGACTTCGATGCTGGGCGAGTGGTTTGACACCGGAGACAAGTATTATCGAGACGGCGAAGGTTACTACTATTACTGCGGCCGAGGCGATGACATGCTCAAAGTCGGTGGCATATGGGTTTCTCCGGTTGAGGTTGAAGATGCCCTGGTTTCCCATCCGGCGGTGCGCGAGGCGGCGGTGGTGGCGAAAAAAGACGAACATAGTCTGGTTAAGCCTAAGGCATACATAGTGCTGAAAAAGGGTTATCAGCCATCCGAGGAATTGTCCAAGGATATTCAAGCCTTTGTCAAGAAGAGCATAGCGGCTTATAAGTATCCCCGGTGGATAGAGTTCGTTAAAGACCTTCCCAAGACTAACACCGGCAAGATACAGCGCTACAAGCTGAGGGATTAGTGGTTAACCTCATCCCCTGTATCCCCTTCCCCAGCCCTAGATACTTTAGCTCTTTCTTCCCACCCACCCGCCCTCAGAGGTTTCACCTCTAAAACTCTCCTGAATAGAAGGGAATAGTTAAGGCGCAAAACAAAATTAATTATGGGGGTGTTTAAGAGGGGCGTAAGCCCCTCTTCTTAAAAAACCCTCCCCCTCTCCCTTCAGGGAGAGGGGGATTAAGGGGGTGAGGGTGATAATCCAAATTGACTTCCCTAGCTGGCACTGCTAACATTGAAGGGATGATTTCCCGGCTTACTCTATTTCCGTTAAAGTCAACGGTAAATGATAAGGGCTACCTGGTTATCGGCGGCGGTGATACTGTGGCGCTGGCGGCTGAGTTTGGCACGCCGCTATATGTCTTTGATGAGCTTACCCTGCGCAGTAGGTGTGCCGAATTTAAGCAGGAGTTTGGCCAGCGCTATGGTGATACTACTATTCTTTACTCCTGTAAGGCTTTCATCAATAAGGCGTTGTTGCTCCTCTTTATGGAGGCGGGGTTGGGGCTGGATGTTGTCTCCGGTGGGGAGCTTAGTATCGCTCGGTCAGTTGGTTTCCCGATGGATAGGGTCTGTTTCCCCGGCAACAATAAGTCTGCCGAGGAACTTATTTTAGCTCTGGAGTCGGGGGTGGGGCGCATCGTGGTGGACAATTTTCATGAGCTTAAAATGCTGGGTGAAATAGCCAAAGAGCGGGGCGATAAACCCGATATATTGCTACGTCTTTCTCCTGGGGTAGACCCTCATACCCACCGTTATAACATCACCGGAAGTATTGACAGCAAGTTTGGCTTCCCCATGGTTCATGGTGAGGAGGCGGTGGCTGCTGCCATGTCTATGCCCGAACTTAGCCTACGGGGGCTGCATTTTCATATCGGCTCGCAGATTGCTGAGACTGAGCCGTATCAGCAGGCTATCGAGATTATTCTCAATTTTGCCGCTGAGATGAGGCAGAAGCATGGGTTTGAGCTGAAGGAAATAAGTGTTGGTGGCGGGTATGCTATCCAGTATACCCTGGATTCTCCAGTTCCACCCATCTCGGTCTATGCCGAGGCGATAACCTCAACTATCATTAGCAAATGCCAGAAGCTGGGGCTGTCACGACCGCGGCTTATCATTGAGCCGGGGAGGTCAATAGTCGGGCCGGCTGGGGTGGCCCTATATACCGTTGGGGTGGTAAAGGATATACCCGGGGTCAGGTGCTATGTCTCGGTAGATGGCGGTATGGCGGATAATATCCGCCCCGCCCTTTACGGAGCTAAGCTTGAGGCGGTAATCGCTAATCGGATGAAAGATAAAATAACGGGCAAGTTCGCCATTGCCGGTAAGTTCTGCGAATCAGGCGATATACTAATCAGAGACATTGGACTGCCGGAACCTGTCGCCGGCGATATTATCGCGGTACCAGGCTGTGGTGCTTATTCATTGCCGGAGGCGATGAACTATAATGCCTCTTTTAAGCCAGCAGTTATTCTGGTTAAAGAGGGTAAGGCGCATCTTATTCGGCGCCGGGAGACGCTGGAAGACCTGATGAGGTGTGATTTAATTTAGGTCGGGAGGCTCTATTTTGTGGCAGGTAGTCGGGCAATCTAGGGCGGTTTCCTTACTCCAGCGTAGTTTGGAGCGAGGGTCTATAGCTCATGCCTATCTTCTGGTGGGCCCTCCCCATGTGGGCAAGATGACCCTGGCTCTGGACCTGGCGAGGGCGGTGAACTGTCAGGGGGCGGAGCCTCCCTGTGGCCTATGTGACGCCTGTCAGAAAATAGCTTCGGGCAAGTATGCTGATGTTCAGGTTATAGGCTTGAATTCTGGTGGAAGTTCAACCGAAATCAGCATCGACCAGATTCGGGAGATGCAGCACTCATCCAACCTGCCGCCCTTTGAAGGCAGGTATAAGGTATTCATTATTGATGGGGCTGAGCTCATGTCAACGGAAGCGGCTAACTGCCTGCTCAAGACTTTAGAAGAGCCGGTAGGTGGAGTAATCTTTATCCTGCTGACCACTAATGGCGCAGTGCTGCCCGCCACCGTGGTTTCTCGCTGCCAGGGGCTGGAGTTACACCCTTTGCCTCCCTCCCAGGTAGAAGCTGCCCTTAATGAGCGCAGAGGCATGGAGCTGGAAAAGGCTGAGCTTCTAGCCAGGCTTAGTCATGGCTGCCTGGGTTGGGCGCTATCGGCGGCTTCTGATGATAGTTTGCTTCAGCGGCGTGCGGAGAGGGTAGACAGGTTACTTGATGTCGTTACTGGTGATTATGAAGAGCGTTTTGATTATGCTGCCCAGCTGGTAGCTCAGTTCAGCCAGAGCCGGGGTCTGGTTCGGGAGCTACTGGATTTATGGCTTGACTGGTGGCGTGACCTGCTATTGGTCAAGCTCGGCTCTAGTGGTGCCATCACCAATATTGATTTTGAGGCTATGCTGGTTGACCTGGCTAGAGGTTATAATCTGGCTCAGATAAGGGCTTTTATCAATAGTATTCAGGCAGCTGGGGAGCAGCTCAGGCAGAATGCCAATCCGCGGTTGGTGCTGGAGGTGTTAATGCTCAGTATACCGGCGAGGAAGGGGGGGTAAATTATGGCTGAAATTGTTGGCGTACGTTTCAAAAGAGCCGGGAGGGTATATTACTTTGACCCGGCCGGTATTGAATTGCAGGTAAATGACTATGTCGTGGTCAAGACGACTCGCGGTCTGGAACTGGGAAGGGTGTTGATTGCCCCCAAACAGGTTTTAGCCAGCGAAGTGACTAAGGAGTTGAAGCCGGTGGTGCGCAAGGCGGAGCCGGAGGATATTAAGCGGGCTCAGGAGCTTGAAGCTAAGGAAGCCGAGGCTCTGTCTGAGTGTGGTAAGCTGATAGCCAAATTAGGACTGCCGATGAAACTGCTATCGGCGGAATATAATCTTGATGGCACTCGGCTTACCTTTTACTTTAGCGCTGCGGAGAGAGTTGACTTCCGTGAGCTGGTTCGGGAGTTAAGTAACCGTTTTAAAACACGGATTGATCTGCGTCAGCTCGGACCCAGGGATGAAGCCAAGTTGGTTGGCGGCTTTGGACGGTGTGGGCGTCCTTTGTGTTGCATGGATTTCTTAACTGAGTTCTCCCCCGTTTCTATCAAGATGGCAAAAGAGCAGGATTTACCCCTTAACCCGATGAAAATATCTGGTGTTTGTGGTCGCTTGTTGTGCTGTTTAGCCTATGAGAGTGAGCAATACCATACTATGAAGGGGAAATTGCCTAAAGAGGGGCAACGAGTGTCCACACCTATGGGGGTGGCTAAAGTGGTGGGGACTAATCCATTCAAGGAAACAGTTCTGGTTGAGCTAGAGAGCGAGGCAACAGTGGAGTTGCCGCTTAATGATATCGCGATTGAGGAGCAATTGCCGAAGAAGGATTAGTCCTCATTGGGGCAGGTATTTTTGCCATTGGCTCTGGATTTGTTGGTAGCTGTGGGGGATGTAGAAGAAGCTATTACCACGGGGTGGTTGTGGCTGGTGAGTTAACCTCATTCTAGCTTCATTGGGTGTTTTGCCCGCTTTATGCCGATTGCAGGGTATGCAGGCACTAACCACATTTTCCCAGATATGTTCGCCACCTCGGTAGCGGGGGATTACATGGTCTAGGGTAAGTTGATGGGTCTGCTTGCCACAATACTGGCAGGTGTATTGGTCACGGTGGAAGACCTCAAGGCGGGTTAGTTTCCTTAGAGGTCGGGGACGCTTAATCAAATAGGCCAGTCGTATTACCGAAGGCACGGGGAAACTGTAGTTAGCTGAGTGGATAAATCCGGCGCCATTCTCCAGCATCTCAGCTTTACCGTAGTATAGCAATATTACCGCACGCCGCACCCGGCATACATTGAGTGGCTCGTAGTTCTGATTTAGCACCAACACGGGAAGATTTATCATGTCCAAAGACCTAAAAACCTACCTATTTTACTAAAAAGCTTCCGGCGATGCAAATTAGCGGCTAGCCCCGATGTCCTTTCCGACCACGAGTTATTTTCTTCCGGTTAGCGGTGGCATCAGTCCGGTAGTCAGGGACTCTAATTTCAAAAACCGTGCTTAGGTTATTGTCGAAGAAGCGGGAGACTATGGGGCTGTCCATCTCGTCCGTTGTCAGGCGAGTGGTAATTACTGTGGCAAGGCGGGCATTATAGCGATAGTTGATAATCTGATAGAGCTTTTCCTGTGCCCAGGGGGTGGTGGACTGCTCACCATAGTCATCCAGGATGAGCAGGGGGGCATTCTTTACCTCTTCAAACAGCTGGTCATAGGTCACCGTGCTCTCCGGGCTGAAGGTGGAGCGCAGATGGTCAAGGAAATCAGGCACCACCACAAATTTTACTGGCTTTCCCGCTTGGAGACAGTAATTGGCAATGGCGGCAGCCAGATGGGTTTTACCGCAGCCGGTGACCCCCTGGAACACTAGCCAGCCTTCGGGTGACTTGGCAAAGTAAAGGGCTAGACGGTAGGCCTCCTCCAGGTTTTCCTGCTGCTCCGGTGACAGATTAACCCGCTTCTTAAAATTGTCAAAGGTCATGTTTTTAAGTAGTTCCAGGTCAAGACCGCTATATCGTTGCAGGCGGCTTTGGCGTTCCTTATCTAACTCTTTCTGAGTGCAGCGACAAGCGACTACCCGACTGTAATCCGGCTTGCCCGATGGCAGCCGGGGATGGACAAATCCTGCCCCCTTACAGATAGGGCAGACTGAGCTTGGTGATACTTCTTCACCGCCGGACCATGTGTCCGTATTTTTGTTTGATGTATTTATCTGGGTCTGCTTTCTTAAAATCTCGCCGATATGTTCCATTGCTCTTACCTTCTGCTGACCAGTGCTCTAAAATCTTGGCAATATACCTCCAACTTCGCTTGTTAAGGGAAACCGCCTCTTTGATGGCGTCTCTTATCCAGGTTTCAGGATAGAGTCTCTCGGCGTCACGCAGCTCATCGGCAATGAGCGGGGTTAACATGCCGATGTTCTGCTCATAGAGGGTGAAGATGTTAGTCGGCTCCCCGGTCTCAATATAGGCTTGTTCCTTTGCCTTTAGTCCCGTCAAGGTGATTTCGCCGTTTTGAATTTTAGCCATAACCTGTCTATCAGATTCAGTATTGAGGAGGTAAATATCCTCAGCCGTCCCATCCCTATCCAGTACCATATGAAGGATAGTACCCCGCTGGGTCGCCATTTCCAGGGCATGGCGCAGTGCCTCGTCGGGTGGTATTGTTGCCCCCTTTAAACTGCTCATCAGGCTCTTATTGCCCAATAGCTCTCTGTGGGTAGTGAAGCGGGGATAGCCTCGCTTGTGATAGAGTGCCTGGAAGATGTGGAGGGTTGTTTTCAGCTCGCTAATATCGCTAATTTGAGGTAGCAGTGCGCTGAAGAAAAAATCGGGCACGGCGGTAAACTTCATTCTGGCTGGAAAGCCGGCAAACTCTTTCATAGTAGACTCGGCTCTTCATTGGTAATATTGGCGAACTTCGCCATCCTGGGTTTGAAAAGCAACTTTACCCTATCGGTAGGTCCATTGCGGTTCTTGGCGATGATGATATCAGCCGGTGGTGGGTAGCTTTCCCCGGGGTGCTCCCTCTCCCACGCCTCTCTGGTAGCATAGTAGTATTCATCGCGGTAGACAAATAGAACTACATCGGCATCCTGTTCAATGCTGCCACTCTCACGCAGGTCAGAAAGATGGGGTTCATGTGATGTTCGTCCCTCGGGGGCACGGCTGAGCTGCGATACTGCCAGCACCGGCGCATTAAGCTCACGGGCAAGTCCTTTGAGGGAACGGGAGATTTCACTAACCTCCTGAACTCGGTTATCAAACCTTCTATCTCCCTGCATCAGCTGCAGGTAATCAACAATAATCAGGTCAATACCACGCTCGAAGTTCAGGCGCTTGGCTTTGCCTAGCATCTCTCCTACCCGCAGTTGCGGGGTATCATCAACATAGATTGGGGCTTCGGAAAGCCTGCCGATGGCATCCATGACTCGCGGTTCCTCGGCTACATCGTGAGACCAAAGGCGAATTCGCCGGGAGTCAACCTCAGCTTCACTAGCCAGGAGGCGGAGGACTAATGGCTCCCGTGCCATCTCCAGGCTGAATAGAGCTACACAAGCCCCTTGCTCCACGGCAGCATTCCGAGCAAGGCTAAGGGCAAGGCTTGTTTTGCCCATGCTCGGTCTGCCACCAATAATAATCAGTTCCGAGCGCTGAAATCCGCCGAGGTATTCGTCTAGACCGGTGAAACCTGATAGCACATAAGGGATTGGCTCTTTGGGGCGACCTTCGGCTTCAGCACCGGCGGTGGTTTCAAAGTATTTGTCTAGTACCTGGCGGATGTGGGTAAGGTCCCTTGGGCTTTGCCCGTGACGAAGCTTGAAAAGGATGTCCTCTGCCCGATTAAGGCTGGCATCAACATCCGGCTCAGCCTGATAACCAATATTGGCAATTTGCCCAGCGGCATCAATCAGGCGGCGCATTACCGACAGGCGGTAGACAATTTGAGCGTAAGTTTCAATATCGAGTGATGTCGGGCAAATAGAGATTAGGTGGCTTAGATAGGCGGCACCGCCGCATTCCTCCAGTTTTCCTTGTCGGTCTAACTCCTGAGCTATAGTGATTTGATTTATCGCTTCATCGCGTTTATAAAGCGATACGCACGCATCGTATATCCATGCATTTCGTTCGATATAAAAAGGTGATTTCTTATCAGGTTGCTCAAGCAAAGCGGCAATTTTATAGATGGCGGTCCCATCTATCAGCAGTGAGCCGATTACTGCTTCCTCAGCATCAGTATTATGTGGCGGCAGTTTCTCGCTATACATTTTAGGTCTTTTCCTCTTTCTTCTGAGTTCTCTTCACTCTCTTTTGCGTTTTCCTTTCTTCCTTCTGAGGCTTTTCCTCCTCAGTCTTCTCCTCTTTCTCAGAAACCTTCTTCTTTGATACCTTCTTCTTTTCTTCCTGCGTCTTCTCCTCTTTCTTCGGAGTCCTCTTCTTCTTTGGCGCTTTCTCTTCCTGAGCCTTCTCTTCTTGGGCCTTCTCCTCTTTCTTTGGGGCCTTCTTCTTTGCCTTTGGCGCTTTCTTTTCTTCCTTCGGTGTTTCCTCTTCAGCTACCGTAACCTTTATCTTAGGTAGGATGTCCTTCGCCAGTCTAATGGTCACCTCATAGCTGCCCAGTTGATGAATAGGCTCGAATTCTATCCTTCTTTTATCGATAGCCAGCCCGGTAACATTGTTTAGCTCGGAAGCAATATCGGCGCTGGTGATTGAGCCATAGAGTCTGTCTTTAGCGCCAGCCTTAGCTTTTAGGATGAGCTCCTTCCCCTCTAGTTGACCGGCCAGCGCCGTTAGTTCAGCGTTTACCCGGGCTTTGGCTATGTCTCCCGTTTCCGCCTGTTTAATCGCCTGAGGTTTAGCCAGCAAGGCCAGTTTTTTGGGGATGAGGAAGTTTCTGCCATAGCCATTGGCTACTTCTTTTATCTCGCCGGCTTTAGCTACGTTGGGCACATCCTGCAGGAAGACGACCCTCATAATTTCTCCTTTTTTATTATTATACTTCACTTGGCGGGGAAGTGGTAGGTTATGGGGAGATGAATTTTTCGGCATAGATGGCGGCAGTAGCCCCATCACCAGCGGCAGTTATTGTCTGCCGGCCTGAGTTCAGGCGTACATCGCCAGCGGCGAAGATGCCGGGTATCTCCGTCTCCATCTTTCCGTTGGTGGTGATATAACCAGCATCATCTACGGGTATAATGCCTTTGACGAATGTGGTATTAGGTCTAAGCCCAACCGAGACAAAGATGCCGGCTACATCCAGGGCCGATTTTTCCCCTGTTATCACATTGCGGAGGTTTAGCCGTTTAACCTTATCTTCGCCCTCAATTTTCTCAACCTCAGTATCCCATAGGAATTCAATTTTGGGTTCAGCCTGCGCCCTCTCTTCCAGGATGCGGGTGGCGCGGAGCTGGTTGCGACGGTGTATAACTATTACCCTTGAGGCAAATTTTACCAGGTGGAGGGCTTCAGTAATTGCCGCATTGCCGCCACCAACTACGGCTACCGGCTGCTGTCTGAAGAAAGGGCCGTCGCAGGTGGCGCAATATGATACCCCTTTGCCGGTAAATTCCGCTTCCCCCGGTACGCCCAGTTTGCGCCGTTCTGAGCCGCTAGCGATGATTACTGCCTTGGCGGTGAATTTGCCCTTGGTGGTTACTACCACCTTTTTCTCTCCTTTAAGCTCAAGGCCGGTAGCCTCAGCCAGTAAGGTTTCTAGCCCGTATTTGGTTGCCTGCTGGTGCATTAGCTGTCCCAGCTCCATGCCGGAGATGCCTTCAGGAAAGCCGGGGTAATTCTCCACCAGCTCGGCATCGGCTATCAGACCTCCCACCACCCCCCTTTCTATAAGCAGACTCTTGCGCCTGGCTCTGGCAACGTAAAGCCCGGCGCTAAGCCCAGCCGGACCACCACCAATAATGATTACATCATATTCCTGGTTCATAGTCTTTATTTCAGGGCAGCATCCAGGTCTCGTTTCAGCTCGGGCTTGGGCTTATAGCCCACTATTTGTGATACTGGCTTGCCATCTTTAAAGATAATGAGGTTGGGGATTGACATTATGCCATATTTACTGGCAGTTTTGGCATTCTGGTCAACATCCAGCTTGGCAATAATTAGCTTGCCGGCATACTCCTCAGCTAGCTCCTCTAGCACCGGGGCGGCCATAAGACAGGGACGACACCAGGGTGCCCAGAAGTCGACTAATACCGGCGTCTTTGATTTTAGCACTGTTTCATCAAAGGTAGCATCATCTATTACAATTGGCTTAGTCATAGCTTTCCTCCCTGATTATTCGGCAGATGTCTTGTTCCGCCGTCCGTTTGGCTAAACCTATGGCATTTTTAATCGCTTTAGCTTGACTGCGTCCGTGAGAGATGATGATGTTTCCATTTACCCCTAATAGACACGCTCCGCCGTATTCTCTATAGTCTACCCGTTTGACCCAGGAGCCCAACCCTATATTCTGGAGGAGAGCTCGCCCCTGGAGGTGGTAGGCAGTGGATAAGATGTGACCTCCTTGTCGCAGCAGAGTCACGAAGGTGTCACCTAACCCTTCAATCGTCTTGAGTACTATGTTTCCGGTAAAGCCATCGGTAACGATAACATCGGCGTTTCTCTTTGACAGCTCTTGCCCTTCTATGTTGCCGATAAAGTTTAGGTCGGAGTTTTTGAGAAGATTATAGCTTTGTTTAATCAGACGGTTGCCCTTGCTTTCCTCTTCGCCGTTATTGAGCAGGCAAACCCGCGGCGAGCTGATGCCAAGGAGGTGTTTAACGTAGGTCGTGCCTAAATGGGCAAATTGGACTAAGTGGCTCGGTCGGCAATCGGCATTGGCACCAGCGTCAATAAGGAGGGGAGGGGTTGATGGGGTGATATCAAGGAAACTGCCTAGGGCGGGGCGCTCAACCCCCTCTATCATTCCCAGGCTGAGGAGACTGGCACAGACAACTGCCCCGCTATTGCCGGCGGAGACAAAGGCTGAAGCTTTGCCATCTCTTACCAGATTGATTCCGACCACTATTGACGAGTCCGGCTTACTTTTGACTGCCTTCATCGGTGACTCATGAAGCGCAATAACCTGGTTGGCTTCAATAATACTGATGTTTGCCTTATTTAAGTAGCGACCGGCGAGCACGTGGAGTATGGCTTTGCTCCCCACCAGGGCAATCTCAACATCGTATTCCTGAGCGGCTTTTATTGCTCCTTCCACTATTTCACGGGGAGCATACTCACCACCGGTAGCATCAACGGCAATTATCATCTCTTTACCACTCCAAATTTCTAGCTAGTGGGGGTTCTTTCCCACAGGTCGCAGCGACCCCCCCACTGGGCAAGAATCTGACTGTCAACGGAAAGCTGGGCTATCTCACATTGATTAGGGCAAGCTTTGCACTCAAATGAGGCAGTATGATACTTCATCTCACTTATGCCAAATCCCTTGAACTTGCTTGCATTATCACTATTTATAACCTCTTCATGCACCAGTAAGCCGGCACCTATTGCCCCCATCACCTCGTGATGGGGTGGGACAATCACCTCGGTGCCAAGCTCTTCTTGAAGTGCCTTCACTATACCGCGGTTAAAGGCAACACCACCCTGGAATATTATGGGGGGCTGAATATCTTTGCCCAAGCCAACATTGTTAAGATAATTGCGCACTAACGCCTGGCACAGACCATAGAGAATATCCTCAGTCCGATGTCCCATTTGTTGCTTGTGAACCATGTCTGATTCGGCAAAGACGGTGCACCGCCCGGCAATGCGCACTGGGTTTTTACTTTCCAGAGCCCGCTGGCTGAGTTCCTCAATACTCATATTGAGGCGCAGGGCTTGGTGGTCAAGGAAGCTGCCAGTGCCGGCAGCACATACCGTGTTCATGCCGAAGTCGGTAACTATCCCGTCTCTAATAATGATAATCTTGCTATCCTGCCCACCGATTTCAATGACGGTTTGCCCTTGGGGGAAGTAGTGCAGGGCGCCGACGGCATGGCTGGTAATTTCATTCTTGACTAAGTCAGCCCCAACAATAACTCCGGCCAGGTAGCGAGCGCTACCAGTGGTGGCCACACCACGGATGTCTTCATCTTTGGGCAGTTGCTGTTTAATCTGGCTCAAGCCCTTCTGTACCATCTCAATGGGTTTACCCTGTGTTGGCAGATAAAGATGAGTAACCAGCTCATCATTCTCGTTGAGCACGGCAAACTTGGTGGTTACTGAGCCAACATCAATGCCCAGATAGGCTTTCATGAACTCTCCTTACGCTTTACTCTTTGCCCGTCGCCGGTGCTCCAGCAGGTCAACGAACGCCTCTAGTCTGGTTAACATGCCTGATTTGCCCAGTTGCTCATCACAGAGTATGGTTAGAACCGGGATATTCTCCCTGGTTGATGGCATGATATTTTGGGCTACTATCTCCGGCATACAGGTGAATGGGGCGAGGTGTACCAGTCCATCATACTCCTTGGCGTGGAGCACCTTTTCCCCCACCGATTCCCAGCCCTCACCGCCGATATCCCGCTTCAGATAGGGCAGTGCCGCCTTATGGAGCCTTTCCTTCTCATTCACGCCCAGCGGGTTGAGAAAGAGGCTGAATTTAGTCCACTCTGAGGTGAAGAGAGTTCTTCTCACCTCCACCCCCAGCTTGCCCAGCTCCTTCTCCACATCCAGATTGGAAAAGGGCTCAAGTAAGACATAAAATTCCCCCATTATACCGACTATCAGTGGTTTAGCCCGGTCGTCCTTAGTTACTTGGTTGAGCTGGTTAATATAGTCTGTCTGCACTGTCTTCAGGGTAGCATAGTCCTCTGCCTGGTCAATCGCCTTAATCGCTTTGGTAAATAACATATTTGCTGTTCCCTTTGCCATCTCCACCGGACGCACCTTTTGTACCACTCGCTCTATCCTGTCCAAAGCATTTAATTTAGCTAAACCAAAGCGGAAGGCTGATATAATCTTAGACCATGGGGCATTGTTTGACAAGCGCTTAATCGTTTCCAGTAAACCGAGAAGCTTTCGCTGGGAAAACCCGACACAGACTATTTCCGCATTATACCCCAGTTCATGGAGAACCTGCTCCTGTGTCTTGGCGTAGTAGCCCAGGCGGCATATGCCCGAGCCGGCCGGCATGAGCAAGGTATCGGCGCCACGCTCAGCAGCTTCAATCAGGTTGCCCAGGGTCAGCTTGAACGGGATGCACATCCCTTCCGGGGAATACCTGACCCCCAGCGACAAGGTGCGCTGGTTGCTGACTGGCGGTATTACGAAGTCAACATTTAGCCGCTGGAATAAGGCTTTAAAGGGTATATATAGATTCCCCATATGGGGCATGCCTATACGCATACTTCCGCCTGCCTCCTCTTCCTTCTCTGTATCATATCAAGGAAGGCTTCCAGCCGGGTAACGACACCAGCGTCAGCGGTATGCTCCTCCAGGGTGAGGCTCATAAAGCTGGATGTCCTCAGCCTAGCCGCTTGCCGCTGCACCATGTCCATCATCAAGGAATCGGGCCCGCAGCCGAAAGCCATTATGCCGATAACACCATCAACTCCACTCTCCAGGTAGTGCCCCCCGGCCCCCACCACCTCTTCTTCATACGTCCAGTAGGGTCTGCCGGTCAATCTATTTATTGCCAGTTCCAGTTGCTCGGTGGTGAGCATCTCCGGGGTTAAGACCTTATAATGAGCCTGCTCCAGCCGGTGGATAAGGCGGTGGTTTATATGCTCATCATACAGAAGATAGGGGTGACCAACGAGAGCGATGGTGGCTTGGGTTGGGTTGGGGGGAGGCGTTTCTAACTCAACCTCAGTTTTATTTGACATTATTTCTATTGCCTGTAGCGGGGTTAAGCCCTGGCTTGACATTAGCTGTCTGTATTTCCGGTAGGCTTGCCCGGCAGCGATAGCGGCTCGTCTTACCTTAAATGGATTCCAGGTAAAATACTGCCCTAATTTATAAATAGCCTGATACAGCTTGCGCTTCCCCTTATTGATATCAATATCTATGTCCAGGATAGGGGATTCGGGGATAACGGCTTTGGTCATATCGGGTAAGCCGAGGAACTTGGAGCAGTTATAAATCTTGCTTTTCACACTGCGAATGGCGGGAATAAAGATATAGTCGCACTCCCCGACCAGAGCCAGAACATGCCCGCAGAAGGCCTTTACCGGCAAACAGGTATCAGCCACTACCCGGGATGAGCCTGAGGATAGTATCGCCTGAGTTGTTGGTGGTGACACCACCACCTCCGCTCCCAGTTCCGCAAAGAAGGTCTGCCACATCGGATAATATTGATAGTAGAGCAGGGCTCGGGGGATACCTACCTTAATCATTGCCTTCTAAACTCCCGCTTAATCCTGACGACTGTTTCCGGATTAGCCACCAAATCAACAACGGTCATCGCTAGAGCCTTGGCGGCATCAAGCATCCCTTTGATACCAGCCTCAGAAGCTGCCGCCGCGGCAAACTCGGGGGAATGGGTTGTTACTTCCTTTGGCGCTATGGCAAAATGGGGGTGAATGCTGGGGACGAGCTGGCTGACATTCCCCATATCGGTGCTACCGAAACCTTTAGTTGGGTTGGAGAGCAGCACCTTACGTCCCAGGGACTGCATATTCTTCCGGAATAGTCTGGCTAGGGTTAGATTATTGCGCAGCGGGGCGTATCTTACCTTTGCCCAGCGGTATTCCAGGCGGGCGCCGGTAGCAGTGGCAGCGCCAACAAAGCAATTTAGTACCCTTTCCTTTAGCTCATCTAGATAGGCATCATCCTCAGCACGAACAATAAAGGTTCCGGCGCTGTGAGCCGGGACAATATTAGCTGCCTCCCCACCGTCGGTAATAATCCCGTGAATGCGAGCCGTATCCTTAATATGCTGCCGGAGTGAATTAATAGCGGTAAAGGACTGGAGCATTGCCTCCAGGGCATTGATGCCTGCCTCCGGGTCGGAGGCAGCGTGCGCCGCCTTGCCAAAGAACTCAACATCTAAACCAATGCAAGCCAGAGCCTGGGTAGTGACGACATCGTACACCTCTGGGTGCACCATCATCGCTAAGTCTATATTATCAAAGGCTCCTTGCTCCGCCATTATTGCCTTACCCCCGTATAGCTCCTCCGCTGGGGTGCCGATAACCAGAATACTGCCCCCAAATCGGTTGATAGCCGGCTTGGCGGCGACGGCGGCACCAACGGCACTGCCCGCTATCAGGTTATGACCGCAGGCATGCCCCAGCTTGGGGAGGGCATCATACTCCGCCAGAATGGCAATAGCTGGTTTCCCTTTTCCGTAGCTCCCGCTAAAGGCGGTTTTTAGTCCACAGATGCCCCGCTCTAAAGAAAAGCCGTTTTCCTCAAGGTAATGGGTTAGCCAGGCGGCGGCCTTGACCTCTTTGAAGCCCATCTCGGGGCTAGAGTGGATTTTTAGGCTTAACTGGCGAAGCTGGCGGCGCGAGGCTTCTATTTCTTTTATGACCGCAGCCTTTAATTTTTCTAGCTCGGAACTTCTCACCATATTGTCCATTATAGCCTAGCGCTGATACAATTTCTAGGCGCTCTATATGAGCTAGTTTAGATAGATTGGTGATATGGATTGTCATGTTTCGTTTCTCCGTAGCATTGACCCTATCCCCCTGGCCCCCTTCCCCTGGAGGGGGAGGGGGAAGTAGTGTATAAGAGGGGGGTGAAACCCCCTCTTATACACCCCGATTTTGGAAGGTAAACAAACCTAAAAAGTGGAACCTGAAATAGATATACAGGGAGTTTTAGAGGGACGAAGTCCCTCTTTCTTCTCTTCCCCCTCTCCTTTCAAGGAGAGGGGGATAAAGGGGGTGAGGTTAATAAACAATCTATTAGTAAAAGTATTGCATCTCCGACCTGATTGTGGTATACTGATTTTGGATAAAGGTTGATTAGAGAAGTGGGTTTCATCCCACTTTTTTAATTATGAGAACACAAAATAGGGTTGGAGGTCTTAACCTCAGATGAAGAGCGAATTTATGCTCGCTATAACTCAGCTCTCGGCAGAGAAGAACCTGCCTAAGGAAGTGGTTATTGCTGCGGTAGAGACAGCGCTGATATCGGCTTATCGGAAGGAGAATTTTGCCCCTAACCAGAATATTTCAGTCAAGATTGACCCCAATACTGGTGGGGTTAGGGTATGGGTGGAGAAAACTGTAGTTGAGAAACCTTCAGATACGCGCGGTGAAATATCATTAAGCGAAGCGAACAAGCTCAAGCCAGATATACAGATTGGTGAGGTTCTTAAGGTAGAGGCAACTCCGCGTAATGCCGGAAGAATTGCCGCTCAAACGGCAAAGCAGGTTATTCTCCAGCGCCTTCATGAGGCAGAGCATAGCGCTATATTTGAAGAATATTCGACTAAGGAAGGCGATATTGTCACTGGGCTGGTGCAACGCATTGAGCCTAGGCAGGTCTTTGTTGATTTGGGTCGGACAGAGGCAGTACTCCCCGCGGCTGAGCAGGTGCGTGGTGAGAGGTATCGTGTCGGGCAAAGGCTCAGGCTTTATCTTCTAGAGGTGGTTCAGACTGGCAGAGGACCCCAGGTGGTGGTGTCACGCTCTCACCCCGATTTACTGCGCCGCCTTTTTGAGCTTGAGGTTCCCGAGGTTCTCAGCGGAGTGGTGGAGTTGAAAGCAATCGCCCGTGAGGCTGGTTACCGAAGTAAGATAGCCGTGGCCGCGCGCCAGGATGGCATTGACCCGGTTGGTTGCTGTGTTGGGCTTCGTGGCATCAGGATACAAAATATTATGCGAGAGTTAAACGGTGAAAAACTGGATGTTGTTTTGTGGAACCCGGATACTTCTGCCTTCATTGCTAACGCCCTTAGCCCGGCACCGGTATTAAGTGTAGGGCTGGATGAGAGTGAGGGGATAGCCACCGTGGTTGTCCCGGATAAGCAACTCTCGTTAGCCATTGGTAAGGAGGGGCAGAATGCCCGGTTGGCGGCTAAGCTCACCGGATGGCGCATTGACATTAAGAGTGCCTCAGCCGCCGAAGCGGAAAGACTGGCCAAGACCGAGCCTTTACCCGAGGTAGAAGAGGGGGCGATAGTCGGCGAGCCGCCGTTGGCTGAATTCCTACCTCTTGAGGAGCCAGCCTTAGCCTCGGCACAGGTAGCGGCTGAGCCTCTAGCCGCCGCTGATACCATACTTGTTCCTCCTCAGCCTTTTTTGGAACCGCGAGTAAAATCGGCAGCACCTAAGCTTCGGTTTGCTGAGGATGTTTTAGTATTTGCTGTGCCGACTAAGCCGGTGGCTAAGTCGAGGAAGAAGAAAAAGAAGGACACCCATGAGCGGAGTGGCGATGAAAGCGTCAGGGGGAGGAAGCGGCGCCAGAAGCGGGGACTCGTAGATGAGGAAGAGGAGTATTAATCCCATTTCGGTTGGGTCTATACCCCAGCGGACTTGTGTTGCTTGTGGTAAGGTAGAACCTAAGCGGCGGCTAATCCGTCTGGTTCGGATTTCCGGTGGGGGTGTGGAGGTTGATTCTGGTGGCAAGAGGGTGGGGCGTGGTGCTTACCTGTGTCCAGTGCCAGAGTGCTGGGAGGTTGGGTTGAGGAAGGGTCGTCTGGAGCATGTCTTGCGCACCACCCTTACTCAGGATAATCGGGAGCAGCTTATTAGATATGGCCGGGGACTGGGATAAGGAGCGATTTCGTGCCCAAGGCGAGCAAAAAAGTTGAACCGAAGGCAAACCTGGTTGAGATTCCTCATTCTATAGCAGTGAGGCAATTAGCTGACCTTTTGCAGGTTAGTGCCATAGACATTATCAAACAACTGATGCGAAACGGCATTTTTGCCAATATTAACCAGGTCATTGACTATGAGGCAGCCGCTGCTGTGGCGGCGGCTCTTGGCTATGAAGCCAAGTTGAAGCCTTTAGCCACTGTTGGGGGGAGTAAGCGATATCGACCTCAGGAGGAGGAACTGGGAGGTCTGCGATTACGCCCGCCGGTAGTTACTATTATGGGGCATGTTGATCACGGTAAGACCAGGCTTTTGGATGCTATCCGTCAGACTAATGTAATGGATAGTGAAGCTGGAGGTATTACCCAGCATATTGGTGCCTATCAGGTAGAGGTCAACGGGCAGAGGATTACCTTTTTAGATACCCCGGGTCATGAAGCCTTTACTGCGATGCGGGCTCGTGGTGCCCAGGTAACCGATATCACCATTTTGGTGGTGGCGGCTGATGACGGGGTAATGCCGCAGACTTTAGAAGCCATTGACCATGCCCGGGCGGCCGGAGTACCAATTGTGGTGGCGATTAATAAGATTGACAAGTCCGATGCTAACCCTGAGCTGGTTAAGCGACAGTTAGCTGATGTTGGTTTGGTTATTGAGGAGTGGGGGGGCGATGTGGTCTGTGTTTCCATTTCCGCCAAACAGAAGGCCGGCATCTCTGAGCTACTGGAAAATCTTCTGGTGGTGGCGGAGATGGAGGAGCTTAAGGCCGACCCGTCTCAATCGGCAGTAGGGGTGGTTATTGAGGCAGGGCTGGACAAGAGTAAAGGACCAATGGCTACGGTACTGATTCAAAACGGAACCTTAAAGATTAGTGATACGGTGGTGGTTGGTGACAGCTGGGGTAGAGTAAGGGCTATGTTTAATGATACGGGTAAGCGAGTGAGAAAAGCCGAGCCAGCTACACCGGTTAAACTCCTTGGTCTAGATAGTGTGCCTCAAGTTGGTGACACCCTGACGGTAGTAGCGGGCGAACACCAAGCCCGGGCTTTAATACAGAAGCGCCAGCAGGAGATGCAGCAGCAAGCCAAGACAGTACGCCTTGATAATCTCTTTGACCAAATAAGTGCTGGCCAGGTAAAAGAGCTTAGTGTTATTCTCAAGGTCGATGTTCAGGGCAGTATTGAGCCGATAAGAACCTCCCTGGAACGACTGTCAACGGAGCAAGTTAAGGTTAGAATTATCCATAGTGGCAGTGGCAATATTACTGAGAGTGATGTTATGTTAGCTATCGCCTCTAAGGGGCTTATTATCGGTTTTGGCACTGGCATTGAAGCTGGAGCCCGGCGCCTGGCTGGTGCGGAAGGTGTTGACATCCGCACCTATAACGTGATTTACAGCCTGGTGGATGACGTGGATAAGGCACTCAAGGGTATGTTAGAGCCCCATTATGTTGAGGTTATTGAAGGCCGGGCTGAAATAAAGGCAGTCTTTTCTAGTGGTAAGAAGGGGAAGATTGCCGGCGTCTCTGTTAGCGAGGGCAAGGTGAGTCGCGGTGCCCTGGTGAGGGTGCGGCGTGGAAAGGAAATAGTCGGTGAATCTGAGGTCAGCAGCCTGAGACGCTTTAAGGAAGACGTTAATGAGGTAGCCTCTGGCTATGAGTGCGGGGTGGGGGTCAAAGATTTTAACGACTTTCAGATTGGCGATATACTGGAAATTTTCCGAAGAGAGGCGGAATAAGAGCACAAGTTATGGCGCATCGTATTGAGCGGGTGGGCAATCTCATTCGCCACGAAATTAGTGAGTTACTTCAGCGCCAGGTCAAAGACCCGCGACTGGGCAATTTTGTTACTCTGACTGAAGTCTCTGTCTCCCCTGACCTGCGCTATGCTAAAGTATTTGTCAGTTGTATCTGCAGCGAGGAGGATAAACAACAGATACTGAACGGACTGACGGCGGCTTCCGGTTTCCTCCGTAACCAGCTGGCTAAACGTCTGCGACTGCGTCGTGTCCCTGAGCTAAGTTTTCACTGGGATGATTCTATCGAGCGGGGAGCTCACCTCTTGCAGTTGATTGATAAGGTTAGCGCTGATAGCACTCTAGAGCGGCATAGTGACTAGCTGTGGATGGCATTCTAAATATTAATAAGCCCCCGGGTAAGACCTCCTTCAGTATTGTCTCCTTAGTGAAGCGGCTGAGTGGGGAGAGGCATGTTGGGCATGCTGGTACCCTTGACCCCCTAGCTACGGGGGTTTTACCAGTTTGCCTCGGTCAGGGGACGCGTATTACCCAATTTTTAATGGATGCTCGTAAGGTTTATCGGGCTGAGATTGAATTTGGTGTGGTTACCGACACCTATGATGCCACCGGTAGCATCATAAGTAGGGGAGACCCCTCGGGGATTAACCGAGAAAAATTGCTGTTAGCGCTTAATTCCTTTTGTGGCCTGATATCGCAGACTCCGCCAATGTATAGTGCCGTTAAGCATCGTGGTAAGCCGCTTTATGAATTGGCACGCTCCGGTATTGAGGTTGAGAGGAAAAGCCGACTGGCCAGAATCTATCGTTTGGAGCTTGTAGACTGGCAACCGCCGGTAGCCACCATAGAGGTGGAGTGTGGTAAGGGCACCTATATCCGCTCATTAGCTTATGATTTAGGTCAACTTCTGGGTTGTGGCGCTAATTTGAGGAGCTTGACTCGCTTGAGGTGTGGCTTCTTTGATGTTGAGGACGCCGTTTCAGTGCCCCAGCTTGAGGACGCCTTCCGCTATGGCTACTGGCAACAATTTATCTATCCTATAGATTTTGTCCTTTCGCATTGGGCGGCGATAGTGGTCGGCGATACCATTGAGAAGGATATAAGGAATGGGCGCCCTTTGGTTTTGGACCGGACCTCTTACGACAATCACTGCCGTGTCTATACCGGTGACGGTTGCTTTCTGGGTGTGCTATGGTTTAATTCGGAAAAGGGGCAGTGGCAACCGGAAAAAGTTTTCCTACCATGATAAATAGTGTTTAAGGGGCTTGACAGCTTGCGTATAATAGAGGTATAGTTCAACCGATACTAAAAAGGAGGTGGACTCAGGTGCAGGCTTATTGTTTTAAGTGTAGACGGAAGGTAGATATAAGGAATCCCCAGAGGGTTACCCTGAAGAATAAGAGACCAGCAACGCGAGGGGTTTGCCCTTCATGCGGGACTAAAGTATTTAGGATTGGTCAATAACCGGTAATCAGTTTGACCATAGGTAAGTAAATCCTCTCGAGCATAAACATTAGAGTCAAGCAGGGTTTTTGACTCTAATAGCTGTATTGTGGAAGATTTACTTATTTTGTTGTCCTTATACCTCTGCCGTTGGAAAGGAGGGCAATTAAACTTTGGGCAAGGTGAATGTCGCTATAATAGGGGTGGGTAATTGTGCTTCTTCCCTGGTTCAGGGCGTCTACTACTATAAGAAGGCGAAAGAGAATGAATTTGTCCCCGGACTTATGCACGTTAATCTTGGGGGGTATCATATCAGTGATATTAACTTTGTGGCGGCCTTTGATATTGACAAGAACAAGGTGGGCAAGGAACTAGCCCGGGCTATTTATACCCGGCCCAATAATACCTTTAAATTTTGCGAGGTGCCGGCTACCGGGGTTAAGGTTCACCGGGGTATGACCCATGATGGCTTAGGCTTGTATCTATCGCAAATAATAGAGAAGGCGTCGGGTCCAACCGCCGATATTGTTAAGATTCTGAAAGAGACCCAGACTGATGTGGTGATTAATTACCTGCCGGTTGGTAGTGAAGAGGCAACTAAATGGTATGTTGAGCAGGTGCTAACCGCTGGCTGCGGCTTTATCAACTGCATTCCCGTTTTTATTGCCCGGGAGAAGTACTGGCAACAGCGTTTTGAGCAAAGGGGGCTTCCCGTTATCGGCGATGATATAAAATCTCAGGTGGGAGCTACTATTGTCCACCGTGTCCTTACCCGACTTTTTGTCGACCGCGCTGTTAAACTGGAGCGAACCTATCAATTGAACTTTGGTGGCAACACTGACTTCTATAATATGCTGGAGAGGTCGCGGCTGGAGTCTAAGAAGATATCTAAGACTAACGCTGTTACCTCTCAGTTAGATTACGAGCTAGACCCTGATAATATCCATGTCGGTCCCAGTGATTATGTCCCCTGGCTGCTCGACCGCAAGTTTTGCCATATCAGGATGGAGGGGCGAACCTTTGGTGATGTTCCTCTAAACCTGGAGCTGAAACTTGAGGTCTGGGATAGCCCTAACTCAGCCGGGGTGGTTATTGATGCTATAAGGTGCTGTAAACTTGCCTTAGACCGCGGACTTAAAGGAGCCCTGGTAGCTCCATCTGCTTACTTTATGAAATCACCACCAGTTCAATATACGGATGATGAAGCGCGCCGAATGGTGGAGGAGTTCATTGCTAGCACTCAGCCAGAGGCGAGCGCATCTGTTTGACCGAGTCTCCACGGAGGTTTTAGGCAGTTAGCGGTGAAGATAGCACTGGTCTCTCCGTATGATTTCGCCTATCCGGGCGGGGTTGCCATTCATATTTCTTATCTTGAGCGCTACTTTACCCGGATGGGTCATGAGGTTAAGGTCATTGCCCCGGCCTCTAAAGCTATCTCCAGCTTTGGCGATAGATTTATTCCTATAGGTAAACCCCGTCCCATTCCTAGTAGCGGTTCTATTGCCCGGGTTACTATTTCGCCATGGTTATCCTCTAAAATAAAAGCCGTCCTTGACCGGGAGAGGTTTGATATTGTCCATCTCCACGAACCCTTAATGCCAATGTTGTGTACTACTGTGCTCCGGCTGTCGCCAGCAGCAAATATCGGGACCTTTCATGCCTGTCATGGCCGACCGGGGTATAATTTCGCTAAACCCTTTGGTAAATGGATTTTGAAGCGGTGGTTCCGCAAGCTTCATGGCAAGATTGCGGTGTCTAAACCAGCTACGGAGTTTGCCCGTGAGCATTTCCCCGGCTACTATAATATTATCCCCAATGGTGTGGATATAGACCATTTTTCTCCCGATGTAACTCCAATTGAAAAATTCAATGATGGCAAGTTAAATATCCTGTTTGTTAGTCGCCTGGAGAAGCGAAAAGGCTTGAACTATCTCATTGAAGCCTTTAAGCAGGTCCAACAGGAAATTCCGAATTCCCGACTTATCATCGTCGGTCCGGGCACCAGATTACGGCGTAAGTATGAGAAACAGGTGAGCCGGGATGGTCTGAAGGATGTTATCTTTACCGGCCTGGTATCTTACGAAGAATTACCCAGATACTATAAAACAGCCGATGTTTTTTGTGCTCCCGCCACCGGTCGGGAGAGCTTCGGCATTATTCTGCTTGAAGCTATGGCTACAGGTAAGCCGATTGTCGCCTCAAGTATAGACGGTTATGCCACCGTAGTAGCCGATAAAGTTGAGGGTCTATTAGTGCCGCCGGGAGATGCGGAAATGTTAGCCCGGACTCTAGTTTCTCTTTTGACTGACCAAGCACTTCGCCAGGAGATGGGAGCCAAAGGAAGGGCTAAAGCCCTGGAGTATAGCTGGGAAAAGGTTGCCCAGAATGTCTTGAATTATTATTGTCGGGTGCTTAGTGAGCCGCCGTGGAACAAGCGATTTCCCGAAATTGAGGCGACTTCACCTTCGGTTTGAGTAAAGGGGTAGTCCAGTTAATAACGCTTCAGAAAAAATGCCGTCAAAAGCAAAGTCATCCGGATTTCGTAACACTATAGCCCGGTGCCTTACTGAACCTGTGGTGCGGGTTTTAGCCCGGACACCGCTAACACCTAGCGCTATAACGTGGCTTGGTTTTATACTAGCCCTTGGCGCGGCGGCGCTGGTTATTACCGGGCACCCTTTTGCCGCGGGCTTTGTGGTGCTGGCTGCCGGTTTTTTTGATATCATGGATGGGGCACTGGCTCGTCGTATTGGAAAAGTTACTCCCTTTGGCGCTGTCCTTGACTCTACGCTTGACCGTTTATCTGAGGCGGTGCTGCTGGTTGCTATTTTGGTGTCATTTGGTGGGACACTGTCACTGGTTTTGCTGGTTTTCTTCACCTTGCTCGGTTCACTGTTGGTAAGCTATATTAAAGCCAGGGCGGAAGCAGTTGGTCTTGAGTGTCCGGTAGGATTGTTTACCCGAGCCGAGAGGGTTGTGGTGTTGGCACTGGGTCTTTTGCTAAGCCACATTGCCAATGCCTTAGTTATTGCCCTAGCTATTATTGTGGTATTCAGTTTTTTTACCGCTGGTCAGAGGTTAGTTTATGTCTGGCAGCAGAGAAAAACCGATAGCCATTAGGCGCTTTTATTTATGGCGCTGTTTATGCTATAAGAAGATGAAAGTTTAAGGGGGAAATAATGCCAGTTATTGCTGTTATTGGGGCGCAGTGGGGGGATGAGGGGAAGGGCAAGGTGGTTGACCTGCTGGCGCAGAAAGCCGGGGTGGTAGTCCGTTTTTCGGGCGGTGATAATGCCGGACATTCCGTGGTTAATCCCTATGGTGAGTTTAAATTACACCTTGTCCCCTCGGGCATTTTTTCTCCTCAGGCGGTTTGCATTATCGGTAACGGGGTGGTAATTAACCCCGGAGTGCTGATTGGTGAAATAGAGCAGTTAAATAAGCGTGGTGTGGATACCTCCAGGTTATTCGTCAGTGACCGCGCTCACCTGATTATGCCATACCATATTCTCCTTGATGGCTTGGAGGAGAAAGCGCGGGGTAGTAAAGCACTGGGCACAACCCGCAAGGGCGTGGGTCCGGCCTTTACCGATAAGGCAGCTAGGTTAGGCATTAGAGCTGGCGACCTTTTGGATAAAGGGGCGCTGCTAGAGCGCCTTCGCCCCATACTTGATTACAAGAATACTATTTTGACCAAGGTTTATGGGGTTAGCCCCCTATCGCTGGATGAGGTATACGGTCAGTATTGCCAGTATGGAGAGCGTCTGGCTCCTTATATTCGGGAGACAACGATAATGCTGGAGGAGGCGCTGAACAGGGGCGAGTTGGTTCTATTGGAGGGGGCTCAGGGGACTTTACTTGACCCCGATTTCGGCACTTACCCCTATACTACCTCATCCTCGCCACTGGCGGCGGGAGCTTGCTTGGGTGCCGGTTTAAGCCCGACTAAGATTGACCGCATTCTAGGTGTGTTCAAGGCTTACTGCACCAGGGTCGGCGGTGGTCCGATGCCCACTGAGCTGAAGGATGAAACTGGTAACCTGATTCGGGAAAGGGCTCATGAGTATGGCACGACTACCGGCAGGCCACGCCGCTGCGGCTGGTTTGACGCCGTTGCCGCTCGCTTTAGCACCAGGGTTAACGGCTTTACCGGGGCGGCAATTACCCGCCTTGATATCCTGGATATTATGCCTCGTCTGAAGATATGTGTCGGCTATGAGATGGATGGGCAAGTTATTGATTATTTCCCGGCCAGTGTCGCTGTCTTAGCCAGATGTAAACCTGTCTATGAGGAATTGGCGGGGTGGGAGACCTCTACTGCCGATATCCGCCAGTTCAGTAAGTTGCCGGCCAAGGCTCGACAGTATGTAAAAAGGCTGGAAGAGCTTATTGGCTGCCCAGTCAACCTTGTCTGCGTGGGGCCAGAGCGGGGGCAGACCATCCAGAAGACGCCTATCTTATAGAGCTGTTTATCAACCCATCCCCCTGACCCCCTTCCCTTGATAAGGGAAGGGGGAATGATTTTTAAGAGAGGAGCAAAGCTCCTCTCTATAATTTCTCTCCTTTTCACTTTAATGATTAGCCTAGCTTAGTGGGGTGTTTATTCCTCTTTGATAATGAGCTTAACTTAATGGGGTGTTTAAGAGGGGCGCTAGCCCCTCTTCTAAAAACTTTCCTCCTCTCCTTATTAAGGAGAGGAGGATACAGGGGGTGAGGTTAAAGGAAAATCTCTATACCTTCAGGTCAATCTTATACTTTTTCAGGGTCTCTCTAATAATGGCGGCTGATTTTTCATCGGGCTCGATGAGGGGGAGGCGGGGCTTGCCGACATTAAAGCCGAGGTGGTTCAGGGCGTACTTGAGCGGTGCCGGGTTAGGCTGGATAAAAAGCGAGTTTACCAGCGGCACCAGGTGGCGGTGAATGGCTGCGGCCGCATGAACATCGTTTTTGAGAATGTTGTCCATCATCTCCTTGACCTGCTTGCCGACGAGATGGGTGACAACGCCGATGGTGCCGTAGCCACCAAGAGCCATGATGGGAAAGGTATCATTATCGTTGCCGCTCCAGATAAGGAAATCCTCTCTAGCATTGCTGATAGTCTGAGCAACGTGGGCCATATCGCCGTTAGCTTCCTTCACTCCGATAATGTTGTCTATCTGGCTCAACCGGACAATAGTGTCAACCGTCATATTAACCACCACCCGCGATGGTATGTTATACATGATAATGGGCAGGCTCGTGTTTTCGGCAATGGTCTTAAAATGCTGATAGATGCCTTCCTGGTTTGGTTTGTTATAGTAGGGGACGACTGACAGGCAGGCATCAACCCCGATTTTCTCCGCTCTCTCGGTCGCTTCGACTGCCTCAGCGGTGCTGTTGCTGCCGGTGTAGGCAACAACCGTTCCCCGGCTACCCACGGCCGATTTCACTTCGGTAAACAGACGCATCTCCTCCTCCCAGCTAAGCGTCGGCGCCTCCCCGGTGGTAGCCGCCACCACCAGACCATCGCTCCCCGAGCTAAGTAAGGCTAGTGCCAGCTTTTTCGCCTGCTCATAATCAACCTCCCCTTTCTCATTGAAGGGGGTTACCATAGCGGTGAGCAATCGTCCCAGTTGCTTCATATTTCTACCTCCTGGGACTTATCCAGTCCCGTTTAATCATCTCTTCTGCAATCTGGACGGCGTTTAGAGCGGCGCCCTTGCGTATATTGTCGGCAACAACCCACATAACCAAGCCACAGGGGTGAGAGGCATCCCGGTGAATACGTCCAACAAAGACATCGTCGGTGCCGGCGGCTGACCAGGGCTGGGGATAGAGGCTTATTGCCGGGTCATCCAGTATCTTGACGCCGGGAGCCTGGGCAAGGATACGGCGTGCCTCATCGGGGGACATCGGCTCGGAGAATTCTATATGGACTGCCTCGCTGTGTCCGATAAATACCGGGACTCGGACACACATCGCCGAAATGGAAATATCATCGGCATGCATTATCTTCCTTGTTTCCTCCACCATCTTCCACTCTTCTTTAGTATAGTCGTTATCCAGAAAAACATCTATCTCCGGTAGTAAATTAAAGGCTATCTGGTGAGGGTAGACATGGGGAACAGTGGTCTGTCCCTCCAATACCTGTTTAGCTTGCTCGGTTAGCTCCTCTACCGCCGCCGAGCCAGTGCCTGATACCGACTGGTAGGTAACAACAATAATGCGCTTGATGGGATTAACCCGGTGCAGAGGGTATAGCGCCATCACCATTTGAATGGTGGAGCAATTTGGATTAGCGATAATCCTCTTATGCCATTTGATGTCTTCAACATTGATCTCAGGTACCACCAGTGGCACCTTGGGGTCCATTCTAAATGCGGCGCTATTATCAATAACTACGGCTCCTGATTGGGCGGCTATAGGGGAGAAGTAGCGGCTAATGTCAGTTCCCGCTGAGAAGAGAGCAATGTCTACACCTTCAAATGACTTGGGAGTAGCTTCTTCGACCACAACCTCGCGGTGACCAACAAACAGCTTCCTGCCGGCGGAGCGGTCTGAGGCGAGAAGGTCAATGGAGTTCATAGGGAAGTTACGTTGCTCTAATACTTTGATGAACTCCTGTCCTACCATTCCGGTAGCGCCAAGGATAGCAACTTTAAACTCTTTCATTGCCCCTCCTATAACCCGAGTAGCGTATCTAGACCGAAGATTAGCCCTTTATGCTTGACCACTTCCTTAATGGCTAGCATCACGCCGGGCATAAAGGCTTCCCGACTGATTTGGTCATGCCGTATTCTTAGTGTTTGACCGTCTCCCCCCAGAATTACCTCTTGATGTGCCATCTGGCCGGGCAGACGCACACTGTGAATGGCTATTCCCTCAACCGACTGCCCCCGGCTGACGGGAGCTTCTCCCTGTCCTGAAGGCTGTCGGAATGGTTTCCCCCTGGCAGCCGCCATAGCTCTGGCAGTGGTAAGGGCTGTTCCCGAAGGAGCGTCAATCTTGCGCTCGTGGTGCAGCTCTATGATTTCGGAATAATCAAAGAATTTCCCCGCTATCTTGGCTAGGTGCATCATCAGAACGGCACCCAGAGCGAAATTTGGCGCTACTACTGCCCCAATCCGGTGAGCTTTAACCAGATTCTCAATTTCTTTGATGTTGTCGGCGGTTAAGCCGGTGGTTCCAATTACCAGGTTAACCCTGTGTTCAGTTGCTATGCGCACTGCTGGCATTGTGGCTTGAGCGGTGCTGAAATCTACCAGTACATCGGGCTGGCAGGAGGTGAGGATGTAATCAAGGTCTGTGGAAAAGGGCACCGTGCCTGAGCCGTCAGGCAGAGGTAGGGAGTCCTGAGCCGCCTTTATGTCCACGGCACCGACTATTTGCATGTTAGGCTCATGGCATAGGGCACTGACCACCTGTTGCCCCATTCTACCTGAGGCACCATGTACTACTACTTTTACTCTCTTCATCGCCGGGGCCCTTTATTATAGTAACCCCCTTTATTCCGGGGAGGGCGAGCATCACGCTGCTTCTTGAACGGGTAGTCTTTGGATAGCGAATTCTCTACTCTGTCGCCGGGCGCCTGAGGCTGCTTCTCAAACACTGCCCGTCGTGATAGGTTTATCCGGCCCAGTTCATCAATGTTAATTACCTTGACCGTAACCTCATCGCCGACTTTAACTACATCCTCAACCTTGGCTACCCGATAATCAGCCAGCTCACTAATGTGAACCAGCCCCTCTTTGCCGGGAAGGATTTCCACGAAGGCACCGAAGTCGACGACGCGGGTTACCTTCCCGGTATAAATACTGCCAACCTCTGCCTCTTTGGTTAGACCTTCAATGATGTCAATAGCCTTTCGGGCGGATTCTTCGTTAGGTGAGCCGATAATTACTGTGCCATCATTTTCAATATCGATAGTGGCTTTAGTTTCCTCAATAATTGACCTGATTGTTTTACCGCCGGTGCCGATGACAGCGCCAATCTTACTCGGGTCAATGGTTATTTTATACATTCTTGGGGCATAGCGGCTGAGTTGAGGTCGGCTAGAGCCGAGGGTCTGGTTCATTACCTCCAGAATGGACAGGCGAGCCTGGCGAGCTTGATTTAGCGCCTTTCCCAGAATTTCGGTGCTTACGCCTTTGAGCTTAATATCCAGCTGTAATGCCGTGATACCATTAGCCGTCCCCGCTACCTTAAAGTCCATATCACCGTAGGCATCCTCTGTGCCTTCAATGTCAGTCAGAATAATATAGTTCCCCTGCTCACCGGTAACCAGTCCCATAGCTACCCCGGCGACGGCGGCCGTAGTCGGTATTCCAGCATCCATTAGGGAGAGGCTTGAGGCGCAAACACTAGCCATAGAGGTACTGCCACTGGAGCTGAGAACCTCGGAGACAAGGCGGATGGTATAAGGGAAATCCTCGTCCTTAGGCAGAACTGGGACAATAGCTCGTTCCGCCAGAGCGCCGTGCCCGATTTCACGCCGTCCTGGTGTCCCAATGCGTTTCACCTCGCCACCGGAGAATGGGGGGAAGTTATAATGGTGCATAAAGCGCTTGGACTCCTCCAGGCCTAATCCATCAAGCTGTTGCTCCTGCCTGATAGAGCCCAGGGTGGTAATGGTCAGAACTTGGGTCTGGCCTCTGGTGAATAAGGCTGAGCCGTGGGTACGGGGCAGCAGTCCTACTTCACAACTGATGGGTCGGATATCAGCTGGACCACGACCATCAATACGCTGTGCCTTCTCAAGGAGGTTACCCCTTACTTCGGCTTTAACCTTTGTCTCAAGAGCGGCAGTTATATCTTCTTGGGGGAATGACTCGCCTAGGCTTTCTATAAGCTCTTTCTTCAAATTGCTGAGCCCTTGCTCACGCTGTAGCCTTTCTGGCTGACTCAAGACCGGGGAAAGTTTGCTATCAGCAATTGGTGAAATGGCTGCAGTTACCTCAGGTTTAACCCCGCTGGTCGGGGCTTCCACCTTAGGTCGGCCACAAGCCTGCTGGAGCTGCTCCTGGAGCGTGATAATATCCTGATTTGCCTTGTGCCCAAATTCTATTGCCTGTAGAATGATATTCTCTGAAGCCTCTTTGGCTCCGGCCTCTACCATTACTACTGCTTGCTTGGTGCTAACCACGACCAGTTCAAACTGGCTGGTGTCAAGCTGGGCTAAGGTTGGGTTTAGTATTAGCTCATTATTAATATAGCCGACGCGAACCGCACTCACTGGGCCAGCAAATGGTATCTCTGAGATTGATAGTGCCGCCGAGCCGCCGATAACTGACAGGATATCCGGGTCGTTCTCCTGGTCAACGGAAAGAACGGTAACTATAATCTGGATTTCCTTGCGCCATCCCTTGGGCAAAAGCGGACGTAGTGGGCGGTCGGTAAGCCGGCTGGCTAAAGTTGCCTCCTGGCTGGGGCGTCCTTCCCTTCGGATAAAGCCGCCGGGAATTTTACCGGCAGCATAGAGCCTTTCTTCATAGTCAATGGTTAGCGGCAGAAAATCTATCCCCTCGCGCGGTTCATCGCTGGTGCAAACGGTAACCAGAACTACGGTATCCCCGTAGCGGACGGTTACCGCCCCGCTGGCTCGTCCGGCGAGCTTCCCGGTTTCTACGATGAGCCGTCTACCACCGACCTCACACTCAAAAGAATTAGGTGATGCCAAAATCCCCTCCCCCCTTAAGCTTTACTTGCGTAGCCCGAGCTTGGCAATTAGCTTGCGATATCGACCGACATCCTCTCGGTTCAGGTAGGCGAGCAGCCTTCTTCTCTGTCCGACCAGTTTAAGCAGCCCACGCTGTGAGTCGTAATCATGCCGGTTAGCCGTCATGTGCTCGGTCAATTGCTTTATCCTTGTTGTGAGCAAGGCTACCTGAACCTCAGTCGAGCCGGTATCCTTTTTCTTGAGCGCAAATTTGCCTATAACTTCGGTCTTGTTCTCTTTGTCCAAATTATATTCCTTTATTCCCAGGTTATTTTTGCAACATTGACTATAACTATAAATTAACAACCGATTATAACACAAGTGTCAGCGACTGTAAATTGCTTGACTTTGTAATTCAGGGGGAGTATATTTTGTTGCAGTCGATATCCCAAGACAAGGGGTAACAAAATATAGTGGGTTCCCGGGAAAATCGAAGATTTTTCTGGGTGCTTGTGAGGGAGATGAAGTAATGGCTCTGACAGACAAAACTTTGGTGTGCCGTGACTGTGCTCAGGAGTTTGTTTTTTCCGTTGGCGAGCAGGAATTCTATCAGTCTCATGGCTTACAGAATGAACCTAGTCGCTGTCCCGATTGCCGAGCTTCTCGGCGAAGAGACCGCCAGGGTGATTATAATCGGCCAAGACAGATGTATACTGTGATATGTGCTAGCTGCGGCGTAGAAACTACAGTACCTTTTGAGCCTAAGGAAGAGCGCCCGGTCTATTGCAAAGAGTGCTACGCTAAGCAGAAAAAGTCGGGCTAAGTTTTTAATTTATCTAGTTACTAACTATAGAGCATGAATGTCGGGGTCTGTCAGGTTAAGCTTCGCTTTCCCGAAAACCTATCACTCAAGGGAAAGCGGCAGATATTGAAATCTATTACCACCCGCCTCAGGAGCAAGTTTAATGTCTCCGTGGCTGAAGTTGATGACAACGATTTATGGCAGTTAGCTACGGTGGGGATTTGTTGTGTTAGCAATAATAGCCGCTATACGAATGAAGTCCTGTCCAAAGCGGTGAACTTTATTGTTAATGGGCGCTTTGAGGTAGAGATACTGGACTATGAGATTGAGATTCTACCTGTTTCGTGACGGGGACGATGATGGATACCTCAGCCTTTCTTCATTATCTTGAAGCTCAACTTAGTTACAATGGTCAGATAGTTCATATAGAACATATTCCCCGCCGTGAAGCCGGACATTCCGAGTTACACCAACCCCTGGTAGCCAGCCTTCAGGACTGCCTTAGTGAACATGGGTTATTACCCCTCTATACCCATCAGGCGGAGGCCATAAACTATACCCGCGAGGGCAGGAATGTGATGGTGGCGACTTCATCAGCCAGCGGCAAGACCCTATGCTATAACGCCCCGGTTTTGGAGGCAATTTTAACTGAGCCGCGTAGCTGCGCTCTTTACCTTTTCCCGACCAAAGCTTTAGCTCAAGACCAGCTTCGTGGTTTAAAAGAGCTATTTTATCCCCAGCTGTTCCAGATAGCAGATGTTGCTACCTTTGATGGTGATACCCCCCAGGCGGAGCGGGCGGAGATAAGAAAACAAGCCCGGGTGATACTTACTAATCCTGATATGCTCCACATCGGCATCCTGCCCAATCATCAATCCTGGGCAAGGCTGCTACGACACTTGAGGTATGTGGTGGTGGATGAAGCCCATACCTATCGTGGTGTTTTTGGCTCCCATGTGGCCGGTGTGCTGCGCCGCCTGCGCCGTCTCTGCCAGCTTTATGGGTCAAATCCTCAGTTTATCTGCTGCTCGGCGACTATAGCTAATCCCGGGGAACATGCGGAAAAGCTGGTCGGTTTACCGTTTACCGTGGTGGATAATGATGGCTCTCCCCACGGGGGGAAGGAATTTGTCTTCTGGAATCCGCCAATCATAGATGAGGCTAAGAGTGTCCGGCGCAGCGCCAACAACGAAGCGGCGAACCTCTTCGCCGGGTTGATAAGCCAGAATATCCGCAGCCTGACCTTTGTCCGCACCCGCCAGCTGACCGAGGTTATCTATAACTACACCCGGCGCAAGCTGGCGGAAATAAGCTCTGCCTTAGCTAAGAAAATCAAGCCCTATCGTGCGGGCTATCTCCCCCGGGAACGGCGTCAAATAGAGCAGGAGCTGTTCAGCGGTCAGCTTCTGGGCGTGGTGGCAACCACGGCTCTGGAGCTGGGAATAGACATCGGTGACCTGGAGGCGACGGTGCTCACTGGCTATCCGGGAAGCATTGCCAGCACCTGGCAGCAGGCGGGGAGGAGTGGGCGGGGGAGGGATAGGTCAATAAGTTTTCTTATCGGACTGGATAATCCCCTTGACCAGTATTTTATGCGTCATCCTGATTTCTTTTTCGGTAAAAACTTTGAAAATGCCCTGGTTAACCCGGATAACCCCTATATTTTGCGAGCTCACCTCCTCTGTGCTGCCTGGGAGCGGCCACTGAGCACTGATGATGAGGAGGTCTTTGGCTCTGCCTCTGGTTGGGAAAGGGCAGGGCTGGAGGGGCAGGGTCTGCTCAGGGAGCGCAAGGGGAAATGGTATCTTTCCCCGGCAATTGCCTATCCCGCTCAGGGCATAAATATCCGTTCCACCTCCGGGGAGAACTTCGCCATTATTGATACTTCCACCGGCTCCTTACTGGAAACCATTGAGGCGAGCGTAGCTCTTTTTTTTATTTATCCCGGTGCCATCTACCTCCATCAGGGAGAATCATATCTGGTGGAGGAGCTTGACCTGACCGGGCGTACTGCCTATGCCCGGCCGACTACGGTCAATTATTACACTCAGGATAAAGAAATCACCGACATTCATATTTTGAGAGTACTCCGGCATAAAACCTGCCGAAAGACCAGGGTTTATCTGGGTGAGGTTGAGGTTACCACCACTGTAACTGGTTTCAAGAAGAAGTTGCAGTTCACCGAGGAGGTAATCGGGGAAGAATCCCTTGACTTACCACCGCAGCATTTTCCCACTGTTGCTCTTTGGTTTGACCTGCCACCTAAAGTAGTGGTTCGACTGGTTGAAGCGCAGCTGGACTTTGCCGGCGGGCTGCACGCGGCTGAGCATGCGGCTATTGGCATCCTCCCCCTCTTCGCCCTTTGCGACCGCAATGATATTGGCGGGGTCTCTACCCCCCTCCACTCTGATACCGGGAGAGCGCAGATATTTATTTATGATGCCTACCCCGGGGGCATTGGTATTGCCGAGAAGGGCTTTGACTTGGTGGAGCAGTTATGGCAGACTACACTGAAGGCAATTTCCGAATGTCCGTGTCAGGATGGCTGCCCCAGTTGTATTCAGTCGCCCAAGTGTGGCAATAATAATAAGCCTCTGGACAAGAGGGCAGCTCAGATATTACTGGAAGGGCTTTTAGGTCATTTATCAAAGGCAGTCTAAAACAGGTTCTTAGCAACCTATCCCCCTGCCCCCTTCCCTTGTAAGGGAAGGGGGAGTGAAAGTAAGAGAGGCTTCGCCTCTCTAAAACTCTCTGAATGGGAGGGTAGTGAAGGAGCGAAGTAAGGCTAAATACGGGTAGTTTAAGAAGGGTGAAGCCCTTCTTCCTAAAAACCTCCCCCTCTCCCTGAAAGGAGAGGGGGACCAAGGGGGTGAGGTTACCATATTAAATTCGGGTTCCCTGAAAAATCACAGATTTTTTAGGGTGAAAAGGGGATGAGGTTGACAGATATTAAGCAAGCGCTGAAGCCCAGCCGTGATACCTGGTTTAAGCGGGTGGTGCGCCTGTTTGACCGAATGGCTATTGATGAGGCGGTGTGGACGGAGCTGGAGGAGCTGCTTATTTCGGCTGATGTCGGCGTTGATACCACGGGAAAGCTCATTGAGAAAGTAAGGCGAAGGGTGAAAGAGGAGAAGCTCAGCCAGGGGGCGTTGGTGCGCACTGCCTTGAAGGCAGAGATGGTCAACATCCTTAAAATTGAGGTTCAGGTGCCGTCTATCCCTTCATCATTGCCTAAAGTTGTTCTGGCGGTGGGTGTTAATGGCGGTGGTAAGACCACGTCTATTGCCAAGCTTGCCTATAAGGCGAAAAACGAAGGGAAGCAGGTTATTCTGGTTGCGGCTGATACCTTCAGGGTAGCGGCTATTGACCAGCTCAAGAAGTTGGGCGAGCAGGTTGGCGTTGATGTTATTGCTCACCAGCCCGGGGCTGATGCCGGAGCGGTGGTCTTTGACGCTCTGGAGGCAGCCCGCAATCGGAACGCTCAGGAGGTAATTATTGATACTGCCGGCAGGCTGCACACCAAGTTTAACCTGATGGAGGAGCTTAAAAAGATTAAGCGGGTGGCAGCTAAAGCTGACCCCACCGCACCCCATGAGGTTCTCCTGGTGCTTGATGCCACTACCGGTCAGAATGGCTTAACCCAAGCCAGATATTTCACTGAAGCGGTAGGGGTAACCGGCATTTTTCTGACTAAGCTGGATGGCACGGCAAAAGGGGGCATAGTGCTGGCTATCTGTGATGAGCTGAAGATACCAATCCAGTTCATTGGTGTCGGCGACAGGTTGGAGGATATGGCTTTGTTTAATGCTGAGACCTTTGTTGAGGTGCTATGCTCCTGATTTTTGGAGGGAAATATTGATTACCATAAGTATAAGTCCAATAGCTTTCTGGAATGTCAGGTGGTACGGCATTATGATTGCCTTGGCGGTGGTGGTGTTAATAGTATGGGCGATGCGGGAGGTAAGGCGGGGGGCTAATCTTTCTTACGATACTATTCTTACCGCCGCCCTGGTGGGCATTCCCTCCGGAGTAATAATATCAAGGTTGCTCCATGTTATTGACCGACTGGATTTTTATAGTCGAAACCCGGGGCTGCTTTGGGGTTTTGAAGGTCTAACTATCTATGGTGCTATTCTTGGCGCTACGCTGGGTATCTGGATTTACAGTCGGTTTAGCAAGATTAATTTTGGTTACTTTGCTGATTTGCTGGCACCGGGCGTGGTATTGGCTCAGGCTGTGGGTAGGGTTGGCTGCACCCTGAATGGCTGCTGTTATGGAACAGAAACTTCATTACCCTGGGGCATAGTCTATACTCATCCTGAAAGCTTTGCTCCTCTAGGGGTAGCCGTTCATCCTACCCAGATTTACGAGATTATATATTTGCTGATAATCTTTGGTGTGTTGTTCCGCTTAAGAGGGCGGTTCAAGCCTGACGGCTCTCTATTTCTTATCTACCTTAGTCTATACTCATTGTGGCGGGTTGGTATTGATTTCCTGCGGGAGGGGACACCGGTACTCTTTGGCTTACATCAGGCTCAGATAATAGGCATAATCGTATTGGCTATCGCTGTGCCCATGCTAGCCTTGAGGGCACGGTGGGCAAAGGCGGGAAGTGGTGCTGAATGATGGTGAGTATCGCCGCTATATGTCTTAAGCATATAGCTGACGACGAGGCGATTTAGTATCTTCTCTGTCTTCCGCCGCCACCACCAAACCCACCGCCTTTCCTGCCACCGTAGGAACTACCGCCTCGGCTGTCGGTGCGAGGGCGAGCCTCACTAACATCAAGCGTTCGCTCTTTTAGTGTTTTTCCTTTGAGGCCAGTAATTGCCGCTTCGGCTTCAGACTTTGATGGCATTTCAACGAACCCAAATCCCCTAGATTGTCCACTATACCTGTCTTTGATAATGCTTGCCGATGTCACCTCGCCAAAAGCGGTGAATTCTTGCCGCAATTCGTCTTCGGTTACATCACGGGATAAATTACCCACGTAGATATTCATATTGCTCTCCCCCTTTTTGTTAACACATTCTAGGAACATACATAGGCCAGGTAACCCCCCAGCCTATGTATGTCCTTAAGGTCAAACGAACGTTATCTGTTCATTTTGACTTTATTGTAGCAAGCGCTACAATACACTGGTCTGCCCTCGCGGGGCTCGAATGGGACTTCGGTTTCTTTACCGCACTCGGCGCATACCGCAGGGAACATTTGGCGTCGGGAATTGTAGCTGTTATTTCCATAACGCTGTGTCTTCCTGGCTTCACGGCATGCGGGACAGCGCTTGGGCTCATTAGTATAGCCTTTAGTCTGGAAGAACTCTTGTTCCTCGGCGCTGAAGGTAAAGGTTGCCCCACAATCGGAGCAGGTGAGTGACTTGTCCTCAAAACTCATTGGATGACCTCCTCTCTTCTAATAGTTGGCTCGAGTTACGGTCATCCAATACTTGAGTAAAGCTAATTTAACTAAGTATGCGATAACCTGCACTGAAAACCACTGAAGATATTATACACTAAAAGAAATATATTTGCAAAAGCCAGTGCAAAAAGGTTTGTTTTTAACCTCACCCCCTGTATCCCCCTCTCCTTGAAAAGGAGAGGGGGAGGAGAAGAAAGAGGGGCTAACGCCCCTCTTAGACACCTGTTTATGTTCGTTTCCTTCAAAGGAGGGAGAGGACTTTAGAAGGCGCAGATGTGGGTAACAAGCCCCTATTCAGGCGCCTCCTGAAATTAAAAGAGTTAAAGAGAGGCGAAGCCTCTCTTAATTAAATATTTTCCCCTTCCCTTACTAAGGGAAGGGGGTCAGGGGGATAGGTTATTAAGTAGTGGTAGGTGGGGCAAAGTCTAGGATATTGAGCCTCAGCCTCTCCTCCCCACCCCAGCGGTCAACTTCCAGGTTATAGACAATGTCAAGGTGAGAGGATATCTCAGCCAGGTGGTTGCTTAACCTGAAGCCAACGCTATCCCAGACCATATTCCCCTGCCTGACTTTCAGCTTCAGGTGTTCTCTGTTGTTGCCCATCGTGTGGCAATCAACCACCTCTGTCCTGCGGCTGAGGAATGTAGGCTGAGGGTTACCCCGACCAAAGGGGGCGAGCTTCTGAATGGTGTGGAAGGTATTCCCACTGAGTTCAGGGAGCGTAACCTCAGCATCAATATCCAGTTGCGGGCGAAGGTCAACCCCGGCAAGCTGAGCAGTCGCTAGCTCGGAGAGATGCTGCTTGAGGCGAGCTAGATTCCTGGTCGGCAAGGTGAAACCGGCGGCCTGGGAATGACCACCAAACTGGGATAATAGCTTGCTGCACTGGTTCAGGGCGAGGATAATATTGAACTCAGGGATACTGCGACAGCTTCCGCTGCTTACCAGTTCTCCGGTTCTGATAACAATAGCCGGACGGTAGAATTCCTCAGCTAGTCTGCTGGCTACCAGCCCGGCGATTCCAGCAGGATAATCCCTATCGCTGGCAATTAGCAGGGGCGAAATTCCCTGAGCTAATACCTGCTCTCTAGCCTTGGTTAAAGTCTTGGTGGTTAGTCTTTGCCGTTCGGCATTCTTCTCTTCCAGCCATATCGCTAACCCTTGTGCCTCCTGCGGGGAGTTTGTCATCAGCAATTTATAGCTGGTCATAGCATGTGCCAGTCTGCCGGCAGCATTTAGCCGCGGGGCGATAACCCAGGAGATGCTCTCGGCGTCAAGGTTGCCAATGCTTAGCCCGGCCTGGGTTATAATCTCCCTGATTCCGAGGCGGGGGGTGGTATTTATTAGCTTTACCCCTTCCTTAACCAGGTATCGATTTTCGCCTGATAGCGGTGCCATATCGGCGATAGTTCCTATGGCTACCAGGTCTAGCAGTTCATCCAGTTGCTCTTGTTTACCAATGCTCTGGAGAAGAGCCTGAAGCAGCTTGATAGCCACCCCGGCGCCGGTCAGGTCGGAAAAGGGATAATTTGAATCGACTCGCTTGGGATTGACAATGGCGATGGCGGGTGGGATTTCGGGGAGGGGGGTATGGTGGTCGGTGATGATTATATCCAGCTTTAGCCGTTTTGCCCGCTTAACCTCAGCCAGGGCGGTAATTCCGCAATCAACGGTGATAACCAGGCTGATACCTTGTTGGTGAAGCTTTTCCAGGGCGGCGGTTTTAAGTCCGTAGCCCTCGGTCAGGCGGTGGGGGATGTAGGGGGTGACCTTACCGCCAAGTGCCGATAGCCCCTGGACGAGCAGGGCAGTCCCGGTAATGCCATCGGCATCAAAGTCGCCATAGATAGCAATGTTTTCCCCGGAAAGCAAGGCGCGGTAAACCCTGGCTACCGCCAGGTGCATATCAGGTAGCTGGGACGGGTCGCCGAGCAGGCGTTTATCGGCGGCGAGGAATGACTCTAACTGGGAAGGCTCAGTGACACCACGATTATACAGCAGTTGAGCGACTAGAGGGGGGAAACCTGATATGTTGGCCAGACACTTGTCTGGAGCTGGCGATAGCAGGTTCCAACGGTAATGATTCAAGCTTACTCCTCAGAGTATTCTCTGAAGACCAGGACGGAATTATGACCGCCAAAGCCGAAGGCATTGGACATGGCGGCGGTAACCTTGGCCTGGCGAGCGACATTGGGCACATAATCTAAATCGCACTCAGGGTCAGGGTGAGTGAGATTTATCGTCGGTGGTATAACTCCGTTCTGGATAACCATAATAGTTATCACGGCCTCAACGGCGGCGGCACCCCCCAATAGGTGTCCTATCATTGACTTGGTGGAGCTTATCGGAATTTTGTAGGCGTAATCGCCGAAAACCGTCTTTATCGCTTTGGTCTCCATCTTGTCATTAAGCGGGGTGGATGTGCCGTGAGCGTTAATATAGTTAATCTCATTGGGTTTGAGTCCGGCTTTATCCAGCGCCATTTTCATTGCCTTGGCGGCCCCCTCCCCACTCTCAATTGGTGCGGTAATGTGATAGGCATCGCCGGTAGCGCCATAGGCGGCGATTTCCGCCAGTATTTTTGCCCCGCGCGCTTGGGCAAAGGGGAGGCTTTCCAGAATGAGGATGCCAGCTCCCTCACCGATGACAAAGCCATCGCGTTCGGCATCAAAGGGGCGGGAGGCTAGTTGCGGCTCATTATTTCTGGTTGATATCGCTTTCATGGCGTTGAAAGCGCCAACACCTATCGGGTTGATTATTGCCTCGCTGCCGCCAGTTATCATAACCTGGGCATCACCGCGCTTTATCGTCTCATAGGCAACCCCGATGGCGTCCGAGCCGCTGGAGCAGGCAGAGGTGGTGCAGAAGTTTGGTCCCTTAGCCCCGAGGGCAATGGATACCTGGGCGGCGGCTATATCCGGCATCATCATTGGAATCAGGAATGGGCTTATCCTGTCTGCGCCCTTCTCTAGTAGTATTTTGGTTTGTTCAAATAGGGCGGTTAGACCGCCAATGCCACTACCAATGATGATACCGATGCTGTCTTGGTTATTGGGGTTGACCTTTATTCCCGCTAGCTCCACCGCCTGAAGGCTGGCGGCGACGGCTAGCTGGGCGAAGCGGTCCATGCGGCGGGCATCCTTGGGGTTTATGTAGGTGGTGGGCTCAAAGCCCTTTACCTCACCGGCAAACTTGGTCTCAAGGGGCGTGGGGTCAAAGAGGGTGATATGGTCAATGCCGGACTTGCCGGCAATAAGTCCCTCCCACATTGCGGCGGCATTCAGACCAAGCGGGGATAGAGCCCCAATGCCGGTAACCACTACTCTATTATTGAGATTATTTCTCATCCCCTCACCCTTTGTCCCTCTCCCCTTACTAAGGGGAGAGGGACGAGAATTTTATAAAGGGGCTGCGCCCCTTTTAATCCCCTCACTAAACAATCTCTATTGTTCAAGATTGACATAACATTAAGTGAGAGGGAAGAAAGATTAGTTAGATATTTTTACCACAATTTTAGATTATTGGCAAGGATGGCTTTCATTTGACCGGTTGGGAGTATCACAATATAATGCTTGAGTGCCTATGTTTAGAAGCTCGGAAATCCCAAAGGTTGCCTTAGATACGGTGGGCTGTAAGCTCAATCAGGCCGAGACCCAGCTTTTAGCCCAGCAGTTCGCCCAGGCCGGGTACAGGCTGGTACCTACGGATGGCAAGGCTGACGTCTATATCCTCAATACCTGCACTGTTACCCATGTTGCCGACCGCAAGTGCCGCCATCGGCTCAGGCTGGCTCACCGCCGCAACCCTGATGGCGTGGTGGTGGCTATTGGCTGCTATGCGGAGCGAGCCCGCCACGAGCTGGCTCGGGTTGAGGGGGTTGACCTTGTTTTTGATAACAGTGAGAAACTGCATCTACTATGGCGGCTGGAGGATTCGGGATACCTGAGCCGCCCGCTCCATGGTCAGAGGGGTTCAACTACTCATGCCGATTTCAGGACACGCGCCTTCGTCAAGATTCACGACGGTTGTAATAGCTTTTGTTCTTATTGCATTGTCCCGCTGGTGCGGGGTGGGGAGAAAAGCATCCCCATTGACCAGGTTATTGCCGAGGTCAAGCAAAGGGTTGCCGCGGGCTATAAAGAGGTGGTGCTAACCGGAACCAAGGTCGGCTCCTATAACTACGAGGGGATTGGTCTAAGCGGGTTGCTGCCGCACATCTTGACCGAGACCGGCGTAGAAAGATTGAGGCTATCCTCTCTTCAACCACGGGAGATATTCCCCGAGCTTATCGGGTTGTGGCGTGATGCGAGGCTATGCCGCCATTTTCACCTGTCGCTGCAGAGCGGCAGTGATGGCGTACTTGGTCGGATGAAGCGGGACTATACCGCCAGTGACTACCAGCGGGCGATCGCCTTAATCCGGGATATGGTGCCCGATGTAGCTATCACCACCGATATTATTGTTGGCTTCCCTGGTGAGACGGAGGCTGAGTTTGAAGATAGCTATGAGCTTTGCCGGCAGATGGAATTTTCCCGGATTCACGTCTTCCCTTACTCACTGCGTGATGGGACTCAAGCCGCCCTGATGCCAGACCAGGTCGGGGATAGGGTGAAGCAGGAGCGGAGCCAGCGTATGCTGGCTCTAGCCCGAGATAGTGTTCAGAGCTTCAGGCAGAGATTCCTGGGTCAAACCATGCCTGTATTGTGGGAAAAGCAAAGCGATGGCATCTGGTCTGGTCTCACCGATAACTATATAAAGGTATATACCAAGAGTAGTGAGGATTTGACCAATAAGCTTTTGCCAGTAAGGCTAACGGAAGTTAGAGGTGACGGGGTGTGGGGGGAGGTATATCCCCAAAACTACTGAGGTCTCAATCTGGCGCTGGGGGATGTCCCAGTAGGTCTTTAGTAGCTCATCTTTGTTGGGCAGGAGCTTGAAGCCGTGCTTTTTATAAAAGTCAATTGCCCACCGGGCATCAGCCCATGTCCCCACCAGCAGGCGAGAGGTAGTAACCAGACCTTTAAGATGGTTGAGGAGTTTACTGCCTATCCCCTGTCCCTGCCACTGGGGTAAGACATAGGCGTGGCGGATGAGGGTAACATCTTCAATTGGCTCAAACCCCATTACCCCAACCATCTTTCCGTTTGCCTCCCAGCCGAAGAAGGTCATCCGCTTCATTTCCCGCTCGAGTTCAGCCATTGGCATGTAGGGCTGATGGTAGCAGTCAGCGGGAATGGTGCCCTCATAGGCTCTGGCTGCCTGGTTGATGATAGAATATATTCTGTTGATATCTGGTGGCTGGCACTGGTGAATCATAGCTGATTAAACCTCTCTTTTTTCCAACCTGTTTCCTTGGCGAAATGAAACACAAGCAATGCCACCACCGCTAAAGCTGACCAGAAAATAAAAGCAAAGCTTGGATTAATAATTGCCAATCCGTTGCCGAGGGTAGGAGCAAAGAAAGAGCCCAGCCCGGCAAGTGTCGAGTATAGTCCTAAGGCGGTTCCGGAGTATATTGCTCCGACTCCCTCTGTTTCCATAATCATGGTTATCAGAAAGGCAAAGTATGCCTCACGAACAATGCCGACCAGTATTACGGAGAGCCATACTATCGCACCGCCAAATACTGATAACAGACCTATGCCAATAACAGCCATCATAATTGCCGGGTACATAACTACTTTTCTTAAACCAATCCTGTCGGATAATGAAGACAGCGGGACAACACCTACCACGCTGGCGGCGCTCAAGGCGGCTAGAGTACCATCGGCACTGACCGGCGTCCATCCGCTTTCGCGAAGGTGGAGGGGCAGGTAGCCGACTAATCCATTGGTGCAGCCTGAAAGACACATTGTGGTTAAGGCAAAAAGCCATACATCCCTGATGCCAGTTACGTGTAGCAGAGCCTGGCGAAATGGTACTGTTCCGGTTGAGTGTGCAGCTGCACTATGAGTAGGGCTGTGTTTAGTTTGAAGCCAGAGAAAGCCAACCACGACGGCAACGGCACCATAGACAAACATGACGTTCCGCCAACCGCCGAGTAGGGGGGATAATGCCGTGGCATTAATCATTGAGCCGGCTGCGCTGCCGAAACCCATACCCGCCGCTAATATACCATTCGCCAGCCCTAATTGCCGTCCCGAAAACCATTCGCCGGCGGCCTTGTGTGTCGTGATTGCCAAGGGCACGCTAAAAAGACCAAATAAGAACATATATATTGCCAGACTGGTAAAGCCGCCTGATAGTCCTCTCAAGGCACCGGTTATTCCCTGCAGCAAACAGGCTACACTGAGCGTTAGTCTTACCCCATACCGGTCGCCAATTAACCCGAAAGCGAAGGCAGTAAACAAAGCAGACAGCCCAACCATTCCCCAGATTATTCCCACCTGGACCAGACTCAGGTTCAGGTCGTCTGATATCTCCTTGAACAGCACCGGCATGCCCAGCCGGGGCATAGCAGCCACAAATATATGGGTTGCTGTTCCCATGGCGAGGATATACCACTTATATTTCGACGGCGAATGGTTTGTCATTATCGGTAGCTACTACTGGTGAACTGGGGAGAATAATAACACGATAATCCTATCTTATCAAACCGATGTACTCCGCCAGAATAAAGCGCTGCCGCTGATAGATAAATATCACCGGATATTGACAATAGGCGCATTGATGGTATAATATTGGACTACTTGCTTGCAGTTAGCGGGAAGTAACGAGAGCAGGTGATACAATGCTAGATGCCAAAAGTCTACTTGTGCCCATACGCCCCGGGCACCTTTAGGGTAATCAGCTCTTGGGGCAAGGGCACGGAAATCCTGGTGAATATTCCCTGTATAGCCGAAAGGGGGTGAATATGGGGAAAATAAAGGTACTAATTGTCGACGACTACCCCGTGGTTCGTGAAGGCCTTCGTGCCATGTTAATGGCTGACCAAAACATAGAGGTTGTGGGCGAATCGGGCGATGGCACTGAGGCGGTAAAAATGGTAGCGGAAAAGAAGCCGAATGTTGTTCTAATGGACATTCGGATGCCCAATATGGATGGCGTGGAAGCCATACGCCGAATCAAAGACAAGCGTCCGGCCACCGCGGTCATCGTGTTCACCATGTATGACAATGGTGCCTATGTCATTGATGCGGTGCGAGCCGGAGCCAGCGGCTACCTGTTGAAGGATACCTCTCGAGAGCTGTTACTTCACACTATCCGGGCGGTGAATAGCGGAGCAACGCTAATCAAGACCGACCTCTTGTCTGAGGCAATATCCTCTTTAGTCCCGCCGCAAAAGGCGCACCAGGAAACGGCGGTATCCTCTATTGAGGGCATGGAGCCGCTGACGCCCCGGGAACGGGAGGTGTTGAAACTGGTGGCCGCGGGATACACCAATAGGGAGGTAGGTAAAAAACTCAGTATTACCGAGGATACGGTAAAGAAACATATGCAAAACATTCTGGCTAAGTTGCATGCGTCCAGCCGAATTCGGGCGGCGATAGAGGCAACACGTGCCGGTATTATCAAGTAGCTAGTGCTCTTTAATCAATTTCTCTGAAGTAAAGGGTGGGGTTCATCCCACCCTTTTTGGTATCCATAACGCGGCTATACTTCTATCGGGTAATACTCCCTGGTAGGAGAGAATAAAGGCTGAAGAGTTCTACTAAGGGGGGTTGTCCTGTCAAAAGTCATCTGGTATGCTAAAAAAACGCCCATTGTCACAAAACAATCACCAGGAATGGTAGCGGGCACTTCTTGGGCGAAGGGTCAGTTTATGAAGACTTTTGACCTGCAAAGTGTTTACCTCGGGGTCGGCAAAACTACAGGGAAAAGAAACGTCTCTCCGGGAAATGGTGATTGTCAACCCCCCATGGTGGAAAAAGTTGCGGAACAAACCAGGAAACCCCGAGGTACATCTGTTGCCATTATGGATTCTATAGCCTGTGGGGTAGAAGCTTGGCTTGATGAGAACACCAGTTACTCGAGAAGGGTGACCGAAAAGACTGTAGACATTGCCCGAAAGTTGGGTGTGCCTGAGGGTGAAATTGAGAGATGGGCAAATCGTCGGTTAACCTGCTGTACGGAGAAAGGCAAGGCAATCAAGTCCCTTCTTGAGAGACTGCAGGCAAGCTCTCCAGCACACTAGGAGGCACATTATTTTGGCAGCGCCCCGGGATACTGGAGACCTGCTCAAACTAAAAATAGTGTGTGGGGCACGGGTATCTTCCATATCTTGGGGCGCTGACCCGCATGTAAACAGGCGGTGCCACCTATGTTAGCTAACGCTCAATCTGCTTAATCTTAAAGCGCAGCCTGCCCAATGGTGCAGTTATCTCCACTGTTTCTCCCTGGACTCGACCGATTAATGCCTTACCGGTGGGGGAATTACTTGAAATCTTGCCCTTCGTCGGGTCTGCTTCCCGGGAACCGACTATGGTGTAGCGTAGTTCCTCGCCAGAAACTATGTCACTCAGGACAATACTATCACCGACACTTACCTTGAGGGCGACCTTTTGCGTTTCATCAATGATAGTTGCTGATTTCAAGGTTTCCTCCAGCTCTCTAATCTGCCCCTCCAGATGCCCCCGTTGCTCCCTGGCTGCTTCCAGAGGCGCATTCTCCCGGAAGTCCTTGTCGGCCGCTGCCTTGCGTATCTCATCAATAGACTGGAGTCGTCGGCTCTTAAGGTCGGCGAGTTCAGCTTGCAGTTCCGCATACCCTTCCTGAGTTAAAGAGTTAGCCGGTGGCAAATCTTGCCTTGCTGGAGAGGGTAATCTTGCTTTCACCTTCTTGATTTTGAGGTGAGCGGCTAGATTAGTCTTGCTCCAGCCCTGCTTCTTGGCATAAACCAGAAAGGCTCGTATGAGCTCAAGATTCTCTGAATAGTTAGCCTGTGACAACGATAGTCGGTCAGCGTAGTTAGCCACTTCAGCGGCAGCAAGTTCGGCAACGGGGCGCTCCCAGCCATACCAGCGAACAAATCCATATACTGCCTGTTGGCTTCTTACCCCTTCTTTAGCGGGTAGGCTGGCAAGAAAGCTACGGGCGGCCTCACCTAGACTTGGATTGTGGCGGCCACTATTCATCTCTGCCTCCTCTGAGAAATGGCTATATTTTCAGCTCAGTGCGGGCACGGAAAAACCTTAATAGGTTATCCCGGGTAATTAGCCCGATAATCCTGCCTCCATCTGCTACCGGCATCTGGTTTATATCATTCTCATCCATCTGCTCCACTACGTTCAGGGCGTCCTGTTCCGGACTGGCTACCTTTAGCTTGTCAGCGGGAACCATTATCTTCTCTACCTGGGTTGTATCCCAGTTTGACTGGGGAACAGACTTGATATTTTGTAGTGTCAAGAGCCCCTTAAACCTGCCTTCCTCACTTACTAAGAAAAGGTGGTGCCCTTGGGCTAAGACATACTCTTGAACTAGCTGGCTAACGGTAATATTTGGTGGGACTACGCCGTAGTCGGAGGTCATCATTTGCGAGGCAGCAAGCCCGCGCAAGGCTTCACGCCATTGAACCTGACGATAGCTGGCTGAGGCGGCATTATCCAGAAACCAGCCGATAAATGCAATCCACAGACCATCAAACCAGCTTAAATTAAACGGGTGCAGGAAGATTATCAAGATACCACCCAAGATAAAGGCGTAGGCTATGCCCCGCCCCACCCGTGCCGCAATACGGGTGGAGCGTCCATAATTACCGGTAGTTCGCCAGAGGATGGAACGGAAAACACGCCCGCCGTCCAGGGGGAAGCCCGGTATCAGGTTGAATACTGCCAGCGCCACATTCACAATAAATAGCCATAGAACCATGCTGGCTATAGGTTCAGCCATATTGGGGATAAAAAACCAGAGCAAGCCAAATATGCCACCAATTGCCAGACTGCAGGCGGGTCCAGCAGCCGCCATTTTGAATTCGGCGCTGGCTTTGGTTACTTCCTTGGTCATCTGAGCCACACCGCCGAAGATAAACAGGGTTATGCTTTTTATCGGGACACCATTGGCTCTACCCACCAGGCTGTGAGCTAACTCATGGGCTAACACCGAGGCAAAGAACAGAAGGCTGGTAATTATGCCTATAACCCAGCTAAGCCACTGTGACCAGTCAGGAGACACTAGAGAGACAATTACCAGGAAGAATATTATGAACCAGGTAAAATGTAGTCTTACCTGGATGCCAAATATCTTACCTAGATTAAGGCTGCCACCCACTTTTGCTCGTCCTTTTAATATAATTTGAGCATTAAGAAACCGCTGACCTTTTTACAATGTCTATTGCCACCTCAGCGGCTCGCTTCCCGGAGAGCAGCATGCCGCCAAAGGTGGGACCCATGCGGGGTAGCCCGAAGACACTGGCCACCGCCATACCCGTAACAATTAAGCCGGGATAGACCTCACCAGTATGCTCGACTACCGCATCCTCCGATTTATTAATCCACAGGGCTCCTTCTCCCGCCATCTTGAGCATGCCCCGCTGAACTAGCTTCTTTGCCACGCTGGCATCATGACCGGTAGCGTCAATCACCACCTTTGTTTCCAGCGGTACCGGGTCTAAAGCGGAGACCTCCTTAGGGAGATGAATGATGGGGCTCCAGTTAACCACTACCCCGGCAACTCTGTTATCCTCACGGACTACTATGTCTTCAAGGAGGGTCAGGCTAAGGAATTTTACCCCGGCATCGCAGGTAGCAGCAATAAGCCGGGAGCAGGCGTGGGGGGCGTCAGCCACATATAGACCCTCACTGGCGGTTGCATAGGGCACACTCAGCTCATCAAGGAGCTCCTGGGCGGGCGCTCTCAGGGTGAGCTTATTCATAAAATAGCCACCAATCCAGAAGCCGCCGCCGAGATAGTTATTCCGCTCTATGATTAAGACCTTAAGCCCGGCCTTGCCCATCTCCCTCCCCGCTACCAGTCCGCTGGGACCAGCCCCAACAATGATGACATCGCTATTAACATACTCCTCAAACTGGCGGAGAAAGCTGGTCACAATAGCCTTGGTCACTTCACTTTCTTTTACCGGGTGAAATAGCGTCATTTCACTCCTCCTTCTGTCAGCACCTGGGTACGGATGTGCCGAGAAATTTCTCCATTAATGCCATAGCGCAGTAGTCGCCACACATACTGCAAGCGGCTCCCACCGAAGCATGTTTACCGTGAACCAGTTGCGAGCGCTTGGGGTCTAAGGAAAGTCGGGCTTGCTCCGCCCAGTCGAGCTTTTTTCTGGCTACTGCCATCTTTCTGTCCCACTCCTGAGCCCCCTTTACTCCTTTAACGATATCAGCGGCGTGGGCGGCAATGCGTGAGGCAATAACCCCCTGCCTTACATCCTCAGGGTCGGGTAGAGAGAGGTGCTCCGCTGGCGTTACATAGCACAAAAAGTCGGCACCGGCAGCGGCAGCAATCGCCCCGCCTATGGCTCCGGTGATATGGTCATAGCCGGCAGCGACATCGGTTACCAGCGGACCAAGTACGTAGAAAGGGGCTCCCTTGCAGATAGCTTTCTCCAACTGAACATTAGCCTCAATCTGATTTAAAGGCAGGTGCCCGGGACCTTCAACTATTACTTGGACGCCAGCTTGCCGGGCACGCTCCACCAATTCTCCTAAAGTGAGCAACTCCTCCATTTGAGCCCGGTCAGTGGCATCGGCTAGGCAGCCGGGGCGCATGCCATCGCCCAGGCTGAGGGTAACATCAAACTGCCTGGCTATCTCCAATAGGCGGTCGTAATATTCATAAAGGGGGTTTTCGCGCTCATTATGAAGCATCCAGCCGATGAGAAAAGCCCCGCCCCGCGATACCACATCGGCCACCCTCCCCTGTTGCCTGAGCCGGGCAATAGCTGATTGGGTGACACCGCAGTGCACCGTTATGAAATCAATGCCACCTTGAGCATGCTCTTCAATGGCTGAGAACAGGTCGTCGGTGGTCATCTTGACGATAGCGCCATGTCTGGCTATGGCTTCAATCCCTGCCTGGTAGATAGGCACTGTTCCTACTGGTAAGGGGCTTGAGGTAATAATAGCCCGCCGAATCGCCGATATGTCACCGCCGGTTGATAAGTCCATAACGGTGTCGGCACCACAGTCAATGGCTACCCGCAGCTTCTCCAGCTCGGTATCCATATTGCCGAAGTCGGAGGAGGTGCCGATATTAGCGTTGACCTTGGTCCTAAGCCCCTGCCCTATGCCGCAAGGGACGAGGTTTTTGTGCTTGATATTGGCTGGGATGACTATTGTGCCCTCAGTCACCCCCTGGCGAATAAACTCCGCCTCCACCCCTTCACTTTTTGCCACCAGGCTCATCTGGGGTGAAATAGTTTCCTTTCTTGCCAGTTCCAGTTGCGTCATCGCTGCCTCCACAAAAAATAAAACCAAGGGCTCGGCTTACTCTAAACCCTTGGTCTAAATTACTGCCGCTTCCCTACGCTCGTATTACCGAGTTCAGGTTCCAAGGGTTGGCGTCAAAATGCCTCTCAGCCTTTGAGCACCCCTAGCGGTTAATATTAAATTATGTAATTAAACTATAGCACAAGCTTAATCTTAAATGCAAATTTGCTTGATTGTTTAGCAACCTATCCCCCTCAGCACCCTAAAAAATCCTTGATTTTTCAGGGAACCCGCTTTAGCTTTATGTAGTAACCCATCCCCCTGACCCCCTTCCCTTATCAAGGGAAGGGGGAAATGATTTTTTAAGAGAGGCTTCGCCTCTCTTTGCCTCTCCTTGCCAAGGAGAGGGGGATTAAGGGGTCCCCGCGAAATCAAAGATTTCGTGGGGTAAGATTAAGGGGGTGAGGTTATATAGACAATCTCGGCAACAGCGGTGATATAATGAAACTACCATGGAAAAACTCAGTCTCGGAGCTAAAAAGTTAGGGCTGGAGCTTAGTCCAAGCCAGCTTGAGCAGTTTCATGCTTATTATCAAGAGCTTGTGGATTGGAACAAGCGAGTAAACCTCACCGCGATAACCAATTATGAGGAGGTGCAGATAAAGCATTTTCTTGATTCTCTCACCGTGACCTTAGCTTGGCAGCCGGCGGTGAGTAACGTGAGCTTCAGCGTTATTGATGTCGGCACTGGTGCTGGCATGCCCGGACTCCCCCTTAAAATTGCCTTCCCCGATATAAGGCTGGTGTTGCTTGAGGCTACGGCTAAAAAGGCCGCCTTTTTACAGCACGTAGTACAAAAACTTGGGCTGGACGGTGTTGAAATTGTGGTTGGGCGGGCTGAGGATGTTGCCCACCTGGCTCAATACCGGGAAAGGTTTGACCTGGTACTTTCGCGGGCGGTTGCTTCACTACCCACCCTCGTTGAATTAGCCTTACCCTTTTGTGCCATAGGCTGCCGCTTTATTGCCCAGAAAAAGGGAGATATAAATTTAGAAATAAGCAGTGCTACCAAGGCAATCGACATATTGGGGGGGGAATTGCTGGCGATGAAACAGGTTGAACTTGAGGAGTTTGCCGATGAGCGCTACTTAGTGGTGATTGATAAGGTGTCACCAACACCTCCCCAATATCCCCGCCGCCCCGGCATACCGGCCAAAAGACCGTTGGTGTCATAATTGGTATAAAGTCATAGTACTATTTTCTCATTGTCATAATTGTGCTGGATAGTTAACATAAAGGCGTTATCAATAATTAGGAGGCCAAAATGGGTTTACTTGAAAGAGTAGCCAGAGACGTATGGGATGAAATTAGCAAGCCAGAAAGTTTTCGGAAAGGTGAAGAGTTTGAGGCATTTATAAGGAACAAGCTATTTACAAAAGATGATTATGACATGCTGGAACGAACTCATGATTATTCATCTAATAAGCGAGATTACGTTGATAGTTCGAAGAAGCCAGATTATAAGTTTAAATCCAAGAAGAGTGGTAAAGAGTTCTATATCGAAGCAAAATACCGTTCAGCGTTATCAAACGGGTCATTTGAATTTAAAGCCTATCAATTAAAGCGCTATAAGATTGTTAGCAAGGAAACACCGGTATATATTCTAATTGGTGTAGGTCAGGAGGCAAAGTCGCCAGAGCAGATTTTTCTGATACCTCTGAAAGATGTTAAGTATACCACGCTGTTTCGTTCTTTTTTGACTGGATATCAAATCCCACTTAATAGGAGCAAGAGAGCAGTTGATGCTATTGTAGAACCATGATGGTCTCAATCTGATATATTAAAAATTAAATTAAAACCGTGGGTGTGTAAGAGGGGCGTCAGCCCCTCTTTTTTACTCCTTCCCCCTCTCCTTGCCAAGGAGAGGGGGACAAAGGGGGTGAGGTTGATTATCAATCCAAACAATAGTAAAATACAGTTATGAAAAGTCGTGGTTTGAGGCAGAGTAAGAAGAATATGGGGACCGGTACCTGGAAGGTTAAAACCGGGCTGGCTCAGATGCTGAAGGGTGGGGTGATTATGGATGTGGTTACCCCTGAGCATGCCCGGATTGCCGAGGAGGCTGGTGCTTGCGCCGTTATGGCGCTGGAGAGAGTGCCGGCGGATATACGAGCGGCCGGTGGAGTAGCCCGGATGGCTGACCCCACCATTATTGAAGCCATTATGAGAGCAGTTTCTATACCGGTAATGGCTAAGTGCCGCATCGGGCATTTTGTTGAGGCTCAAGTCCTAGAGGCTCTTGGTGTGGACTTTATCGATGAGTCTGAGGTGCTAACCCCGGCTGATGAAAGCCATCATATCTGGAAGCAAGACTTTAAAGTCCCCTTTGTCTGTGGCTGCCGAGACTTGGGTGAGGCATTGCGGCGTATTGGTGAGGGGGCAGCTATGATTCGAACCAAGGGCGAAGCTGGTACCGGTAATATTGTCGAAGCAGTCAGGCATATGCGGGCAGTAATGGATGGCATCCGTAAACTGGTAGATACTCCTCAGGAAGAGCTAATGGCAGTGGCTAAGGAAATGGGCGCCCCTTTTGAATTGGTCACCGAGATACACAAAATAGGGAAGCTGCCGGTGGTTAACTTCGCCGCTGGCGGGGTGGCGACCCCGGCTGACGCCGCTCTGATGATGCAGTTGGGTGCCGATGGCGTCTTCGTTGGCTCGGGCATTTTTAAATCATCTAACCCGGCGGTTAGAGCCAAGGCTATTGTTGAGGCGACTACCCATTTTCAAGACCCTAAAATCATCGCCGAGGTCTCCAAGAACCTGGGAGAAGCCATGCCTGGACTGGATATAAAGCAAATTCCGACTGAGGAGCTACTGGCACCGAGGGGATGGTAGTATGAGAATTGGCGTCCTTGCTCTGCAAGGAGCCTTTGCTGAGCATATAGTGGTATTGCGTCGCCTTAAGGTAGAGGCTTTGCCTATCCGCCTGCCCCAAGAACTTATTGGCTTGGATGGGCTAATCATTCCTGGTGGCGAGAGCACCTCTATCAACAGGTTGATGTTAAACTACAACCTGATGAGCGAAATAAGAAATCTGGCTAAAAATGGATTGCCAGTATTCGGGACCTGTGCCGGTATGATACTTCTCGCCAGAGAGATTTCAGACTCGGATGTAGAACCGATAGGGGTTATGGATATACTAGTCAGGCGCAATGCCTTTGGCCGGCAAAAGGACAGCTTTGAGACTGAGCTCTTAATACCGGTACTGGGGGAAAAGCCGTTTCCCGGTGTCTTTATTAGAGCCCCGGTAATTGAACAGGTAAATGGCAAGGTAGAAGTACTGGCCCGGTTAGATGATGGTACTATTGTCGCTGCCCGGCAGGGGAAGCTACTAGCCTCGGCTTTTCACCCTGAGCTGACTAATGACCTGAGATTCCACCAATATTTTTTGAGCATTGTGGGTGGAAAACAACATGTTTAGAGGAGATGCTTTTGCAAAAGGTAATCACTGACGACCTTGAGGCTCTACTTGATATTTTACCGCCACATATTCGCCAGCTATTAAGTCAGCAAAAAGATATTAGCCAGTTACTGGAAGTAATCCTTGATTTAGGCCGTCCCCCTGAAGCCCGCTTTCCCCAGCGGGAGGTGGTTCTTAACTCCAAGGAAGTTGACCAAGAGGACATTGATTATGTCGCTTCTCGTGTCAGCAGTTTCGGCGATGACAACCGTGCCGGGATTGAGCGCACCCTGCACCGCATCTCAGCCATTCGTAACCGCAAGGGGCGGATTGTGGGGCTTACCTGCCGTGTGGGCCGGGCTGTCTTCGGCACGATAAAGATTATAGAAGACCTCATTCAATCAGGCAAAAGTATCCTGCTTTTAGGTCGTCCTGGGGTCGGCAAAACAACCATGCTGCGTGAGGTCGCCCGCGTGCTCGCCGATGACCTCAGCAAGCGGGTTATTATCGTTGACACCTCAAATGAGATTGCCGGCGACGGTGATATTCCCCACCCCGCCATTGGGCACGCCCGGCGGATGCAAGTTAAGACCCCAACCATGCAGCATGCGGTAATGATTGAAGCCGTAGAAAATCATATGCCGGAGGTAATCGTCATTGATGAAATTGGCACTGAGCTTGAGGCTCAGGCCGCCCGAACTATCGCTGAGCGTGGGGTTCAGCTTGTTGGCACTGCCCACGGTAATACCCTGGAAAACCTGATGATGAACCCTACCTTATCCGACCTCATCGGGGGTATCCAGTCGGTAACCCTGGGTGATGAAGAGGCGAAGCGAAGGGGAACGCAGAAGTCTATACTGGAGCGAAAGTCACCGCCTACCTTTGATATCGTTGTTGAAATCCAGGACCGGGACAAGGTAGCCATTCACCCTGATGTCGGCGAGATGGTTGATGCCATTCTGCGCGGTCAATCTGTAGCCACCGAGGTTCGCTGGCTGGACGAGACCGGAGAGGTCAGAATAGAAAAGCAGGCGCCGGTTACTACCGCGAAGAAGACTGTCAAGAGAAAACAGCCGGTCAAGGAAGGTAAGCCACCCCGGCTTTATCTCTTCGGCGTAAATCGGGGGAGAATAGAGCAGGTGGCAAAAGAATGGCGATTGAGCCTGGATATAGTCAATAGTTTAAATGATGCCAGCCTTTTTGTAACCTCTAAAAGCTACTATCGGCGGAAGCCGCAAATTATCAGGGATGCCGAGGCGGCTAGCCTGCCTATCTATGTCCTTAAGAGCAATACGCCGACCCAAGTGAGGCAACTATTAGCTAATATCTACCCCACCGCTGGTGAGCCCAGGTCAGACCGCCTTGAGGTTGCTCTTGGTGAGGCGGAGGAGGCGGTGGAGCGGGTAAAGAGCGGGCGGGGGGTGGTGGAGCTCAGCCCCCAGAGCGCCTATATTCGGCGTCTTCAGCACTTGATAGCGGAAAGAAATAACCTTTTGTCAAAAAGCTCAGGCAAAGAGCCCACCAGATGGGTAACGATTTATAAAGGGTAGGGAATTAAAAGGGGCGAAGCCGCAAATACATTATAGGGAGTTTAAGAGGGACGAAGACCCTCTTCAGAAAAAATCTTCCCCTTCCCCTTGTCAAGGGGAAGGGGATACAGGGGATAGGGTAAATAAAATCATGTCTTTATTCATCACCTTTGAGGGAGGGGAGGGGAGCGGCAAAAGTGTCCAGGCGAAGGCGCTATTCCGAAAACTATGCCGGTTAAATATCCCAGCAGTTCTGACCCGTGAACCCGGTGGCACTTCTCTTGGCAACAAGGTATCCCGCCTGTTGAAGTGGGCTCAAGGCACAGACATATCGCCACTGACTGAACTTATGCTGTTTAACGCCTCCCGCGCCCAATTAGTGACCGAGGTAATCAAACCGGCTCTAAAAAGCGGGCAGGTGGTTATCTGTAACCGCCACACTGATTCTACTACTGCCTATCAGGGCTACGGGCGGGGACTGGACTTAGAAATGGTCAAGGCGACTAATAATGCCGCTACTCAGGGGCTGAAGCCGGTTCTTACCATTCTGCTTGATATATCGGCGGAGGAGGGGCTTGCTCGCAAAAGAGTCCCAAAGCAAGACCGCTTTGAGCGAGAGGAACTAGCTTTTCACCGGAGGGTGAGGGAAGGCTATCTTAAACTGGCAGGAGCTGAACCAAAACGGTGGCTGGTGATAGACGCCACTCAGTCTAAAGGGGAAATCGCTCAGATTATCTGGCAGAGGGTAAGCCAGCTAATTTCAAGTCGGGGAGGCTAAAAGTGCCCAAGGAGCGAGTGGCTGTAGCCATGAGTGGGGGGGTGGATTCCTCAGTGGCGGCGGCCCGTCTGAAACAGGCTGGCTATGATGTCTTTGGCATTCACATGCAGCTATGGTCAGACCCTGACCTAGCACAAACCGTTTCGCATTTAGAGCATGCCTGCCATGTCCTGGATATACCTTTCTACAAGCTTGACCTTGAGGCGGAGTTTCACCGCCTGGTCATTGACTACTTCTGCCGGGAGTATAGCCAGGGACGAACGCCCAATCCGTGTATTGTCTGCAACCAGCGTATCAAGTTCGGCCTTCTTTTTGACAAGGCGCTGGAAATGGAGGCAGAATGTCTGGCTACCGGGCATTATGCCAGAATTGAGCGGTCACCGAATGGTTACCGCTTGCTGAAGGCAGCCGACAAAAGTAAAGACCAGTCCTATTTCCTTTATACCCTGGGGCAGAAGGAGCTCAAACACCTATTGCTACCTGTTGGCAACCTGCGCAAAGCAGAAGTAAGAAAATTAGCCGCCGAGCTGGGCTTACCCACTGCCAGCAGGCGTGAAAGCCAGGACGTCTGCTTTATCCCCGATAATGACTACCGGTCATTTATCGCCGGACGTATTTCTCTAAAAGGCGGGGACATTGTTGACATAACGGGTGAGGTCTTGGGCAAACACGGCGGTTTGGCTAGATACACTGTGGGGCAGAGGCATGGACTGGAGCTTGCCTCAAACCAGCAGCTATATGTGATAGAGCTGGACGCCTCTAATAACAGATTGGTGGTGGGCAGCAAAGACCAGCTTTTGCATAGTGTGCTCATTGCCAGCAAGCTAAGTTGGGTGTCGGGGGAAGCTCCCAAAGAGCCTATCAGTATAGCGGCTAAAGTCCGCTATAAGGCACCTGAGGTAGCTGCTGAGCTTCATCTTAATGATATAGCTGAGGTTCGTTTTGCTGAGCCTCAGTTGGCGATTGCCCCGGGGCAGTCGGTAGTATTCTACCAGGGCGATGTTGTCCTGGGTGGGGGAATAATAGATGCCGTCCTTCGCTGAGGAAGAGATATTCAGGGCACAGGGTTACCAGCGCATTGCTGGCATTGATGAGGTGGGGCGGGGTGCTCTCGCCGGTCCAGTGGTCGCCGCCGCCGTTATTCTGCCCTCTCGTATAGACGCCCCCTGGCTTAACGAGGTGAAGGATAGTAAGCAATTGACCCCGGCTAAACGTGAGGTTTTGTTTCATCGTATCCATGAGGTAGCTATTTCCATAGGCATTGGCTTAATTTCCCATGACTTTATTGATACCCGGGGTATAGTCAAAGCAACACGCCTGGCGATGAAACTAGCCGTAGACCAGCTTTCGCCACCCCCTGAGTCCCTGCTTATAGACTATATGCGCCTTCCTGAGGTCAGACTGCCGCAAAAGGGGATAACTGATGGTGATAATTTATGCATGTCTATAGCTTGCGCCTCTATCATTGCTAAAGTGGCGCGAGACAAACTAATGGTAGCCTTTGATAGAATCTATCCCGGCTATGGGCTGGCGCAACATAAGGGCTATGGCACCAAGGGGCACTTTGCCTGCTTATCCAAGCTTGGGCCCTGCCCGATACACCGCCAATCATTTAGACCAGTGAGGGATATGATAGGGAGGATTATTTATTAACCTCACCCCCTTTTCACCCTAAAAAATCTGTGATTTTTCAGGGAACCCGAATTTAATAATTTAATATAGTAACCTCACCCCCTTTGTCCCCCTCTCCTTAAAAGGAGAGGGGGAAGAGAAGAAAGAGGGGCTGACGCCCCTCTTAGACGCCCCGTTAAGTTAGTCTCCTTCAAAAGGGAAGGAATAAAAAGAGAGGTTCAGCCTTCAATATTATAGGGAGTTTTAGAGGGACGAAGTCCCTCTTCCAAAAAATTTTCCCCTTCCCTTATTAAGGGAAGGGGGTCAGGGGGATAGGTTACTAATATACTAACAAGAGAGAAATGAAGCGCAGAGACACTGGTATCCTGGGTGAAAAACTGGCTAAGGACTTCCTCAGGAAACGGGGCTACCGTATCCTGGAGGCTAACTACCGCTGCCCTGGAGGTGAGATTGACCTCATAGCTAAGCATAAAGATTACCTGGTCTTTGTTGAGGTGCGGACTAAAAGAAGCCGGGAGTTTGGTAGCCCGGAGGAGTCAATTACTACGACCAAAAAGGAAAGATTAAGAGCCGTTGCCTCCCACTACCAGCAAACCCATGATAACCTGCCCCAGCTATGGCGCATTGACGTGGTTGCGATAGAGCTAGACCGAAGGGGGAAGCCGTCACGAATTGAGCTGATTGAGAATGCCGTCGGTGAAGCCTGAGGCTTCCGTTTTGCTCTCTCAATCTGGCTATGCTAGAATTAGTTGCTATGGCTTTAGACGCAACGTCAAGACAGAGGCGGCGCATTATTGACGCCAATCTAAATCGCGCCGGCGAGGGGCTTCACCTTCTGGAAGACATCGCCCGGCTGATGCTTGATGATGCCGAATTAACCCGGCAGTTAAAAACTCTGCGCCATGAAATATTGAGGGGTGACTGGTCATTTAACCAGCAGCTTGTCCAGTCCCGAAACTCGGAAGGCGATGTCGGGGTTGATATTGAAGCTCCTGCTGAGGAGAAACAGAGGGAATTGCCCATAGTGGTGGTGGCTAATTCCCGAAGGGTACAGGAAGCGCTGAGGACTCTGGAGGAGATGTCCAAGGTTCCAGGCACTACTCCCGAATTAGACGGGGAGAAATTCAAAAAAGCGCGGTTTGCCCTCTACACCATAGAGCAGAAACTATTATCCAGATTATTGCGTCGGGATAAAGTAAAGCATCTAACTGGGCTCTATGCCATCATAGATAGCCAAGCCTTAAGCGGTCGCCGCCACATTGAAGTTGCTGACCAGCTAATCCGAGGTGGAGCTAAGACAATTCAATTGCGTGATAAGCTCCTCAGCCGAGGCGAGCTGCTGCCAATAGCTCAGGAGCTGAAGGGACTATGCTCCAAGCACGACGTGCTTTTTATCGTCAATGACTACCTTGGTGTTGCTCTGGCGGTTGGGGCTGATGGCTTGCACCTGGGTCAAAAAGACTTCCCCATCTCAGTAGCCCGCAAGCTGCTACCCATCGACAAAATCATTGGCTGCTCAGTGACTACTGTAGACCAGGCTACGGGGGCTGAATCCGAGGGGGCTGACTACATTGCCGTGGGCTCAATCTATCCAACATCGTCTAAAGAGGGGGCGAAGGTGGTTGGTGTGGAAAGGCTGCGCCAAATCAAGCGGGCGGTGAGCTTACCCCTGGTCGCTATTGGCGGCATCAATAAGGACAATTTAGCTGAGGTTCTGGCGGCTGGCGCTGACTCGGTGGCAGTGATTAGTGCTATACTTAAGACAAAGGATGTGGAGGAAGCCGCCCGACAAATAGTGGCTAAATTTGAGGTACAGCAATGAGTGGACTAACTGGTAATTTGGATTCAATTGCTAACCGGATTCGCCAAGACTTGGCGGCTAAAGACGCCGCTAGAGAAAGGGTATTGCCATTGTGCCGTGAGGTAATCCGCCACTGTGGAAATGCCATCCGTGCTGTCCATCGCCAGGAGTTTGACCAGGCTAAAGAATTACTCAAATCAGCTCGTAATCTGTTGACCGAGGCGGAGCAGAGTATCTCTGGCTATGGTGAGTTTAACTACGTTGGTTTTGTCCGAGATGCACAAAAAGAGTTTGCTGAGGGCAGTATTACCCTTGCCCTGGTAACCGGGAACCGTCTCCCTGACCCGAAAGAACTGGGTATTGATGCCGTCGCCTACTTGAACGGAATGGGTGAGGCTGTCGGTGAACTCAGGCGCTACCTGTTGGATAGTATGAGGAAGGGTGACCTGTCTCAGGGGGAGGAACTATTATCTGCCATGGACGATATTTATAATGTTCTGGTTACGATGGACTTCCCCGATGCTATAACTGGTGGTCTGCGCCATACTACTGATATGGTTCGTGGGGTGCTGGAAAGGACACGTAGCGACCTGACTCTAGCTATGGGGCAAAAGGGAGTGGTGGATAAGCTGGTGGATTTCTCCACTGAGAAATAAGGGAGGGATGGGCAGCACACTCCTTCTCTGTCAGAAACAAGGCGATACTAGTCCAGGGCTGGCTTCTCCTTCTTAACAAAGTGAACTGAAGCATAGCGGCACAGTCTTTGGCTGCCAGGCAACTGCTTAAGCCTTGCCACCTCATCTTCACCAACGACCGCTATTGTGCCGAATCTATCCTGTATGTCCTGGGCAAAGGCGCAGTGCCCACATTCATAGTTGCGGTCGCAAAGTCGGTAAGAAACAGCACCCAGTTCCAGCCAGAGATGCTTATCACCGATTTTTTTCCTCTCGGTTTCCCCAAGTGCTTCTATAATCAACTTTTCCAGATCCTCAACCTTAAACGGCTTGGATAAATAGTCGAGGAGTCCCAGTCTCCGCGCCTTTGCCCGTGTTTCTTCTGACGGGTAGGCGGTAATGATTACTCCTTTCGTTTTGGGTTTGAGCTCTTTGGCATGCTCAAATACTTGCAGGCCATCAATGCCCGGCAGCTTTAAATCAAGAACAACAACTCCAAATTCTTCCTTC
>Ga0315296_10000156_pt1 | contig 64092 bp, 42 predicted proteins | sample YL17G14_18_MG_FD_203921 | JGI IMG/M metagenome (GOLD analysis project Ga0315296, IMG submission 203921) | Sediment microbial communities from Yellowstone Lake, YNP, Wyoming, USA - YL17G14_18 | ecosystem: Environmental > Aquatic > Freshwater > Lake > Sediment | place: USA: Wyoming | collected... | reverse complement strand
GAAGAAGCTGATTGAACAGGGCCTTCACCGCATCGAAAGCCAGCAGCGTGGGATGAAGAGAGAGGTCTCTCCCCCAGAGGCTTGTACCCACATGGTGCTCTACAGGAGCTACTGGATCCTCCGCTACAAACACACCTTTGCCTCCAATCACTTCCTCCAAGGACACATTGGCCAAGCCTCTCACCCGGAACCGCACATCCAGTTGCGCCTCCCGCAACAGCCCTTTCTGATCGGGGATTCTTACCGTGACGATCACCCACACCTGGGACACCCCGCCGGTGCCGTCCCATGCAGGAGGGATGAGGCTCTGCCCACTGAGAAGGAGGGTGGCCTTGCCATTGGTGAAGGTGGGCTGATACGGGAGGAATAAGACCCCACTCACAGGCTCGATCACATCCCCGGTGACCTCCCCGCCCTCAATCGGAGTGGTCCCCCGTTTCGCCAGAATCCTCACACGCTTGTCTCCCAAGGAAGGATAGTAGTCCAGGGGGTTCAAGGCCACATCCGGGAACTGCGGGTCATATTTTTCTACTTCCACTGTCACCGCCTCTACACTGGTTGATGCCAGTGGTACGGCCATGTCCTCCGGGATATAGACCTCCACTTTCACTTCTCCTCCCAGTGTGTTATTGATCACCGGCAGGAACCAATGCTCAGTGCCATGGGTCGTGACTCGGAAATACTCGCTCCCCTCCGGGTCTCTCACCGGAATGTTCGTGGAGGGATCCGGAATATAAAGAATGGGCTTGGTCGCATCTACTGGTGTCTGACTCACCTTCGCCCTCACGGGCCAATTGGCGGGGTTCTCCACATTCACGATGAGGTTCCTGTCTGAGGTGAAGAGAAGCCCGGGATCACCGGTGGGATACCGGATGTGCGTGGGAGATTCCCGCTCTAAGACGATCTTCACACTCCCGGCCTCAATGACGGCGAAGAAGCTCGTGGTATCCGTCTTGTTACTTGTGAAGGTCACCTCGCCTCGCACTTCCACCCGCTGGGTTCCATCTTGAGGGAGGAGTGTGGGAAGATAGCTTATAGTCCCTCCGTTAGTGAGAGACGGGGAGGCCAAGAACTGGGGATCGGTCGCACACGGGGCCACCTCCAACCCTAAGCACACCCGATAGCTCACCGAGGCACTCTGGATGGCTCCCCCCACCTGGGCGATCTTCTGCACTGTCCCGGTACTGTCCTTGTAATACATCTCTGAGATGATGGGTCTCTTGAGGGATCGGCCTGAGAGCGCCCGGTCATTGACCCGATCATAGCCCACCTGCAATGACACCGTGTCCATATCCAGAGGGATGCCATAGGCGTCAATGGTCAGGGGCACTACCGAGGGCTGGGCTGGCAGGCTCACGGTCACTTCATTGAGCCCTCCCCCAGAGCCTAAGACCTGCCGCACCTCGGTGAGGCCTTCTGTGGGGGTCACGAAGGACAAAGAAATCTTCTGCCGGGGGTCAGAAGGATTGAGCCGAATGACCTCTAACGCCTCCAGGCCCCGGCCTTCCATCACCCGACCCCCCCCGAGTATTACCGCCCACACCATCGGTTCATTGGCCAGCCAGTTATTATACTGATCCTCGCACCTTACCTGCCAGGAGGCCGGCAGCGCAAATTGCTCGGTCTGCCAGGGGCTCGGCCCACTGACTATCGTGAGATGATGCGCAGCATGGGGCAGCCCTGTCTCGTAGAAGGGCTCCTTTAAGATGACATTGACCTTGGAGGTGATGAGGGTCGCCGTCACCCTATTCACTCCCACCCGTGTGGGATAGACATCTGTGTCTTTGAGCTTCATGAGGGTGAAGAAGGTATTGATGTCCGTGGCTGGCTCATACTGGGCCCGGGCAAATCCCCCGGTATCCGCGCACACCTCAATCTTCACCCCCGCCACGGGCACACCCTGACAATTGCTTCCTCTTAACATTCCCTGACCTCCCAACGATAATACCTCATACACCACTTTGGCCCCCCGTACCGGCAGCCCATCCTTATCCTGGACAAAGGTGAAGAGCGGATGCTCCAAGGGCAGTCCCACCAGGCCCTTCTGATAATCACTCTGCTGCAGCTTCGTGATCGTCACCGCAGCCTCTGGATCAGGGTTCACCCGCCCTGCGTGGGCATTGCGTAACTTGTCCACCGTATCCTGATCCGCCCACTGCTCCGGCGCCACCACGGTCTTGGCCCCCTTCTGGATATACCTCCCCCCCAGGAAATACCCCCCCTCACCGGTAGTCTCATTGAGGGCCACATACCCGGTCCCCGTGAAGGCCAGATAGGAGAACTCCCACTGGGGAATAGTGACTACCACCCCTTGGGCCAGGAGATTTTCAATGTGCTCCTTGACCTGGGGGGAGACCTGCAGGGTGGGAATCAGCGCAGGGGCGGATGCTTGATCGATCTTTAAGACTGGGATCCCTCTGTCCTTGGCAATTCGCAAAGTCTTCAATGTGGAAATGGATTCCACTGAGAACCCCTGGGCCAGGACATCCTCCTCCAGATAGGAGCCCTGGAAGCCGGAGAGGAGGAGGAAGTTTTTCTCGGCCTCCGCCTGAGATTGCTTCGCTTCGCTCGCAATGACAGAGGAGGACGAACTCGCAATGACAGAGGAGGGCGGATTCGCAATGACACTGGCTTGGGCTATGGGAGATGAAGTTCTTAACAGGGCATCCACATCCACCCCTTGCCAAGTGAGCGAAACAGGCACATCTCCCAACATTGTCGCAGAAATAGAGTTCTTCACCACCGCCAAGGAGGTCGTAGGCCGAATGACTTTCACCCCGGTCATCGCCTCGGCTTCGTCTTCTCCCTGCTTCCAGCGATTGAGAAGATCTACGACCCTGCTAAAGAGTAGCTTCGGCCCGTCTCCTTCGAGATCGCCATCCACAGGAATAGTCGGCTCTGAGAAGCTCATTCCCCCAGGGGCCACCCCCAGGGCTACATAGGTTCCCGCAATTAATTGATGGGTTGCTCTCTCGATCCCCGCAGGGGTAATCAACTCAATGGTGAGGGTGTGCTGACGACCAAGCCCTATCCCCCTCACCCTGGCCTCGGAGCGCCTATTTATAGGACTTATTGATTCAATAACCGCCAATACCAGCAGGATGGCAATAAAATGGCTTTGATTGTCTCCAAAGATCTTTATGGAGCCCCTTTACCTTCTTTTTTCAGTTGCTCTTCTTTCTTTTGTTGCTCATGTTCCTTTCTATATTTTTCTAATTCTTTCAACCATTTTTTATAGCGATCTGGATCGGCCTGAAGGGCCTTGTAGCGAGATAGGATCTTTGAAATTTCAGTCTGATAGGTTTCTGTTGTGATCTTTGTTGCTGCTTTCTCCAAAAATTCTATGGCATCGTCCAATCGCCCCCATTCCTTCATGACCCGTGCGTACCCCTCTACACTTTTAAAGAAGTAAACCTCATCCTCTTGAGATGGGTCATAGTATTCCACATATTGTTTCAATTCACGAACTCCCACATCTATATCCTCACCTTTAAAAAGAAGTTGCCACCCCATCCAAGAATGTAGAGAAGAATCGGTAGGACGTTCTTGGATCTTCTTTTGTAACTCTTTCAACATCTCTTTTCTTGGAAGAACATCGCCGATATAAATCCTCCAAATTCTTTCGTCCTGCGGATCCAGCCGATATGCTTGTTTTATTGCCTCCTTCGCTTGCTGCTCCAGGCGGAGTTGCGTTTGTTCACCTCCAGGGTCATGAAAAGGATTTACCTGATACGCCTTTGTGTTCAGGACTCTATTTAAGAGAAAATAGGCCTCAGCCGAATTGGGGGAGCGTTCGATCTCCTCGTTGAGCAATTTAATTGCCTCGTCAAGATTCTCGTCAGGGATCGCCTCAACTTGAAGGCATCCCCCGAGAACACATCCAAGAATATCACGTACCTTCTCGATGCGTGATTTCTGAACGGCTGGCTTGGAAGCACCTCGTTGTCGTTGAAAAGTATGACCCCTCAGGCTATAAACGATCCAGGTTCCCGAGAAAATCGCGCCAATCAGCACTATCCCTACGATAATTGACCTTATGTTTTTCACCTTTGCCTCCAATAAAGATTTATCTTACCACTGTGCATGAAGATGATCCGGAAGGCCCTGGGTTCCATCACAATTTATCTCACCGTATTCTTTTGTTCGCAAGTTGGTTCCTTCACAAAACGCTCTCGTAACTAGTGGTGATGCTACCCCCTGCAAAATAACCATGAGTGCGGTGTAGGGCCTAGGGGTATCGTCAATCGCCATAAGGTCCAGAGCCCGGCCATATTGGTGAAGGCTATTGATTTCTCCTCTAAATGCTTCGTTGCGCTCTGGGTTGCGGTAACCACTGGTGAGGAGCACTCCATAGTCTGTGTTTGGGTCGGTATCCAGGGCTTGATCATAATCTGCGCGGATCAACTCTGCCACTCCCATCTGCCCAAAGATAAGATAATTATATTGAGTCTCTGTATAAAAACCCTCTGGACTCCCGGGATAGTAATGGTCGGTCCTCACCGTGCTCTTGAGGGTGAACTCTTCCCTTGGGGGCACAGTGATCTGATGGTCCGCATACTCCTGACGCATGGTGTCTTTCTGATCCTGGGTCAGGAGCGCATCCACTCGAATGCTCCCATTGAATGTGACCGTGACCATGTAGCGGTAGGGATTACTCTTCTCACAGGTGCCATTCCCAGGATTCGCACAGTTTCTTCCCTTCTGATAGGGAGGAGGATCGGGTGGTGTAGGGATGAAGGTGACCCCAGTGGCATCCTGGGACACGACCACCGCTGTCCCACTGTCGCGATACCCCTGCACTCCATTGACGCCAGTGACAATCCAGGCCACAGTCTCTTGAGAGGGAGCGACAGGATCACGACGGGCTCTCAATCGGGTAATGACTGCACCCTGGGTATTTCTGGCAACAGTAAAGGTCTTGATGTCGCCTGCTACAAGCCCCCCGGCAGCATCAACCTCATCAAACTTTATATTGAGAAGTATAGCTGTCGCAGAGGCTGTCGCTAAAGGTTTGGCCATCTCCTCTGGAGTGAAGGTCTCGACCTTTACTTCTCCTCCCAGGGTGCTCGTGATGACCGGCAAAAACCAGTGCTCGGTGCGATGGGCTCCCACCAGGAAGAACTCTGTATCGGGGGGATCCCGGGGAGGTATATCCGTAGAGGGATCGGGAATAAACAAAATCGGCTTCGTGACATCAATCGGGGATTGACTCACTTTGGCCCGTATTGTCCAGTTGGCAGGGTTCTCCACATTGACGATAAGGTTCCGATCCAAGGTGAAGATCAATCCAGGATCGCCTGTAGGATAGCGCAGATGGGTCGGAGATTCCCGCTCTAAGACGATCTTCACCGTGCCTGCCTCGATAAAGGCAAAGAAGCTCTTCTGATCCTGCGTCCCCGAGGCAAAGGTGACATCGGCCCGCACCTCCACTCTTTGGGCTCCATCTTGGGGTAACAGCGTGGGAAGGTAGCTGATCGTTCCTCCGTTAGCCAAAGAAGGGCTCTCTTGATACTGGGGATCGGTCGCACACGGGGCCACATCCCACCCCGCACACACCCGATAGCTCACAGACGCGCTCTGAATAGCTCCTCCGCCTTGCGAGATCTTCTGAACAGTGCTCTGGGCATCTTTATAATACATCTCTGCAACGATGGGCTGCTTCAATGGTCTGCCAGCCAATGCTCTATCATTGATCCGATCATAGCCCACCTGCAAGGACACCATGTCGGGATCTAAGGGGATGCCGTAGGCGTCAATGGTCAGAGGAACCACCGAGGGTCGAGAAGGCAAACTCACTTGAAGCTCATTGAGCCCCCCACCAGGGCCTAAGACCTGCCTCACCTCGGTCAATCCCTCGGAAGGAGTGACAAAAGACAGGGAGGTCTTCTGTCGGGGATCGCTGGGATTGCGCCGGATCACTTCCATTGCATCCAGCCCTCCACCCTCCATCACCCTCCCGTCTCCCAAGAAAACCTCCCATAACATCGTCTCATTGGCGAGCCAGTTCCCATACTGATCCTCCACTCGCACTTGCCAGGAGGCCGGCAGCGCGAATTGCTCTGTGCCATATCCCGAAGGCCCTGTCACAAGCGTGAGATGATGCGCCGGATGAGGAAGGCCGGTCTCATAAAAGGGCTCCTTGAGAATAACATTGACCTTCGAGGTGATGAGGGTCGCGGTGATGCGATTGACCCCTACTCGTGTGGGATACACATCCGTATCCTTGATCTTCATGAGGGTAAAGAAGCTGTTGATATCTGTAGCAGGCTCATACTGCACCTGGGCCACTCCATTGGAAGCCGTGCATACTTCAATCTTAAGCCCGCTGACATCGTTGCCCGCACAGTCCTTGCCTCTAAGCGTGCCCTTTCCTCCCAGAGAAAGAACCTCATACACCACTTTGGCTCCTTTCACCGGAATGTTCTTCTGGTCATAGACCAGGGTAAAGAGCGGCTGAGGTAGGGGCAGCGCCACCAACCCCTGCTGATTATCAGACACCGGAAACTTCACGATCGTCACCGCAGACTCAGGATCAGGGTTACTCCTCTTAGCATCCGCATTTTTAAGGGCATCCACCGTAGCCTGATCCGTCCAGTCTGTCGGGGCCACGACCGTCTTCCCACCCCGTAAATACCCGGCCAGAAAATACCCCCCTTCGCCTGTCTCCTCATTCAAGGCTACATATCCTGTTCCTGTGAAGGCAAGATAGGAGAACTCTGTTTGAGGAATAGTGACCACCACGCCCTGGGCCAGGAGGTTTTCAATATGCTCGATGACCTGAGGACTCACTTGCAAGGTGGGAAGAAGGGCCGGTGCAGTGGTCTGATCGATCCGCAGAACGGGAATCCCTCGATCCTTGGCAATTCGCAGAGTCTTCAATGTGGAAATAGACTCTACCGAAAACCCCTGGGCCAGGACATCCTCTTCCAGATAGGAGCCCTGGAAACCAGAGAGGAGGAGGAAGTTCTTCTCGGCCTCCTCAGGCCCCATGAATGGGGCAACTACATTTCCTGAGGAGGATGGGGCAACTACACCCCCGGTGGAGAGGGCTATCGGGGAACTGGTCCTTAACAAAGCATCTATATCCACACCCTGCCAAGTAAGACCCACAGGAACATCCCCCAACATTGTCGCAGAAATAGAGTTCTTCACCACCGCCAAGGATGCCGTGGGCCTCACCACCCGCACTCCGGTCATCGCCTCCGCCTCGTCTTCTCCTACTTTCCAGCGATGGAGCAGATCCACCACCCTGCTAAACAAGAGCTTTGGCCCGTCTCCTTCGAGATCGCCATCCACAGGAATAGTCGGCTCCGAGAAGCTCATCCCCCCAGGGGCCACCCCCAGAGCGACATAGGTTCCCGCGATTAACTGATGGCTCGCCCTCTCGGTCCCAGCAGGAGTTACAAGTTCTATGGTTAGAGTATGGGTTTTCCCCAACCCAATGCCCTGAGTCCCTCTTGTAATCTCCTTCCCTTGTGACCGAATAACAGGCGTGACATTGACCAAAGCAGGGGGCACAATCATGATCCCCCCATACTGCAAGAGAAGTGCTTCATCCTCTGAATTCGCTCCTACATACCCCAAAGTGAGCCTCTTGCCAGTAACCTGAGGCAAGGACAAGGTAGCATCCATCAAGACCCTTCCCACTTCATCTTTCGCAACCAAATGCACCTTATGAATAAGAGACCCAGGCAGGAATCCATACTCCCCAATTACCGACACCGTTTTATACGGCAGCGTGCTTGGCAGAAGCCCGAAGACCTCAGGAACCCTCTGAAGCATGGGAAGAGGCACAGGTTGATCCGGAGGAAGGGAGAGCTTCTCTCTCATCGCCCCTTCAACCCCTGCCAATGGAGACCCTAAAGAGACCGGCCCGCTGAGATACCCCTGCAGGATGTCCTTGGGCGCCAGATTGAGGGATTGCAGGGTAGACCCGGTTGTCCTCGTAAAAGGAAGAACCCCGGTCATGCTCACATCCAGAGGGATCCACTCCTCCCTGCCCCTATGAATAGCCACCCCCCGATACCCAGTATAATCAATCCAGATCTCAGACCAGATGTGAGCTATCCGTACCCGTGCCACACGACCCCCTTCAACCACGGTCTCAAACGGTATTCCCGATCGGGTGAGGGCCCTCCCCAAGGCCCCCTCACCCTCACCCTCTCCCACCAGGGGAGAGGGGGTGATCCCGAACAGGCTCATCGCCTTCTCCACCGTAAGCTCCATGGTTCCCTGGACAAATTTGGCCGGATACTCACAGGAGCGAAGCATCTCAATAAACAAAGCATTAAGATCGGCATCGTTCCCTGCCCTCTGCCTCAAGGTCTCCCCAGGCGCCTTCATCGCCCCCCAGTAGGGCTCAAAAGAACACTCATTCTTCACAAACTCATACAGGGCCACGGGTTGACACCCAAGCTCTTTGGCCTTCGCAGTGACATCAGGGTCAATCGCAATCAGGGGAAGGGTCCCGGCCAGATCCATGGCCTGGGGCTGAGGCTGAGGGGTGCTCGCATACGATGGTGTCGCCGTTCCAGCAGCAGGCGGAGAAGGAGTGAAAGTCGAGATGTGAATAGGCAAAGACCCGGTGATCTCCACCCTCTCCGGGGCAATGAGCGACTTGAGGAGAACCTTCGCTCCCTGGATGTCCCCCTTCTCGATGCTTTTGAGAATAGCCTGGACCCGGGCAAGGGTTTTTTCATACGACTCCTTGAGGGCCTGTCGCTTCTTGAGCGGGGCCTTGTTAGCCTCAAGGGTGGAGAGGGCGTGATCCAGGGAGGCGCGTAGGTCAGCTACACGGAGGCGGAGGTCGGAGAGGGAGTGCCGGAAAGAATCGGGGAGTTCCCCCTCACCCTGCCCTCTCCCACCAGGGGAGAGGGAAGTAAGCTTAACGAGGTCGCGGAGGGCGGCCTCAAGGGCTTGGCTGTCAGTGATGAGCGGAGGCGTGGGTATCCGGGCAGTCTCCGGGTAGTACACCCGGGAGACTGGCCCGGGAAAGAGCCTCGGATAGAGGATGAGGAAGGACCCAGTTAGGAGGACAAACACAATGATGGAAAGGAGGGCCTTATGAGGGATCACTTTCATGGGGTACATTCCAGCTTCATCGTTTTGTCCCCAATCAGAATGCTCTCGTCCAGGACGAGATGGGAGTTGTTCTCGGCGGTGAAGGAGAGGGCCGTAAGACCTCCGTAGAGGGAGACATTGTTCCGGAGCCTCACCACAGCCCTCGGCGCATAGAGCATGGCGCCGAGCTTCACATTGTTCTCGCTCACCGCCACATCCCCCCCGCTCACGATGTAAACCCCCTGGGGACGCTGGGCAGGCCAGTTGATCTGAGAGTTGTTCTCGAGGAGCACTGTCCCCTTGACATAGAGGTGCACCATGCCGCTCGCGGTGATGGAGATGCCGGAGTTGTTTCTCAGATGGAGCCCATCCAGGTAGAAGGTCCCCGAGGGGAAGGTGACCTTCACACTGTTGGACAGGGTGAGGTAGGTCCCGGTGAGGTATGGGGAGATAACGGGGTCAGCACGGAGGAGGGCGTTGTCGTTGTCCTGTTCCCGCGCCCTGAGGAGGAAATCCAGGTCATAGAAGCATCCGCAGGGGCTGGGCACAGTCGAGAGCGTCACGATGGAGCCGGCGATCCTGGCGTTGTTCTGGAGCGTCACGGCTCCGTAGACGGAGGCATCGCCATTGATGAGGGCGTTGTTCCTGAGGAGGAGGTCCCCTCCTACGACAACATCGCCCTCGACATGGGCGTTGTTATCCAGGGTGAGGCTGCCATGGGCTCCGACAAAGCCCTTGGAATCGATCTCCCCGGTCTGTGGGGTGTAGCTCGCCACCAAGGCATTGTTCTTGAGGATGACGGCGCTGAAGGCGCAGCCGGCAAAGGAAAACCTCGGGAGGGACGGGACGACGCTGAAGCTCACGCCCGCGGTGCTCCGGTTCCACACCAGGTCTGTGGCTGTGACGGTGAGGGCATAGAGGCCCGGAACAGTGATGGGTGTGCCGCTCACATAGGATGCTCCATTGAGGAGCGTGATCACATCCTTGAGGTGCGCCTCGGTCACGGTGATGACCGGTGTGGCGACATCTATGTATTTGCCCTGGTCTTCCACTCCGGTGATGGTGATGAGGGGCGGGGTATTGTCCACCTCGGCAGCCTGAGAATGGACAGGCTCGGTGTTCCCGACATGATCCAGGCTGGTATAGGAGATGATATGAAGGCCTTCTGTGGGAAGGATAAAGGGCGAGGTGTAGCTTATGACCGGCCCACTGTCTATGGAGTACTGGATAGCATCCACACCGCTCAAAGAATCTGTGGCGGTCAGGGTGAAGAAGGTATTCGATGTGACAAGGAGGGTGGGAAGCTCCGTGTCCTTGGGATCGCCCACAAGAAGTTGAGTTGTGGGCGGGGTCACATCCACTGTCACAGACTGGCTCTTCGCCGCCTCGATGCTACCCACATGGTCTGTGCTCCGGTAGGAGATGCTGTGGATGCCCTCGGTAGAGAAGGTGAGGGGACCGCCATAGCCTGTCCACGGCCCTCCGTCCAGGGAGTACTCGGTGGACGCTATCCCCGAGGCTGCATCTGTTGCTGTGAGGCTGAGGGAGGTCCGGGAGGAGATGTAGAGGACACCTCCTTCTATGTACTGGGGCATTCCGACAATGAGGGTGGTCACAGGCGGTGTCGTATCCACGGTGACCGGGAGGCTCCGGGCAGCATCTGTGTTCCCCAGGCGGTCTATGGCCCTGTAGCGCACTGCATGCAGGCCCTCAGAGGGAATCGTGATGGCTCCGGTGTATGTGATCCATCCGCCTGCGTCTATGGAGTAGGCGATCTGTGCAACACCGGAGAGAGTGTCGGTCGCTGTGAAGGTGATGGGGGTCATGGAGGAGATGTAGAGCATGGCTCCATCGTGATATTGGGGCTGCCCGACAGAGACAGTTGTGACCGGCGGGGTCTGATCCACAGTCACTGTGAGGGTCTTCGCTTCCTCGACATTCCCCAGGTTGTCTCTGCTTCTGTAAGCAATGGTATGGCTCCCTTCTACAGGCAACAGGAGCAGCAGGGTGTAGGCGCTGAAGGGGGAGCCGTCTATGGAGTATTCGGTCCTCTCCACACCCGAGGCCGCATCTACCGCGGTCAGGCTGATGGGGGTCAGGGGGCTCACGAAGAGGGTCGTTCCGTCATGGTACTGAGGCTCTCCCACGGAGATGGCAGTCATGGGAGATGTGGCGTCTACGGTGACCGAGGGGGTCTGTGTTATTTCCACATTCCCGGCATTATCAATGCTTCTGTAGGAGATCGTATGGAGCCCGTCCCCAGAGAGGGAGAACGGCGCGGTATAGGCCTGCCAGGGGGCGCCGTCTATGGAGTACTGGGTCTCTTTCACCCCGGAGAGGTCGTCCGTGGCTGAGAGGGTGAACGGAGTGGAAGACGAGACAAAGAGGACTGGGGGTACAGAGTAAGAGGGTGACCCTATCGTGATCGTCGTTATAGGAGGGGTCCTGTCGCCGCCGATCTGGAAGGTCAGAGACCGTGTGGGGGAGTTCCCTGCCCTGTCCTCAGCGCTCACAGAGAGGGTATATGTCCCTGGCTCCGTCACGGTTGTTCCGCTGGTGAAGGAGACACTATTGAGGAGGATCTCCACGGTCTTGAGATGGGCGTCAAAGACCTCTATTACAGGGGTAGCGGACTCCGGATATAGGGCGCCTTCTTCCACACCTGTGATGATGATGAGGGGCGGGGTGATGTCCACGGTATACGAAATGCCCAGGACAGGGCTCATGTTCCCGGCAAGGTCAGAGGCGACAAGGGAGAGCAGATGGTCTCCCTCGTCAGCAGGGCCCAGGGGGAGGGTCTCGGCATAGGTTCCCAGGAATGGGTCTCCGCTGATAAGAGGCAAGGGGATGGAGGGACCCTGGTCAATGGTATAGGAGACAAAGGCCACCCCCAGGCCCATGTCTGCGGCCTGGGCAAGGATGAGCAGGGCCTGGTTGAGATATGTCCCCTGGCTCGGGGATGAGGCTGCAAGGACAGGGGGTGTAAGGTCCCTCACGAAGACAGAACCGGTAGTGAGGGTCTTTTCCGTTCCTTCTATGAGGGCCTTCTCATAGAGGACATAGTCCCCGGTCATGAGTCCGGAGGACGAGAGGACAAAGGTATCTGTGACGCTTGAGCCTGCAGGAAGGGATGCAGAGGTAGTAAACGCTATGACTGGGGACACGAGTCCAGGGCCTGTGAGTGTTACATAAACAGGCAGGGAATCTACAGGGGCATTCCCCTGGTTGGAGACCAAGAGGAAGACCGTGGTTGTGGCTCCGATCCCCACTGTGCGGGAAGAGGCCTGGATGGTCCCGGTGAGGAGGACCTCTCCCTTCACGGAGAATTCCTTTGTGGATGAGGTCAGGAGTGTCCCAGAGAGTGTCACATCAAGCTCTGCCTTATAGAGTCCAGGGGGGGCAAGGTCCACGGGCCAGAGGGTCTTTACAACCTGCCCTGCCCCGAGGGGAAGCTCCGGGAGACCGAACACCTGGGTGAAGAGGGATGTTCCCTGGGGGTCGAGGACCGTGAGGACGGCCTGAGCCCCGGTGATGGGGGTATTGGGGCTTAAGTTGGTGATGGTCCCGGTGAGGCTGACATCCTCGTGGGGGCGATAGGACACTTTATCGCTTGTGAGCTTGGAAGCGGCCCTGTAGGAGGGAAGGATCGTAAAGTCACCCCGGGCTTCTGAGAGTTGTATGCCCTGAGCACTTGCCCGAGCCACAAGGGAGTATGCGCCGGCATAGGTCTTCCCGGTGTTCCATGGAAGGGTGAAGTCTTTCCTCTCGCCATAGGGAAGCCCTGGGAGGGATTGGGTAAGGAGCGTAGTGACGGTGAATCCTGCGGAATCTTCAATGGTGACACTAAGGTCAATGTCCTTGGGCGAGCCAGGGTTGACAAGCATCACATGGGCTGTGAGCGTTTCATTCGCAGAGTAGCTCAGGTGATCGGTGGAGGCTGTCAGGACAGGGTTGGTATCCGGGGCAACTGTGACACTTTTTTCTATTGTATTGTTGTCCTCCCGCTGCTCAGGAACCTGGAATAAGGGATCTACGATGGCCATGAGGGTAAAGTCACCTGTGAGCCCCTGGGTGTCCCACATGACGGAGATCGGGACCGTGGTCCCGGAGAGAAGACTCCCGATGGTCTGCATTGGCCCGATGGGAGTGAGGCCTCCCGAGGGATTTTTCATATAGAACAGGACAGGGACATCATATGCATCGCCTGCCCCTCCATTCTTCACTGTGGCCATGAGCCCGACCTTCTGCCCGGAGATGGGGACAGGGGGATAGGCAAAGAGGTCCGTGAAGAGTAAATCTGGAAGATTCTTGTTGTCGAAAACGATAGTTAGAGGAAGGGACGCGTCGCTCGCGGGGCCAAATTCATCGTTTGCTGTGGCAGTGAAAATATTTGCCCCTGACATGAGAGGGACAGCATAGAACGAGAAGTCTCCCCATATGTCTTCCGTGGCCGTGGTAAAGATGGGAATGGAGAACCAATAGAGTGTGATAAATGATAACCTATCTGTATACCCGTAAATATCTACGAGGTTGTTGGCAACTGTCACCGTCTGCCCTCCCTCGGCAGGATCATAGAATTCGGGAGTCATTGGAGAAACAGCCACGAGTGCAGTCGTTTGGTTGGAGGGCTGGCTTTCATTTCTCCCCTTATCCACAGCGGTTACAGTATATGTATAGAGACTGCTGGGAAGGTCACGATCAACAAATGGTGGAAGCAGGACGAGTTTGTTTTTGAGAATTCCGACCTCAGTGAGGCATACATCAAGTCGGGTGGGCGTTAGAGTGGTAGAGATACGAATTTTATCTGTAGGGAATGGCGGGACCGTATCCGTGGCAAAGGCGACCCATCTGCTCCCATTCCAGGCCTCGAGGGTATAGGGAGGATTTCCGTACGCCCAGGAGACTGAGACATTATCGATTGCACCGATAGGAAGAGGGGATTGGAGTGACACCATCCACCAGACGGTCTTAGAACTTTCCCACCAATCGAGCCACGCATACCAGCAGGAATACGGATCGCCGTCAATTGCATCCTGCGCCCCCCAGGGATTGATCGACGCGGAGGCGGTTCCTGTGATCGCCAGATTGTCCGGAGGATTGATGAAAACGCCATCCCGGTAGACATTGTATCCGGCAACATCAGGATCAGTAGGTGGTGTCCATGTGAGGGTGACATCCCTTTGGCTAACACTTGACGTGAGGTTGAGGGGTGGGCCTGGCGGTGTCACATCTCCCACAGGGATCGGAAGCGCCGCCGTTCCGCTCTTGAGCCCATAAAGATTTATGGCTGTGAGCTGGTAGGTAAAGTGCCCATCCTTGAGAGAAGCATCGATATATGATGTCGTCGTCAGAGGAGTGAATGCATAAATCCTCACCTCGTTTATTCCGACAGAAGTCTGCGATGTAGGAATGGCATAGGTCTGGATGCGAATCTTGTTCGTCGCAAATCCCACAGGAGAGGAGACTGAGGCAAGGGTATTATCTATGGTCCGAGAGGTCACGCGCCATGCCTTCGTGTCCCAGGCCTGGATGTCGTAGTCCTTCCCGATATACCCCAGGGCCCAATCAATTTCGACCCTTGTAATCAAAGTAGTATATGTGAACGCCATCTCAAGCCATGTGGGCACAAATCCACCGAGAGAGCTCTTCCATGCTGTTCCTAAGTTTCCATCGTTTGCATTCCCAGAGGGGCTGGAAGAGCTTGACGCACTGGCTTGGGCGGATCGAGCCCTTTCAAGAATAGGGAAGAACTCTTTTCCGTCCCTGGCCAGGATATAGCCCATGATATCTGACTCCGTGTTGGGACTCCAGGAAAGCTGGACATCATACCCCAATGCAGTCCCTGTGAATCCCGTCGGTGTCGCTGGAGGGAAGGCAAAAGTGAAATGGGCGGGATACGAGGGACGGCTGACATTCCCCTGGGTGTCCGTAGCCACGGCGGTAAAGGTGTTGAGGCCCGGGTGGAGGGTGGTATCGAGATAGAATGCACCCTGTTGATCGGCCGAACTTTGGCCAAGGCTCGCTCCATCCCCGAAGATCTCGACGGTGGAGCCCGGATTAGCATGAACTCCATCCACAGTGAGCGCTGTGGTCGCCGTAACGAGATGAAAGGGCTCGAGGACGATGGGGGCGTAGATCCTCACGGAGATTCCCTGGGGGAACCCTTCGTCACCGGAGATGCTCATTGTGGTTACTGTATAGGAATATGTCCCCTCAGAGAGGCCTGTGTCGGTGAACATCGTTCCGATGATAGGGGTCGGCGTAAGCCTCTGACCTCCCCGATAGACGCGGAAACCCGCGGCCTGTGGGTCTGGAGTCCATATCAGAACCGCAGAATCCCCGAGCTCCCGGGCCGTGAGCCCCTGGGGCGGTCTCACCCAGATAATGGTGATCGAGGTGGGAGCAGGGTCCGTTTTTCCATTAATATCTGTCGCAACAGCCCATAGCCGGTACCTCCCATAGGGGAGGACGCCAATATCCCAGAAGATTTGGAAGGGTAATTGAGAAACTGGGGGACCGATATTCGTCCATGTGGTAGACGTAACGGGTTGATATTGGAATAAGATGGAGGAGATATCGAAGTCGGGGCTCTGGGCCGTCACCACAGGGCTATTGGGAAGCGTTGCCCCATTAAGCGGGCTCACAATCACAGCATGAGGGGAATGCGTTTCGATGATGGCATTGAGGGAATTGGACGGGATGCTCCAGTTCCCCGCTTGGTCCACAGCAACGGCGCTGTAGGTAAAAGTGCCGTCCGGAAGTTTCGCATCGTTGTATGAGGTCGTTATAAAAGGGATCGCAGTGATCTGCTGAAGGTTCCGGAAGAGGATGACCCCGGCAAAATCCGGGTCAGCGGGGATTGTCCACTTGAGGCCTACGGTATCACCCGAGGGTATTGCACTCAGGAGCACCGGTGGTGCGGGCGGCAGGTTGTCCACGATGACTGTGACCTGGGAGGTGGCAGCGTTCCCATGGATATCCTCCCCGGTCAATGTCAGGGTCACGTTGGTCCCGTTGGGGACGCCGATTGTATCATATAAGCCGAGGACATCCTTTCTCACCGGGAGGGGGGACTGACGAAGGAGCGTAGGGCCTGCATATAGGCGGTATTGCTTGAAGTCATCGAAGCTCCAGGCTGTGCCCACGATGTCCAGGGAGCCGTGCACACGGGCCCCATTCCCAGGAGAGGAGATGACAACGAGGGGTGGGGTGGTATCCACAATGGCGCTGGCCGTATTGGACGGATCGCTCTCTTGGACTGCAATGTTCACGGTGGTAACCGTGTAGCTATAGAATCCGTCACTGAGACCAGTATCCACATAGAATGGCGAGGTGATGGGGGCCGCCGTGAGTTTGATATTGAAACGATAGACGTTGTAGCCGGAGAGCCCTGGTTCAGGAACGGGGGACCAAGTGAGAAGGACGGTGCTCGAGATGGCTATGGCCGCGAGGTTCTGGGGCGGCGCTGGCGGCACAAGGATCACCTGGAGGGGAAGGAGGGCGAAGGAAGTATTGCCCGCAAGATCGGTAACGGTCAGGCAAAGGGTATAAGGGCCATTGGTCAAGGCGGGGAGCCAGTGGAAGAGAGCATCATTGACGGCCGGGCTCGTGGACGAGATCAGTGTGGCCCAGGCAAAAGCTGAAAGCGGGTCTCCCGCGGCAAGATCAAGGGTGTAGGAGGCAAAATTCTCATCGCTCGCCGTGCCAAGGATATCGGTGGGGCCCATGATGATCGTTCCAGGCCCAGGGGAGCTGATTAGGGCGAAGGGCGGTGTTCTGTCGAGGACGATAGGAACCTGGGCCGTGCCGGTGAATCCCAACTGATCTATGGCAGAGATGAGAATAGTATAAGTCCCATCGGATTGTCCGGCGAGGGACCAGGTCGTCAGTGGCCCCGAATCAGGCAGCGCAGTACCTGAGGCAATTGGAGTCCAACTGGAAGGGGTGAGTCCGGCGCCCACGCTCACCGCATATCCTTTCAAATTCTTCTCCACAATCTGCGCCTGAATGGGAAGCTCGTCTCTGGCAAGGCCGACCATCTCCATTGGAGTGGGTGAGGAGATGGTCACAACAGGCGCAACGGTATCCACCGTAAATGGAATTGTGAGAAGAGCTTCATTGGCTGCCCTGTCTGCCGCAGAGAAGGTGAGGCCGTAGGTTCCGTCGTCAAGGCCCTGGATGACACCCAGGATTTCACTGATCCTGGATTGAGCCCCTTGGGAGAGGATGACCGGGGTGAATTCTGTTCCCGTCACTGAGATGGTATAGGAAGCCAGGTTTTTATCCGTGATGGTAGCCCTCACAAAGTAGGGTGGACTGAACACGGCACCTGCCTGAGGAATGTCAGGAAGCACCTGGGGCGGGGTCGTGTCCACCTCCAGAGGGATTTCGACAATCTGAGTGAGGCCCGACCCAGCGACTGCTGTAAGGCTTGCGGTAAAGAGCCCATTAGGGGCTGAAAAACCATTGTCGCTTCGGCCATCCCAGGTAAATGTGGTTGCACCAACAGGACGCTGAACCGCATCAAGAGGCGTTCGGACAGAGACGCCGCTGGGATCCAGAATAGCCAGAGTGATGGTGGAGGCCGTGGTAAGGGTAAAGGTGATGTTGGCGGTATCGAGCTTCAAGTCCCCGTTAGGAGAGAAAAGAAGGGGATCGGCAGTGAGTGCACTGAGCAGGTCTGTCCGGGAAGGGATGAAAACCATGACTTGATCGGAACTCTCATTTCCTGCCAAGTCTGAAACAGTGAGCTTTACTGTCCAGTACCCGAAGAGGCCATAGGTGTTCCACAGGCCAAGGATACTGTCGGTCACAGGTCCATCAGAGGAGGCAATAAGAGTCCACTCGATAGGAGCAATGCCCGCACCCACCGATAAGGAATATCCGGCAAAATGCAGATCTGAAGCTATCCCTGTGACTGACACCATATGGCCGACGGAGGCCCCCTGCAGCGGAGAAATTATCTGGGCCACCGGCGGCGTGGTATCTATTTCAACGGCAAGTTCTGTTTTTTGAATGTTCCCACAAAGGTCCTTCATCACGATCTCGGCAAGATATAGACCATCTGGGAGAACACTCCCTAAGTCATCCCTTCCATCCCAGCTTACCTGCTGCGACCCTGCAACCTGGGGGAAATCTTGAAGGAGGAGGCGAACTGCCTTACCCTGTAGATCGCTAATCCGTATTGTGAGCAGGGCATCGTTGGAAAGACTATATGTGAGCGTTGTGTAGTAAAGAATGCCGTCCCCATTGGGAGAGAATAGAGCCGGTGTCACGGAGGCGGAAGTAAGTTGCCCGGGTGCGTTAAGAAAGACCTGCGCCTCCGCACAGGAGAGAAACCCGCCCATGTCCGTGGCCTGGAGAAAGATGGTATAGACCCCCGAGTCAAGGCCGCTTACATTCCAGGGGCCAAGCTCTCCAACAACTGAACGGTCTTTGACATCGGCAATCGAAAAGACCGGTGAAAGGGGTGTGTTTGAGCTATAGCTTAGTATGTATTCCCGCGGGAATTCATCCAGGGCTTGTCCTTGGACCGACACTGCAAGAACGGGATTACCAGAGGCATTCCGGGCTAGCGATGGGCAGACAATTTGTCCATTTCCTGGATAACCGATGGCCGCGAGAGGAGGTTTTTTGTCCAACCAGGAGGTCCCAGTAAATAATGCCCCCTCAGTACCTATGAGTTCCGCCTTTAAAGGATAATTCCCCTGAGGCAGTCCCTGGCTTTCAAAGGAAATGCTATATATTGATTCGCCGGACACAGGTTCTCCCATGAGGGTTTTCTCGCCGATCTTCATCCAGGGTCCATTTGGACCGAGGCCAAGATAGAAATCAACAGCCTGAACAGGATAGCAGATTTCATAGAGCACGGTTCCCGCAGGACCAAATTTGTTGGGATATGATGTCGTCAATGAAAATGCTTCCCACCCAGGCACAGAGATCGTGGTAAAGGAACATCCTGGAACATAATCGGCAGTTAGACTGAAAAACGTTCCCGGCATGCCATTGCATTGTTCTGCAGGTATATTGGAGGCCGATAGAGAAAGGGACCCCTTCATGTCTTCCGGCGGGGGAGAAGGAGAGGGAGCGCATACACCAGGAGGTGTAGAGATATCGAAGAATTTGACTTGAGAAGGATATTCCCGGCCGTTTCCATCCCTGGCTACGACCCTGACCTGCAGTACCGATCCAGGGAGTACAGAATCGGGTACTATCCAAGAAATATAGTGATATCCAAGTATAGGGTAATATACGATGTATGGACCCATAGGGCTTGAGGGAGATGATATCCATGTAGTATCGGTAGTATAACGATATTGAACGTCATAGTTCAGGATCTGGTCGGCATGAGTTACCCCTATCTGCAACTGATGAATGCTCCCCCCTTTAAGATCTTGATTTTCGGGCTTGTCTACCATATCCCAGGATATCACAGGAGGAGCCCATTCTTTGGAAGGACACAAAACGTCAACCGACACGATGAAGATCCCATCCGTGATGTCGGAAAAGGGCAGGAAGACTTCTGAAAAATTGCCTGCCAAGTCCCTGGCCGAAAGATGAAACCGCTGATGGTTCGAGACGATTGCCGGGGCATCTTTAGAGATAAAGTTCCCTTCGGATATTTCTGTGGTTCCTGTTGTGAGCGTATCTCCCGTTGTTGTTTCAATAAGGGTCCATTTCTGTAAACTGATATCTTGTACTTGAAGTGCCAGCGCAGCCTTCAAGCTTTCGTAGGAATAGATTACTGGTTTCTCAAGTCCTCCGGAGAGAGATGTACCAACATTAAATGTTGTGGCAACATACCTGTTTCCTAAGCCCACCGTGGCCTGCGCCGGCACGCCGAAAAATAAGGCAACATTGGGAGGGATCGTATCCACGGTGACATAAAACACTAAGCCGGAGACCTTGATGGAGTAACGGCCGTCGGGGACAATAATGCCATTGAAATCGCGGCCGTCCCACACGACGCTATCCTGGCTGCCTGACCCAACAGTCGTGTGAGCAATGGCATTGACAAGCTTTCCCTCCGGGGAATAAATATCGAATTCCAATGTTCCCGGACGAAGGACGAGGAAGCTCAATACCGAGCTGTCCTGGATTCCGTCACCGTTGGGAGATATATACTGGGGGGAGACGATTACATTCGTGATGGCGGGTTCTTCGGCCCACGGGACCTTCGCAACGGCGGTTCTGACATTCCCAGCCTTGTCCTGAACTATTAGGCGTACAAGATATGTCCCCGGGCCGGGAGGGAACCAGTTCCCGAGCACATCATCTATGACCTGCAAAGAGGACGGCAGGCCTATAGCGGTCCATGTTGTGGGTGATGAGGTTAATGCATACTCCAAACTATAACTCTCGAAGTTTTTATCTGAGGCCGTGCCGGTGAGAATGAGGCCTGCGGAACCGGGAGGGCGGGAGGCATGAAGCTCGGCTGTCAGATTCTCAAGAGAATTTATAATGATTCGACCGTTCCAATTATTGCACGATTCTGCTGACGAATAGTAATAAAATTCTCCTGTCGGCGAAGAAAAAACGGGAAGCTCGTTATTATTCACATAGGCTCCTCCACCGTAAGGATACCAATAATATGGATAGTCATATAATCTGCCTGTAGATCCGATGAAGATCTTTTCCCCTGTTTTAACTTTTAGAGCATATAATTGATATAAACTCAGGTTGGAATAATAAATGTACATCCCATCAGGTGAGACCTCTGGGTATCCGATGGATTTTGATGGATCGAGGGTGGGATTGTCATAAATTCTTGTGACGCTGTCTTTTTGGAAATCGTAGATATCAATGAAATCCATCTCTCTCCAAGATCCGTCGGGTGAAAAAGCAACGCGCTTGCCATCAGGGAACCACTGGATAAAATCTGAATATCTACCAGGGATTTGAATTTCTTTGAGGAGTTCTCCTTTATTGGAAAAAATATCCAAGAAATAAACCCATTGATAATTTTGATATCTTTCAGTCAGGGCAGCAATTTTATCACCTGAAGGAGACCATGCATATGCATTAATAAATCCAGGTAGGCTTATTAGGTTGGTCCCATCAGAATTCGCAATCCATAGATCACCTAGATCGCCGCTTGGACTTATATAAGCAATTTTTTCTCCATCGGAAGACCATGAATAGGCCGGACGATCCACGACGGGGGCGATATAAACATCAGAGGATCCATCAACACTTTTTATCCTCAGTGTGCCATGATAATATGGACTATCCCACTGCGAATAGAGGAGTTTACTACTATCCGGGGAAAGCCTGGGTAAATAACCAGAGACTATTTTGGCGAATACCTTCTCATCTGGTTTTTTCATCCAAATCCAACCCAGATCGTATTCAAAAGCGATTGTTCTCCCATCCTTCGACATATTGAAATCAGAAATCCATGAGGTAAAACCAGGAGTCAGGTTCTCTATATCACTCCCATCGGGATTTGAGGAGTAGAGTCCTTTGTTAGGTAAATTCGAAGGTGTGAACAATAACTTACTTCCGTCAGGAGACCACAGGTTCTCGTCAAAATACATGCCGCATAAAATGGATCTTTTTCTTAAATATGGGGTGCCGGCGGCCTCTGCAAGCGGAGAGCGGTTGGTGTCAAGGACGATCTTCGTCGTTGAGAGGAGTGGGATTCCGGTGGCCATTAGGAGCTGGACATCATATGAATCATTGGGGGCAACGATGCCGTCGTCGGTCAGGCCGTCCCAGAACACAGGGCCCGTGACAGCGGTAAAAGTGCGCACGATGTCACCGTCTGAGGAGCGTAGGGTCACGGCGGTCACGTCCGTCGCCCGATAGACAATCGTTGTCGTGTCCTTAATCCTGTCCCCGTTGGGGGAAAAGTAGGGCTCGGTGACATAGATATCTGCGCTTTGGATCTGAAGGGATTTGGTAGCGGTGTTGTTGGCCTTGGACAGTTCCGCCACGGCGTTTTCAGGGTCCAGGACGATGGTGATGGTGTGAGTGCCCTCCTGGTCGCTCTGGATGATGAATGTCTGGGTTGTCAAGCCTGTTCCGTAGATGGAGACGCTGGTGTTCTCCGCCACAAGTTGGCCGTCATAGAGGATCTGGACGGAGAAGCTCCCCACCCCCTGGTCCCCGAGGTTGTGGATCGCGGCGGTGACGGTGAAGTTTACCCTGGGGGACGGGAAGGAGGGAATGAAAGAGATATCTGCGTCGGAGAGGGCCAGGTCCGGCAGCGAGAGGACATAGAGCAGCTTGACTGCCTGATTGTCTTCCCTGGTGAATTCCGCAATCTGGTTCTGGGGGTCAATGACGACCGTGAGGGGAATATCCCCATGGACAGGGACAGCGCCCCATTGGAAGGTCACCGTCGTCTGTTCTCCCGGCACAAGGGACAGGATCGTCTGCGTATCAATGAGGGTTCCCCCGGCATCAGGGTGGGCGGTGTAGAGGGAGATAACAATGTTATTTGCCGTGTCGAAACCGTTGTTCTCCACGATGGCGCTCACGGTGAGGGGAGCCCCCTGGAGCCCGGGTTCCGAGCTTACGGTGATCCAATTGGGCTTGGTGCGGAGGTTGGCCAAGGTGGAGGGGAGGATCGTGACCTCGGTGAACCCTGTATTGTTGTCCCTGTTCACATCCAGAGGGATCTTCCCGAAGGGGTCGGCGACAATTGAGATGGTCACAGGGCTCCCTGGGATCTCACTCAGCCAGTCCAGGTTGGCATACCAGGAGGCACCTCCATAGATGAGGGGAATGTGGGTCATGCCCATTAACTCTTGTCCGGCGGCCGAAGCAGCATAGAAGGCTACGTCCACATCCGTGGCTGGCTGGGTCCCCTTGTTTCGCACACGGGCCGAGACGGTCAGGTGCTCTCCTATATTAATGATAGAGCTGGACACAACGATTTCTTCAGATCGAATTTCGAGGTCTATTGTGGGTAGGATAGAGAGTGTCTTAGAAGCAATGTTGTTGGTTTTATCAAGCTCCGGGACGAGGGACTGGGGATCCACTACGATTATAATGTTATGGTCCCCCGGGGTGCTTATTGTGATAATGCTGCTTGCCAACGCAAATCCTCCGGCAGATACAAGTTGCACGATTGTGGAGCCCAGAAGGTGTTGGGGGTCTTGACTGCCATCGTAGAACGCCACCTCGACAGCATTCGCATCAACTGAACCAATATTTCTGATGATGGCGTGGATGGTGACATCCATAGGAAGGAGGAAGATGGGGTCAGGATAGACCGCGATCTCTGCCGAATTGACTGAGAGCTCAGCCAAAGGAGGCCGGGGCCGGATGGAGGCATTCACCACGGCCTGGTTGTCGGTCTCGTCAGGCTCCGGGATCGTGTCCAGTGGATCCACCTGGGCTACGATGAGATGGTCTCCTGATATGCCTGTTGTATCCCAGAGAGCCTGGACTGTTATTGAGCCCTGGGGGAGGATAGTTGAGATCGTCTGGTCTACACCTATCTGGATTCCTCCCTGGAAGGGGTCTCCATCAAAGAATCGAACCAGAACGCTATTGGCTGGATAGCTCCCGCCGTTGTGGACACGGGCCGTGACGAGAACTTTCTCTCCTTCAAATGGCTGGTTGGAGCTGATGGTAAGGTCAGTGGATGTGAGATAGAGGTTGCTGTAGAAGGCCTGGCTGATGGCGCGGACGGCCAGGGCGGTGTCATAGGCACTCTGGTTCCAAGAAAAATCAATATTCTGCTCTCCCAGGAGGGCTTGAGCAGCGCTCTCGATTTGGGAGTGGTAGCGGTTGTGATCCTTTTGAACGATGGAAAGGAGGGAGAGAGCGGTTTCGTCGCTCCTCCCGATATGACCATCCGGGGACTGCTGGGAGAGGAGCCAGCCCATGCCCCTTGAGATGGAATCGTCAACTGAAGCAACTCCCTTGAAGAGGTAGAGGGCGTAGAGAGAAAGGGCTGTCGGGGCGATCTGGCTTGGTCCGGTTAAGTGACTGCCCCATCCTCCGTCCGGATTCTGGAGGGATTGAAGTCTCTGGACGACAAGGAGGAGGTCCTGGAGTCTGCTCCCCTCCTTCAAGGCCAGCAGGGCCAGCGCCGTATCCAGGGGGGCGCTCAGGTAGTCAGCGCTGAGACCAAATCCATTCTCGGCATTTTTTCTCTGGAATAGATCCCCTATTCCTGGGAGATCCGGTTGATGGGCAAGGGAGAGGGTTGCGAGGCGGCGGGAGAGGAAGTCCACATTGGACGGAGGAGCCCGGGAGAGCCAGGAGAGTCCTGTGGAGACATTGGCGATGAACCTGGGGTACGGGAGCAGTGTGGTGATGGCCTCTGTTGTCTCTCTAAGGGGTGTGAATGGAGTGTCGGCCCAGCTTCCCTCCGGGTCCTCGTGGGTGGAGAGCCATGTCAGGCCCTTCATGACTTGAGGAGGAATGGCAAAGGGGCCTTGAGGAATCTCGACAAGGGTTGTCTCAATGATCGCTTTTCCCTTGGTCATAAGGAAGAATTCTTTGGCCCACTGCTGCCGGATCGTGTCCACAGCCTGGATTTGCTGAGGCGTGGGCTCGACACCATTTGCTGTAAGAAGAACGAAGGCCCCGCGGAATTCCTTCTGGGAGGAGGAGGCACCCGGAACTCTGGGCCCTTCTGAGGCGATCACCTGGTCAATGGTAATGGTTATGGGAATCCCGGCGATGGTGATATCTTTCTGAGGGAGTTGGGTAGGGTCTATGGCCGGGTTCTGGATGAGGATAAAAGGCGGTACTTCCGACGGCGAAAGAAACCCCATGAGGTACAGATCCAGGGGACTATAGCGTTCCATAATATCAATGGCGGTAAATGTCCCGTTTTTATTGTCCTGCCAAGCCGCCCCATACATAACCGAGGCATTGGAATCTAAGAGAAAACTCCAGTGAGCATTGTCCTGTCCGATAAGGGCGCGGCTCCTGGCTCCGGTCTCATCTATGTAGGATAGATAGGAGCCCCATTGATGCGCGGTTTCATGGGCGATGACCGCGAGGGTCCTACCAAATAAGGAAGATGTTGGGTCGGAGACAACTCTTTCAATGTTGCCCAGATCAATGAGACCTTGGAGCCGTCCTTTGCTCCCGAAGAGCGAAGTTGCGTCATTGAGTGGAATGCCTATACCCTGGACAACGTTTTTCACACCCCAGTGCTCTCCCAGGGCTTCTTTTTCCCGCAGGGCAAAATCGAAATTGGTGAACAAATAGAGGAAATCGTAGTTGTCCCCGTGGGTCCCGTAGAACTGCTGGGAAATAGACTCCCGGGCAGTAAAATTGAGGCTACCGTCGGGAAACAAGGCGTTGTAAGAAGATGTGTTGGGGTCGGGGTATTCAAGGACAGCGACATGCCCTGCATCACGGCTAATCTCCTGGGCTAACGCTGTAGAGACGAAAAGGACGGTGATAAGGAGAAAATTAAAAAGCGCATTGCAGGGTCTCCTACATAGCACTGCGGCTCTCTGATTTCTTTCGTTCACCATCTCCTTCGGCAGCTCCTCTGCCCCCATATGGGCAGGTTGCTTTCCTTCTGGACCTTTTGGCTTTTTTTATTGAAACTTACCTACTTTTACCACCCCCCTCAAATCTTGTCAATAGAATTTTTCAAAAAATAAGGAAAAAATACGGTACATCGGGGGGGCACCCAGTGGCTGATTGGGGCATCCCTGTGATGTGCTCAGAAGGAATACCTCAGCTGGAGGGATGCGTGGGAGTTGTCTGAGTAGAATCCGAGAAAGGAGGACTCCCAGGGGCCGCCAAGGATGTTGACGGCGCCTGTCACCTTCAGGGCATCTGTCCAGTCATAGGCTAATTGGAAAGACAAATAGAAGTCCCCCTGGGTCATGTTATACATCCCCCTTAGCTCAGGATGCAGCTTGTCATTGTAAAAGGGCCTTCGAACATACCCCACGATCGTATTGTTCACCTGCCTGATGATAAATAGGTCTCCCGGATAATAGAGCACGATCATCTGCATGAACTGGGCGTTGCCGTAAATGTCCCATGGGAATGTGTAGTCCGCACCAACTGTCCACTGGAGCAGGGGCTTCTCCACTACCTCAAGGTCCTCCGTCATAAGGCCCCTGAGAAAGGTTCCTGAGACCTCTGCCCTGAGCCCTACATCCTCTACAGTCGTTGCAAACTCAAGCCCTGCATGATTGATCCTCCTGGGCCTGGCTTCAAACAAGGGATAAAATGCAGCCACATCCAGCGCAGAAATTGAGCAAAGCTTGTCAAAAAGATCGCCCCTCTGATTTCTCAACTGTCTCAGAAAATCAGGGTTGAAATAGAATGTGGGAAGTGGCTCCCAACCATAGAGGTAGCTCGCACCAAAGTCAAAACCACCGCGGCTCCCGCTCACCCTGGCCCCAAAAGAGCTGCTGGATACGATATCGTCCTTTGGATATTCTATTTTCCCGAGTGAGGTATAGTCTCCGCCCAACAATTCCTCACCAGCCTCCCCTGCTCCGCACCCGGCAAATAAGTCCTGAAGCTGGGGAGAGATCAAAGACCAGTTCCTCCCTGTGATCGTGAATCGTGCAGGGGTAAAGAAGGGGAGAAAGACCCCTTCAACCTTGAGGTCTCCAGGAAAATAATCAACTTGCGCCATTGGGACAGGCACCTTGGAGAACTCCTCCTCAATGAAATAAAGCTCGGTCAAATCAGGTGGGTTAACATTGTCCACAATGCTCAGATCGGCCTTTCCCCAGGAGATCTTCTTCTGCCCCAGGTTGAGGTCAAAGCTCTGAAAAGAGAGGGAGGCATATGCCTCATGGACCTGGGACAGGTGATTGTAGTCCCCTTTGCCGTCCCCCTTGAGGAACCCATTGTATTCAAACCGGCCCGAGAGGAGGAGCCTGGTCCCATCCGAAGGCTGCGCTGACGCCTTCAGATAGAGCTTGTTGCGGAGCTCAAGAGTGTCCTGGAATGAATTTGTTGTCTCAAAGAGAGGAACGAGCTTTGAGGATAGGAACCCGCCTACCTCTGTTTCATCTGCAAGGGCCTGGGCATATAAAAACTGGGCGAAAATAAGGAGCAATAACGCCCGGAATAAGGGACAAGGCTGTGAGTGCCTGAAGGCCACCCTACTCTTTTGCCAGATTTCTTTCGGAAAAGATCGAATCAGCGATGGGCTTGTTCGTGGTATGTTCCACAAGCTCCACCTCTGTCTGGTGCTCATTCAGAAGATTGACCATCCGGGAGGTCTTGACCGTCCATGTGCCGTCCTCGTTCTTTTCAAGGCCTTCAACGGTGAGCTTTTTAAAGAGCTTCCCCTCTTTGTTGTAGAGGTCCGCCTTTATAGGGATAAAGTTGTCTTTCCTGATCCACTGGATAACCTTGCTGTATTGGCTGTCCTCTACGTTCTTCGGCGTACTTTCCACCACATAGGTCTCATGGCCCTCCACACTCTCTTCCTTCAACAGGGTATGGTTATCGGCGTCCGCCTCCCTCCTCTCCATATCCTGATGGGTAAAGTCAGAGCCAAAAAAGCTCTTCTTCCTCTGGCCGCCGGCCACTCTCCTCACCCTCTTTAGCTCGGGAAGGTAGATGAACTGTTCGTCTTTGCCCGGCTGCTCCCAATGGAGGAATCCCATCCCCTTGACATCAGGCGGGGAGAGAAAACGGATAAAACTTTTAGAGCCCTTCCCATATTTCTTATAGTAGCTAAGAATATCCCGTACCCTCTTCGCCCCTTTCCTGTCGGTCAGGGTCATCTTTATCTTGGCCTGAGTGGTATTGGATGTCTCCCTGTCTATGACCTTCTTGATGATCTCCTCACCTGTGAGTCCAAGTGCTGTCCCCGGAAGAAGCAGGACAGAAGACATTAAAAACAGAAAAAGACCCTTCCACATGGTTCACCTCCGCGTTGGAATGACCTCTGGCGGGACAATATACCACTTGCCGTCCCTGTTCACCCATTCCTCTTTGAATATGAAGCTTGCCTTGAAAAACAGGAATCCCTTCCCTACTATCCGGACATCCGCCCGGGCCTCAGCATCATGTTCCTCAAGGCGCTCCACGCCCCATCCGTTGACCTTCCGCGTTCTGAAGCCTTCATCCTGGATCCTCTGAACAAAAACGACAATAAAGTCGGACAGATCGTCATCTGAAAGGAAATATCCCCTTAGGCTTTCCCTGGTGGAGTAGCTGTCGATCTCTTTGAACTTGAGATCCTCATGAAATCCTTTAATCCTCTCCTCAAGACCTGTGCCTGAAACAAGGAGGAAAGACAAAACTATGAGACACGCCGGGTTCATCTGCAGGTAGAGCAATTTCCTCCGCCGCAGGAACTGCATGATGACCCTGACCCGGAGGAAGGAACAAATTTAGAACCGCTTTTCATCCCAAAGACAGAGAGGGCTTTCCTGACCCTTCTGTTCCCGCAGGATGGGCACTTAATCCCCCTTGGTGCGCCGATGATCAACTCCTCAAATATCTTCTCACACTTTGAGCAATAGTATTCGTATATCGGCATATCCTGCCCCTGTCGTCACAATACATCCAGTATGAATAGGAGGGACTCTTTGGACGGGCGCTGTATTGAGCTCACCTTTATCCGATTGACCTTGTCTCCCTCCAGCCTTAGCTCCATTGCCTCTAATTCCTTCTGAAGGGCCTCAGGAGATGCATGGAATCCCCCCCCAAAATAGTATCTTGACGAATTGGAGAGGAGAAATTCGAGACGCTTCGTTAGTTCCTTGCCATCGAGTGAGGTTTCGTTCCTACCTACCTCTATTTTCAAATGTAGGGGTTCCCGGACATAACCGAGCTTCTTCACGGAACTCCTAATGTCTTCAGGGTCAAAACTGCAGTGAAGAACTAACATCTTGCCGCTTATTTCTTTTCCCTGGACAGTTATGAGAGGAGAGATCGTCTCCAGGAGCTCCTGCCTTGCCCCTTCTTGAAGGGATAAAAATCCTCCATTCCCCTTAAGCCCAAAGATGGAGTCAAATGATTTCCCTGCGGCTGCCCTAATCGCATCACCATCCGAATAACCCTCAGCATCTATCCTGATTGTCTCGCCTTTCCCAAGGGACCGGAGTACCCTCTTCTCTACAATTTTAACCCCCTTAATGATCTTTTCAGCTTGACCTGTCATCCCTTCTCCTGGCAGAGAGATCTTAATATTACGATAGGATGCGTAGGTGAAGAAGCCGGAAATGAGAAAGCAGAGGAAGAAAGATGGAAGATAATACCTTTGCGTTCTTATAAGAAGCAGGAGAATAGTCACTAAAGCAGTAAGCATTCCGAACAAGAACAGAAAAGAGAGCCCCATTGAGAAAAATTCATGATTGAGGAAGCCCATGTAATTGATTAGATGTGTCTGCTCCAGGAAATGCCTTGCTTTTTCTGGATCAAGAATCTTCATTCCTGTTATATCCTATCATTAGTTAGATGCAGGAAATGCATTGTTTCTTCAATCCTATCATTACTTAGACGAATGGATCAACCGGGCTTATCACAAAACATTAGCAATAGATATAAATTCCTCAATGGAAAGAGTCTCGGGACGCCTTTGAGGATCTACTCCGCATCGATTTAATAATGAACAAGCCTCCCCACGGGGGATTGACAGGGATTTTGATAGAATATTGAGAAGGGTCTTCCTTCGCATGGAAAAGGCCATGCCCACCAACTTTTCAAACTCCTTCTCATCGGAAACCTTAATCCTGGGAGATGAGCGGATGACAAACCTCACAACGGCAGAGTCAACCCTGGGCTTGGGCGAAAAACACGATGGAGGAACAATCAGCTTGATGGCCGGATCTGCGTAAAGCTGGACAAAGATAGAGAGTGCTCCATATATGCGCAGGCCGGGCGCTGCCACAATCCTCTGGGCCACCTCTTTCTGGAACATCAAAGCCATAAGCGCTATCCTCCTTTTTGCCCTGAGAAGCCTCCGGATCAGGGGGGTGGAAATATAATAGGGCAGATTGGCAACGATCTTTACACCCTCGGGAAGAATATCGTAATCATATTTAAGGGCATCCGTATGGAGGATCTCGATATTTTCTGATTGTGAGAACTTTTCTTTTAGAACACCCACCAGGTTCTCATCTATCTCCAGGGCAATCACCTTCCTGGCCCTGCGAACCAGCAGATCGGTTAGGGCACCCCTTCCCGGCCCAATCTCCAGGACAACATCTGTGGGCGCTACTTCTGCGATCTCTAAAATCTTTTCAGCAACGGGACTACTAATGAGAAAGTGCTGGCCTTTTCTTTGAGGCATGATTCAGGAGCTGTAAGCGTCCATATCCAGGTCGTCAGACCTGCCGGCCTTTAGATAATGGTAACCTATGCCTGCGATCATCGCACCGTTGTCCGTGCAGAGGGCAGGAGAGGGGAAGTGAATCTTTGCCTCAACCTTCCGGGCTTGTTCCAGAAATCTGGCTCTAATCCTGGAATTTGCAGCTACGCCTCCGCAGATGACGATCGTCCTCATGTTCAAACCTTCGGCAGCCCTGAATGTCTTTTCAAGCAGCATGTCAACAACCGCCTCCTGGAAACTTGCACAGATATCCCTTGTCTCCCCGGAGGAAAGTTTCCCCATGCATTTCTTCTTCCTTTCCTCAATAAACTGGACAACTGCGGTCTTGATCCCGCTGAAGCTGAAATCCAGGCTGTTGCCCCTGATCCTCGCCCTGGGAAATCTGAAGGCACGGGGGTCTCCTTCCTTTGCATATGAATCAATAATTGGACCCCCGGGATATCCCAGGCCCAGGGCCCAGGCAACCTTATCAAATGCCTCTCCTGCTGCATCGTCCCTGGTAGAACCAACAACTGAGAATTGTCCGACTCCGTGCACATGATAAATGGCTGTATGCCCTCCTGATACCAGAAGGCCAAGAAATGGAATTGTCACGCTGCGCTCTTCAAGAAATATGGCCCAAAGATGCCCTTCAAGATGCGAAACGCCAACAAATGGGATTTGCCTGGAAAACGCAATAGCCTTGGCAACATTCAGTCCAACAAGGAGCGAGCCAATGAGCCCGGGCCCCTTGGTCACGGCAATCCCGTCAATGTCTCCAATGTCCTTCCCTGCCCTGGATAGCGATTCCTTCAGAACCGGCAGGATCACCGCAATCTGTCTCCTTGAGGCGATCTCCGGGACTATACCGCCGTATTTACTGTGCAGCTCTGCTGATGAAGCCAGGACATCGGACAGGATTGTCTTCCCATCCCTGACAACACCCACACCCGTTTCATCGCATGATGTCTCAACACCAAGGACAAGCATGTCGGTCAAATAAGGAATGAGCCGCAACCTTCAGCGGGGCATTGAAAAACAAATACTGTCATTCCGAGTCCGCCAGAGGCGGATGAAGGAATCGCTAAGATAGACTCATGTATTAAAGATTGCGGAGCCTGTTCCGAGTCCGCCCGATGCGGACGAAGGAATCTCCTGGTTTGCTTCGGCTTGCCTCGCAATCGCTTCGCTCCTCGCAATGACATGAAAATAAACCTCTACCTCTTAGCAATGACATTAAATAAACTTCTACTTGAGGGATTGGAGTTTCTTTTTGGCAACCCTGGCCTGCTCTGACTTTGGGAACTTGGCGATCACCTCATCAAAAAAGAGCTTGGCCTTTTCCTTATCGCCAAGCTCAAGGAACGCTGTGCCAGTCCTGAGGTAAGCCCCGGGCGCCTTCTCGCACTTGGGAAATTTCTGGATCACCTCGCCAAACTCAGCGATGGCCTCCTGATAGGACTTTAAATGAAAAAGGGACTCCCCCCTCCAATAGTGTGCAGCCGGAGTATATTTCCCGTCCGGATATTTGGAGAGAAATTTTTCAAAAAGGTCCCTGGCATCCTCGTAGCGTCCGGCTTTGTAGGCTGAATTCGCCTCATTGTAAAGATCGTCCGGGGTCTTTCGGGCAGCCTCCTCCTTCAGTGTCTTCTTCTCTTTTATCTGATCCAGGGCGTCAGAGATCCCCTTCAGCTCTCCCCTCAGAGATTCAAGGGCCTTCTCCAGGTCTTCAATCCTCTTCCCGATATCAGAGCCTAAAGTTGAGGTATTTTTCTGGACCTCTTTTGCCTGATATTGGGCCTCGTCAACCCTGCCTATAAGTTCGCTAACCCTTCCTTCAACCCGCCCAACCCTCTCCAGGAGGTCTGCCTGGCTCTCCCGGACAGATTTGACCTCATCCCGTAGCTGCTGGGCAGACTCGGCCTTCAGGAGCCCCATGTTCGCCTTGATGTCATCCACCTGCTGCTGCAGTTTTATGGACTCCTTTGTGGTGATGCACCCTGAGGAAGCCGCGAGGACAGCCGCCAGCAGGGCAATATAAGCGAAAGCGAACTTTTTCAACCGCGCCCGGACCTCAAGCTGTATCGCCCCTCAAGGGCATTCTGACGGTGCGTTACAATCTGTATTACAGCGCCAGCTGCCAGCATAATAATATGGCTCAGCAAAGCCCTCCGGTGTTGTAAAATTAAACGGAGCACTGCAACTGGTGCAGTTGGAGCTGGGGCAGTTCTGGAAACTGTAGGCTGTGCTGCCATACACTGTATATCCGGTACTGTTGCATGTTGCGGGAGCAGCCGTGAACGAGTAGCAGGTACCGTTAATGAGCATGGAGCCCGAGCTGCAGCCCTCAGTATAGAAGTTCGGACAGAAGTATATGTAGAGTATGGCCGAGTTGTAAGGGAACTCGCAGGCGCCGTCCACGCATGTCTGCCCTGTACTACAGCACACAGAGCCGCATTTGACGCGTCCTGAACTGCAGGACGAGGATTTTGAGCTGCTATGCCCACAGGAAGACAAAGTAAAAGCCAAGACAACTAAGAGAATAGCCCAACCCCAATAACCCCTAAGAACAGATTGCTTTTTCATGTGATTCCTCCTTTCCCCTTGCAGGGGACTATATCACTCCCTTGACTATTTTACTACAAATTCATCCCGGCGATTCTTTACCCAGGCATCCTCGTTATGGCCAGGATCCACCGGCCTCTCCTTACCATAGCTGATCGTTGAGAGCTTTGAGGGATCAATTCCGAGCTGGATCATATAATTCCTTGCACTCTTCGCCCTTCTCTCGCCAAGGGCAATGTTGTATTCCGCAGAGCCCCTCTCGTCGCAATGACCCTCTATCTGGACCTTTACATTCTCGTTTTTCTCCAGCCATCCCGCATTGACCTTGAGGATATCCTTCGCTTCCTCAGAGATAGAGTAGTCATCAAAGGCAAAATAGACAGGTTCCAGCTCCTTTATTGTCACACCCTCCCCAAGCGAGCCTTTTCCTGTGACAACGGCTTGGCCTGGAATTACTCCGGCCCCTGTTTCTCCTTCAGGGGTGACACCTTCTCCGGCTTGGCCCTTGCCTGGCGCACGCCTTTTAAGCGCCTTGTCCCTTGCTATCTCTGAGAGCTTTTTTGATGTAAGGGCGGAGTTTCGGGCATCATCGTATTTTTTCTCATCCATGTATGCAGTGGCTTCGGCAAGCATTTGCTCTGCGCTCCTGAATTCCTCCTGGGCCAATGTTGGGGCTCCCGCGTCCTTGGCAGAATCAAGAGCTGCCCTTGCCTCTGCCATCTCCTTTGTCGGCGGCCGCGGGCATCCGACAACAACGACCATTAGGACAACGGCAAGTATAGTCAATGATAGATTTTTCATCATGCTCCTCCCTTTCTGGCTACATTCTAATAATTGAAATCCTGATGGTCAACACCATTGTAATTTTTGTCCCCGTCACCTGGGAGACCAGGTCGGACTAAGGGCCCCTGAATGACTGTTGGTCAGCCTCCTCACATAGATACCATTTGAGCTCATTAAATAGAGCTCAGGATGCCCATCCCGTGTGGAGGAAAAAGCAATGTAGCGGCCTTCAGGAGACCATGATGGGTATTCGTTGTTCCCCTCCCCATGGGTGAGCTGGATCATATCGCTGCCGTCAATCGCAATTGAAAATATGTCAAAGTATTCCCCCCTCATGCCTGAATAGGCTATGCGATCACCGCGGGGAGACCATGCAGGAGACACATTATATTTTCCTGAAAATGTGACCCTCTGAACCCCCTTCCCATTGGCATCCATGATATAGATCTGGGGGTTTCCCCCCCTGTCGCTAACAAATGCAATCCTGGAACCATCGGGAGACCAGGAGGGGGAGACATTGATCCCGTATGTTCGAGTAAGCTGTTTCGGATTGTTGCCGCTTTCGTCAAGGATGTAGATCTCAGAGCTGCCCTCAAAGCTCAAGGTGCAGGCGATCCTCCTCCCATCAGGAGACCATGCGGCCCCAATATTTAGCCCCGGCCTCTGGGAGATGGCCTTTTCATTCCCTGTAATAAGGTCATGGACAAACAGATGAGGCCCTTTCATCTTATACGATGTGTAGAGGAGCTTCGTTCCATCCGGCGACCAGACAGGGGACAAAGCAATGCTGTTGTCAAAGGTCACCCTCCTCATGTTCTCGCCGTCAATATCCATGATGTATATCTCCTTGTTTCCCGTAACAGTTGAAATAAATGCCAGCCGTGTGCCGAAGAAACCCTTCTCTCCTGTGAAAGCCTTCACAATCTCGTTGGCGACCTTGTGGCCCATCTCCCTCAGATTATTCAGGGCTCCTCTGTAGGACTTTGCGGATATCTGAAATCCCTGGATCACATCAAATATCCTGAGATCCAAAGCGATCTCCTTCTCCTTCAGGACGAACCCCCCCTTCACAAGCCCTTCGGCTCCAATCGTTGACCAGTCCTGAAAATTGACCTCGTCCCTGCTCAGTCCTCCGTCCTTCTCCAGAAAGGCCTTCGGGTCAATAATCTGAAAGATTCCGCACAGGTCGAGGTCATTCTCTATGACCTTCAGGAGGTCTTTTGAAAAGCCCCTCACATCTGGTATGGTCCCTGTGTTCTTCAGCTCAGGAATGGCTATTGGAAACCGTGACCTCCCCGGGGAATCAATGGTGATATAGACCTTGGCCCACAGGACGGAGGACATCGCCACGCTCAGAAGGATGAAGATAGTTGGGCGAAGATATTTCATCTTCCAATCTCCTGCGATGTGAACAGAAGTCCCAGGTCAAGTGGATCGTCTCTAATCTCGGCCGGGATTGGCGGCAGCGGGGATGCCTTCTTCACGGCCCTCAAGGCTGAACGATCGAGGTAGGAATTGCCCGAGCTCTTCTCCAGCCAGGACTCCTCTATTGCTCCATTCCTATCAACTCTCACGCCGATCCTCAGCTCCCACCGTGCGGCCGGGACAAACAGCCCTTCAGGAAATGACCAGACCTCCTCGATCCTGTTTTTCACCATTATGTAATACTCCGATATCGCCGGATCCATTACAATCCCTCCGGAAGAGGAAACACCCGTTGCCCTGGAGGAACCCGCCCTCCCCTTTGTCCCCCCGGGGGCCTTCTCCTTGCCGGCGATTTCTGCGCCCCTTCCCTTCACGCTCTTGAGGGCCTCCACGATCCTTTTTGTGGATTTCAGAGCATCCCGTATGGCCTTCTCCCTTTCCACACCCATCAGCTCCACCCCTGCGGATTTCCCCTTCGATCCCGATTCTGGAAGGACAGCTCCTCCGCCTCCTCCTGCCTCGCCGGGGATGCTGACGAGATTGACCTTGTAAACGGGAGCGAACAAGATGTCCCCTCTGGCACCGAGCCTGCCGTATATCCCCATAAAACCAAGGAGCGCAATATGAAAAACAAAGGAGATGGTGAGCATGGGCCTCAGCTCGGGATCAAGCGCATCAAGTAAAGACGCTATCTTCATCTCATTTCATTGTAGCCCCGCCTTGAAAGTCTTTCAATTTTGAGGCACGACCCGGGACTGCCCTTCCCCCTACTGCTCAGGATAATTGCCAGGAGGTAGCGGTTTCGGAAGATACGCTTTTACTTGACAAAAAAAATGAGGTTGGGAGAAAATAATACAAAAAGGGAGGGAGCTATGGATTGGGGCATAAAAAACCGCTTAGCGCGCATCATCAAACCGGAAACCGGACACACGGTCATGCTGGCTGTTGACCATGGATATTTTCTCGGCCCTACCAGTCGCCTTGAAGAGCCGCACAAGACCATCGCGCCACTCCTCCCGCATGCAGATGCGGTCATGCTCACGCGTGGAATTCTGAGGGCGGAGGTAAGTCCACATACCCAGACCGCAATTGTCCTGAGGGTTTCAGGGGGAAGCAGCATTGTGGGCGAGAACCTGGCCAACGAAGGAATTACCACCTCCATGGAAGACGCTGTGCGCCTCAATGTGGCCGGTGTAGCTCTTTCTATTTTTGTAGGGACCAAATATGAGCACCAAACCCTCCTGAACCTGGCGCACCTGGTTGACAAAGGGGAAGAATACGGGATCCCTGTTCTGGCCGTGACCGCAGTGGGAAAGGAGCTGGAGAAACGGGATGCGACCTATCTGGCGTTGTGCTGTCGAATCGCCGCAGAGATCGGAGCAAGGTTCGTGAAAACCTACTATTGCGAAAACTTTGAAAAGGTTGTGAAGGGGTGCCCTGTCCCCATTGTGATCGCCGGAGGCCCAAAGCTCGCTACAGAGGCCGATGCTCTCGAGATCGCTCATAACGCCATTCAGGAAGGGGCTGTTGGAGTTGACATGGGCAGAAACATCTGGCAGTCTGACCACCCTGTCGCCATGATCAAAGCCATAAGGGCAATCGTCCACGAGAACGCTTCTATCAAAGAGGCGCTTGATATTCTCAATGGACTAAAGGCAGACAAGGTCAAGGCCTGACACGGGAGTCAAATCTTTCAGTGCGAGTGGCAGTCTATCATAACAATAGCGACATCAGGATAGAGGAAAGACCGACACCGCAGATCGGCCCGGAAGAGCTGCTGGTCCAGGTGGAGGCCAGCGGCATATGCGGAAGCGATGTCATGGAGTGGTACCGGATCAAAAAAGCGCCGCTGGTGCTGGGCCACGAGGTCGCAGGAAGGATAGTGACAAAGGGCGAGAAGGTGGAGAAGTTCAAGGTGGGAGACAGGGTCTTTGTATCGCATCATGTCCCGTGCAATACATGCCGATACTGTTTGGCCGGCCATCACGCCGTATGCGAGACACTGCGCAGGACAAATTTCGACCCAGGAGGCTTTTCTGAATTCATCCGTGTGCCGTCCATCAACGTGGACAGGGGGGTCTTCCTTCTTCCTGATTCTATGTCGTTTGAAGAGGGCGCTCTCATTGAGCCCCTTGCATGCGCGGTGCGCGCCCTGAGGCTCGCCAGGTTCCAGCCCACTCATACCCTGATGGTGGTGGGATGCGGCGTTTCCGGGCTCCTGTTCATTCTCCTGGCCAGGGCACTTGGAGCAGGACGAATTGCAGCAATGGACATCAATGAATATCGCCTGAATGCCTCAAAGAGGTTCGGCGCACATACTGTCATACCCGATGGCTGGCTTGCGGACCTCGTAACCATCTGTACAGGAGCTCCCTCTGCAGCAGCCCAATCCTGGCAGTATGTTGAAAGGGGCGGCACGATTGTTTTCTTCGCGCCCCCGAACAACGGAGCAGGTGTGAGTATCCCGATTGCTGACCTTTGGAAAAATGAGGTTACAATCCTGACATCCTATGCAGCGGCTCCTACAGACATCACTACTGCAATGGAGCTGATTAGCTCGCATACAATAGCGGTATCGGATATAATAACCCATCGCATGGGTCTGAAAGAAATAGGGAAGGGCTTCCAGCTTGTTGAAAGGGCCCAGGATTCACTCAAGGTCATCATCAACCCCCAGAATTGAGGTACCTATGAAATCAATCATTGCAGCCAATCATTCCCCTATCCCGTCTGAGCTTGAGACACTCTTGAAAGACCGTACGAATTCCACCCAATTCCCCACCTTTCTCGGCATCGTCCTTGAGGAGGTGAGACAGGATTACGCAAGGATGCGGCTTCGCTACCGTCCCGAGCTGGATCAGGCTGCCGGTCTTGTGCATGCAGGCGCCATCGTGAGCCTCATTGATTCAGTTGTGGTGACCGCTATCCTATCGGGTATCAACCAGGTTCCCGATCGCCTCCTGACAATAGATATCCACACACACTTCCTTGCAGGAGTGGCCAAGGAAGATATCATTGCTGAGGCAGAGGTGCGTCATCGGGGCCGGAAGATCGTATTTCTGAATGTCGAGGTCAGCACGCCTTCGGGCATTCTTGTGGCGGACTCCTCACTTTCCTACAAAGTCGTCTATCCCCGGTGATTTGTCCAGATCAGCAGCTTCTACCTTTTTGGGCATTATGAATTTCTTTGAGGACCTTCAGTAATTCATTTTTACCCAGGTAGCCCGGAAATACCTCGATCCTATCCCCCCTGCAATCAAGAAACACAACAGTGGGGACACCTGTGACATTGAAGGAACTGGTGGCTTTTTCTGTTAAGGGGTGAAAGACGTTGATCCGTGACGATACAAAGTCACGGCTGAGGATCGAGCCGATATCCGGTGAGCTCAGGACAGAACTTTCAAACTTCCTGCACCATACGCACCACCTGGAGTAGAAGTAAAGAAAAACAGGCTTCTTTCCCTGCATGCCGGCGGTAACTACTTCTTTATAGGGTGTCCATTTTATGCCGGGGATATCCGCTCCTTCGCCCAAAAAAAGGGCCCCTGTCCTCAGAAGTAGATACCCTCCGATGAAAAGCGCCAGAACCCAGAAAATGGGCCTGCGTCGCCGGACTGCCTGCTCTTGTTCCATAGATCAAACAATACCATTTTTCATTTTCCTAAGAAAGCTGTATTCCATTACGCATTCGTTTTTGGTATAACAAACCATCGTGAAAAAGAGGCCAAAGAAGGGGGAGCCCATCAGGGCGATATTGTGGCTGTTGGGAGCTGTGATACTTGACCTTCAATGGGTTTTTTTGCAGACAACAGGCTCTCAGCTTGACAGCCCGTGGAACGCAATTCTGCCCGGGCTAGGAATCTTCGGCGCAGCCTTCCTTCTATCATGGGGCGCAGAGCTTGCCCAGCTTGAGATCTCACAAGCCCTTGCCCTCGCACTCCTTGCCCTTGTTGCTGTCCTACCGGAGTATGCGGTTGATATCTACTTTGCCTGGACAGGCGGAAAAAATCCGGCATATATCCACTTCGCACTTGCAAACATGACCGGGTCCAACCGGCTCCTCATAGGGCTGGGATGGCCTGCAATAATATTTGCATACTGGTGGAAGACGAGAAAATCGTACCTCATCCTGGAGCGATCGCACGGCATAGAGATCTCTGCCCTGCTCCTGGCAACAGTCTATTCATTCATTCTCCCTCTCAAGGGAGCCCTCTCGGCTGTGGACTCTGTGTTTTTCATCGGGATCTTTGTCCTCTATATCGTCCGCGCTTCCCGAGCACATGTGGTTGAACCAGAGCTTTCAGGCCCTTCAGAGCTTATGGCTTCCATTCGTGTGCCCTTGCGCCGCCTGGCTACAATCCTCCTGTTTGCCGTATCAGGGTTTACTATTTACATCGCTGCCAAGCCCTTTGCCGAGGGCCTACTCTCCGCAGGACGGGAATTTGGAATAGAGGAGTTCATTCTTGTACAGTGGCTCGCCCCTTTGGCCTCGGAGTCTCCCGAGTTCATCGTGGCTATTATCTTTGCGTTGAGAATGCTTCCTGGCTTAAGTTTCGGGACCCTGGTCTCCTCAAAGGTCAACCAATGGACTTTGCTCGTTGGCATGCTTCCCCTGGCCTTCTCCCTGTCGCTGGGAAGTCTTGGCTCCATGGTGCTCGATCCCAGGCAGACGGAGGAGATCTTCCTCACATCAGCCCAGTCACTATTTGCCGTGGCGGTCATCTCCAACTTCAGGTTCTCACTCCTGGAAGCCCTTGTGCTTTTTATCCTGTTCTCCACCCAGCTCTTCTTTCCCTCGTCTGAGATCCGCTACATCTACGCTGTGACCTATTTCATCTTGGCCTGCGGCATTATCATTTTTTCTTCGGGACGAAGGGGCGGGTTGAACTCCCTGATCCGGGGAGTGATAGGTTTTGTGGAGAGGAAGCAGCGTTAAGACGGGCCACACGCCCTCCTCACAAAAAGCGTCGGGTTTGGTCTTCTTACAAGGTTAAAACGTAAATTTCTCTTTGCCCTTTATCTCGGCCGTGACCTCGTCCATGTTCTCGCTGTATGCCTCTACAAAGGTCTTGACATTTCAAATGACATGTCGTAAGATATAATAAAATATCAGTAATGAAAAATAATGCAGAAATATCCAGTTTAATCAATGAGTTACGAAAGAGGCTCGGGATCAGCCAGGAGAAGCTCGCCCAAAGGATGGGCGTATCGCTTCCAACCATTATCCGCTGGGAAAAGGGGAAGACTACCCCGGACACCCTCGGAATGAATGCAATCAAGCAATTCGTCCTTCACCTCGGTGCTGACTACAAAGAGCTTTACCAGCGTCATTTCCCTGAGGAAACAGAACCCCCCCAAACTCCTCTACTGGCTCCCTCCAATCGCCAGGGCCGCCGCCAAAAGACTGGAAAGGCTCAAGGACATGCCACCCTTGATACCAAATCAATGGAGGGGCTCCTCTGGAAGGCGGCCTGCTCCATCCGTGGAGAGAAAGACGCCCCAAAGTTCAAGGACTACATCCTCCCGCTAATCTTCATCAAGCGCCTCTCTGATGTGTTTGAGGATGAAATCTCCCGACTCAACCAAACCTATAGGAATGAGAAGACTGCCTTGGAAATGTTGGATATGGATCACGGCCTTGTCCGCTTTTACATTCCTCCTGAGGCGACATGGCCTGTGGTCAGCGGGCGAAAGACCTATAACTGGCCCGAAGGAAAAAGGCCCAAGACCCTGGGCGAGCAGCTCACCTATACCGTCCGGGCCATTGCCAGGGCAAACCCATCCCTCCAGGGAGTCATTGACATCGTTGACTACAATGAAACCCGCAATGGCGAGCGCGAGATCAGCGATGCAGCCCTCTCCGGCCTCATCGAGACACTCAGCGACCCCAGGTATCGCCTTGGGCTCAAGGATGTGGAACCGGACTTCCTGGGACGGGCATATGAATATCTCCTGAGAAAATTCGCTGAAGGCCAGGGACAGAGCGCAGGTGAGTTCTTCACACCCAAAGAAGTGGGTTGGCTCATCGCCTTTCTGATGAAACCAAGGCAGGAGGAAGAGGTTTATGACCCTTGCTGCGGCTCTGGCGGGCTCCTCATCAAATGTGAGCTCGCCTTGATGGAGAGGGAGAAGAAGATTGACCGCCCCCTCAAGCTCTACGGCCAAGAACTCACAGGTTCCTCTTTTGCTATCGCACGAATGAACATGGTCCTCCACGACATGCAAGGAGAGATTGTCCGCGGCAATACCATGACCAACCCCAAGTTCAACGACGGCTCACGGCTCAAGCGGTTCAACATCGTGGTGACGAATCCCATGTGGAATCAGGACAACTTCGACCCTGCCTCATACGAAAATGACCCCTTTGAGCGCTTCACAGGCCAGGGCGGATATGCCCCTGGCTCCAGCGCTGACTGGGCCTGGCTTCAGCATGTTACAGCCTCACTCAATAAGGACGGCCGTGGGGCAGTCGTCATTGATACAGGCGCAGCAAGCCGGGGAAGCGGTAGCCAGGGTGAGAACAAAGAGAAGACCATCCGCCGTTGGTTCGTGGACCATGACATCATAGAGGGCGTAATCCTGCTGCCGGACAACCTTTTCTACAATACTACTGCTGCAGGTATCATTATTGTCCTCAACATGAAAAAACCCAAAGATCGCCTGGGCAAAGTCATCCTTGTCAACGCAAGTGGGGAATTCCAAAAGGGCCGTCCCAAGAACTTCATACCTGATCCATCCATTAAGAAGATTGTTGATGCTTTCCACGCTGGCAAAGATGTGGAGCGCTTCGTTAAAGTAGCCGTTACTGAGGAAATCGCCAAAAACGACTACAACCTCTCCCCTTCCCGGTATATCGAAACCACTCAGGCCGCCGAACACAGGGATGTCCAGGCCATCCTCAATGACCTGGCGAAACTCGACACCGAATCCAAGAAACTGGACGGAGAACTCAAGGGCATCTTTGAAGGCCTTGGCTATACATGGAAAGGGCGATAAATATGAGATTGTTTAAGACACCAAATTGGCACCTTAAAGAAAAGGATTTTACGTTCCGTCTTTCGCCACATGCGGAAGGAGCTTCCTATGAAATCATTTGAGTACGGCTATCTCCTCGAAACGCCAATCTCTCACTCATTACTCATGTCCGTCAGGGCTCTCGGCGAATACAGAGGCCGCCAGAGGCTATATGGGGAACAATCTCCAGAAGTTCTCGAAACCCTACGGAAGGCAGCAATGATTCAGAGCACGGAGTCTTCGAATCGAATTGAGGGTATCGTTGTGGCCCCGGACCGTATCGCTCCTCTCGTCATCAAAAAGGTCAGGCCCAAAGACCGCTCGGAGCAGGAAGTGGCCGGCTACAGGGATGTTCTGTCCTCGATTCATACCAACCATTCGACCATGCGTCTATCACCGGACCTGATCAGGAATTGGCATCGCATGATGTACCGGTACACGGGCGAAAAGGCCGGAGATTGGAAAACCAAGGACAACGCCATCTTGGAGGTCAAACCTGATGGAAACAGAGCTGTTCGGTTCACACCTGTCTCGGCAATGGCTACTCCACAATATATAAAGCGTTTGATCAATCTTTTCAGTGATGCCATGTCAGAAGGGAAAACGGATCCCCTTCTTCTGATTGCAAGCTTCATTCTTGACTTCGAATGCATTCATCCGTTCATGGACGGTAACGGCCGGGTCGGACGCTTGCTGACGCTTTTGCTCCTTTATCAGAACGATTACCAGATGGGCCGGTATATCAGCCTTGAAAGGATTGTTGAGGAAAGCAAGGAAACCTACTACGAAGCGCTCTACAAGAGTTCACAAGGCTGGCATGAGGGGAAGGCTGACCTTCGACCATGGTGGAGCTATTTTTTGGGCATGTTGACTGCTGCCTACAAAGAGTTCGAGTCCCGGGTTGGCGTGATCACATCCGCACGTGGTGCGAAACGGGAGATGGTGGAAAACACCATCAAACACATGCCTGAGCGATTCAGATTCAGCGATCTCCAACGAGCCTGCCCAGGTGTGAGCTACCCCACCCTGAAGCGGGCACTGGCAGATTTAAAGCGGCGGAAAAAGCTGCGTTGCTTGGGGAAGGGACGAGATGCTCAATGGGAACGAATAGGATCATAAATCCATTAATGGGATCACGAGCAACGGATATGATCCTATTTGTTTTTACAACATCCGTCTCCTCTCCCATGATGGCCTGTCCGCCTCAGGAGGTCGAAGATCCGCCTCTGGTGGAAGAGAGGACAAAAAGTGAGGGTTAAGAGGATTTAATGGTATGTCATTCTGAGCGAAGCGAAGAATCTTACATGGAAAGTGCTCCACAACAGTCTTTTCCGAATGGGTTAAGGTGTGAATTGTTTTTTAATTCACCAAAAGAGCGAAATGATTACTTCCTAACAGGGCAAAAAGTATGCATAAATAGTGCATCCCCCGTTTACCCCTATGAATACAATATTGTCTTTTTAACCCTTGATGGATTTACAATTCGCAAGATACTTACCAGGAGGAAGCCGGTGTTTCTCACCGAACAATCCGCCTTCCTGGAAGAAATAAAGGCCTTGATTCGCAATACGAAGATGCGAGGAGCATTCCCGGTTAATCAGAAACCCCTCTCTGACCATCGAAGAACCGGAGGCCGAATTGGGCATGGTCATGCTGAACACTCCAAAAAGGGGAAAACGATGATGGAGAAGGCTGAGGTGGTCACAAATTGTGACCTCAAGATCATGAAATCAAAGCCCTGTTTGACGCCATCCGCAAATTCATGGAGCCACCACCACCATCCCGGATACCCCGCATCGGCTTCCACCTCCTCTTCCTTGGTGGGAGAGGACAAAAGGTGAAGGTGAAGAGGATTTAATGGTATGTCATTCTGAGCGAAGCGAAGAATCTCACACGGAAAGCGCTCCACAACAGTCTTTTCCGAATGGGTCAATGTGTGAATTGTTTTTAAATTCACCAAAAGAGCGAAATGGTCGCATCCTATCTATGCGAAAAGCACACACAAATTGTGCATCCTGTTATTCCCCCTATGAATACAATATTGTCTTTTTAAACCTCGAAAGATTTACAATTCGCAAGAAACTTGTCAGGAGGAATTCGGAATTTCTCGCTGGATACCCCGCCTTCCTGGAAGAGCCGATGGCCATGAGAAGATTCATTTCTTTGGTAACCATAAGGGGTTCCCAATATCTGGCATTTCCAATTCGTCAGACACTGTCTGACGAATCTACCAAAGGACAGAAATCTGCATTGATGCCTCTTACATTTGACCCAATGCTCTCCTGGTCACGTCCGGAGAAAGATTTAAGCACGAAACTCAAATCATTATCCTTATTGGAAAGCAGGAGTGAGAGAAGGAAGCAATTATGACAAAACCACAGATTTCACCATTCCCGGACGAGATATTGGAGCATATTGCTGGATTAATTTCAGAGACGCGAAGTGGTTCAGAAATAACAAGATTTTTCAAGGCAGCTAATTACTCAGAATTTGTTCATAATGGTTCTACAAAAAAGTGGTTTGTTCTCAATTGCCTCAGAGATTTAAATAATCGCTCTGATGACGCTTATCATGTAATTAAAATTATAGAGAAATTGGCAGATCCTAAACAATATATAAGAGCACCTGAATTACATGGGGAAATTTTAGATGGTTTAAATCAGGCTTTGGTTTTTCATGGTTTAGAGGTAAATAGAGACAATCGTGTTGTTCTCTCAAATAATGTGGTCCCAAGAGCACCAGCAGATGTCCCGAACAATAAGCCAGAAATTGAACTATATAAAAAGTTGTGTTTGCATCCGAAAATCAGTGAAGTAAGTGAAAAACTCTTTGTAGATGGTCATTATGCACAGGCAATTTTTGAAGCCTTCAAAACAGTAAACAATGCAGTAAAGAAAAAGTCTGGACTTAGTAATAGAGATGGGCAGTCTTTAATGGCAAGTGCTTTCTCTGGCGATCCTCCGCCTTTGGTATTGAATTCTCTTCAGACACAAAGCGAAAAAGATGAACAAGAGGGTTTCAAATTTCTTTTCATGGGAGCTATGGTGGGCATTCGTAATCCAAAGGCGCACGACCATGTGAAACAAACAGATCCCATTAGAACATTGTATTATCTTGCTTTCGCAAGTTTATTGATGATGAGAATCGATGAGTCTATTAGGAAGGGAAAATGAGCAAACATTGGGCAATATCCCCTTTCTCTCTCTTATTGATGCGATGACCCCCATCTTAAAATGCCAGTACGATGCCCAATTCAAGGTCGTCTTCGACGCCATACGCAAGCTTATAGAGCCCAAAGACTTCTTAAAGGGGTTAGTAATGTTGATGCTTCTACAGTAAAAACACGAGGAGGGAAATTTCCGTGGCTGAATATAATATCTACTGCGATGAGAGTTGTCACCTTGAACATGATGGACAGCCTATCATGGTGATAGGGGGGATGTGGTGCCCAAAAGAAGACACAAAGCAGATTTCAGAGCAAGTCCGAGAGATCAAGGACAAACACAATGCCAGTGGTGAACTTAAATGGGTAAGGGTCTCTAAATCTCGGCAAGAATATTTTATTGAACTCGTCGGGTATTTTTTTAACAGACCATCACTGAAATTCAGATGTCTTATTGTAGATGACAAATCAAGATTGAATCACGATTATTTCAATCAGGGGAACCACGATTCATTCTATTACAAAATGTATTTCTATATGCTTCGCAATATTCTTAAACCAGAAAATAGATATAACATTTATCTGGACATAAAGGATACACGAAGTGCACAAAAGCTTATGATATTGAAAAATGTTTTATGCAATAACGCCTATGATTTTACGCAACAGATGATAGAAAAAATTCAGAATATTCACTCTTGTGAATCTGAAATACTTCAGTTGACTGATTTATTTATCGGGGCAATAAGTTATTTCAATCGTAATCTGTCAGCTAACATGGCCAAAAAAAGGGTTGTTCAGAACGTCATGGAACGTGCCGGTCAAAACCTGAACCGAACAAGTCCACCCTGGGTAGATAAATTCAACTTGTTCATCTTTACTCCTACGGTGATTCGTAATGAATGATACGCCCTCATTTTTACCACCGATGCTTAATCTCGATGGAGATTGGGATAACATTCTTATGCGGTTATATGATGTTTTTACTAGAGATTTCAAGAAATCACAGACTTATCATCGTCATATTAAAGTAATTTATAACAATACAGTTAAAGATGATGGATTGGGAAAGGAAGAGGGGTTTTGGCATGTTGTGAGTAGATTCGATGAAGATACAAACGAGCGTCTAATTGATTATCCAAGAGCAAAACGACTACCCTGGGCAAAGCCTCTGATGGAAAGCACTGAAAGACCAGAAATTAAGGTCTGGCAGTATAAAGAAGGAACTGCAGACAAAGGATTAAGAACATATATATGGCTTGAAAACCATCGTTATGCTCTTATTTTGCAGAGAAAAAAGAATGTTTTTTACTGGGTTACAACATTTTATGTCGAATCATGGAAACAAAAGGATTTGAAAAAGAAATATGAAAACAGACTCTAAAAAACAGCGACCGCCTTTTCAGGCGGCCCCCGAGCTCCTTCTACCGCAATTGGTAGATGAGCAAACCTATGTTCAACTAATTTATAACAAACTGAAAGAACAATGTCAAGTAAAAAGGTTACGCAAGGAACACATTGGAAAGGATTGAACCATGATTAATAAACCGTTCGACAAAATAGGAAAAAGCAATATAGACGCGCTTATTGCCAATGAAGTTTCTGAGAAAAGGACATTGGAATATAAAGAGAAACTTCCAGGGAACTCGGATGGCGATAAAATTGAGTTTCTTGCTGCCGTTTCATCTTTTGCGAATGCTTCAGGTGGGGATATTCTATATGGTGTTCAAGAGAAGCGGAATGGTGATGGCAAGCCAACAGGCATACCTGAAAAAGCAGAAGGTCTTGATGGTATTAATGCCGATGCAGACATCTTGCGACTGGAAAATATTATTCGTGATGGGATAGCTCCCCGGATAAACGGAGTTCAATTGAAGGCTATACCTGGGTTTCCCAAAGGCCCCGTAATTATCATAAAGATACCTAAAAGTTGGGGAGCACCACACATGATCACTTTCAAATCGCATTCTCGCTTCTATTCTCGAACCAGTGCTGGCAAATATCCTCTCGATGTGAGAGAAATACGGTCGGCCTTTGCGCTGTCTGAGGCTTTGCCAGAGAAAATAAGGCGTTTCCGTGACGAACGCATCGCTAAAATTGTTGCAAACGAAACTCCTGTAGAACTCTTGCCCAACCCTAAAACAGTTCTCCATATTTTACCTATTGCAGGGTTAGATCCAGCTACTCAGATTGATATAATCTCCCTCGAAGAAAGGAGAGGACAATTTCAGCCAATTTATTCATCGGGATCTGATTGGCGATACAATTTTGATGGATTTCTTACATCTAGTAGAGCGAATTTTTCATTACCTTGCCGCGCCCATACTCAAATATTCCGAAACGGTTCAATTGAGGCGGTAAATGCAGAAATGATACGAGAATATAATGGAAGGAAGAGCATTCCAAGCGTTGCATTTGAGAGGGAATTAATTTCAGGATTACAGGGATATTTAACCTTGGAAAAGGAATTCGGATTGGAGCCTCCTATCTTTGTTTTGTTGAGCCTTCTTGGAATAAAGAACTATATAATGGGTGTCGATCCTTCAAAGTTTAGACTTTTTGGAGATCATCCAATTGATAGAGATGCGCTTCTCCTCCCTGACATGTTTGTTGAAAACTATGATACGGAGGCAGGTGTTATCCTCCGACCTGCCTTCGATGCTCTCTGGCAGTCTGCTGGATGGGATTGCAGCAAGAATTATGACAAAAACGGGAAATGGGTCGGGCAATGATAAAAACATTTACCGCCGAAGATATTCCAAAAGATTGGAGAATAGCCCAATTTGCCGAGATAGCAGATTACTCCCTTGGAAGAACACCACCGAGAAAGATAGAAAGGTATTGGCCGAAGAACGATGGAATTCCCTGGGTAGCCATTTCGGATATGAGACCTTTTTCAATAATCAAAGAAACATCTGAAAATGTATCCTATAGTGCTGCGAAAGAAATATTTCAATATCCGCCTGTACCTAAAGGCACATTATTAATGAGTTTTAAGTTGAGTATAGGTAGAACAGCCATTCTTGGTATTGATGCGTATCATAATGAAGCGATTATTTCAATTTATCCCAAAAAAGATGTTGATAAAGATTATCTTCGATTTTATCTGCCAACAATTGAATTTGCTCAGCACCAGGACAGAGCGGTTAAAGGTCAGACGCTTAATAAAGGAAAAATTAATATCCTTCCTGTAACCATTCCTCCTCTTTTCGAACAAAAGGCGATTGCGGGGATGTTGGCGAAGATCCAGGCGGCGATGGAGGTTCAGGATAAGATTGTCGCCACGCTCAAAGAGTTGAAGGCGGCGACCATGGCGAAACTCTTCCGGGAGGGCCTGCGTGGGGAACGGCTCAAGCAGACCGAGATCGGTGAGATTCCGGAGAGTTGGGAAACGGTAAAAATAGGAGAGGTGGCAAGGGTAGGAAATGGTTCCACACCCAAACGAACGAATCCAGCCTATTGGGAGGGCGGCACTCTTCCCTGGTTAACGAGTGCCAAGGTTCATGAAGCCATAATCACCAAAGCTGATGAATTCGTTACGGATCTTGCGGCGAAGGAATGCCACCTTCCTGAAGTTCCCAAAGGAAGCGTAGTTATTGCGATTACGGGACAAGGAAAAACTCTGGGGAATGCAGCACTGGTAACATTTAACACCCGCATTAGTCAGCATTTGGCATATCTTCATTTTCACAATTCAAATATTTGGGCGGAATTTGTTCTCACATATCTCCAGTCCAGATATCAAGACTTGCGTCAGGCGAGTCAGTCGGGGGGTAGTACGAAAGGTGCGCTTACCTGTAGGTTCCTGGAACAATATTCTATTCCTATTCCTTCTCTTGAAGAACAGCGTGAAATTGCTAATAACCTTCTTTCATTGGATAGACAATGCGATGCCGAGGTAAAGAAGCGAACTGAACTTAGTGCTCTTTTTTCATCTATGCTGCATATGCTTATGACGGGGAAGGTGAGGGTGACGCCCCGGATGATAGAATATTTTCAGAGAGATGGGGAGGAGAAGATGAAGACAATGAAGAAACCCCTTGATGAAAAGATCCTCCAGGAGATTATCAAAAGGATCGTGGAGGCCGTGGCGCCGGAGAAGATCATCCTTTTCGGCTCAGCCGCAAGAGGAGAGATAGGGCCGGATAGCGACCTTGATTTTCTGGTCATCAGAGAATGTGACAACGAGCGTAAAATGGCATGGGAGATACGTCGCAGTCTTCTGGAAATTCGACCAATCGTTCCCATTGATATTATCGTTGTGAAGCCAGAGGTCTTGAACCGCCACAAAGACACTATTGGCTATATCTACCGCCCTGCACTCAGGGAAGGGAGGGTTGTCTATGCCGCATGAGGGGGAATCAAGCGTAGTCTCTCGAGATTGGCTCATCCGAGCAAAGGGTAACTTGCTGAGGGCCAAACAGCCTAAGCCGGAAGGAGCATTCTGGGAAGATCTCTGCTTTGACGCACAGCAGGCCGCCGAAAAAGCGGTGAAATCGGTCTTGATCTTTTGGGGTGTCGATTTTCCGAAAACCCACGACATCACGGATCTGCTGGTGCTTTTGCGTGAATCAGGGCACGAGCCACCTCAGGAACTCTGGGAAGCTGGAAGGCTTTCTAACTATGCGGTTACGACGCGATATCCAGGAATAGAGAAGCCGGTCACGGAGGAGGAATACCAACTGGCGGTCAGGCTGACTGAGAAGGTCGTCATGTGGGCAGAGGGGATCATAGGGCATGCGGGATGAGGCCATGAACTTTCTGCCCCCTCACCCTGGCACTTCCCGTTGCAATGCTTCGCGGCAACGGGAACCCAGCCACAAGGGGAGAGGGGAAATTCTGAGGTGAGATAGCATGTTTCCTGGGCTTGGGTCAGAGAGGGCCACTGTTCAGGATCCTCTTATTGGATATGCGGTTGAGATTGGATGGGCATATCTTTCTCCTGATGAGGCGCTGACGCTGCGCCGGGGGGGGAGCGGCACGCTCCTCTACCAGACCCTTCGGGATAAACTCATTGCCCTGAACCCTGGGGTGGTCACTGTTGACAGCGTTGACCAAGTGATCTCCAGGATAGAGGGGGTCCGCACCAATATAGAGGGGAATGCCGAGGTCATGGCGTGGCTGCGGGGGGAGCGGACGGTCTATGACGAGGGCGAGAAACGTCAACGCAATGTGACCCTCATTGATTACGATCATCCGGCAAACAATACCTTTCAGGTCACGGATGAGTGGGTATATACCAACGGCCAGTATACAAACAAGGCCGATGTGATGTTTCTCATCAATGGCATCCCGGTGGCGCTGGTAGAGACAAAAAGCGCACGGGAGAGGGAGGGTATAGATAAGGGAATCGGCCAGGTCCGCCGCTATCATCGGGAGACACCGGAACTCATGACCGCACCCCAGGTTTTTGATGTCACCCACCTCATTGACTTTTACTATGGCGTCACATGGAACCTTGACCGCAAGGACATCTTCAACTGGAAGGATGAGGAACGGGGAAACTTTGAGAAAAAAGTGAAACGCTTCTTCTCCCGTGAGCGATTCCTCAAGCTTCTCAAGAACTGGATTATCTTTTTTACGAGGGACGATGAGCTGAGGAAGATTGTCCTCAGGCAGCACCAGACCAGGGCCGTGGAGAAGGTGGTCGAGCGCGTCCTCGACCCGATCAAGACCAGGGGCCTGATATGGCATGCTCAGGGTGCGGGAAAAACCTTTACCATGATGGAAGCGGCCGAGATGATCCTTGACCATCCCGCATTTCAGAATGTGAAGCCCACGGTCATCATGCTGGTCGATCGGAATGAGTTAGAGGGTCAGCTTACCGGCAACTTGAAATCGTATGGATTGCGCTACGAGTTGGCAATATCGAAGGCTAAGCTCCGGGAGCTTTTGAAGGCCGACACCCGGGGGCTTATTGTCTCGATGATCCACAAGTTTGACAGGGCCGATGCCGATCTCTGCACACGGGAGAATGTGTTTGTCTTTGTGGACGAGGCGCATCGGACGACCGGCGGTGACCTGGGGAACTATCTCGTCGGTGCCCTGCCTAATGCCACAATGATCGGGTTCACCGGCACTCCCATTGATAGGATCGCCTACGGCAAGGGGACCTTCAAGGTCTTCGGGAAGGACGATGAGCAGGGCTACCTGGACAAGTACCCTATCGCTGAGTCCATTGAGGACGGGACAACCCTTCAGCTCCATTATACCCTTGCGCCCAATGACATCCGTGTGCCGAGGGAGCAGCTTGAGAAGGAATTCCTGGAACTCGTGGAGGCAGAGGGCATCAGCGATATCGAGGAACTGAACACGATCCTTGATCGAGCGGTGAATCTAAAGGCATTTCTCAAGGCCCCTGACCGGGTGGAGAAAGTCGCTCATTTTGTCGCACGGCACTTCCGGGAGAATGTCGAGCCTTTGGGATATAAGGCGTTCCTCGTGGGCGTGGACCGGGAGGCCTGCGCCCTTTATAAAAAGGCGCTCGATAAGCATCTGCCTCCGGAGTATTCGATCCCTGTCTATACCCATGTCTATAATGACAGCGTATTGCTGGCCGAGTTCAGATTAAGTGAAGATAAAGAGAAAGAGGTTCGGGAGAATTTCAAGAAGCCCGCAAAAATGCCAAAGATCCTCATCGTCACAGAGAAGCTGCTCACAGGATACGATGCCCCGATACTCTATTGCATGTATCTGGACAAGCCCATGCGGGACCACGCCTTGCTCCAGGCTATCGCCCGGGTCAACCGGCCCTATGAAGAGGAAGGGGTGACCAAGAAACCCGCCGGGATTGTCCTGGATTTTGTGGGGATCTTCGAGAGACTGGAGAAGGCCCTTGCATTTGACTCCGATATCGTTTCCAGCGTGATCCAGAACATAGATGTCCTCAAGGAGCGATTCGCCACACTGATGAAGGAGAATGCACCTGCCTTTCTTGCGCTCTGCCAGGGGCCTATTGATGACAAGGTTGTTGAACGGGCCATCAATACCTTTGCCGACAAGGAGAATCGGGAGGAGTTTTACAAGGTGTTCAAGGAGATGGAGACCCTCTACGAAATCATCTCCCCTGATCCCTTCCTCCGGGAGCATCTCGATAATTATATCAAACTCTCGGTTCTCTATGAGATCGTTCGCAATTACTTTGCCCCAAAGGTCGCTCTCTATGAAGACATTGCGAAGAAAACAGAATCTTTAGTCCAAGAGCATATTTCCAGCTACGGCCTCACGGCGACAACGCCCATCGTCAAGATAAACGAGGAAACCCTTGCAGCCTTGAAAAAAGAGGAATCCCCTTCCCCTGCCAAGGTCCTTAATCTGGGCAAAAGCCTGATAGAGGCTGCGGCAGCAGAGGCAGACAAGCAGCCCTATCTCATCCCTATCGGCGAGCGGGCAGAAGCGATCCTCACCTCCTATGATGAACGGCAGATCAGCACCCAGGAGGCGCTAAAGGAGCTTGAAAGGCTTTCTAATGAATACTTAGAGGCTCAAAAGGAGATGGAAAAGATCGGTTTTGATATTCCCACATTTACGATCTATTGGATGTTAAAGCATGAAGGCGTCCCAGAGCCTCAAAAGGCTGCTCCGTCAGTTTATGCAACCATCCTGAGGTTTCCAAATTACGCATACAATATCACTGAGCGCCGCCACCTCAAGGCTGAAATGTATAAGGTTCTCATCCCTTCGGTCGGAAAGGAACGAATGGTAGAGCTGGTAGAACAGATACTCAAATAACTTTGAAAAGGGCACAATCAAGAAACGGTGCAGTTCTGAAGGAAGATGTGCAGCGCTGGGCAGACAGGATTGGGGTGAAGCCCAGGCGCGTTCAAATCCAGCGGATGACCAAAAAATGGGCATCCTGCTCAACTGCCGGACGGCTCTGTTTCAGTAAGGACCTACTCCAAGAGAGGACGTCTTTCAGGCAAGTCGTCATTGTCCATGAACTCCTCCACCTCCGTGTCCCCAACCATGGGAAACTCTTCAAAGGTCTTATGAAGGCCTATGTTCCTGATTGGGAAAAGACAGCCGGAGGCCGCGTCAGTCGCCTCTGCGGTTATTTGAGAATATGAATAAAAAGGATTATTTGAAATATATCGTAGATAACGAGCTCTTCATAACCTGTCCATTGAAATCATCAGATGAATTTATTAAATATTGCGGAGAGCGGGGTATTCGCACCTCAAGAAAACAATTGGAACAATTTGAAAAACTGGGAATATTTTATCCCCTTTCTCGAATCAAATATCCAAAGATCAAACTAAAAGTGGAATATCTTGATAGTAGCGACCAATATCGTGTTTTGGGAATTTTGGAGGAGAATGAGAAATGGACTGGAGATGTAAGAGAACAATATGTATATTCTGGGTTTGAAAAGGGAGTTGCTAAGGAATGGTTTGAGAAGGGACATTTATGGGAACCATCATCACGTCCTTTTCAACCATGGGAAACCTTTGAGGATGAAAACGAAGATGTACATATTGAGAGTTTCTATTCACTTTTTCAATGTTACACTCTTTACAACTTAATTCGGACGACAAAGCTGGAAATTAATGCAGGATGGTGGGCTTCTTGTAGCAATGAAGATATTTCAAAAACTACAATTGAAATTTCTCGTTGGGCGAATCATGTAATTACATGGATTCAGAATAATAAAATCAGGGGTGAAGATGTTGCTTACATCTGTCAAATTATTTCAAACAGATATTTTCCCAGGACCCGATCAGACCGGCGAACAATACAAATTCCCCGTTCCTCAGACTATTATGATTGGGATTGGGACGAATATTCTCGCAAATGGAACGCCAAAGCAGTCTTTGACGAAATCGGCTGTAATATTGAGAAATTGAATCGTCTTTATGAAATTGTCTCCATTGATGCAAAATTTGTTGATCCACTGGAACGATGGCGTGACCTCATCGAATTTGTTTCTTTGGAAAAGAAAGATGATTTGAAGGACGAAGCCCGACTTGCCTGCACATTTTACTCAATGGCGAAAATGTTACAATTATTTTATGAAGATATAACGGGAAATAAAATCAACCAGCCATGGGAATGGCCAAAAGGTGTAAAGGATAAATTTTATGGAGAGGGTGTAATGCAAAATGAGTTACAATATCTGGAGTTCCTCACCAATCAGTTCCATCTTAATCCAAGGCCTAAACTAATTCTCATAGTCGAAGGGGATGGAGAAGCCGAACAAATCCCTCGCCTTGCTGAAAATCTCCTTGGTTACTCATTTCCTCGTGTAGGAATCGAGGTTCGAAATATCGGTGGTATTGGAAACTTTACTGGAAGAAAAAGGATTGATAGATATGGTGCTTTGGAAAGACTCATTGATGAATTTCACTATAGGCAGACCATTGTCTTCGTGATTCTCGACAATGAAGGACGTGCGTCAAAGATAAAAAACAGGCTTATTAAGGCAAAATCCAAATATCCCCCAAGGAAAATGGTTACCAAAGAGGATTATGTTCATATTTGGAATAAGAATATTGAGTTTGACAACTTTAGCGATAATGAAATTGCCCGTGCAATGACGACGCTTTGTAATGAAAAATATGGTTTTCAACCTGACGAGATCGCACATTATAGAAAAAGTTTCTCTCCAAGTAGTGGTGGCTCTTTAAATAAGCTTTTCAAAGCTAAGCTTAATCACGATTTCTCCAAACCTAAATTATTAAAGATATTGTTTGATTTTATCTTGACTCATCCTCAAAACGAAATTAATGCTAAAGGCGATACAAAGAGGCCCGTGGTTAGAAAAACAAAAGAAATTATAAAATTAGCATCGCAAAATTATCAGCCAAGCAGAAAAGAGACATGGTTAAGAAATCAACAATCAGGTCACTTCGGCTGAGTGGGTATATGAAAATCTAAAACGTAAATTTCTCTTTGCCCTTTATCTCGGCCGTGACCTCGTCCATGTCCTCGCTGTATGCCTCCACGCGGTTTCTTCCCTTTCTCTTGGCCAGATAAAGGGCCGAATCGGCCCTGTCAATAAGCTCCTGCTTGCGCTTTGCATCCTCAGGGATGTTTGCCACGCCTACGCTCACCGTCACAGAGAAGTCTTCCCCGCTTGCCGACTGAAAGGTCTCATCGCTTACCGCCTTCCTTATCCTCTCCGCCATCTTCAGGGCGCCCTTTTTGTCCGTGTTCCTCAAAACAACGGTGTATTCCTCCCCGCCATATCGTGAGGCCACATCTATGTCCCGTATTGACTTGTTCAGGACCTGGGCCACCCGCTTGAGGACCACATCTCCCACAGGATGGCTGTAGAGGTCGTTAATCTTCTTGAAAAAGTCTATATCAGCCATAAGGAGAGACAAGGGCATCGGGGTCCGTCCCATCCTCTTCAATTCCTCATTCATTAGCTCCTGAAATGCCCTGTGGTTGAGCAGCCCGGTGAGGCCGTCCGTTATGGCCATCTCCTGCATCTTGAGATACATCCGGGCGTTCAGGATGGAGACCGAAGCCTGGTTGGCAAGTGCCCCGATAATCTTAGTGTCATACTCCGAGGAAAACGCCGGCTTCCTGCTAAACAGTGTCAGAGCACCGAGGACCTCTGCCTTGGCAATAAAGGGAGCGCACAAACAGGAATCCATCCCTTCAAGCCTGATCCCCTCCCCCATGATCGGGAACCCCTCTTCCCTCTTCTTGAGTCCGTCAAAGAGCATGACCTTTCTGTAATCCTCTATAGCCTTTCCAATCAGGCTTTCCCTGGAAAATTCCTTTCCTGCCAACTCCTTACCTCCTTCGCCCCTCACGGCCTTGATTGAATAGGTCTTCTTCTCATTGTCATACAAGACAAGAATAGACAGGTCAGAAAATATGATCTCCCTTGAAGATTCGACCACCAGGGTGAGAACTTCCTCAAGGTCCAGGGTGCTTGAGAGCTTATTGCTGACATTGTTGAAGGCGGCGAATTCCTGCGACTCAAACCTCATCTGCTGGCTCATTTTCATATAATCAATGGTGTCGAGGACCTGGATGGAGGCGATCGTCAGAAGCTTGCTGTGCTCCTCTGTGAACGCCTGGATTTCCCTTGAGTCCACAGAGAGAACCCCTTCGACCGCATCGTCCCTCATGATGGGGATGGCAAGAAAGGAGCGGATTCCTTCTCCGCGGGTGTAATAGGGCAGCCCGGTGATGTCCTTATTGAATTCGGATACTGAGAGGGGTCTCTTTTCCTTTGCCACCCATCCCAGCATCCCCTCCCCGGGACTGATCTCTGTATCGCCCGTCACATGGTCGCTGTCCGAGATTATATCCTTGGCCCTGAGAAGCCCGTCCTCACGGCTGAGCATATAAAGGGTGCACGTATATGGATGGAGGGTCCTGACGATAAGCTCAAGAATGCTGTGAAGCTTTTCCTCAAGCGTATATGCAGCCTTCGTGGCCTGAAGACGCCTGCTCTCCTTGGACAACAGCTTGAGCTCCGCAGGGGGAGGCCCCTCCGTGGGGCTGGGTGCAAGCGCCCTCGCCTCCCGTTCCATATCCTCGTGCCTTGCCTCAAGGCTCTCTCTTTGCCGCCGTTCCCTGAGCAGAAGGATCCCCACGCTGAATGCAAAAAGAAGAGACAGCGCAGCATGGGAAAGAACGGCAGGATATCCCTGCAACACCGTGCCGCTGAGCAGCAGCCTGAGTATTTCAAGCCCGGCCGGGCAAAGCGCCAGGAAAAAGAGTTCTATGGGGCCGAGGGCCAGGGCGAGAAAGGAAAGGAACAGGTAGTTCACTGGAAAGAGCTCGCTTTGCCATCCTTGCGGTATCCCAATGGCTGCATTTGCAGAAACAATCATCATGAGGGAAAGACCCAGGAAGGACTTACTCTCTGCCTCCCTCCGTGGGCCCTGTATGACCCTATAGATTCCTAAAAGCAGCGGCGGGATAAGGGAACCGACACGAAGCATCCAGGAAATTGACTCCTGCGAGTAAAAACCGTAAACCACGAGGAATCCAACGGCGGCCGAGAGCCAGTATTCCATGGTGCTATACAGGAACATTGGGATTTTTTTCATTGAAAAACGGGAACTTCGCGTAAGCGCGCCCCGCATGGAGTTCATTTATTTATGGAGCAGAGCCTGGCTGACCAACCCGACCCAGAGGAAGAACAGTGGTAGAAGTCATATGCTTCCCATTTCTCTCAAACATAAAGACCAGCTCATCCTTCCTGGCCATACCCAACTTTTCTCTTGCAAGCCGCTCTATGTATCGCATGTCACTCTTCAGGGCCTCTATCTCTACACGAAGAACCTCGTTCTCCTTCCTCAACCCTTCGTTCTCCATGTCCATCCTTAAAAGCTCTGTCCTCAGCCGATAGGCCTGAAGAAGGCCGTGATCGCCAAAAATGAGCCATAGGAGACTGATTGAAAATATTGCAAAAAGGGCGAAGGAGAGGAGCGATCTTATCCTTGCCCTCTTCCTCATATTCTTATTTGCTCTCCCCTGGGGCGTGAGATTCTGACTCTTTGGGCTGTGTGGCTATGGCCACCCTGCTCAGGCCTGAATTTCTCACCAGGTCCATAACCTCTACAACCCTTCCATGGGTCACTGCCTCGTCCGCCTGGATAATTACAAGGGCCTGGCTGTTCTCCTTGAAGATACCATCCAATCTTTCTTTCAGAACTCCTTCGCTAACGGGATCCTTGTTGAGAAACAGGCTTCCATCCATGGGGATCCAGATCCTGACATCCTTCTCCTCCCTGGAAATGACATCAACGGATGACCTGGGAAGGTTGACTTTGATCCCTGGAGAGACGATGAAGGTCGTAGAGAGCATAAAGAAGATAAGAAGGCTCAGGAAGACGTCAACCATGTTGATTACATCAATATGAAGTTCCATTCTCTTTCGTTCCCTGAATATCACAGCTTCTCCTCAATGATTTCCCCCTCACCCATGAGATCAACGGTCTCCAGGGAATTCTGCTCCATCTCAAGGGAATAGGAGTCCACCTTTCCAATAAGATATTTATAGGCGACATACGAAGGCACAGCCACGCTCAGCCCCGCAGCCGTTGCAATAAGCGCTTCGGCGATCCCCCCTGCAAGAATGCTTGGACTTCCCACGCCAGCCAGCGAGATGACACCAAATGCCTTGATCATGCCAGAGACAGTGCCCAACAACCCCAGTAAAGGGCAAATGGCCGCAACCGTAGCGACGGCCTCAATATATTTCGCCAGGATTGCAACCTCCTTGCGCCCGGTCTTCTCCATGACAGCCTTGATTTCCTCCTTCTTTTTCCCGAAGTTTCTCAGGCCGGAGATAAGAATCCGTGCCATTGGCGTATTGTTCTGCCTGCAAAAGGACTCGGCCTGAAGGATCTGGCCCCTTCGGACAAAGTCTTCTACGCCCTGAATGAGCTCCCTGGGGACCACCTTCTTCTTCCTCAGAACCCAGACCTTGTCCAGGAAGATTGCCAGGCTCAGGACAGAGCAAAAAAGGATGGGATACATGAAGAACCCACCCTTTGCAAGAAACTCTAACATAAAAATATATTAAACCTACTAAGCTGATATGTCAATGAGCGGCCTATCACTGTCATTGCGATCAGCCTCTGGCTGAGAAGCAATCTCGTTTTTAACATTATCCCCGTCATTGCGAGCTCCCCATCCTCGTCATTGCGATCAGCCTCCGGCTGAGAAGCAATCTCGTCTTTCACCCCATCCACGTCATTGCGAGTCCGCCTTGGGCGGACGAAGCAATCTCGTATTTAACCCCATCGCTTTCATTCTGGGTAAACTCCATGAGGAATCTCCGATTTGGTTCTGCTTAGTCTCGTAATGACGACCTTTGGCATTATTAGAAATTTGGAATAGGAAAGATGTCCACCAGCAAGGTCTTGACAAGTAAAAAAAACATAGGTAAGCTAACAATGATATTGCTTATGTAATAAAGGAGTAAAACAATGATTATTCCTAAATGGTTGAAAATTAGACACAAATTCCTCTGGGAAGCCTTTGAGGACACTCCCTTTAATTTCGACAATGCTGCCAAAATTTTAAAAGAACGATCCCATACCGATAAAGACCAGTCCAATGTCATCCTGTCTGAATTGAAAAAAGGAGGGCTGCTTGAGGTTGATCCTGACCCCCAGGATGCGAGAAAAAGGATATACCGGCTGCACAGCATGGAGAAAAAACTTACTGAACTCCTGCCGGCGGACAAAACCCGGTTGACACGGGGCGACCTCGAGTCACTGCTCAAGGGGGCGGCAGACCTTATCAGGACCCGTGTGGACTACTCCTTCATCCTCGTCCTCCTCTTCTATAAAAGAATAAGCGACAAGTGGAAGATGGAGTTTGACCAGACCTGCAAAGAGGTTCTCGCAGACGGCCTGAGCGAAAAAGAGGCAAGAGAAGAGGCGAAGAACTCCTCCTATCATGATTTCGACATCCCGGAAGGACATCTCTGGGAAGATATACGGAAGGACACTGCGCGGATCCCTGAAAACTTCTCCAAAGCTATGAAGCTTCTTGCCGAGAGAAACACGGAATTGAAGGATGTCTTTGAGAATGTGGACTTTGTTCAGTTCACAAGCAACAGGGAGAATGCAGAGATCCTGAGACAGCTCGTGGAGCTCTTCAGCGCCAGGCCGCTCAACCATGTCTCACCTGACATCCTCGGCGATGCCTACGAATGGCTGCTCAAATACTTCGCACCGCAGAAGGCCAAGGAAGGAGAGGTCTATACATCCCGCGAGGTCATTGCACTCATCGTGGACATGCTTGATCCAAAGCCCGGAGAGAGCGTCTATGACCCGGCCTGCGGCTCCGGCGGCATGCTCATCATTTCAAACCAGCATGTTGCAAGGGATCATGGGAAAAAGGGAGCTGAAAAAATATTCCTCTTTGGTCAGGAAGCAAATCACAAGACCCTGGCCCTGGCCAAGATGAACCTCTACATCCACGACATCCGGAACGCCCACCTCACCCTGGGGGACACCCTGCTCTACCCCAAGTTCAAAGAGGGCGAGAAAACAAAGAAATTTGATATCGTTATTGCCAATCCCCCCTGGAACCAGGACGGTTACGGCGAGGAAATCCTTAAGAAGGGGGAATTCTGGAGGGAGCGGTTCAGGTTCGGCTTCACCCCAAAACAATCAGCGGACTGGTCCTGGGTCCAGCACATGCTGTCCTCGGCAAAGGACGACAAAGGCCGGGTCGGTGTGGTCATAGACAACGGGTGCCTGTTCCGTGGTGGCAAGGAGAAGGCCGTCCGCACCGGCGCCGTGAACGCCGACCTCATCGAGTCCATCATCCTCCTGCCTGAAAAACTTTTCTACAACACCGGCGCGGCCGGGGCCATCATAGTCTTCAACAAAAACAAGCCAAAAGCCCGGAAAGGAAAGGTCCTCTTCATCAACGCAAGCAGGGACTTCCAGCAGCACCCTGAGGTGAGAAAGCTCAACCAGTTAGGGCCTGAAAATATAAAGAAGATCGCCGTGGCCTACAGGGAATTCAAGGAAATCACCGGATTCTCCAGGGCCGTGGGCATAGAGAAGATCAAGGACAACGACTTCAACCTCAATGTCACCCTCTATGTCTTCCCAGAAGAAAAAACCGAGGAGATAGACACAGCTAAGGAATGGAGCGAACTCAAGAAATTAGAGAAAGAACTTTCTGAGATCGAGTCCAAGATCGAGGGCTTTCTCAAGGAGATAGATTAGGACTTTACATCCTAATAATAAGGTGATAAAATCCTAATATGAACAAGATAGAATTCGGCATAATCCACGATATCTTCACAGGGCTTGATCGACAGATAGGGCTGCATGGCGGTGCGCCCATCGGCCTTGTCGTGTGCGGAGGAACTGCGCTATTCGCCCTTGGTCTTGTCCATCGGACAACAAAGGATGTGGATGTACTTGGAACAGTAGTTGAGACAGGAAAGATGCTTGCCGTTCAAAAAATCGAGAAACTCTCTGAATGGCTCATTGAAGCAGCAAAGACAGTGGGACGGGATTTTGGCCTACCCGACAATTGGCTCAACATTGGTCCGGCCCCACAAGTGGAGTCAGGCCTCCCAGAGGGCTTCGAGAAAAGGCTCGTAAAAAAGAATTATGGCAGATATTTGACCATTTATTTCATCAGCCGTCTCGACCAAATCCACTTCAAACTCTACGCAGCGATAGACCGGGATGATTATCATACGCAAGACCTCCTTGCCCTCAATCCGACAGAAGAAGAAGTAGAAACAGCGTCAAAATGGACCCTCACTCAAGATGTATCAGAAGGCTACCGATCAGTATTGATGGCTTTTTTAAGGGAACACGGTTATGAATCTATCGCCAGCAGAATTTAAAAAAAGACTCCTGAACGGACTGCTTGACCTCCATTGGAAACACTGGACAGCTGCGGGGGTTGCCTCCCATATTGAACCTGAATTACGCTGGGTCATAGACCTTGAGGCCCTGATAGCTTCCACTATTGCTATCGGGGAACATGACCGCCGCCTTCTTTCAGTCACCCTTGAATGGATAATCAAAAACGGAGAATGGGTTAACCTCTCGCGCTTCAAAAGAATCGCACGGCTCTTTACGAAACCTTCCCTCCGGATGCAAGAACCCCTTCTTTCCACAAAAGAAGTCAATGATGCAATTGCCGCGCTTAGAAACTCTGAGGTACACAGGGATGGGATCTTCAGCGGCTTGAGGAGAAAGGGAACAGTAACAGAGCCCGGGATCCATCAGCCATCTCTGCTCCAACTTCTGGCCCGTGCTCTCCTCGGTATTGATGCCCGTGCTGATGTCCTCATCTATCTCCTGCTCAATCGGAGCGGCAACTCCAACTCTATTGCAAAAGATGTTTTTTACGATCAGAAAAATATTTACAGAGTCCTGGAAAATTTCACAAAGGCAGCCGTGGTCACAAAAGTTTCAGGGAATAAGGCGGGAAACTATTCCCTCAGAGACGATAACATATGGCTCACTATCCTTGGCATGGATAAAAAGCCCGAGTATATAAACTGGGTCAAAACATTTCTGGTGTTGGACAGATTGGCACAGGCAATCTCCACCCCCTCAAGGTCTGAGGATGAATATGTTCTATCCTCCCTTTTCCGTGACCTCTTGAACGATGTACAACCTATTGCCAGGCCACTTGCCATAACTGTTCCAGACCCCGGCCCCTTTCCGGGCCCCAAATATTTTGTCCCTTTTGCCTCTGCAATGCTGAAGATCCTGAAGACAATGAAAGAACATAATGAATAAGCAAGAACTGAACTTGATCCTGAAGGAAGGCGAAGGCTACAAGATCGAGTTTAAGGAGAACACAAACGACCTGGACAGGGATATTGTGGCTTTCGCCAATTCCTCAGGCGGCAGAATTATTGTAGGCGTGGCTGATGACGGGAAGATACCAGGTGTTCATATCTCCAACAGGCTGAGGGCGCAGATCCAGGATATCGCCAACAACTGCCGTCCCAAGATAAAAATCCTATTTGAGGAATGTGAGAATATCCTGATCGTCCATGTGAGGGAAGGCGATGACAAACCCTACGAGTGCTCTTCAGGATTTTTCAAGAGATTGGGCCCCAATTCCCAGAAGATGACACGGGACGAAATCATTGACATCTTTAAATCCGAGGGAAAGATCAGGTTTGATGAGCTCACGCAGCCAAAGTTCCACTACCCCAAGGACTTCGACAGGGATAGACTCCTGAGATTTTTGGAGCTCGCCGGGCTTTCAAAAGGAACACATGTAGAGACTGCCTTACTCAGTTTGGAGGTAGCTGAAAAACAGGAAGGGACATTGTATTTTATTAAGGAGAGCAGAAAATGTTTGACAGTCTATGCGGCGTAGAGGACTTTCGGATGACGGAAGTAGGCCCTCACCTTTGGGGGACGGCGCTGGGTACTCCACAGGTAACTCCTCACATTGCCCACCATCTCGGTCTTGGTGCGCGGACGCCTCCGTCCCAGCGCGTTGGTCTTGACATCTTGATTGAGCAACTCGTCCGGATTGAGGTCCGGGCTGTAGCCCGGCAGGAAAAAGAGGCGAATCTGCCGCCGATGGCGTGTCAGCCATCGTTTCACACGCCCGGACACATGCACCGGATGCCCGTCCACGATGAGAAAGACTGTGCGTCCCGCATGACGGATCAGTCGCTTCAGGAACACAATAAACACGAAGACCGTGAAATTCTCGTCGAAGACCATGAATGCCAGCTTTCCACGGTTGGTGATCGCGGAGATCATGTTGCATCGGAAGCGTTGTCCCGTGCCGGGGATGACCGGTGTCTCTCCGCGCCGCCCGTAGGAGGTACCTGCTTGATGGTCGGAGCGCATCCCCATTTCGTCGCCCCAGTAAATCGTGGCTTTCTCTCGCTTTGCCCTGGTCTGGATGGTAGGGTACTCCTTTGTCAGCCAGTGACGCACGGCCTGGGGGTTCCGCTCGTAGGCCCGCCGCAACGGCTTCTGGGGCGTGAACCCCCAGCGTTTGAGGTATCGGCCCACCGTCCAGACGGACAGCTGAATGCCGAACCGGCGGGCGATGAGATCCCGCACCGCTTCGCGCGTCCAGAGGGCAAACGGCAGCTTGAGTTGGTCCGGGCACCGGTCGGTAATCAATCGCACGGTGGTGGCGGCTTGCCACGGAGCCAATCGAATGACGGAGGGTCGTCCTCGCGGGCGAGACCGAAGGGCTCGCATCCCACCCTTCCGCCAACCGCGATGCCACCCGTTGACGGATTGACGGGACACTCCGAAGACACGAGCCGCCTCCGCTTGAGCCATACCCCTGCAGACGGCACGGATGACGCGATGACGAAGCGCGTCCTGTGCAACGGGAGACAAACATCGGGTATCCTGACGGCTCACTACTCAGAATATAGCTCACATCTCTCGACATGTCAAACATTTCCTGCTCCGATTAGTAA
>Ga0315296_10000155_pt1 | contig 64163 bp, 46 predicted proteins | sample YL17G14_18_MG_FD_203921 | JGI IMG/M metagenome (GOLD analysis project Ga0315296, IMG submission 203921) | Sediment microbial communities from Yellowstone Lake, YNP, Wyoming, USA - YL17G14_18 | ecosystem: Environmental > Aquatic > Freshwater > Lake > Sediment | place: USA: Wyoming | collected... | reverse complement strand
CATTTTTTCATCAATCAGCGTTCTAACTCTTCTACCCGTGACATTGTAAACAAATAAAGAGACTTTGCTTTCTTTTGGTAGGGCAAAAGCGATTTTCGTTAAGTCTTTAAATGGATTCGGATTGTTCTGATAAAGCACTGTTCTTGTTATCCTGCTTGAACCAGCACTCTGTCCACCACCACCGGATGAATCAGACAGACTAACCTCGTAGACTTTCAAATCCGCCAGCAACGCATAATTTCCCAAGATTTTTTCGATTTCTTTGCCTATCTCAAAATCATTCTCATAAGTTTCTTTCGGTATTAAGACATAAACTGTCTCCGGGATGTATGGTACATAGCTAACCTCAGTGACAAAAGTCGTATCAACGTATACCTCTTCTTTTCCGCTTTGACTGCCTTCTTTATAGACCACCGCTCTCAAGAGGTAATTCGATATTGGGTTAAGGTAAGGGATGTTATAGATTAGCGAAGAATTATCGTAATCGCAGGAGAATTCGCCATAATCTATACGACCATCTCTTTGCTCACAATAAGGTGAAGCGACACTATCGCCGATTGTTACTGAAATGTATTCGCCGAAACCGTCCGGATTAATTGGATGCCGGTATTGTTTAAATTTCACTTCGTAAAGCGTATCGGTTCTGATTTCTTCAGTCCAAATCGCATCAATCAAGATTTCGGGCTGTGTCGGTAGCGGCGGTTCAACTACAATATGGGGGTACTTTGAAGGATTATTGGTTTCACTCAGATTAACAAAATCACCTTTAATCCAAGCGTAGATTTCATAGTTTTCGTCGTCTATTTTCTCTTGATAAGCCACCACATCAGAAGTTGCTAAGACTGGATAATCAGATTCTCGGTCTGGGCTATTGCTTATGTTTTCAGGTTCATTCCAGGTTATTCCATCCGCAGTAAGGTCTCTCATTCTGCGATAAATCTCGCCGGGTTCGCCTTCTTTCCAGGCGGCAAATGCACGGTCTCCGTAGCTTTCAATGAACGGGTGCTGAGATTGAACTCCCGGACTCTCGGACAGATTCATTTTTTCTTGTATTTGTGCTTGTTGGAAATTATCGTAACCGATTTTATCATAGTTCGTCGCATAATAGATTTCGTCGCCTTTCTGCCAAACCAGATGCAATAAATCAGCCGGTGTAACCGCTACTGCCGGGTCGCTTACTGGCAAATCAGCGTCGCCTTCATCAATCGAGTAGTGAGCGATGTTGACCGTATCAAGGATGCTCAGCTTAATACAATTATAGTAACTCGGATGAGGTCCTGGCGCCGGCATATCAGGCATTCCTTCGCCTTCGTATACTGGATAGGTGATGTAGGCGAAGGGTGCTGGAGAAACACCTTCAGGTATTGTCCCCATCGCAATTGCTGGAGCTCCTGCCCAAGAAGTAGTGCCGTTCCCTTTGAAAACACCCAATTCTTTCCATGTGCCTTCAGGTCTTTTTACCTTACACACAATATCACCATTTTTCCAGTAAGCAATCCAGGGCAACCCTTGCTGGTTAACCCCGACGTTTGGGAAGAAGCCATGACCTAGGTCTTCGCTAAACCAGTTTTCTCCTTTATCTTGAGAATAAGAATACATAACATTGCCATCGGTTTCATAGACCATATGCAAATCATCCGTATATCTCACCAGATGCCTGCCTTGATTAAAAGCAGTAGCAAAAGGCGATGTGCTTGGAAATTTAAGGACTTCTATGGATACGATATTAGATCCGGGACCCCATTGTCTGCTACGGTCTCTTGCCCAAACTTGAAAAGAAGCAGTTCGACCGTGCGGTGTTCGCTCGCAGTAATAAGTTCGATAGACCCAAGAAGCGTGATTTATAGCATCGGTCAATATAGGGCATACGTAATAACCACCTAGATTTGGTTCATCTGCATTTGATATTGGATCCCATTCCAGAACGCAGGCATCAATAGCAGCATTATAAGAACCACGCAAATTTTGAGGAGCTGCTTGCGGTGGACGTTCATCTACAGGTGTAGCATAAACTGGTCCAGTAAGGTCGGAAATCACAGAGCCAAGTTCATCCTTTGCCCTAATCCAAAAACCAGTGTTGTAATTCGTCAATGCGTTATCAAAATAAAAATATAGGTGTTGAGTAGTCAGAATTTTCCAATGATTTAAATTAGCAGGTGGCGGTGTTCTACTTAAGTCACGAGCTGGAGCAGGAAACGCGAATACCTCATAAAAAGTTGCTCCTTGAAACTGCTCCCATTCGCCATATACAGCCTTGCCCTGGTCATTGGCAACATTGTGAACTTCAAAACCATCTATAGGGTCGTCCGTTCCATCTTCTTCAACAGAGTCTTCTGAAGAGTTATTTGGTGTTTCATAAACCATAAGAACAGATTTATTTGAACCTACTGCAACAGTATAAGCATACCCTGTTGGAAGTCGATCATATCTTCCGATATCATTAAAATCACATGCATTCGTATACCATAAAAATGTATCTATTTTAGCATATGTGCCTGCTGTCCCAGCTTTTTCTGTACAAGCGTCAGAGGGTCTGAGCAAGATACCCTTGATAAATTCGCTCTCGACATCGAAAGGATAATAATAGTTAAAGCCCATACCGTTCTGATTACAACTTACTGATTTCCCGTCCGAGGCAGCAAAATAAACATACTGTCCTCCTTTCACTACGTCAGAGTAGGCGAGTGAATCATGAGGAAGAAATGGATAAAAGGAATCCCAGTTATCTCCGTTATTTGTAGTTTTGGCAATTTGTCCTGATTGATCAGAACAAACCCAAACAGCATTTTGGGGTGGGTCAAGACAGATACCCCACAGCCAACCAAAATGCGCATCTCCACCAGGCTTATTTTGTGCTATCGACCAATCTTCACCACTGTTAGTGCTACGAATTACATATCCATTTCCACATGATACCCAAACATTTACTCCATCAACCGTATGAACGTCAAGAAATGGTGTAGGGATTGAAAATGAAGGGATATTACTTAACCGTTGCCAGAAAAATCCATTTATCGTGTACCAGATCGCACCCGTCCACTTTGGGTAATTTGGGTCGGATATATTATACCCAACAATATAACCTACTGGATGTGGATACGGATAGTCAGTAAGCGATATCCCTGTAAGGTTATAATTTTCGGCATTAGGAAGATTAACCGTTTCAGGATCTCCATTGCGGTGACCGTCCACATATCTCCATCTTTCTAGTAGTCCATTCTCACCTGCACAGTAAGCGAAAACATCCGAACCCACCGTGCCAACAGTAACTGCAACTGCGTTAAACGTAGGGCCATTTGGGGTGTAAAAATATTCAAATTGCCTGCCTTCAACATTCGGCATACATACAGTCAAGAGCAGTATGACTGTAAAAAATATTTTGCCAAACATTTTAACCTCCTTAAAATATATTGGGACTTTTCTCATTGCTGAAGAATTCAGCTTAGTCCCATTAAGACCGAATTCTTCTGGAACCTACATAACTCATTATACTCAGAGGCATAGCCTCCTGTCCTAGGTTCCATTCGGACAAAAGTTTCAATAGCCTCTAACGATTGATAAGGTTGTAAAATCCCGGAATTCAGCTTAACAATGTTCCGGGTTCCAAATCTTTCCAATTTCATTTTATCACCGTAATTTTTCTTATTTCTCTTACTATCTCTTGTCTATTGTCTTCGGTTATCTCAATAAAATAAATCCCATTTGCTACTCTTTTACGATTATTATCCCTCAAATCCCATTTCACTTCAAATTGCCCAGACTTGGGTGTTTTATCAACATCAAGTACTTTTACTATTTTACCAGCTATATCATAAATTCTTATTTCCTTTAGGAACCACGGACAACGGACACGAATCACGGACCTCGCTGGATTAGGTCTTATTTCCAGCGTCAAGCGTCTTGCGTTTTGCGTTAAGCGTTCTTCTATCCCCGGTCCCGTATATTTACAAACCCAGATTTTATTTTGAGAAAAGCTTGAAGCAGAATTAGAGACCATAATTTCATCTTTGGTATCACCATCAATATCACCAGCCGAAGCAATATTCCAGCCTATACCTTGGGATGGTATATTCCCTCTTATCCACGCATCAGGGATAGTATCAAATTCTGAGCCACCAAGCCAAATGTATACTGTTCCTGCATAAAATGCCGGTTCATTAATAGCGGTCGAGATAATCTCATCATTGTTGTCATTATCTAAATCCCCGGCAGAAGCTGTGCTTAGCCCCAAACCTGAAGAATCAGTTCTTCCTATCATCCAAACATCCGGGATACTATCCATATCCGGTCCTCCAAAAAAAACATAAATCTTCCCTGGATGACCGGGGCCAGTTGACCAAAATTGAGTCCCAGTAATTGCATAATCATAATCTGTTTGGTTCTTCAGAAAGTCAACACCACCCAAGCCTAATTGTTGTAAGGACCCTTCGCCTGACATTGCGACATCGTACGTCGTATCCATAGGGTATCCTCCGAAATAAATGTATACTCTTCCTTGAAGTCTTGGCCCAAAATTACCAGCGCCGATAATAACATCAAAAAATCCGTCACCATTAACATCACCACCTCCAGCAACTGATGTACCAAAACCTTCTTGGTCGTTTTCATGCCCTCCGTTCAGGATTACATCTGGCGTTGTATCAAAATTTGGACCGCCAAAATAGATATATACTTGTCCCATCAAATAACCACCTGGCCTCGGCGCCGCCCCATAAGCACCAACAATCAAATCTTTATAACCGTCGCCATTGACGTCGCCAGAAGAAACCGAACAACCGAAAATCGAGCCCAGCATAGGTCCTCTAACTCTGTAGTCACAAATTGTTTCCATTGGATTACCGCCAAGAAATACTAAGACTTCTCCGTATCCTCCTGCATTATTACATGCGCCGAGAATAACATCGTCAAATCCATCTCCATTGATATCGCCTGAATGAAGAGACCAAAAAGTCAATCTTTGTAAATTATTAAGACGGACATCTGGAATCGTATCTATATTTGCTCCACCAAAATATATCCAACATACACCACGATAGATACTATCTGATGATGAATCCAACACCGAATCTCCGACAATCATAATATCAGAGAAACTGTCGCCATTCACATCACCTGAAGCGATACACCTACCGAAATGAAAAACGCTATCAGGGGAAGCCTTCTGCCAAATTATCTCTAAATTATGCGTCTCTTGGGCAAAGAGAAATGAGACAAAAACGAAAAGAAATACCCCTCCAACCACAATTTTTATTTTTCTTGAACTGCCCATTTTATGGCGCCTATTTTCTGAATCTTAACAAAACCCTGCATTTTGTCAACCAAAATTTTCACTAAATAAAAAGCTCCCGGGTACCGGGAGCAGCACCCGGGAGTATCCACCCCCTGCCTTCTTTAGTCCGTATTAACGGACTCCCCCTCGAGCCAACCCTCCTACGTTACCCCTGTTGTCAAAACGTAATTTTAATAATTTCTTTTTAAATTTCGTCGCCGAATTTTCAAGTTGCATAAAATATATTCCTTGATTTACTTCTCGGCCAAAACTATTTTTACCATCCCATGCTATTGTTGTATAATTTTCATTCAGAGCTAAATGAAAGGTTCTGACCAGTCCGCCGGTTACCTCATAAATTTTCAAATAACAATTTTCATTTTTTATTATTCCGTATTTTATCGTAACCTCTTTTAAAAACGGGTTGGGATAACCCTGTAGCCTAAAAATTTCGTTAATTGGATTCGTTTCGGCAACCCCGGTCTGAGGTATCACGAATATCGACTTAGTCAAACTGTCATTCCCGGGATTCATATCAATAGTTAGCGTAGTTTTACAAGTAGCCGTATAGTTGCCTGACTCAACCACGATCCATTCAGGGAAATATACGATTGTGTCTCGGTCCGGGTCAAGCCCAATTGATAAGATTGAGTCGTAAACTATGTATTCATCTGCACTGTCGGCGCTAATCCAAAATCTTATCGAAAAGCTATCCAGGGCATTGCCGAAATTGTGAACCCCAACCGTTGGCAATGCCGTATTGCCGACCCATAATGTATCCTCCGGCGAAAAGATTTGCGTAACCCCAACATCACGTACGTTGACAAAAGTTGTATCCAAAACCCAATCGTTTTCTACGCTCTCGTCGCCTACCAGTTCAGTTGAACATTGGTAAACATTCTCGCCCCGTCCAACCAAAATTAAAGAATCAAATTCAACCCAATAAGTACTTTCCGGTAACAAATAATTCACTTGGCGTGTTGAAGAGTACCCTTCTGCCATGAGCCGAACCGGGAAGCTCGCCGTAGTATTGCCAAAGTTTTTAACAATTGCGCCCGGTACTAAGCTGGCACCAGAGTCAATTACCGTCGGCAAATTAGTAATTTCAACTACCCCGACATCGCCATTTCTAATCCAAGCCGAATCTTGGAACGGACAACAATTACGACCTGTCACCGTAACTAAAAAACCACCTTCGGTTTGAGGGTTGATGTCAAAAGTCGCTATGCCCAGGCTGTTGGTATATCCAACAAGATAGAAGTCTTCCTGTTTCCAGATGCAAACTTGAGCGTTAGGAACTGAAAATCCGTTGATTGTAGCGGTTATCGCAAATTGGCCGGGCAGTTGTGGTATAATGGTGTCGTGGCTTACGCTCAGCAATTTTGGCGTTGCAGTCCAAAGATTCAATCCCGGGTCGCCCAGCAATGTGAAACTCTCGTATTCTTGTTGATGAGCGTATAGTTGATAAAGTTCTTGTTTTGCCCGAAGCATAGCTTGTCCCATGGTTGGCAAAGACTCCAAAAACACACCCTTGAAATAGCCCCGTGCAATTGCTGAACGCAAACGAGCGACATCATTATCCGAGCGGGCATTGCCCAAAAAAGCCACGGCTCCCTTGAGACTCTGTGGGTTACCAGCTTTCAACCAAGCTTCGCCGACCATTGATTCGCCCGGGGTTAATGCTACAGTTGCACAAGTTGCCGATATAATAACTGGAAGTTTGCACCCGTTACTGGTTTGATTTGGTTCCACATAGAAAGGATACCACCAGTTTGCTCCCGCTGTGCCACGATAAAGCACAAATCCTTTTCCTTGGTTTATTGAATAAATAATATTATTTTGATTGTGACCCTGTTCTCGAGAGAGTGAATCAACCTGACCAAAACCGTTATTTAAGACTAAATCACGAGCATAACGCACATCATTATAGTAAATCGAATCATCTCCATCATAGCCATCCCGCACAATAGTAAGCAAGTTTTTCGTCCAAAATGTATCCGCCATAAATGGCGCCTGCTCATAACTCAATGTTTTTCGGACCATTACACTACATTGCTGAGCATTTTTACAAGGAAACCGCCCACAAGCCAATTCAGCTCGATAATCACCCGTCATATCAGCATATTGATTATCCGAAAGATAAGTATATGGCGGCAACAAGTTGGGTGAACCCACTAAAAGCAGAAATTCCGGCCTCGGCGCCCATGTGTTATAAGCGTTTAAAATATAAGATCTTATCTGGGATGGCGTGCTGCCAATTTCGGATAGTCGCGTAATTATTGTTTTTAAACCTTTCTGGTTTTTCCAAAGCGCTAACGGTGCAATCTGGTCATAAAAATTGTCATGGGTTATAATAAGGTAACGCGCACCTTCTTGCGCCCAATATATTGAAATTAAAAAACTTATAAAAATTCCGACTTTTTTCATTTTTCAGATTCTCTGGCTTTCTGTTTCGTCCTCGGCAGTGATGGATACAATAAAATATTATGATATAAATACTAAGCAATCCGTGTGCCGCGAGAAGAACATCGGGCGGCACCTGTTAAGTGCTTGTTTTTTAATACATTGTGCCGAAAAGACGGGTTCGGCCCGCTTTCGCTCTTGTGCGACACAAAGGCTGTTAAAAAAACAAGCTTATTGCAGCTTATTTGTGCAATAATGCACTTGTGTGGGGAATTTAAAGAGAAAAGTTTTTCAGGTTGAGCAATAAATTATGGAAATATCGGGTAAGCTCCTTGTCGTTATTTAAGAATGGCATAACCGAACGTACGGTTCCAAAATATTTCTTTAACCGGGAATTCAGTTTCTTTTTCCCAAGCTCTACCGCTTGGCAGGCGCAAATTAATTCTAGCGCCAAGATTTTTTCGGTGTTTTCGCAAATTTGTCTTGCTTTAAGCGTACCGTCCATCCCCATGCTGACAAAATCTTCCTGGTTGGCCGAGGTAGGTAAAGATTGAACCGAAGCCGGTGTGGCTAAAATTTTATTTTCAGTACAGAGTGAAGTTGCCAGAGGTTGAGTCATCATTAAGCCTGAGTTCAGCCCTGGGTTTGGTGTTAAAAACCCTGGAAGCCCAGAAAGATTTGGGTCCAATAGTCGAGAAATTCGGCGCTCGGAAATCCCGCCTAAAGTGCACAGGCTAATTGCCAGATTGTCCATTGCCAGAGCTAATGCTTGACCGTGAAAGTTTCCGCCTGATACTACCTCGCCATTGAAAATCAAAGGGTTATCGGTAACCGAATTTATCTCTATTTCGACAATCTCTTTAGCGAATCGAATACCCTCACGTATTGCGCCGTGAACCTGAGGCATACATCGCAGACAGTAAGCATCCTGGGTGCTCAAAGCGCTTCTTGGTGTTGCTTTAAGTAGTTTCTGAAGATTTTTAGTGCTTGCTTCTTGTCCCGCATAAAATTTTAACTTAGCTAATCTTGAGTCATAGGAATTAATATTGCCGCCTAAGGCAATAAAACTGAGCGCGCCAACAATATCAGCCAGGTCGGCTAACCTTTCGGCGCGGCAAGTATTCAACGCCGCCACCGCGCTCATCATCTCAGTCCCATTAATTAGGGCAAGCCCTTCCTTCAGTTCGAGTTCAATCGGAATTAATCCGATTTTTTTTAACGCTGTCTCAGCGTTCATTAATTTATCCTGGTAAAAAACTTTTCCTCTTCCGATTAAACATAACGCAATAAAAGCAAGAGGCGCCAAATCGCCCGATGCGCCGACCGAACCTTTTTCATACACCATGGGCACGATATCGTGACTTAACGCTCCAACCAACAATCTTACCAACTCTAGCCTTACTCCCGAGTAGCCCTTGCTCAGCATGTTGGCGCGCAAAAACATCGCTGAGCGCACAATTGGTTTCGCAAATATACCGCCCGAACCCAAAGCATGGCTTACAATTACATTCTCTTGCAGGCGCCGACGGTCTTTGGGTGAAATTGCTTTTCCAACTAAAGCCCCAAAGCCGGTGTTCACGCCGTAAATCGCCTTTCCAGCGGCGAGTTCTCTTTCCAGTCTCTTTCTTGATAAATTTATATTTCTTTGACCTTTTGAGGAAATATTTATTTTTACGCCTTCGCGGCTCGCTAACTCGATGTCTTCGATTGAGAGGTTATAATGCGGAATTTTAATTACCATTGTTATTGGCTCAAGGATATTGTAAAATAAAACAAAGTCAATAAAGTTAAAACCGAACATTTTCTTACCTCCAATTATTCGTGTTCGCTTCTTTGATTTTCAATAAAACCTCATCCGGTATCCGATTTTCACCGGGGTGAATTATCGAGGTTAATATTATTATACAATACTTCCTCTTGACAGTTCGAAAATTTCTCTTTAAGATTGAGCGTGTCTGATTTGGTAACTAGTAGTTTGGCTAGTTGCTATTGGAGCAATGTGATTCAATTTAGGCGTCGTTTTTTCTTCGAGAAAAATCGTTATCAATGGCTGAACTGGCTACGCTGGTTTTGGCTAGCAATAATGGTCGGGCTGGCGGTTTTGCTTTACTGCCTTTTGCCGATAATTCAGCATAATAAGGTGTAAAATGAAAGTGTTTAAAGTCTTTTTAATTATTAAAAACCAAAGAAAGGAGCTGGGTCATGAACCAACCCCATTTTAATTACAAAGATATCTTTCGAGCCTGTCGATTAGGATTCTCCGCCAAGAAGATATGGATGAGCTTCATGGGTTTTCTGGTTGGCTTTGTTGGCTACTGCATAATATCTTATATCGCTTATCTACTCGCTGGTTGGAGAATTGAAGAAATCTGGATTGATTATCGGCTCTTGCCGTTTCCGCAAGCATTCCCCTGGTATTCTTGGATTGTCTGGGCAGTCGGCGTAATATATTTCCTTGTCGTCTTCCTAATTACCGGCACCGCGGTTAGCAAGGTTACGTACGAGCAACTCCGTGGCGACGAATTTTTCGAAATAAAAGAAGCGTTTAAATACGCTTTTCAAAACGCTAACGCGGCATTACTTAGCCCGGTGCTGCCGCTTCTTTTTATTATTTCGCTGGTAATTTGCGGCTTGATTATTAGCTTAATTGGTGCAATCCCCTCTGTTGGTGAATTGTTTATCGGGATAATGGCGTTGCCCGCATTTGCCGCATCATTATTTATCGTTTATTTGCTAATTGTTTTTTTGTTTGCGTTAGTGTTAGGACCAGCCATTACCGGCACCACCAAAAACGATACTTTTGACACTTTGTTTGAAGTATTCTCCTGCGTAAATGAACAACCATGGCGTTTGGTTGTATATGGAAGTTTGCTTTGGGCATTAGCTAAGCTGGGGATGTTTTTGCTTGGATTGGCGTCGGCGGCAGCAGTAAAAATTGGCTCGATGGTTGCCCATGTCTTTGCCGGCGCCAAGATCTACGATATGCTGGCAAATAGCTCGCATTTTCTAAAGGTTAACCTTCCAGCCTGGACCCCTGAATTATGTCGAAATCTATTCGAACGGTTTATTGTTTATATGAGAGCCGGAATGCTGATTGAGCCGTCGTACTATACAAGGATTGGCTGGCAAATTGATATTGGTTCAGTTTTATTTGCAATAGGATTCTATTGCATCGCCCTATTTGTCGTTTCTTACGGTGCGTCAATTTGGTTTTCGGGAAATGTTTTAATTTATACGGTGTTGATTAAGAAAAAGGATGACAAAAATCTCTTTGAAAAATCCGAGGAAGAAAAGATGGAGACAAAACCAACAACGAACGAACCGGGAGCCCAAAAAGAAAAAGACTAATCGGCAATTTTAAAAACATACCAATCCCCAAAAAACAACGGGCTTATTGTGTATCTAGTTGGTTTTAAATAACTTAAGTGTAGATCGCTCTGTTTTACGGGTTCGGCTTGAATGCTAATCAAAAACGTTGCTGGAATCTTTTATTTCCGGCGATCCGTTGAACTGTGGGCTGGATGAGCTATGTCGTTCATCCTTGAATATTAACCAGTCATCCCAAAAACTCGTCGATGGTCGGGTTGAAAAATTAATTACTGTTGAATCAAATTAAACATATTTCGCAAGCATTTTCCTTTGCTTGTACAAAAAATCGCTCAACCCGATCTCAATGATTCATTTGAAACATATAATTTTTGGGATTGCTCGAAACCCGAAAAATAATAGCAACAAACCCGCCTGGCTGTTTTCATGACGGTTCGCGCCTTAACAAATACACTTTACGAGAACCGTGGCGACGCTATAACAACTAAATTCGCGCCTCCGACTAATCATTGTAACTTTTTAGAGCAAAATCTAAAACCCCTGAGCGCTCCGGTGATGCTATTTGTATTAAATGTGCCAACTGTATAATGCCGCGGCGTTTTGTTAATTTTATATTTTCCTTTTCTTCTAGTACAATGCCGCGTGGGCTACATCGTTTTTGCCGATTCCATCGCGCCCTTAATTCAGTGATTGATCCAGCCAAGACATCTCTTTTTCGGGCAGCTTAAGTTTCATTCGAAGCAATCTTAAGAACCGGGGCATGTTGCCCAACAACCGCCCGAGAAATGTTTCACGTGAAACATTGAGCTTTATTTAATTGGTCTTTATCGTTTGCGCCCACGATCATTTTTATCAACACACAACGCAAATAGCGTGCCCGCAGTAACAAATTGGTTAGCGTACGGACCAATGCGAGGCGTCATTCTGACCGAAGTGAAGAACCCTGTAAGCGACCTTGCTTTTTAAAGTTTTTAATGTTGTCCGCCGAGTACAAACACTATTAGTGCTTCGCGTGACATTCTTTCATCGTTTGTCTCGGTACCTTATCCACCAATTTCACGATTTGTTTGTTAATTAAGATAAAAATAAATCAGCGTTGAATACAAACAATTTCATCATAACGCGTCAACGTACGTTAAACCCACAACCGGAATTGCCAAATTCGGGGTTTTCGTTTTGGCGCCATTCCCTATGGTAAATCGTCGACCACGATATTCAAACGTTTCACGTGAAACATTATTAATCAAACTTTGGGCTAAATAATTTTAATAGAATAAAATAGTTCAAATAGGTGCAGTGTTCTTTAAATTTCCTATTTTAGCCTGAATAGTATCACATATTGAATATTTGGCGTAACGGCTCTTACTCATCGCTAACCACTCGGCGTTAAAATTAAGCTACTGTAGAACTATTTAAAAATCTTGAAATTTTTTTAAGGCGTTACCTTCTTGACTATTTTGTTTTTCCCGATACTATAGTCTGGCAGTTGCTATTAAAAACACAATTTGTGGAAAAATTATTTTACAATGCGTAACTCTTTTATAAACAAAGACTTAAGAAACTGCGCCCTGTGGATAACCGTGTGGATATTGGATGTTTCTTCTGTGACGGACGCGCGGTATGGGGGATAATTCTTAATGGTTTTATTTGTAGTTTAAGAACTGTTGTAAAAGCAGGATATTAGAAACTTTTATGTAGAAGGTGGTGCGGTATGGAACAGAATTCCGTAAATGTCAAACCATATAGTTGTCAAAAAGACCCGCCCGTTGATATTTGCGTGAGCGAGAAGCGTGAAATTAGCGTAGGGGATGTGGGCACAATTAATAAGCCGGACGTATCGGAGAATGCGGCAACGCTTTGGGAAAAGATGCTCGATATTTTATCAATTCAAGTTAACAATAAAGAGGGTTTTGCTACCTGGTTGGCGCCAACCCGCGGGGTTAGCTTTGACAATAATATTTTAAAAGTCGAAGTGCCTAACCCGTTTTTTATTGAATGGATTGGTCAGTATTATCTGTCCGCAATCGAAGAAGCTGGTCAAAAAGTCATGAACAATGAGCTTGAGGTTGTGTTTTGCACTAAAGACGCAAAAGGAAACAGTTTAACTGCGGTTGTACCGCGCCGTTCGATTCGAGGTCAACCAGATGTGTCGAAGCTTCAGGAGCGATATACATTTGATAGTTTTGTGGTTGGAGAGTGCAACCGCTTTGCTTGTGCGGCAAGCAAGGCGGTGGCAGAGGCCCCGGCAGAGGCTTATAACCCATTATTAATCTATGGTGGGGTTGGCTTAGGCAAAACCCATCTTTTGCATGCTATCGGTAACCACGCAAAGAAACTAAAAACAAATTTAAGAGTCTATTACACGCCTGCCGAAAATTTATTTATCGAACTAATCCAGGCAATTGAGCGTGGCAATACCCTTGAATTTAAGAATAAGTATCGGTCACAAGATATGCTCTTAATCGACGATGTCCACTATCTAATAGGGAAAGAGCGGCTCCAAGAGGAAATATTCCATATTTTCAATAACTTACACGGAGCGGGCAAGCAGGTGGCTTTCACCTCGGACCGACCACCCTACGAAATTCCAACCTTGGAAGAACGGCTAGCCTCAAGATTACAAGCCGGGTTAGTGGTAGACCTACAACCACCTGACCTTGAAACCCGAATGGCAATATTACGCAAAAAAGCCGAGAAAGAAGGATATGAATTAAACCAAGATTTAACCTATCTAATTGCTTCAAGAGTAAAATCAAACGTTCGTTCGCTTGAGGGTTGCTTGATTCGGCTTATGGCGGTAAGTTCAATTGAAGGAAAAGAAATAACTCCCGAACAAGCAGAAAAAGCCTTAAATGCAATTGTCCCTAAAACTGATTTTATCACAACGGATAAGATACTTGAAAAAATAACCGAAGAATTCAAACTGAGGCTCACCGAACTTAAGTCCGGTGTTAGAACTAAAAACATTGCTTTAGCTCGTCAGGTCGCTATGTATTTGATGCGCAAAATGTTGGGTTATTCATTAAAAGAAGTGGGCATCCATTTTGGCGGCAAGGATCACACCACCGTACTTCATGCTTGTAAAAAAATTGAATTACTCAGAACTCAAAATCAGGAATTCGACGAGTGCATAAGGCGATTAGTGGTGGGGATAAGCGGTGTATAACATGTTGAAATTTCGGTTAATTGCGGTGCTTAAGCTTATCGAGTCGATAAAGTCAACAATTTATCCACATATTCATCCGGTTTTTTTTGTTGCAACGTCTTATTTATTAACATGTTATAACTTTTCACGCTCTCCACGCCACCAACCACAACAACAGATATTTATTATATAGTATATTTTGTTGTTAAAGTAAATCATTGATATTTACCCAGCCCTTCCTTTCCCAGAAGCAAGATTTAAGAAGGGCTGGGTTTACTCAAAGAATTAAAAAAATTGATTTATCCAGCTCTTCCTTTCGGACTTAGGAAGGGCTGGATTTATTCTAATAGGTTTGGGATCCAATGATTTATGATCCGATTAGATTCAGCGAAGACCAATCCCTTAAGGTTTATTTTTAGTGATTGAAGTATTTTTGATTTAGTAACAAGCTGATCAAAACCCCAAAGGTCAGATTCCAGTTGATAAAATCTTTCTCGAAAAGATCTGCCGGCGAGGACCAGCTGAAATTCAGAATCTGGAATCTGGAATTCGGAATTAGGATATTCGACAATAAAGTGGGTATGACAGAAATTTTCGCATACTCGCCAATCCATTTCCGGCAATATTTGCAAAATGCCGGCATCGGCACTAGTTTCATCGCCTAAATTGTCGGGAATTGCTACAAAACGATTTAATTTTTCCCGAATCCAAGACAGCTCTTGATGAATCCCGCCCTTCATTTCTGCGGTCAATCCAAGAAGGGCGGGATGAATACGACCAACCAACTTCTCAGCTGAGATAGTTGGGGCGACATAGATTTCTTTTAACAGATTATACTCAGCAGCAGACAACGAAACTGGAACGGGAAACGAGTATTGACGAAGCTTGTAGACTTCGAGAAAATCAAACACATTAAGTTCATTCAATAATTGCACGCTGGATGGAAATTCATTGGAATAAAAAGAAAAACTAAGGTTGGGGCCAATTCCAAAGGGGAGTGAGAGGTTTTGCCACACCTCAACCAGGAAAGGTACTGATTGGGAGATTCTTTCCGAAGCCAAAACCGGGTCAGAAGCAATGCAAAGTCCACAGCCCAAGAACCAGTCACCGCCAAGAAAAGGTGGGGCAAGCAAGGAGGTCTGGTAGTTTTTAACCAGACCTTCGGATTCGATTCGCGCCAGACGAGTGAGGAGTTCGTCCTTTTTTATATTTAGCTTTCGTTCAACAAGATCAATGAAAAGCCGGCCGCCATTTTCGATTTCGCGGATAATTTTTAGATCGGTCAGGTCGATTTTCATTTCAAGGCAACCCCATTATCGGCAAAATTTCTAATTGGTCAATGAATAAAGTAGGTGGGCAGAGAAATCCTAATGTTACGAAACAAGACCATGAACGATATGAAACAAACCGCCAGTTAATATTTTATCGATTGGCAAGGATTAACCCCCCAAAAAAAGACTTGACACAGAGCTTAAAATCATTAATTATATTATGCGGTAAAACCCGTTATGAATACCGGGAAAGCCGAATTTTTACTCTTGCCAAGTAAACGTGAAGCACGGCTCCCGGCAAACACAGTTATTGTGTTGAAAAGGGAAAACCGAAAGGGAGATTAATAATAAGTGGAGCACGAATTTATTACTAGCGGTAAACCCGGCCCTTCATTTCTGCAGCCAATCCAAGAAGGGCGGGGTAAACGCGGTCTTTGTCTGACGGCACAATTGTGGTCGAAAAACCCGACCCTTGGTGGGTCGTGAGACCCGATTCGGGCGGGAGGTTATCATTGGTTTCGAATATGCCTACAGATAATTCGTTGTTAGAAAGGAGGTGGAATAGTAATATAAAAAATAAAAAATTAATATTTTTATCCCATTATTTTAGAAACTGACCTACCCAAGGTAGGGAAAGGAGAAAAATGAACAAGGTTGTAGCAGGAGTAATTTTAATGGTAATGGCCTGCCTGAGCAGTCAGGTGGTCTTTGGCGCCAACTGGGTAACGGCACCAAAAATTAGCGCCATTCCAATTGAAGGCAATTATGTGCCAGGTTTACAGCCATTGCCACCACCCCGAGTCGGGTCTTCCCCGAGAGGGTCGATTCGACCGACTCCAGTAACCGATGAGCCGCTTTTGATTTCAGCGGTACCGGATTTAAGGTCGATTGCTGGTTCGCCGGGGAAAAGTATCGTATTTGCCGAAGACGGGCAAAACGTTGCGGTGATTTACGGTCTATTCTCAGGTGACCCAACGAATATCATGCAGGCTTATGTATCATATTCCACCAATCGCGGAACATCCTGGATTAATTATGGTCCGCTTTCAACTTTTAACGCGCGCAGAGTCTATCCCGGAGTAGACGCCGAAGAAAACTGGAATGACCCATCCGACCTCAGGATCCAGCTTGCTTGGCATCAAGCCGCCCAAATATCGGGCGCCTATGATTCCAGCCCATGTTTCTATGCCAAAGAAGTAAGTTATCCGGACGGATTAATCACGGCGGCATTTCGGATGCCCAACAGCGGCACCTGGGATCTTTGGTCACCCAGCATTGTGGTTAAGGACAGCTTTGTTATATACATCGCTTGCAATAACAGCACATTTCTTACTACCAATGACGCCTATATGTGGCGGTCAACTGATTATGGCGAAACTTGGGATGACGGCAGGGTTTTCTTCCCGGGTCCGTTAGTCTGGATGTGGGGACCTCATATGCGTTTTGGCAGCGACGGTTATATTTTCTTTCTATGGAACCGTGCATTAGAAAGCAACCCAGCTAATTTCTGGCCCTATTACTGCGAATCATTTGATTATGGTGTGACCTGGACCGACCCACAACTAATTTGGCAAAACAATCCGCCTTATCCGGATATGTCGAATGTGAAGAGTTGGTGGTATGAGTATGACTGCGAAGTGGTGAATGATACACCAGTAGCGGCAGTTCATCTGAGTTCAGGAGATTTAGACTTTGGTGAACTCTTGGTTTATCGTCCAACCGGTGGCCAGGCAGGCAACTGGCAATTTACCGGGACCAAATTGGTTTACGGTGATTCGACCTCACCTCTAAACATTTCGCGTTATGCACAGGTCGCCAAGGATGATAGAGGAGATATTTTTATTGGTTATCAGGCGACTTTTGCTACGTCGACCGATACGGCATTAGACTGCGGAATGTTTGTCCGAGACTCGGATCGAGAAGGTTGGTTAGACTGGGGAATGATAACATTCGGTCGTTATGCTGCTGCCACAGACCAAGCACAGCTTGAATTTGCCCATAATGCGGCGATAGTGGGTACTGCCCCGGACGACTCAGCGGTGGTTAGTTTTATTTGGACTAATGCCCAAACCTATCCAGTTACCGGTAACCTCTATTATGAAAATGTTGCGGTTCCGATTTGGTGGATTGACAACACTGGTATTGCAGAATCGAATCATCCGGTAATGCCAAAGGCTAGTCTCACGGTAACACCCAATCCATTCCACAATACGATAAAATTTGCCCTTGCCGCTAATGCCGGACCAGTTAAAGTCTCAATCTATGATGTAGCGGGAAAATTAGTCAGCGAATTAAAAGGTAACTCCAGCCTAATCTGGAATGGACGGAATAATAATGGCGCCTTAGTGAATTCGGGCGTCTATTTCTATAGCGTTACAACTAAAACTGGCGACATCAAAGGCAAAGTTACTTACTCAAGATAAACAAGTGTCAGGGAGTAGGGAGCTGCCCAAATCGGGTCGCTTCCTGCTCTCGGCTAACTAGACTGACTGGAGGTGAAGATGAATAGAGTAAAACGCAGCACGCTAAACGCAAAACGCCTAACGCTTAACGCTAGAACCTGGCGTATAGCGTATAGCGTAGTGCTTCTAGCGTATTTAGCGTTAAGCGTTAACAATTGTGGACGACTACCCCCGGAAAAATTCTGGACCGGCGACAATAACGATTCGGCTAATGTCAAACAAGAGATTGAAAAATATAATACGGGCGAGTGGCAAGGATTTTTGTCGAGATTCGACTTTGTCGGGACTTTGGATACGGTAAAGTTTTTAAAAACCAAGGTTTTTGCGGTTACGCAGGCTAATCCGCTGGAGTTTAAGATAAAACAGACTTATTGGCCAAGTCGGCTTGAGATTGCTCTAACCAGTCAAAAGACCGATACGAACTTTACATTTGTCTATGATACAACCGTGACGGTCGAGCTCGTAACTAAAATCAAAGGAATTGCGAGGATTGGATGCGATTCGGTACAGGCATATCAGAAGGATACGATAATTGGCTCTGATACTTTGATGATATTTGACCCGAGCTGGAAATCGAAGCATTTCTTACACGACACAATTGTTCGCGGGGAAACAGTTTTGGTTTATGATACGCTGGTACCCTGGTACGATAGTATTGTTTTGACCAAGGCATTTGACGGACAAATTTGGCGCAGCCTATATTTAGAACCAGAACAAAAGAATGCTTCTTCCCGGGTTTGGAAGTTAAAAAAGATGAATGCGGGAAGCACGGTGCGGATACCGGACAGCGAAGACGACGCCCCGTACAACTATTACAGCATTGTCAAAGAAAAATCGACCTTTGCGGCGGAGACGATTTACGACCGACCCGATACGATACATTATGGCATACACCGGTTATATCAATTCCCCGATTCATTTTGGTCTTATCGGGCGAATCAGGACTCATTAGAGATTAGTACACTTTATCCGATCCTAAATCCGCAGGACACGATATTCTATTTTGCTTATTGTGACCATTACTATACACTAAAAGGATTAGGCAACGATTCGCGGGCAAAACTAACCCCAGGCATATTTCCCCAAGGCATCAACTATTACTCAATCATGCTATGTCCACGCCAAGGATTAATCTACAAAAAATCACCATTCAAACTAAGAGTATGGCAAATGCCAGTAAAAGTCCAATAACCCGACAAGGAGGTGAACAATGAGAAACGCAATACACATCACGCTAAACGCAAAACGCCTAACGCTTAACACCAGAACCTGGCGTATAGCGTATAGCGTAGTCCTTCTGGCGTATTTAGCGTCAAGCGTTATTTATGCCGCCGAGACCGGGAAGATCGCGGGTAGGGTAATCGACGCCACGACCAACCAGCCATTAATTGGGGTCAATGTGGTAGTCGAAAATACCGAATTAGGTGCACCAACCGATGTCAACGGAAGATATTTAATAACTAACGTCAGGGTCGGGACCTATTCGGTGTTAGCCTCATGTATGGGCTACGAACCAGTAGTAGTAAATGGAATATTAGTATTACCCGACCAGACCGCCACCATCGATTTCAAATTAAACCCAACCGTATTCCAGATTGGAAAACCAATCGAAGTAACCGCGGTAAAACAAGTCTATATCCGGACCGCAACCGCAACCACCCATGTATCCTCCGCCGAGGACTTCAACCGATTACCGGTCCTAACCCTAACCCAGCTGGTCGGATTAAGCGCCGGAGTATTTCAGGATGAGCGGACTGGCTGGACTCACATCCGGGGCGGACGATTTGATGACGTAGCCTACTTCATTGACGGCGTGCAATCGCAGGATGCGCTTTATGGCACACTATGGTCATCGCCCAGACCAACCACCGATGCAATCAAAGAAGTAATCATAATCACTGGCGGGTTTGATCCCGAATATGGCGAAGCGATGTCCGGAGTAATCCAGACCATAACCAAAGAAGGTGGCGAACAGATTGAAGGCAGGCTAAGAACCCTAACCGACGCAATCTTCCCACGCACGGATTATAACTTTGGCTTTCTAAAAATTGGCGCTTCCTTAGGCGGGGCAATACCCGGAATCAAGCGATTAAGATACTTCCTAAGTAGCGAGCGACTCCACACCCCAGCCGATGCCGAAGTAAAATACCGAGTCAAATCACCCCGAGACGAATACACCGCCGAAGGAAAACTAACCTACAAATTGCCCAAAACTACATTAACCCTTTACGGCTACAACTCATCTTACCAATGGCAAGGATTCAGCAACTCCTATCAATTCTGGCTGGAACACAACTATGCGAACCGGGTAAGGTCAAACAAGGCGGATTTCAGCCTCAACCACATGCTCTCACCGGTCACGATATTGACCTTTAAGACCGGATGGTTCAACACCGAATTAATGAGGTCGATGCGGGACAAGCAGCTTGAAGCAGCTGATAAAGGCAATTTCTTTTGGCGACCGTACCATTTCAAAGGCGAAGACTTCGTGTTTGGCAAAGACACAATCAAGGATTTCTATGTAACGGGAAAAGACACGATTTGGATCCCGGGCGATACAATTCCCCCCGATCCAGAAGAAAGAGTACTAAAACTCTACAAACTAAAAGAAGTAGTACAGGGCGACACCCAGGACCTCTTTATCCAGAGCGAATACTGGCACAACAACCCATACGGCGTCTACAATCTTTTTGTTGGCAAGGGCGATAATCGAATTTGGCATTATCGCAGCACCGACAACCTATATATCAAAGGTGACATCACCCACAATGTCCGAAAGATTCACGAATTCAAAGCGGGCATTGATATCAAGCGCTACCAATTAACGGAATTAACCAACAGCTTACCCTGGGACCCGAATCCCTTTTGGGAGGCATACACCTACTATCCAATTACCGGGGCAGCATACATCCAAGACCGGGCTGATTTTGAAAACTTAGTGGTCAGGGGCGGATTACGACTTGACTACTTAGATGCGAATGTCTGGAAAAAACTGTATCCGGATTCGGTGCTGAATCGTGACACGGTGCCGGTGAGCATGAAACTAAGGATATCGCCACGCTTAGGTATATCATTTCCGATCACTGATAGAATAAAATTCCGGTTCAGCTATGGGCACTTTTTCAAAAATCCAATCTTCTCAGATCTGTACGAGTCGTTGAAGGCATTAAAGAATCTGGATATCATACGGCGCGGTAATATCATCGTGGGCAATCCGGACCTAGGGGCGGAGAAGACGATAGCGTATGAGACCGGGTTTGATGCACAGTTGACCGATTACTTGGGGTTTGACCTAACCGCATTTTACAAGGACGTCTTCGATCTAATCGGCACGAGACCGGTGCCGGCGTTGCCGATGAGTTATACTACCTATTACAATGTCGAATACGGACGGATCTTGGGTTTTGAAGTAGGGTTTAACAAGGCGTTAATGAACTACTGGCAGACTAGACTGAGCTACACATTTCAGATCGCAAAGGGCACTGCCGCCACCGCGACCGATTGGTATTTCAGGGGCGGCACCCCAATCCAGGTTGATTATTACTTAGATCACGACCAGCGCCATTCCGCAACGTTAGATTTAGGGTTAATATTCCCACCCGATTATGAAATTGGCGTGATGCGTGACTTAAACATATCGGGCATCGGGCGTTTTGGTACTGGCCTACCTTATACGCCGACTGACCTGAAAGGCAACCAGACGGGCAATGTGAACTCAGCCCGGTACCCCTCGGAATTCACGGCGGATACGAGAATATCGAAAGTGATAAACTTAGGCAAGCTAAACTTCAATATTTCATTAGATATAACCAACATCTTAAACACTTTGAGTGTGAGCAATGTCAATACGGTAACCGGCAGTCCATCGAATTCGGGCAGGGTAATAAGCCAGGGCGAATTTGGCAGGGGAATGGTGGTGGGCGACCAATATTATAATGCGGCACGAGATGCGAATCATGACGGCTATATAACTCAATACGAGGAGTATGGGGCATATATTAAGGCATACGACGCAATCCAGAATCCCCCAACGAATTACGGACCACCCAGGAAGATGAAGCTCGGCATTAATGTATCGTTTTAGGAGGAGCAATGAAATACGCATTACGGAAGTACGCAGTACGCACTACGCTATATGCGATACGCCCGATTCTGGCGTTAAGCTTAATGCTTTTAGCGTTTAGCGTGGTTACGGCGCGCACATTAACCAAGACGATAATACCTGCCAGAAACTATGATAAGGACTGGCTGGACGTGAACCGATGGCGCTGTCCTTTTTATAATGACGGGCGCTTTGGTATCGATGTGGGCACGCGACGAGATGTGGCGGGTGGTTATTGGCCTTACCCGCAGAGGAATTTCTATATATTCGGGGCGGGACTCTGGGTTGGAGCTTTACGTCCAAGAGCGAATGAACCAGAACGTTTGGATACGTTAGTTTCAATCGGCTATAATCCGAATTCGGGTGCGACCGAAATGGTACCTTACTTGAGCAGAAAAGGGTCGAGCAGTGACGCGGACCGAATCTATAAGTATCCGGAGTCGTGGTCGGTTTATCAGCCCGATTTTAAGACTTATTTTGTCGGGGATTCGCTGGATACGCTGTTGGGTCTGGTGCCGACGAAAAACTTCTCAGCCGGCGATATGTGGATGTGTTTCTCGGATGCCGACCCGGATATGCATTCGGAACCGGGTAAGCCGCTGGGCATTGATGTTTACCTAACCGTCTATGCTTGGAATTATCCATCCAATCGCGATATCTTCTTCTTGCTTTACAAGGTGAAGAATGTTTCCGGCGATACGCTTAAGAATATGGTTTTGGGTGTGGTAATGGACGGAGACATTGGCGACGCTGGCGATGACATGGTGGGGATGATTAAAGATAAGGTTTTCGGGACTGGTGCCGATACATTCCGAGTAAGGGATGTTGGATTTGAGTATGATTACAACGGACAAGAAGCAGGTAGCGAATGGCAGTCCGGAGCGCCGGGCGCAGTGGCTTATAAGTTCTTAGAAAGCCCTCGAACCGCGCCGGGCGAAACGACTCGACTGGGAATGACCGCATTTAAGAAGTTTTCAATCGAAATCGACCCGGTTAAAGACCCCGACCAGTATTTGACTTTGGCTGGCTATGATTACCGAACCAGAATTAGAAGTCCATACGACAGCGTTGATTTGGCGCAAGCCGATAAGCGAATCATTCAGTGTTCGGGTCCATTTGTTCTCCCGCCCGATTCAATTGCCAATATTACGATTGCGGTTATTGCGGCTGAATTTCCCGCTTCGGGCGGTAATCCTCCGACCGTTAGAGATACCTTACCCTTGGCAAAAATTGCCAAGGAAGCCCAATTTATTTTCGACCAAGGCTGGCTCCTGCCCGAACCACCGCCCCCCCCAAATGCCCGATTGATTCCGGGTGAAAAGAAAGTAACAATCACCTGGGACAATTATTCCGAATTGGTGCCGGACAAGTTCTATCCGATAGCGAATACCCCTGATACCCTATCACCCAGTTATGACCCTTATTACAAACAGTATGACTTTGAGGGATATAAATTATATCGGAGCGAAGATGCCGGCGTAACATGGAAGTTGTTAACCCAGTGTGACGTGGTTAACGGAACGCAGTTTACCGACACCCTAACGGCTGAGTCAATCCGGACCATAGCCAATGATACCGGACTATTCTACTCCTATATCGACGAAAAAGTTGCCAACGGATTCACTTATTATTATGCGGTTAATAGCTACGATTATAACTATTTAGCGTACCGTGACACGAATAATGTGCTGACCCCGACCCCGTTTTCATTAGAAAGCGGGCTAAAAACATTAGCGGTAATCCCGAGAAGCGATCCGGTAAATATACTACCACCACCCGGATTGGTAGTAAAGCAAAAGATACCCGAAGATACAATGGTGAAAACCGGTGTTCAAATTTCCGCCGATATTGTCGAACCATCACTTATAACCGGCAAGCGTTATGAGATACGATTTCTTGAGCCAACGGCAGAATATATTACCTGGTTAGAGGCGTATTTGGCGCAGACTAATCCGAATAAATATCGCGACACGGTAAAAAATGCGGTATTGCCCAATTATCGCTATTATATTCTAGGTGATTCGGCAGGGGTGATTGATACGGCATTGAAAGGCAGCGGTTACTTATATAACATACAAACCGCGAAAGAACGAACCTTCGGCACACCGATATTTGACGGGCTGAAATTATCCCACGATATTAAAATGGTACGACCATCCAGTTTCATTGAATCGGTTAATGATTCATCTCATCATTACCCGGACAGTCTTCTACGGGCTAGCATTCAAGCATATCCATTTTGGCCATACCGGGGATGCAACTTCAGGATTGTTTGGAAAGGGCGTACGCCGGACAGCCTTACAGTCGAGGTTACCGATATTGAGACAAATACGAAGATCCCCTACACTGAATATCGGTATAATGCCAGTACGAGTGACTCGGTTATCAATGTGATGCGAGCCAACGGCTGGAATTTCAGCCACATGCCTACGACCAGAACAATACCATCGGAAACCCTTCGGACAACGGACAGCTATCTATATATTTGCGGGCAGCCAATAAATTTAAACCGAACGATTCAAACTCCAATTGGATCACTACGTAACTTGATTCGACCGGGCGATACATGGATAGCCTATGCACCAGCCGGCTACGCCCGAGCTCCGACCGGCTGCGTCTACGAACTAAAAACCGAAGGGGCGGGACTGAAATTCGGCGAAACCAAGCAGCAGCTCCACGTAATCGTAACCCCCAATCCATATATCGTAACTAACCTTTGGGAACAGAATAAGTACGAACGACAGGTATCTTTCACCCGCCTCCCCAATGAATGCAAGATTCGCATTTATACGTTAGCCGGTGATTTAGTAAAAATTATTGAACACAAAGAATCGAGCGAGCGAAACACTGACCCGAACAGTAGAATCACGAATAACTTAGGCGGAACCGAAGTTTGGAATCTACTCAATCGAGCCGAGGCGCTAGTGGCGAGCGGTGTCTACGTTTTCTATGTCGAATCTAAAGTTGGAAATCAAATCGGCAAATTTGCCGTAATTCACTAAGGAGGATAACATGAAATACGCATTACGCTCAACGCTCTACGCTTCACGCCTGATGCTTCTGGCGTTTAGCATTTTGCTTGTCGCATCTAGCGTTTTCGCCGGCATGACCAAAATCGGAACCACTGCCGCCCCTATGTTAAAGGTCGGCATTGGTCGTGCAACCGGCATGGGCGATGCCTTTGTCGCGGTTGCCGACGATGCTTCATCCGCCTATTGGAATCCGGCTGGATTAGCCCAATTAACTAAGCGACAGATTACAATTAATCATATCGACTGGATTGCCGACGTGAACCACGACTTTCTAACGATTGCCTTGCCGTTAAAAATCGGTACGGTGGCATTCAGCGTTACCGCCTTTACCATGGGCGAAATGAGAAATACGCTGACCGATGATGCATCTACGGTAGCGCGCGAAGATACCGGGACCGGTTTAACTTTTGGTGCTTCCGAGCTTGCTTTAGCCGTAAGCTATTCCCGATTAATCACGGACCGACTCGCCTTTGGCTTAACCGCCAAAGCAATTTCTGAAGCGATTTGGGATAATGGTGCCGCCGGCATTGGCGCGGACATTGGCTTATTCTACAAAACCGGTTTCAAGAGCCTAAAGCTCGGGATGGTAATATCCAATTTCGGGTCAGAATTGACCTATACCGGTCGCCAATTGGATTTTGCCGATACTGCCAAAATAACCAATCCGCCCGCAACCTATAAAACCGAACCGGCGTCCCTACCCACACTTTTCCGCTTTGGCATCAGCTACAATCTAATTGAAAAAGAAAAGGATTACTTGCTGTTTGCGGCTGACCTGGTTCACCCCTCGGACGTCAACGAAACCGTCAACTTCGGATTTGAGTATTGTCTAAGCCAGCTGTTATTCCTGCGCGCCGGATATATATTCAACACCGATTCACAATATGCGGGTGAAATTGGCCGCAAAACCGGACTTAGCGCCGGACTCGGCGTAGCGTTTAAGATTCGAAATCAGATTGATCTGAAAATCGATGTCGGCTATCGGGTAATTGATTATATCGGTAATTCGCCGCGCGTGACGCTTAACGTTGGCTTCTAAGACTAACCAGAACGAAATGTTAGGGGCGGGTGTTATAAAGAAACACCTGCCCCTATTCATCCAGCTCTTCCTTTCTGGCTTAGGAAGGGCTGGATTCATTTTTATTCCGGTTGTATTAACGCTATTCCCACTATTCTTAACTAACTGTCGAAAAGAATCTGTCTCGAACTGGAGCAAAAGAGATTCTACCGCAGTTTTTGAAGAAATCGAAAAATGGCGGGATACTTTTAATTTCAATTCTTTCTTCAGTGCAACTCGGCACTTTTCGGTATTCACCCAGCTTAATGCTCAAGATAGCATATCCAATAACGGCGATAGTTTAATAAAAATCTATCATCTTATTCAAACCCAGGATACAGTTAGCCTCCTTTATCACCGCGATTCTTTGGCGTTCTTGGTTGAAACCGATACATTTTGCAATGTTGAATACGAAGATTATGCGACCCATACTATCTCAATCTTTAAATGCGACACCGCGTGGATTGTGCAGTATCAAAAGAACCCGCCGGATACAATCTGGCGTTTAGCGACTGCGGAAAAGAGACCATTTACTACGGGTGAATTCGGTAAAGTATATGCCTGGTCAGCACCGCGGAAACTGCGCTTGAAAAAACAAAGTGGTGAATATCATTTGGGAAAATTCGGGGGATTGACGGTTTCGACTCCATTCCCCGAGAGTGCGCCCGGTATTCTTTATGTTGTATTAGAGACACCGGGAATTTCCGACACCTGGGATAAAACAAGAGTTGATAGTTTGATTGATTCCGATTCATTATTTTCGGCTGGAGTTAACGAGTCGCTTACCGTATCCATCAAATCAGAAGATGCCGATACGGTCATCAAACCTTATTATTTCTTTGTCTGGGCTGGCAAAGAAAAAGTGAATATAACAAACGGGGCGAGGATAGGGCAGGGTAAGATTGTTTTTGAAAACTCTGGCATCAAACATATTGATATTGAAGTTCTGCCCGGCCGGAACCTTTTTTATCCAAATAGTTCGTATTCTTCGACCATCTGGTCGGTTCCGATTCGAGTCCGCTAACCGGAATTAATCCTTTTCGGATTATCTGGTCCTTTTAAAAACTTTATAGTTCTTTTAATCTGTCGCACGCAGTCTTTTGAAGATTGATAAATTTCTTTACCCGAAAAGCGCAGAATTGACCAGCCAATACTCGTCAAACCATTGTCACGCTTACGGTCTTTAATTTGCGCCTCTTTTGTAGAATGGTATGCCTCTCCATCGCATTCCACATTTAGCTTTCCATCTCTGCAAAAGATGGCAAAATCTAAACAGCAGGTTTTTTGAGTATCATAAATAAAAAATTGTCTTTCCGCCGGGATTTTCTCTTGCTTTAAAGAAAGATATAATTTTTCTTCAATTGGGGTAGTGCGGTATAAATCGTTAATCTCTTTTGCCTCCAACAATTGGTTAAAGGTCGTCGGAATAAAGGTAATGCGGCGCCAGCGCCGGCTTCGGATTGGCCCGGGAAGTGCTTTCAGGTCGCCGATTGTTATTTTATAATATTTATTTCCCGAACGAATATGTTTAGATTCATCGGGCAGAAGGTCAATTCTTTTTACAATTTCTAAATCTAAAACTTCCGCACAGTAATTCACCGACCATTTCTCAGCTTCGAAAACTTTGGGTTGATAAAAGGCTAAAAATTTGACTTGATTAATTACTTCTGGGGCACTTTTTACCGGGATTCGATACCAGTGTTGGGTCTTTAAGATTTCCCAATCCTTTTTCCTGGGCACGATTGCCACTAAGGTATTTACATTTGCTAAATTTCTTTTCACTTATTTAATCATTACTTAGCGTTCGCTCATTGTCAAGCAAGGAAAAAGAAACCACGCAACTCGAAGAGTCGGTCGAGCCAAAAGGGAATAACAAGAAAACCACGAAAACACGAAAATCCACGAAGGACACGAAAAGGAAATTTTACAAATGCGAGACCAAAGGCACGAAAAAGAATTTGATAAGCGAGGCAAAGACACGAAAGCACGAAGAAATATATTAACCACAGATTAACACAGATGCACACAGATAAGAATTAGCCGCGGAGATAACAGAGAAAGCAGAGAGTTTTGTTAGCCAAGTCACCCAAATTATTCTATTTATAAATAGAATTAAAATCAAGGTGAAATTTCTTCTAAGTCGTGTATCGTTAAACGTTTGCCGTAATTTCGTGCTTGATAGGGGGTCACCCCATGGGTGATACCCCCTAGGTGGCTTAGGGAGTGACCTTGGGAGTCGCTTAGTAGGTTGCCTACGAGATTGCTTGGGGAATCACCTGGGAAATCACTTAGGGAGCTACTTGGAAGATTACTTACGAAGCAACCTGGGAAGCAACTTAAGGAACAACCTGCGGGGTAACCTCGGGAGTGGCTTAGGGGGCAACTTGGGGAGTTACCTGGGAGGCTGCCTGCCGAGTTCCTTCTTAAACTTTTTCATCGCTTGTTTTCTGGAGCAAGTTTTATCAGGCGGTCTTCCGCTGCAATAATGTAACCTCTATCATAAGTCTGTTGGATGCACATTGCCCATTTATTCACTATCCCGAGTTTCTTTGTCCAGAGGGTATTTCCTAATGAGTCCGTCTTTATGATATACCCCTCGTCTATTCCAGAGGAATCGGTCCAACCGCTTATAATATAACCTCCGTCTTTTGTCTGCCTCACGCAACGACCACACCCTTTTCCTAATGTTCTCCTCCATTTTAAATTCCCCAAGGAGTCGGTTTTAATTAGACAGATTTTAAACTCGATATCGTTCCATTGCCGAGGATTAGCCTCATTCCCTCCTATGCCAGTAGCTATATAACCGCGGTCAAAAGTCTGCTGAACCGAAAAGATGACGTAAACACGATTATAAGCCTTTCTCCACTGGGTATTCCCTAAAGAATCGGTCTTTATGAGCGCTTCGGCGCCTACGATATAACCTCGGTCGCTTGTCTGTTGAACTGGAATGAATGGAATCCAACTCTTATAATGTTCTGAGAATAATTTCATCCACTTTTGGGCACCATTCGAATCCATTTTCATAATATAGATTGCACCTGCTGCATGAGTTCTTCCAGCAGTGATATATCCTGCATCGTTTGTCTGCTCGACACCGAAAGCAGCCGTCCCAGAATATTTTTTAAATGCCCATTGCTGATTTCCCAAGGAATCAGTCTTTATTAGATACGTCATACTACCACTATCGTGAGCTACACCAGCGATGATATATCCTCCATCCCTTGTCTGCTGTACTGAATTGGCATTCTCATGGTTTGTGCCACCGAAAGTTTTCTCCCATCGGGAATTTCCTAAAGAGTCAGTCTTCAATAAATAGAAATCAGCATCTCCTGGACCCTTTTCATAAAATCCGGCGAGGATAAAACCTTTATCGTTCGTCTCTTGAACCCAATCGCCTATCGCAGAATCCCTGAGGGACTTCATCCACTGGATAGCTGGTGCCTGAGCAAAAATAAGCCCAGCCGTTACACTAATAAGAATTATTATTAATAAGGTTTTTAACATTTCGGCTTCAGGTTTTTTGCCTTTTTGTGATTTAAAATGGTCAACATATTAGTTTCTATTATTAATTTCATTAAAATTATTCCTTTTGTCAAGAACCAGTAATTTTATCCCCACACATACTTTTAACAGGGTTGACTTGAAGGTAAATTTATTATAAAGTAAAATATAATTTTAAATCCAATGAAGTTCAAACCAACGACAAAAATAAATAATTGTTGTCGAATGCGAAAGGAGGTGGTTGAATGAAGAGGGGAATCCTGGCTTTTGTTAAATGCGCGGGTTGAGCTTCTAAAATTTCAAAGGCGCAGTTGGCGCAAGCATTAACCGCCTTACCAGAAATTAAAGACGCAAATCTGCTGGTCGGCTTGAATACAGCCGATGATGCCGGGGTCTATAAATTAAACGACGACCTCGCTTTAGTTTATACTATTGATATTCTCACACCGGTGGTGGATGACCCGTTTGTCTTTGGAATGATTGCTGCCGCTAATTCTTTGTCCGATGTCTATGCAATGGGCGGTGACCCGAAATTGGCATTGAATATTATTGGTTTTCCAGCCAAAGACGACCCCAAAATCTTAGGCGAAATTTTACGAGGTGGGCAGGAAAAAGCGAAAGAAGCAGAAGTCACAATTGCCGGAGGGCATACCTTTAATTCAGATGAGATAAAATACGGACTATCAGTAGTCGGCTATATTCATCCCGAAAGAATAATAACTAATGCCGGAGCAAAACCTGACGACCTTATTATTTTAACTAAACCAATCGGCGTTGGAACTATCATTCAGTCTTTGCTCATCGGTCAAAGCGAAGGGTTTGATTTCAAACCAGTCATCGAAGCGATGAGTACTCTAAATAAAGCAGCATCTTTAGCGATGAGAGAAGTTGGAGTTGATGCCGCAACCGATATTACTGGCTACGGATTGATTGGTCATTTGGTTGAAATGGCTGAAGCGAGTAATGTCGGGATTGAACTTTGGGCAGCCAAGATTCCAATCCATAAAGGAGCGATTGAAATTATAAAAAACGGTGTCTTTGAGCCGGGTATTGCGATGAACCAAAATTCATTCAATCATAAAGTTGATGTTAAAGGAGTCGAAAATAATATTAGCAGTTTGCTCTTTGGTTCGGAAACTTCGGGTGGGCTGGCAATTGTCTTGCCAGAAACAAGGGTTGATAAATTTATCAGCAAATATCAATATTTAGCCCCAGTCATTGGGCGAATCACCAAAGAAAATCCGGGAAGGCTTAAGATAATACCTTGATGAGTCGTCTATCGTTATTCGGTTACGAAGCCCGTTTCGTTAACCGTCATACGTCTAACGCCAGACGATACGAGCATCGAAACCGTTTACCGTTTGACGTTTACCGATTTAGGATATGGATTGCTTTTTTATGGACGTTTTCGGCTGCTTCCAGCAGAATTTCGGAGAGTGATGGATGGGGATGAATTGTTTGGATAAATTGCTTCACTGTCATTTGCTGAGATAAAGCAAGGGTTGCTACGGTAATAAAGTTAGATGCTTCTGGCGCTAAAACATGGACACCAAGAATGAGGTCACTGTGTTTATCGACGATAACTTTTGCCATTCCTTCAATCCGATTCATGGTTTGAGCCCGACCAATCGCATTCAAATTTGCCCTGCCTACCAAAATCTCCTTGCCCATTTTTATTGTCTCTTCTTCGGTCATTCCCACCGTTGCCAGTTCAGGGTCGGTATAAACACAATTTGGCACAATTTTTAAGATATTAGGAGCCCCGGTTCCGGCGATTAATTCAGCCGCCACAATTCCTTGTGCCATTGCTTTATGGGCTAATAAGGGTGGACCAACCACATCGCCTACAGCATAGACGTTGGGCGCTCTGGTTGAATAAAACTTGCTAACGATAATAAAGCCGTTTTTATCCTGAGCAATACTGGTATTTTCTAATCCCAGATTGTCGGTTAAAGGCTTTCGACCGATTGCGATAAGAACCTTATCCGCATTCAATTCTTGCGCGTTTCCATCTTTGTGAATGATTAATTTTGAATTTTTAATTTCCAATTTTGTCTTTAGATGGATTTCGATTCCTTGCTTTTGAAGAATGCGCATCATATGTTGAGCAATTTCACTATCAGTTCCCGGGATGATTTGTTCCATCATTTCCACAACGGTTACTTTACTGCCGAGCCGAGAATAGATAGTCGCAAACTCTAAGCCAACTGCACCAGCACCGACTATTAGTAATTGTTTTGGAATATCGTTTAATTGTAATGCAGTATCGGAAAATATTATTTTTTGACCATCCAAGGTAATCCCGGGCAAAAGAGCTGGTTTAGACCCGGTAGCGATGACAATCTTATCCGGCTTTAGTATATTTACCTTACCGTTATTTTCTTTTAGCTCAACCGTTTTATTGTCAATGAAGCGAGCCTCGGCTGGAATGAAGTCGATATGATTGGCGCGAAATAGATATTCAATGCCTTGACGCAACTTTTGCACTACCCGATTTTTCCAATTATTAAGTTCCGCAAGGTTGATTTCCGGTTTAGAGAATTTTATACCGAAACTTTGTGCTTCTTTAGTATTTTGGAGAACACCGGCAGCATGAAGTAACGCTTTAGTTGGAATGCACCCTTGGTTTAAACAAACTCCACCAAGCAGGGCTTTATCACAAACCGTTACTTTTTGTCCTAATTGTACCAGTTGTGCCAGGCGAATTGCGGCAACATAACCGCCCGGACCAGCGCCAATCACAAGAATGTGTGCCACGATGCATAATAATCACCAAGAGCCAATAGTCAAGGGAAATATACCACGAAACCAGAATTAACCACCGAAGGCGCTGAATCCACAAAAAATAAATTCAGTGATTTCAGTGGTCTCAGTGGTTAATGGATTTATTTTCGTGCCCAGCTCCTCGCCCGATTCGGTCTGTTCTTTTTCGTGCCTTCGTGGGTTTTAGTGCTTTCGTGGTATTCTTTGTTTTCCATTTCTTGTGGCTCGGATGACTCTTCGAGTTGCGTGTTTTCGTGGTCCGCCTCAGGCGGATTTCAGTTGCTTATTCTCAACTGGTTATTATAATTCAGCCGTGACCAATAAAACCAATGCTGCGTTAAAGAAAAAACGAATCGGCGTTTTAATGGGCGGCTGGTCAAGTGAACGGGAAATATCGCTACGCTCCGGTCTTAATGTTTTTCAATCTTTAAAACGGCAGGGTTTCAATTGTCTTGCCATCGATATTAGTAATAATTTCGCCCGGCAAATTGAACGAGCCAAGATTGATATTGCTTTTATCATCCTTCACGGAAAACCGGGTGAGGATGGAACAATTCAGGGGTTCTTAGAATTAATGGGCATTCCCTACACTGGTTCGGGGGTCGCGGCATCCGCGGTCGGGATGGATAAGATTATATCGAAACGATTATTCGAAGCCGCAAGAATTCCAACCCCCCAATACGTGCCAATTTTTACGGATAGCGATATTAATTCTTGCATTGACCAAGCGGAAAAAAATTTTGGTTACCCGATGATACTGAAACCGCGAAGCGAAGGCTCGAGTGTCGGAATTAAATTAATCCGCCACCCTAAAAATCTAAGCCGGGAGGTTAAAAAGGCGCGGGGGAAATTCGGCGATTTATTCTTGGAGCAATTCATCGAAGGAATGATTGCGACGGTGGGAATTGTTGGTAAAAAAGTTTTACCGATTTTAGAGTTGGTGCCGAAAAAACAAGAGTTTTATGACTACAAAGCAAAATACACTAAAGGTGAGACCGAATTTATTATTCCTGCCCGCCTGCCGAAAGCGACTTACCAAAAGGTTCAAGCTTTGGCGTTCGAAGCGCATCAAATCATTGGCGGCAAGGGTTTTTCCCGGGTTGACCTTGTGGTGGATAAGCGTAATCATCCATTTTTCTTAGAGGTCAACACCCTGCCCGGAATGACCGAGCTTTCCGACCTGCCGGCTCAAGCCGCCGCCATTGGGATGAGTTATGACGAGCTGGTCGAAGAGATACTCTTAAGTTCTTTGAAGTAAAAGGCTTACAATCGGCAAATTTAACCGGGGAATTATCGGAGGTTCATCATTGCCCGACAGGTCTCCGACCTACATTTAACCGGCCAGGTGTATTTCTCTTGACATTTGGAATCCTTTTGTTAATATTTGAGTTTGTATGATTAAAAATCGTTTAAAGCGAAGGCATTTTCGGATTCGGAAAAAGCTCGCCGGAACACCCGAACGGCTTCGGCTTTGTGTAAAACGAAGCAATAAACACATTTACGCCATGTTAATTGATGATACCAAGAACCGGGTTATAACGGCGGTGTCGACTTTGACCAAAGAATTACGTGAGATTAAGAGACCAGAACTAAAGAGCGAGACTCCTTTGCTGCCCCCCGAGCCCCAGTCGGGCGAAGGGTCGATTCGAAAGAATCTAAAGTCAGAGAAAAAGGGGCGACCAAAGATCGTCCTCTCAAATAAAATACTTAAGGCAAAAGAAGTCGGTATGCTATTAGCCAAAAAAGCCAAAGAACTTGGTTTTAAAAAAGTTGTTTTTGACCGGGGCGGTTACAAATACCATGGTCGAGTTAAAGCAATTGCCGAAGGAGTTCGGGAAGCGGGGTTAGAATGTTAGAAAAAAGACCAGCGCAACGAAGCGAGTCCAGCAATCCGGGAAGGCAGGCTTTTACTGAAGTTGCGGGTTCGGTTCTGGAATTTATTGAGCGAGTAATTGAAATCAAGCGAGTATCTAAGGTAGTAAAAGGTGGCAAGCGAATGCGGCTTTCGGCAACCGTAGTGGTCGGAGATGGAAAAGGGAGCGTCGGAGTCGGACACGGTAAAGCGAGCGAAGTTGCGCAAGCGGTGAGAAAGGCGACCTTACGGGCTAAAAAGAACCTGAGTCCGGTATCAATTAAAGACAATACAATTCCGCATGAAACGATTGGTAAATATAGTGCCAGTCGAGTACTGCTTAAGCCGGCATCCAAAGGGACCGGATTGGTTGCTTGCCCCAAAGTTAGAGCAGTATTAGAAGCGGCTGGTATCAAAGATTGTCTAACTAAATCTTTAAGGTCCAATAGTTCTTATAATTTAGCAATTGCGACTTTATTGGCTTTGCAACAGTTGAGAACAATCGATGAGATTGCGAAAAATAGAAATAAGCCGATAGCCCATTTAATCGCCAAAAAAGGAATGGTCAGTGAAAGTACGGTTAGTTAAAAGCCTAATTGACCAAAAAGAGCCGAACAAAAGAATCGCACGGGCGCTGGGCTTAAGAAAAATTGGTGCTTGTCGAGAACATCAAGACTCTCCGCAAATTCGCGGGATGGTCAGAAAAATTCGTCATTTGGTAAAAGTTGAGCAATAATGGATTCAGCCATCAGACTCGGTAAATTAGCCCCAGCCAAAGGTGCGACGAAAAAAAGGAAAAGGGTCGGTTGCGGACCAGGTTCGGGACACGGCAAAACTTCCTGTCGCGGTCATAAGGGGGCGGGTCAGCGCAAAGGCAAAGAATATGATGCTCGATTTGAAGGCGGACAGATGCCATTTTATCGGCGCCTTCCCAAACGGGGTTTTCAGAATATTTCGCGAAAAGAATTTGAGTTAGTTAAAGTTGAACATTTGGCAAAATTTCCCGCGAATACTACTATTACGCCCGAGCTATTAGTTAAGAGTAATTATGTTAAAAAAGGTTTTCCAATTAAATTATTGGGCGATGGAGAAATCGGCGTGGCATTGCAGGTTAAGTTACACGCGTTTTCTAAATCAGCTAAAGAGAAAATTGAAAAAGCCGGGGGAAAAATCGAACCCATTAAAGAAATAATAGCAAGAAAAAAGGGGTAACCACTGAGAACACCGAAAACACAGAAACGGGCGCTAAATTCCAAGCCTTCGGTGGTTTTGGAGATTTTAGAGAATTAAATAATGGTTCAAAGCATCCCCAATATTTTCAAAATCCCCGATTTACGCAAGAAGATTTTGTTTACTTTAGGGATGGTTGTGGTATACCGTTTAGGTTGCCATGTCCCAACCCCCGGGATTAACGCCCATGCGCTGGGTTTACTTTTAGGGCAGCTGCGCGGAACGATCTTTGGACTTTACGATATTTTTGTCGGCGGCGCGCTATCCCGGGCATCGATATTTGCCCTGGGGATTATGCCCTATATTTCAGCATCCATTATCTTCCAGCTAATGGGGTCAGTTTTCCCGTATTTAGAGAAATTACAACGCGACGAAGAAGGCAGAAAGAAAATTAATCAATATACTCGATACATGACCGTTGGCTTGGCGGTTATTCAGGCAACCAGCATCGCAATCTATTTAGAGTCGCAACCAGCAACGGCAGCCGGTTCCATTGTATTGTTTGGCGGCATGTTCTTCCGACTATTAACTATTTTCACCTTAACCGCCGGGACTATTTTTGTGATGTGGCTGGGAGAACAAATTACCGATAGGGGCATTGGCAACGGCATATCATTTATCATTTTTATCGGCTGTTTAGATAGTATGCCGCAGGATTTGGGGAGAACGCTGGCGATGGTAAGAGTGGGTGAACTCTCCTGGCTTGCCATAATTTTAATTGCAGCCGTAATCTTTGCGATATATGCCGGTGTGGTACTTTTTACGCAAGCCACCCGCAAAATACCGGTACAGTATCCCAAACGGATTGTCGGCAGGAAAATGTATGGTGGACAATCAACCCATATCCCATTACGGGTCACCACCGCTGGTGTAATACCAATTATTTTTGCCCAGAGTTTAATTGTTTTCCCGTCAACATTTGCCACCTTCCTCAAGGTTCCTTTCATGGAAACAATTCAGACAATCTTAGCACCAGGCGGTTGGTTATATAACTTGCTTTATGCCGTATTAATTATCTTCTTCACTTATTTTTACACCTCAATTGTATTTAATCCCCGTGATATTGCCGATAATATGCAGCGTTACGGCGGATTCGTCCCCGGGATGCGACCCGGACCCCAAACCGCCAACTATATTGACCGTATCCTAACCCTCATTACCTTGCCTGGGGCAATTTTTTTAACGATAATGGCGCTCATACCTTATTATTTGATGTCGATGCTCAAGGTGCCTTTCTATTTTGGCGGCACTACGCTATTGATTATTGTCGGTGTCGCTTTGGATACGATACAGCAGATTGAATCCCATCTCTTAATGCGCCATTACGAAGGGCTGCTTAAGGGTTCCAAGATTAAAGGCAGACGCTTTTAAGGAATAAAACTCTTTCGTTTCTTGTATATAATTATGAATTCAGTTGGTAAGAGCAGGATTTCCCCCTGTTCTGGTTTTAGACAACCTGATTTGTTATGAATCAGGCTAAAGCCGACTCGGATTTAGAATTAATAAGGAGAGTAAAATCAGGTGATACCAGATCGTTTGATGAACTAATGCAAAGATATGCAACCAGGATTTATCGGGTAATATACGGAATGGTACACAATTATGCCGATGCCCAAGATTTGTCGCAAGAGACATTTGTCCATGCTTATGAAGGGATCAAGGGTTTTAAAGAGAAATATCGCTTCTATACCTGGCTTTATCGGATTGCAGTTAACCTCTGTATCAACCACAGCAAAAGAAAAAAGCTGGCGCAGTTTGTCCCAATCGAAAATGGTGAATCTTATCCCGATCCTAATCCGGCAAACGATTCTGCGTCACAGGATTTACGTCGCGCGGTGGAAAAGAGATTGGTACAATTACCGGAAGAACAGAAGACCGTATTTGTCTTACGAACTTTTGAGGAGATGGGCTATCAAAAAATTGCCGAAGTCTTGGGAATTTCCATTGGGACAGTAATGTCGCGGTTGAGCCGAGCCCGCGAGAAATTAAAAGAATTGTTAAGAGATTACTTGCCAAGGAGTGAATCGAAATCATGACCAGCCACGAAAAAAGCAAACAAAAGTTAGAAGCTTTTGCTGATAACGAACTGAGCGAGCAAGAGCGAAAGACTATTGCGGAGCATCTTGCTCAATGTTCTGCTTGTCGGGACGAAGTAGCGTTAATCAAAAAACTGCATCTCTTGGCAAAAGAAATTGTGCCAAAGCCCAGCGCTGATTACGCCGAAAATCTTTCCCACCAAGTGTGGCAAAAAATTCGGGCAAAGGAATCAGAGCGAATCCGGGGTAAAGGGCGGTTCTTTTCAATTCCTCGTTTGGCGCCGATTTTAGCTGGAGCCGCGGTCGTTTTATTGGTGGCAATTGGCATTAAATTACTTACGCCAATTCCAGAGGCAAAAAAGCCTCGGGCACTATTTAGAATGCGAGGCATAGTTCCAATGGCGGGTGCGGCAAGAGACCAAGTTCAACCAGAAACCGAAAAGGCTGAGCTTGGTAAAAAGGGAATCCAACCGCTTGGCGAAAAAACCGTCGCGAAAGAAATGAAAAGCGATGAATTCGAAGCAAGGGAAGTCAAGAAAGTCGAAACCACCGGGGCGGCGACCAATGAAGAAATCGCTTCGTTACCACCAGAGGTAACTGAATCAGCTACAAAAGGAACTACGACTGGAAAAACCGAAGAGATTGAAGCGTTAGCCGCCGGAACACAGAAAGAATCAGCTCAAATGGAAAGAGAAGTTCTTGCGGGAGAAGATAAAGGAGGGGGTGGGCTTGCGGGTTCACCTTCAAAAGTATCCGAAATAAGGGCGGAAGGAAACATTGCTAATAAGCCGACCCAGACCGGGATGTTGATGGCGCAACCACCCAAAGAATCAACGAAAATAGAGAGTATAATAACGGCGGCAGATTTAGAAAAAAGAGCGGAACCGATAGAAAAACTAAAAGTGAAAGGATATTTTATTGTAGGTGTGGAGCCCGAGCCGATTGAAATAGCCAAGCCGAAATATCCCAAATCGCCGCAAGACAAGAAACTTGAAGGAGAGGCAGTAATCAAGGTAATAGTTGGTCTTAAAGGACAGGTGGAATACGCTGAGATTTTAAAATCTTCTGGCTATGGGATTTTAGATACAGCAGCATTAAAAGCGGCTAAGAAATCGAAATTTAAGCCAGTAGTAGAAAAAGGCAAAAAGGTTCGTGCCTGGACCACTATTCCTTTCCGTTTTCCGCCCCAGGAAAAATAAATTAGCCAAAATTCAATCTACCTTGATTTAGAGTGTCAAAGGTAATCACTTAAACCTTAATTTTATTAATCTCTAATGTAACTCATTGATTTTACGGCTTAACAATTGTATTGACAAGCCGGTAGGGGCTAGCCCCAGCCTAGTCCTATCCTGCCTCCTATACCGCTTCGGGAGCGGCTTAGGGGGTAGCCTCCGGGCTAGTCCTGGTAGTAGTAGCCTGCAGGGTAGCTTAGGGGTTAGGCTCAGGGGTAGTCTAATGGGTAGCATACAGGGTAGGATGGGAGGTAGCATCGGGAGTAGGTTAAGGGGTAGCCTGGGAAGTAGCCTAAGGGTTAGCCTACGGGGTAGCCCAGGGAGTAGGTTGAAGGGTAGACTGGGAGGTAGCCTACTGGTTAGCGAACGGGGTAGGCTTCAGGATAGCCTGGGGCGTCCGCTGCTCGACTTATTTAACGACGAGGAACTTTTTGGTACCTTTTCCCAGTCTTAAGAAATAGATTCCTGGATTTATTCCTTTTAGAGATATTATCTCTTCATTTCTGTCATTGCGACCCGATTCGGGGAAAGCAATCTCTCTTACTAACTTTCCCGAAACATCAAAGATTTTTAGTATCTGGCGGTCAGCGGAATACGGTAAGCGGATAGCGAGAAACGACCTTGCCGGATTCGGATAAATTTCTGGCGTAAAGCGTTCAACATCAAGCGTCGAGCGTTCTTCAATCCCCGGAAACTCATCCCTAATCACCGAGATACTGGAACTTTCAGAAGCAGCTACATATACTCGGTTTTGAATAGGATTATAAGCAAATGCTCGAACTCCTTCTCCAACCCAAATCCATGCAATCTGCTGGTCGGTTACGCAATCAATCACCGAAACACTGTTATAGTGATTAGCGCAATATATCTTATTGTTAGTCGGATTATAGAGCAAAACAGAGGGTTCTAACCCTACCTGAGTTGTCGTAATCACCTGATTGGTTGCACCATCAATTACCACAACATCACTGCCTGCCCAATCAGCACAATATACCTTATTATTGGTGGAATTATACGCTAAAGCACTCGGATTGTTTCCGACTAAAACGTAATTAATTAATGTATTGGTTGCACCATTAATTATTGTAATATTACCGCCTGCACAATAGACTTTATTGTCGGTTGGATTATAGAGTAAAGTCCTGGCCCCGCCAAAAACTTCTATCGTCGTAATCACCTGGTTAGTTGCACCATCAACAATGGTAACATTATCGTTTTCTTCGTCAGTACAATAAACCTTATTGCTGACCGAGTTCCAACAAAGGGCACTTGGGTATTCGCCAATTGGAATCTTTGCAATTTTCTGATTAGTTTCACCATCGATTACTATTAGATGCTGACTTTCTTCGCCACTGACATAGATTCGATTATTCGTTGCATTATAAGTAAAGATTTGGGGATATAAAACTCCAATGAGCGAGTCCGGCACATAGATTGTGGTTTCTAACCACTGGCTCTGCCCGATACCAAAAATCAGGCAGATTATAGTTATGCCTAAAAACAATTTTGCTCTTAGCATAAAACCTCCCTTGAGAAGTCAATAAACTCCTCTAAAAGTACAAGGATATTATGAAGCTAAAAAAAGAAATTGTCAAGCATTATTTGGTATTATCCACGCCCATATTCAGGAAGTTGACAATCCTAAAAATCCGCCTATATTCTGTATAATTTAAATAAGAGAATCAATAAAATTGCCAAAGGAGGCATAATGAAATATCAAATCATTACCACTCTAATATTCACCGGATTGATACTTTTCGTTTCAATCGGCATGACTCAAGAACCAGCCGAACCAACCAGGCTCGTAGTAAAAGGGCTGGTGACTGATTCGCCGGCTCAAAAAGCGGGCATACTATCCAACGATATCCTCTTACAATACGATGGCAAACCAGTCCATACGGTTAAAGAACTCAATGACCTCAAAACCCAGGCAAAAGGCGATTCAGTTGAAATAATCGTTAGGCGAGAAGAAAAAGAACTGAAATTTAAAATACCAGCCGGACCAATCGGGGTATTTTTGAACGAACGGCTGCCCGATCTTACTCACAAAGCGGATGCGGTGGTGATTGAAGGTATTCCCCAATTGGGCTGGGATACTGGTAAATCCAACTCCTTCTTCGCTGCCTTAGAAGCGGTGGCTAACCAGCTCGGGGTAAAAAAAGATTACATCGAAATTAATGGAATGTCGGGAGCTGCCTTTAGATTACAATTTTTCAAAGATTGGTGTCCAAGCTCACCTGACCCAACCTGTGGTTATAATGCCGGTGAGGATGCTTTGCGTGAACTGGGATTTGAATTTAATGAATTGCATCTTTCGAAAGATGGGAAAAATAAAGAGGAGATGAGAAAGGCGATAATGGAGAGCATTGCGAAAAAGATACCGGTTATCGCTATTGACCTGATTGAAACCGCGGAATGGGGTATAATCACTGGTTACCAAAACAATGGCGAAGAACTGCTCTGCCGGACCTATTTCGACAAACGCGAAGGTTATGAGATAGCCCAGAAATTTCCCTTTGCAATTTATATCATCACCAATAAAAAAGAAGCCCCCAAAGATATTGATAACTACAAAAAATCATTTAAGATTGCTTTTAAGAATCTTAAGGCTGAAAAGTATGGAGATTACTATTCGGGGATTGCTGCTCTTAATAAATGGATTGAAGGATTGGAAAAGGACAATTTTGCCACGCTCGACAGTCAAAAATATTACGATCGCGCCCTTGCCAATGCCTGGATTTACGATAGACTGACCGCCGACAGAGCGGATGCGGCAGAATATTTAGAACGTGTCAGTAGCAAATTTCCTGAAGCAGTGGATAAAATTAATGAATTAGCACGACTCTATAAAGCAGAAAACGAGATACTAAAACAGCCGGAAAACATAATTATTTACTCCTATGCCATGAAGAGTCGTGACGATTGGACACCTGAGATGAGAAGGAAAGAAATTGAGAATTTGAACCAAGCCAAAGCCAAAGAGGAAGAAGCACTAAAAATTTGGGGGGAAGTAGTTAAGTTAACTTCTAAACCAAAGAAATAAGATTAAAGCGAACTTTCCAACTTGGTGTTATAAAGGATAAGAAAGACTGATTATTCTTTCAACACTCTAACGTCAACCCGGCGGTTGAGAGAACGACCAGTTTCGGTCTCGCTGGGTGCAAATGGTTGGGTATCGGCATAACCCTGAACCGTCATGCGCTCTAAGGCAATCCCGAACTTTTCGTTAAGATACTTCTTAACTGCTTCGGCTCGTTTGTTTGAAACACGCCACAGGTCAATATCGCCCTCTTTTTTATCACAATGCCCAGCCAGTTCAACCATTACCCGTGGATTTTCTAACAGAATTTTGCCGACTTTTTCAAATGAAAACCTGGATTCATCACTGATTTGCGAACTACCGGGCTTAAAGTAGATGGACGGGATTTTGGGCAATTCTTTTTTACGTGTTAGGCGAAAATCTTTGGTTACAACTTCGTTATAACTGAGATAAACCGAACATTTCTGGGCAATATAATTATTGGTTGGACCGTTAACTTCAAGCTGATAAAGACCAATCAGCAGATTGCGTAAAGTGTAGGTGCCGGTTAAAGTGTCGACGGTGAAATTACCGGCAGCCGGTCCAGTATAAGTAACGACACCCCCGATTGGTTTTTGCGTTATTGAATCGTAAACCATGCCCCAGATTGTGCCATAACCTAATTTTATTAGCTCAACCGTAACAGTTTGTTCACCCGTGCCTTGGATAAATAAAGAATCAGTATAGGGGAAGTAGCCATCTTTGGTCACACCGAATTTCAACCAGTCGTTATTTAAATCCTTTAGATAAACCTCACCCTTGAGATTCGATTTCTGCTGTTCTTGCCTCATACCAGAAAAAATGACATTGGCGGAAGTCGGTCGTTTGGTCCGACCGTCAATGATTTTTATTTTAAATAAGCCCGAACCGGGTAACGGAATCGACATGCGTAAAGATATTCGATGGGTATTGCCTAAACTGCCGTAAGGCACAAAGGCATAATCAACCGCCACTTTCCCCAAAAAGATACCACAACCAAAACTCATACCGTTCTGCCACCCCAAAGAAAACAAATCTTGTGGACCACTTCGGTAACCAGCCCGGAACGCAAAAACGTTCTTGATATTCCACTCAATTCCAATACTGCCGTAAGGTATATTGTCAATTGGCAGAGTGAAATCGGAAACGATATTAAAATGATTCGGTTTGATACAGGAGCCGATTTTTAATTGCATTGGTAAGGGTTGAGTTTCGTCGCCATATTGCACGCCCAAACCAAGATTTTGCCCGGCAAGACCTATATTGAATCTATCCCCGAGTTTAAAGATAAATCCTAAATCAGCACAAAGCCCGGTTCCTTTTTGAACTTTTAGGTCGTCATAAAGTCCTTTCACGGTTGCGCCCAAAAGGAAAAAGTTCGTTATTTCGTGACCATAGCTCAATGCAATAAATCCGGCCTGGGTGGCAAAAGTATCCCCCGGGTTGTTATTTACTGTCCAGTGCTCTACCCCGTCCACTCGCGAATAGGCTGCGCCTAAACCTAAGCCACCTTTTCCGACCGGTAAACCGAAACTAATGTATTCGTCGCGAAAGCCGTAAAACCATTCTTGATGCGAAAGGAATGTCTCGAATTTCTCAAGCTGAGCTAAGCCAGCCGGATTCCAATAACAAGCAGTAGCATCATCGGACAATCCAATAAAACCTTCACCCATCGCTGCGGCGCGCGGACCCGGACCAATTTTTAATAATGGGAAAACTGTAGTACCAACATCACCGCTACCAAAATTTAAAATAAAAAGTAAAATGTTTAAAATCATAACTTCCCCTGTATTTCCCCCGTGGATAAATTATACTATAAAATTGACCAAAGTCAAGGATTAATGGAGTCCCCCCTAATAAGTATTAAACACCGAAAATACTGTATTACCCGTACGTCTTTTTCCGTGTATTTCGGTGTTGTTCAGTGTTTAAATATTTATCTCTGCTTGCGCTGTAGTTGATTTAGGTTTTTATTATTTTTGCTAAAGCGGCGATATGGGCTGGTCGCGTGCCGCAACAGCCACCTAAAACCCGCACGCCCTTATTGCTTAAACGAAATAAGGAATCGGCAAATTTACTTGGAGTTAAATATTCGGTGAATTTCCCTTTTATCGGTCGAATCGACCCTCTCGTGAGACCCGAATCGGGTGGCCCGAAATTAGGATAGACACCGATTGGGATTTGGGCAACGGCTAAAATGGAATCAATGACTTTTTTGATTATATCAAGAGTTGTGCAATTGATAAGAAAAGCTAATGGTTTATATTTTGAAGTCTGATTTAATGCTTCAATTAAATTATCGCCATTGAGGATATTGCCGTCCTTATTCAAGGCAAAACTGACCATAATCGGTATCTTTAATTTCTTGGCTTGCTCTAAGACAATTATCGCTTCTTTCATACTAAGCATTGTCTCAGCTAAGATGAAATCAACGCCACCGGCTTTTAGGTTTTTAATATGGGCATAATGGTCTTTCTCGGCTAATTTTACACCGGGATAAAGTTGAGGCGAGAAGCAATCTTCAATTGGTGCTACCGACCCGGCAATAGCCACTGTTTTATTGCCGACAGCCTGTTTAGCTAAATTGCAGGCAATTTTAGTCAATCGAGCCGGGTCGATAGTTAACTTAGCTTTAGTTATTGTATAAGGATTAGTACGGAAAGTATTAGTAGTAATAATATCCGCACCCGCCTTGATATAATCTTTGTGGATTTGGCGAACCATTTCCGGAGCATCAAGCAATGCCTGGGCTGACCATAACGGCAATTGAGTTTTGAAACCCCGAAACTCCAACTCGGTGCCCATAGCACCATCAAGGATTAATACAGGAGAACTTTCTAACCGGGTAAGGGCGATCTCTGGGCTGCGTGTCTTTTTCTTTTGCAACATTTGCTACTAATTACGCACGAATCGTGCGGCTGCCATCCTGTCTGCGTGCAACGCACAGGCAAATTCGTATTTTTTAATGTCGGAAATGACGGGTCTGAGTAAATAACAGAGGCAAGTTATGTTCATTTGCCGCTTTGATAACCTCTTCATCTCTTAACGATCCGCCCGGCTCAACTATTGCGGTTACCCCGGCATTATGAGCAATGTCAATGGAATCCCGGAACGGAAAGAAACCATCCGATGCCATAACTGAACCTTTGACACCACCTTCGGACTTCTTTATCGCTAATTCGACTGAATCAACCCGGGACATTTGACCAGCACCAATACCAACCGTTTTACGGTCTTTAGCTAAGACAATTGCGTTCGAACGAACATACTTTGCTACTTTCCAGGCGAATTCTAAATCCTTCAATTGTTCAGAAGTCGGCTTTTTTTCGGAAACCACCCGCCATTTTGAGCTATCTTCGGCTAATAAATCTCGTTCCTGGATTAGGATACCACCTAAAGCGGTCCGGATTAACATATTGGACATGGCGCCAGAAAATTCAACAATCCGCAGATTCTTTCTGGTTCTAAAGACCTGCATCGCTTCTTCGCTAATTTTTGGTGCCACGATGACCTCAAAGAATATTTCAATTATCGCTTTAGCCGTCGCCGCCCTGACTTCTCGATTAAATCCAACGATGCCGCCAAATGCTGATTTGGAATCCGCCCCGAAAGCTTGCTTGAATGCGTCGGTCGGGTCTTTGGCTAAGGCGACACCGCAGGGCGTATTATGTTTCATTATCGCACAGACCGTATCGCGAAATTCATTGATAATTCCAATGACAGAATCGATATCTAATAGATTGTTGTAAGATAATTCTTTGCCCCATAGCTTATTAATCTTTACATCCGAAAACGGGTCGGTATAAAAAAATGCTTTTTGATGCGGATTTTCACCATAGCGTAAAGGTAACGATTTAACATAGGTTTTATTAAGAAATTCCGGGAAATCGACTTTTTCGAAATGGCGATAGAAGTATTCGTTAATCACCCCATCATAATGGGCAATAATCTCAAAGGTCTTTAAGGCTAAAAGCTCACGAGTCGCCTGAGTAACTTCACCTGACTCTTTTAAATCTTTTAACACAATAGGATAAAATTCGGGTTTGGGGACAGCGCTAACATAAGCATAATTTTTAGCTGCCGCGCGCAAAAGTGTCACGCCGCCGATATCAATCAACTCGACCAGCTTTTCAATCGGTTTTTGCTCTTTAATATAACTCTCAAATGGATAGAGATTACAAATCACAATATCGATTGGTTCGATATCGGATTCTTTGCGATAAGAGAGGATACCGGCGGCAATCTTAGGGTGTAAAGTTTTAACCCTGCCGCCTAAGACCTCGGGTGATTTTGTCCAATCCGAGACTTCGATAACGTTGATACCGGCATCCTTAAGAATTTTAGCGGTCTTGCCAGTTGCCAGAATCTCAATATTTAATGCGGCTAATTCTTTGGCGAATTCGACAATATCGGTTTTATCCCAAACACTGATTAATGCTCGTTTTGGTTTCATGTTTAATTTTTTAACCACTGAAGGCACTGAAAGCACTGAATCACAGAATTATCCTTTTAACATCTATTTTTGTTTTAGCGAAATCCAGTAAAAGGCCTACTCTTTTACCGGTAGCTTTTAAATACGAAAGGAGCTGCGCCCGATGGATATCGTCAAAATCTTTAACTGTTTTGTTCTCAACTATTACCTCGTTCTCAATAAGTAAGTCTACGCGATGTTCCCCAACAAAAATTCCTTTATAGGCGATTGGTATTAATTTTTGGTCTTCAACTTTTAATCCCTGTTGTTTTAGTTCAAGAATTAATGCGTTCTCATAGATATTTTCCAGAAATCCTGGACCTAGATTTTTATGAACTTCGATCGCGCTTTTTATTATTCTATCGGTTATTCCTGAATGTGGATATTTACCTTCTGTGTATTCTGTGTTTCCAGCGGGTTCTCCTTTCACAAACATATTTACTTTCTGTGAATTCAGTGTCTTCAGTGGTTTAGTATTCTGGTTTCTGTGATTCACGGTCCAAATTTTTTAAGTTTTAGGGCATGGGCTAATAACAAAGGCATTACATTGGTTGCCGGAAACACGCCTAAACCACCACCAGCACAAGACCGTTCGCTAAATTCTTTGATACCAGAAGCTCGGCATGTCGCTGAATACAGCAGAAAAGGATTCGGATGCCAGGAATGGGATTTTAAAACTGCCGGGGTTGAATGGTCGCCCGTGATACAAAGAACATCGGGCTTGAGCCGAAGAATCTTGGGAATCTTTTTATCCAAATCTTCTATAAGCTTTACTTTGCCTTCAAAATTACCGTCCTCACCCATTTTATCAACTTCTTTGAAATGAACATAAAAGAAATCGTAATTTGTCATGTGTTCACGCACCGTTTCAATTTCATCATCCCAGGTCTCACCAGTTGGCAGCACTTCCATTCCCACCAGTTTGGCAATACCCTTATACATCGGATAAGTTGCAACGCAGGCTGGGTTAATTTTGTACCGGCTTGCCATTGATTCGATGTTCGGATATTGGGCAAAACCGCGGAGGAGAATAAAATTAGCCTTGGGTTCATCGGCAAGAATATTTTTTGCCAAGCGAAGGAAGGAATTAACAATTTTAACGCTCTTGCTCGACCTTGGACTGAGGGCGCTAATCTCGATTGGCTTCTTACCTTCGTGCAGCGGGTCAGAATCGGTAAGTTCAGCACCTAAACCATCGCCCCGGAACATTATGGCAATCCGATGTTCTTTGCCCGGTTTGATAATAACCTCGATATCCTCTAGGTATTTTATTGTCTTGGACAATTTGTCGCAGAGTCGCTTATTCTCCTCGGTTGAAATCCTGCCGGCACGGCGGTCGGTTACAATGCCCTTATCATCAATCGTAGCGAAATTAGCGCGGACACATAAATCTTTCGGTGTAACCTCTAACCCGACGCCCAACGCTTCTAATAAACCGCGACCGATTTGAGTTTTGATTGGGTCATAGCCGAATAAAGCAAGATGAGCCGGTGCACTGCCCGGAGTAATACCAGGACCAATCGGCATAGATAATCCCAGACTTGCCTTCTTTGCTAAATTGTCAAGATTTGGGGTCTTAGCGGTTTCGAGTTCGGTTTTGCCGTTTCTGGGCGAACCGCCTAATCCGTCAATTACGACTAAAAGAATTTTTTGGTCATTAGGCTCTAAGATTGAAGACAGAATTTCTATCACACCCAAATATACCTTTAGATTTACGCAGTGTCAATATTGCCTTATAACTCTTGACATATGTCTTAAACTGCCGTGGATTGTCTATGGTATCTAATGCAGACTTAAACAATTTATGCGACACGCATTTTTAGTTGACAGGTTGTAAAATTTTGTTAATCTAGATTGAATGGAGTAACAAGATGAATCCGTTTAAAATAAAGGGTATTCTTTCAGTTATACCTTTACTTATTTCTTTTCTCTTTGCCCGGATAGAAATTCTTATTGACAGAAGGAAATTGTCAAAAGTCTTCATTTCAATTTTTTTCTTTCTGGTATTTTTAACGGGATTTGCCCAAGAGACGCATAATTTAGAGATAATTTGGGTGAAAACATCGCCCGATAGTGTTTTCGCTTTTGGCAGGTGTATCGCTTCGGGTGATGTAAACGGGGATAGTTTCTCTGATATTATGATTGTTGGTGATTCAGTATTAGATTGGACAAACCCGGATAGTTGCTACCGTGGGAAATGCTGGATTTTTTACGGTGGAGTTTCTTTTGATACAATTCCGGATATTTGGTTATTAAATTTACAGAAACGAATTTTTGGGGCACTCCATTCCGCTGATATAAATGGGGATGGATTTGATGATGTTCTCATCGGCGATTGCTACAATCAATGGGAAGAAGTTCTAATTTTTCTTGGCGGTAACCCGATGGATACAATCTGTGATTACAGAATTAGAGGTCCTCACGTTGGTTCCGTCTTCGGCTGTGAAGTTTCCGCAGGCGATGTGAACGGAGATGGTTATAAGGATTTGATTGTCGGTGCTTATGGTGCGGCACCTCATCCGGGAGGCTATGATAAAGGGCAGGTTTATATCTATTATGGTGGTCCAAATTTCGATACAATTCCGGATGTGATTTTAAATGGCGGGCACGAGAATGACCAAGAGGGGTTTGGCACTTCGGTTTCAGGAGCAGGTGATGTGAATAAAGATGGATTTTCTGACCTTATTATCGGCGCGGGAAATTTTGGTCAAAGAATTCAAGGTAGAGTATACATCTACCTTGGTGGGAATCCTATGGATACGATTTATGATGTTGCAATGTCTGGACAAAGGTCCTGGCAGCAACTGGGCTGGGAAGGCATTGACTTTCTTATAAATCCGACCAAAGACCACGCAATCATCGGAGGTTACGGGATAGAGAAAGGGGGGGTATGCGTTCTCTTTGGCGGTTCTGAAATGGATAGTATTCCGGATGTCTTGCTGACCACTGAGGGTGATTCAAGTTTTCTTGGGTCTAAAGCAGTCAATGCTGGATTTACAAGCTGTAGCGAAGCAAGTGATGCACTTGCTGGCGCACCGACTGAATATGGCAGAAAGGGCACAGCATATCTCTGGTTAGGTGGTGAGCTTTTAGATTCTATGCCCGATGCTTGGATTAGAGGTGTGCAACGGGATAGTGGTATCGGTTGGGGTGTGACTTCGGCTGGCGATGTTGACGGTGACGGTAAGGATGAAATTATGGTTTCTAATTATGCTACTTATTACACACCAAGAAGAGTCTGGGTCTGTAAATATACGGGTGGTGCAATTGAGGAAAAAAGAAATTTTAGGAGTAAGAATATTAGTCTAAGTATCACCCCTAATATCGTAATAAAAGAAGTCTCATTACGCTATAAGATTGCTGCTCTATGTAAGGTGTCATTGAAGGTGTATGATATAGAAGGTAAATTGATAAAGGTTCTTGAAGCGGGATATAAGGCATTTGATGTTGGAGAATATGAGATTAGATGGAATTTGAGTGATGACCAAGAAAAGAAAGTGCAAGCAGGAATCTATATACTTGAATTCATTGCTGATGACGAAAAACAGGTAATAAGAAAGACTGGTAAAATTATAGTGGTCAAGTAGAAATTATGGGAATAATGCCTGGAATCCAAATTGGACAGAAGTTAGAAAAGTCCAATACCGGATTATGTTTTTACTTAATAAAAGGAACTGAAACTTCTTATCTTATGGGGTCGGGGTGAGAAATTCTTTCAGTTCTCATAATTCAAAGTTATCAACAACCCCGAAAGAATTCGGCTTTATCAGGGTGGCTGGATTCTTCACAAAACAAAAGCCTTGAAAAGAAAAGGAGGTCGATATGTGCAGCAAATTAATTATGTTTGCACTTCTTTCAATAGTGCTTTCAACTATTCCGCAGCTACAAGCAGATACGCTGCCTCAAATATTTTCCCTATCAGGACCTAATGAATCAAGTACTCACACTTTCTCCCCACGAGAAGTCACAGTCATCCGTTGGCCAAGTTCTTCGGCTCCGAATTTGAATGCAATAGCTAAAATCCCAACTCTCTCGACCGATGACATGTATAATCATTTTGCAGTTGGGGACCAAGGTAAAGTATTAAAGATAAAAGTAACTCCTTGGATGAATCAGATCCTGATTTCTAGTGAAATGACTATTTATCCTGAGTATAATTTTACGGGCGTTTCTTTTGCCAATGAAAATGTTGGCTGGATTGTGGGATATAAGCGGGATAATCCTGATAAGTGGAGAGGTATTATTTTGCGGACAATAGATGGAGGAGATACTTGGTCACCGCAAACATCTCCTTCATTTCCTGGTAATATACAAGTGCCTTTTCTCAAGGTTGAGGCAGTGGATATAGAAACGGGTTGGATTTCGTGCGGTAACGGGTATGTGCTTCGGACAACTAATGGAGGTTACACCTGGAGACGCACACATAAACCTCTCGGTGAAGACCATTTCGGTTGGTTCTGGGGCCTTCATGTTATCGATTCAGATAATGCCTGGGTTTGCAGTGACCAAACAGGTCTTGTTGCAAAGACAATAAATGGAGGAGATGATTGGACGTGCAAGAAGCCAGGGTGGGAAATATCGCCTCAAGATACTTCTTTGGTTTTTAATGACCTTGATTCACCTGAGGGATTTCCGGATTTAATATACATCTCAGCTTCTAATGGGAAAGTAGTTTTTACTACGAATGGCGGGAACTCTTGGGATAAATACTATCCCTTTCATAATACAAAATCTAATTGTTTCTTTGGGGTAAGATGTCTTTTTAACGACATCACTCCATTTGTTTGTGGTAATTACGGGATCATCGTTCGGAACGGATTGCTACACTGGTGGAATGATATCGAACTAAAAGACTTCAGTCTGAAATCGATTGGAGGGTATGTTAAGTCAGACGGAAGCAACTATATTATTGCTGTTGGCGAAGGGTCTGGGATAGTTTTTTCTTGTGATAGTCTACAGGTGATTTCGATTGTTGAAGTAAGAGGTTATGATGGGACAGTGACACCCCCTTGGATAGAATTTGATTTATATAATCCGACTGGTGCTTCATATCAAAATTATCCAATTACCTGGTGGTGGAGTAGAATTGGGGTGGATTATGGGTACGGGAAGCAACCGCGATTCTTTAGCCCGATATTGGCTGAGTGCGATATTCCTAGCGGACCCGGTATTTTTACCTTCTGGTACCCATTTCTCGACCCTTACCCTTATCTATATGATGAACGTCTGTATTTTCTCATAACTCGTCGAGATAAAGGTCATCACACAAGTCCTAATATAGCACATGCAAGGTATTTCGAGTATGGACCTCCCCCACCAATACCTAATAGGGTGGAAAATTTGGAAGTCATTGACGCTGAAAATGACCATGGTGGAATAGTAAGGGCTAACTGGAACCCACCAGCGCAAGGGAACGCCGATTTTTATGTGGTTAATATACGGCATGGTGGATATAATGGAGGTTTAATAGGCACCACTACAAACCTGTACGAATATCTCCCTTGTCCAGATGGAGTTGATGAAAGATATTATGTGAGAACAGCTAGATTGGAGGAGGAGGTCGAGTTATTTTCATCTCCTGAAGTGACTGACTGGATTACATCGCTTGATAATGTTCCCCCACCAGAAATACAATTACTTACTGGAGATTACTGCTCAGAATTGGATGCATGCACTTTAAAATGGAATCCGATTTCCTCTGCTAGTGAACCGAATCTTAGCGGTTATTGGGTCTGCCCAGTAATCTCGGGTCTAGATGCGAGAATCAATCATCCAGCACCAATTCAAAGAAACTACTACATCGAAAAAGTGCCAGAAGGTTTTCCTCGGGGTGATAGTTGGGGTTTCGAAGTACAAGCAATGGATAGGTCAGGCAATAGATATCCTTGGCAGGGGAATTACTATTTTGTTTATATCCCTGGACGCACAACAAGCACATCGCCTTACGCTACCGCCTTTAATCAAGGCAGACACCTGGTTAGAGTTCCGGAGACGAAGACGTTGCATTTAGTCTACGAAACTAATGGGAAGGTCATGCATTCTTACTCACTGAATAACGGGGAACAATGGTCCGAAGAAGCACTTGGCAACGGCTATTTCCCCAGCATCGGCGTTGACCAGAAAGGATTACCCTGGATTGCCTTTTTGCGTGACTGCGATATTGTCTGTAAAGTGAAAAAGTCAGATGGTGCTTGGAAGGAAAGAATCGTTTATGACGGAAACGATACCTGTTGGGCAGGTGCACCGGCAATAGCATTAGGAACAATACCTGACGGGGTTTCTCCAGCACCTTTCGCCTACATTACCTATCCAGTATACGAAGGCGAAGGAATGCCTGATATGCCGGCGCCAGGACCTCATCCGAGTTATTATAATTGTATCAAGCTGAGCATCCTCGATACGGTCAATATCGCTCATTACTCAATTGATGAAGGAGACGCGGATTGTCCGGTTTGTGACCCGGCAATAGCAGTTACACCAGCCGATTTGATTCATCTGGTCTGGCAGAAAGGCGATGAAATCTATTATACCACTAACTATGATAAAATCAGTTACGATAACTTCCAACAAGCACAAATACAAGAAAAAATGAATCTGTCCGAGAGTCCGGGAGTTCGATCTCAACACCCGTTCATTGAAAGCTACGGTGACCGTGTATTTGCCGCCTGGAAAGAAGGCGACCCCGGAGAGATTTATCGAAGAGTGAGAACTATAACTCCGGGAGGAATCACATGGCAAGACCCAGAAAATATCAGCAACAGTCCAAGCCAAGAATCTGATTACCCGGTCTTAGCCACCTCGGATGTTGTTGCTTATCAAGAGAAAGTAGACGATACGAATTACGAGATATACACCTGGATAAATGGTGATTTAGTTAATCTGAGCGAAACGGATAATCCTTCAAAGTTTCCACATATCTTAGTCGAACCACCTAAGCCTCACGAGCCGGAAGTTTTGATTGATGCTATTTGGACAGAGACGATAACCGAAGATATGCTTTACGAAGTGAAATTTAAACAGTATCGGCATCCGATTAATCCGGACGGTTTCGGCGAATACATTTCAGTAACCATCGGAGATAGTGTTGCTTCAAAATATTGCGAACAACGCGATGGCTATATTGACTATGGCGAATTCTCCTGCGATTACGATAATTCTTCTCTTATCTATACCATCCCCTATCTTAACCCAGTATCAAATTATCTCTTGAGAGCGGTGGTCTATAAAGAAGGCAGCCAAAGCGGCAAGGAAGAGGTATACGTTGATACGACTTTTGTCACCGAGGTAAGCTATGCGCCATATATCCCGGAAACTGTCTACATCCTGCTTCCGAGAGAAACTTATGCGAATGACTTTGAGGTAGGGAAAGAGATTGAAAAAATCCTTGGAAATTATGCGCTACTTGCTGATTTGAAGGTTTATGAAGTGAGTCTTCCTGACTCAGGCGGAGGTGGTGCACAGAGTGCTGGTTCAAGCAGGATAACAAGAACAGTGCTTTATCAGAACAATCCGAATCCATTCAAAGAATTAACGAAAATCGCTTTTGCCCTACCAAAAGAAAGCAAAGTCTCTTTATTTGTTTACAATGTCACGGGTAGAAGAGTTAGAACGCTGATTGATGAAAAAATGAAACCGGGCAATTACAATCTGAAATGGGACGGCAAAGATAACCAGAACCGGAATTTAGGGCAAGGTATCTATTTCTATCGACTTCAGACTGAAGACTTCAAGGATACCAAAAAGACCGTGCTTCTGAAATAATTCCTTAAGCATAAAGAGTAAACGCCCCGGACCCGATTTGAGTTTCGGGGCGTTTTCTTTCCAAAAGGCTGAATTTTTTCAGACCATAACCAGCCCCCGAACTTACTCCCCAGGTTACTTAGGGGGCTACCCCCGAGTCTACCCCCGAACCCGCTCCCCAGCTTGCTCCTGAAGCCACTCCCCAAGTTGTCCCCGAAGCTGCCTCCCAACCAATCCCCGAACCAGCTCCCGAAGCAACTTAGGAACTAACCTCCGAAGCGACCTCTGAAATCACTCCCCAAGCCGCCTACGGGGTCACCCCCTAGGTGATACCCCCTCCCTATGCGATTTTTAATGTAACATTCTAAATTTTCGATACTTAGATGAAAATTTCGGTCAATTTTTATGTGATTATTAGTCACATTGGTCTTCAAAAAAATCTGCGTCCATTCGTGTGTATCCGTGGTTTTCTTATCTCAGCTATCTCTGTGGTTAAAAGATTTTTTGGTTCTCTGTGTTCATCTCACTCCGTTCGATGGACTCTACGAGTAGCACCTCCTTTCAGTCGGTGGACTCTTCGAGTAGTATCTGTGGTTAAAAATTCTTTGTTTTTATTGTCAGTGGTTTAAATTCTTCTTTTCGGTATTCTCGGTGATTATTTCTCTTTCTTTATCTTGTTCGATTGGGTGTTAAGTCCTCTTGACATCTGCTATAACTGGATTAGAATAAACCATGCCAATTACACCAATTGATATAAGGAAGAAAAAATTTTCATCCCAATTGCGTGGAGTCAACGCCCAAGAGGTAAAAAACTTTCTGGATATGGTGGCTAGTGAAATGGAGGTGCTGCGCAAAGAACGTGGGTTATTAGCCGAAAAAGTAGATGAGCTTTCGGCTAAACTCGAGGGTTATGTTAAGACCGAAAAGTTATTAAAAGATACTTTAGTCATGGCACAACAGGCAACAACCGATATGAAACAGGCAACCCAAAAAGAAGTTGAGGTTATTTTAGAAAAAGCAAGATTCGAAGCCCAGACAATAATTCAAAAAGCCGAAGAAGATACAAAAAGATTGCGGGTTGAAATAAGCGAACTTTCAATTAAAAAACATACCTTTTTGGGTGAGTTGCGCGTGGTAATTCAAAGTTATCTCTCAATACTGGAACATTGGGAATCAAATAAGAATAACGAAGAGAAGAAAAATGAAGGCGAAGATCGAAGAAAGCGTTAAAGCGATTACGAGTAAAGTAAGCTTTAAGCCGGAGATTGGAATAATTTTGGGCACCGGCTTGGGAATGTTAGCGAAAGATGTTGAACCGGTTGGGGTAATTCCTTATCAAGAAATTCCTAATTTCCCCATCCCAACCGTGGAAAGTCATTCCGGCAGATTCATTTTGGGTAAGCTGAGCGGGAAAAAGGTTTGCGTGATGCAAGGAAGGTTTCATTACTATGAGGGTTATGGTATGCAGGAGATTACCCATCCGGTGCGAGTGATGAAGGGGTTGGGGATAAAAATTCTTATTGTTTCTAACGCCTGCGGTGGTTTGAATCCCCAGTTTCAAGCCGGTGATATTATGGTTATTACCGACCATATTAATTTGTTAGGAGACAATCCTTTGCGGGGCGTAACCGATCCGGATTTAGGACCAAGATTTCCTGATATGTATAATTGTTATGACCGAGAGCTCGTCGCTTTAACCGAAAAAGTAGCCTTAGATTTGAATCTGCCGTTAAGGCGAGGAGTTTATGTGGCAACGATGGGACCCAATTTAGAGACTGGTGCGGAATATCGTTTCTTTCGAAATTGCGGCGGCGATGCGGTTGGCATGTCAACCGTGCCCGAAGTGATTGTGGCTCGCCAGATTGGTATCAAGGTCTTGGGATTGTCGGTAGTTACCGATATGGGTTTGCCGGACGCGATGCGACCAGTAAATTTAGCCGAAATCTTAAGAATTGCCGGTAATGCTGAGCCAAAACTCACCGCTTTAGTCCGAGAGGTTGTAAAAAGGATTTGAGATAAACGAATGATAGCGAAGCGAGCAAATATTCGAGAAATTCGGGGTCATTCGGGCAATTCGTGGTCGAGAAAAATAATTTTGACTTTCACTTTTTGCACTTTGACTTTTCTTTTTAATTGTGCCAAGCACCAAACAATAAGTAAACCTCCGCCACCATCGGTTGATGAAATGTTTGAATCAGCCACGAATAATTTTCAAGCCAAACAGTACGATAAGGCAATTACCGGATTCACGGATATCATATTCGATTATCCGGGTAGTCGTTACGCTGCCGATGCTCAATATTATTTAGCGCTTAGCAATTTTGAGAAGAAAGATTATGCACAAGCAATTATTGAATTAGATTTTTTTATCAAGAATTTTCCGACCAGTCCTTTCATTGAACCGGCTACGGTTCAACTGGCGCTTGCTTACTTACGTTCCGCGCCCAATGTCGAACGGGATCAGATTCAATTATTAAAAGCGCGGGAACTCTTAGAGGAGGCTTCGGAAAAATTCCCCGATTCCAAATACCAGTCCGACATTGAGAATGCGCAGAAAGAGTTAACGGAGCGGTTAGCCCGCAAGGAATTTGAGGCGGCAAATTTATATTTCCGGGCGCAAGAATTTGATGCGGCAAAAACTTATTACCAACACCTCTTGGATAAATATTCACAGACCAGCTGGGCAATCAAAGCAAAATTTCCTTTAGCGGTCTGTTTTGCCGAAACTGGGACTAAGGAAGAGGCAAAGAAAATATTAGAAGAGTTGGTTAAAGACAACAGCGATCCTGAATTACAAAAAAAAGCAGCGGCTCAACTCAAAAAGTTGAACGGCGAATAATGCAAATTGTAGCGAATTCTTCGAAGATAAAAATTTATTTGCAATATGCCGGTCATCCGCCACTACTTGTAACATTCGGCAGTAGATGAAACTCGGTATCTTTGGCGGTTCATTTAATCCAGTCCATATCGGGCACCTTTTGGTGGCAGAAGATATTATTGAGAAACTGAAACTGGATAAAATCATTTTCATCCCGGCATTTCGTCCGCCGCACAAAGCGCAGTTGCTTTCTTTTGAACAGCGTTGGAAAATGCTTAAGCTGGCAATAGAAAAAAATCCGGTATTTGAACGGTCAAGCCTTGAAAAGAAACGAGGTGGCAAGTCGTTTACAATCGATACCCTTAGAGAATTAAAAATGAAATATCCAAAAGATCAATTATATTTCGTTATGGGGACTGACCAATATGCCGAACTTTCGAGCTGGAAAGAACCAAATCGGCTTTTTGGTATCGCTAAGATTGCGGTAATTCAAAGACCCGGTTTTCCCAAGGAAAAATTTGGTACCCAAAAGCCTGCTTTTATCGAAGTAATTCAAATTGATATCGCCTCAGCCGAGATTCGAAACCGAATTCGGCAAAATCGTTCGGTGCGATATATGTTGCCAGAAAAAGTCCGGCAGTATATAATAAAAAATAGGTTGTATTTAAATGCTTAAATAAGGAGGAAAAATGTTTGAATTAGCATTTGGACAAACCCAAGCCAAACCGGCTGGTGGTAATCCAATAATCGGGCTGTTGCCGATTATTCTAATCTTCGTTGTTCTTTATTTTTTGATGATTTTACCGCAACAGCGAAAGCAGAAGAAACACATGGGAATGATTACAAATTTGAAAAAGGGCGACCGTATCGTCGCCAGTTCTGGAATTTACGGTATCATCACCAACGTGAAAGAAGGTTCTTTTATGGTGAAAATTGCGGAAAACGTAGAAATTGAAATGGATAAGGGGTCAGTTTCGCATAAGATTGGCGGTACGCAATAAACTTATTTTTTTACCATGAAGGGACGAAATCTGGAAATTCGGGTCTACGGCGACCCGGGGTTGCAGCAGAAGACAAAAGCGGTCGATAAAATTACCGATGAGATTTTGCAGCTAATTGCTGACCTGAAAGTAACAATGTATGAAAAAGAAGGCTTGGGATTAGCGGCGAATCAAATCGGCGTCTCTTTTTCCGTAATTGTGGTTAATCCAAAAGGAGCCGGGGGCGACCAAGAACCGTTTGTTGTTATTAACCCAGAACTGGTAGAAAGTTCGGGGCAAATTGAGCGAGAAGAAGGTTGTCTTTCGATTCCGGGAATCTGCGAAGTTGTGGCAAGACCGACCAAAGTGGTAGTTAAGGGGATAGATGAAGAGGGTAAAACAATTCAGATTAATGCCGAAGGATTTTTAGCGCGGGTATTTATGCATGAGATTGACCATGTCAACGGGGTCTTTTTCGTTAATCATCTGGGCAAAACCCGGTTTGAACTTTTACAGAACCAATTGAAAGAAATTCCTAAAAACCGAAAAAGTACTTCACCCAAAAGCAAAAGGGAAAGTTAGGAACGTTTCATGCGCATCGCCTTCTTTGGCACACCGGATTTTGCGGTGCCCAGCTTAGTTAAGCTTTACCAGGCTGGCTTTGATATCGGGAGTGTCGTTACCGCCAAAGAAAAACCCAAAGGTAGAGGGTTAAAAATTGTGCCTAGCCCGGTAAAAGTTAAAGCACAAGAATTAGGCATTGAGATTTATGAACCGGAGAAGCCAAATACTACTGAATTCTACGAATTGTTGTTGCCCAAAAACCTTGATATTTGTGTGCTGGTTGCCTACGGGTATATTATAAAGCCGCCGCTGCTCAATTTGCCAAAAAAGGGCTTTGTCAATCTCCACCCTTCGCTTTTACCGAAGTATCGAGGAGCCGCGCCGATTAATTGGGCGATAATTCGAGGAGAAAAACAGACCGGCTTAAGTACCTTTTTAATGAATGAAAAAATTGATGCCGGCTCAGTTATTTTACAAAAAACGGTGGAGGTTGGATTAGATGAGACCGCCGGTGAGTTGACAACAAGATTGGCAGAGCTGGGTGCTGAGCTTTTAATCGAAACCTTGCACCAGATGGATAGGGGTGATTATCCGGTGGTTGCCCAAAACAACCAACCGGTTATTTTAGCCCCCAAGCTTAAAGAATCAGACCGGGCAATTGATTGGGCGAAAACGAACCTTGAAATTCATAATTTGATTCGGGGTCTTTCGCCGCTGCCCGGGGCTTATACTTTTTTCCGTAATAAACGGGTCGAAGTGCTTGAAGCACATCTTGGCACTGCCTCAGGCAGTCGACAAGCACCCGGCACAATCATTTTACCAAATAAAGATTTAGTTGTTGCTACGGGAAACGGCACTTTGAATATCACCGAATTAAAAATCGAGGGTGGAAAGATTATTACCGGGCGGGATTTTATTAACGGACAACGAATAAAACCGACGGAAAAATTCTGTCGGCAATAAAAATGCGAAATAAAGCTAAAAAGGAAATCGGGGTTCAAAAAAAAATAATTACCCAAGTAGTGAGCGAAAAATCAACAAAATCAAGGTTTGTGCTAATAATTATTTCGGCGGTAATCGTCGCGTTTGTTTTGGGTCTGCTAATATTTAATTTTATCATTATGCCGTTATTGGTGCGACAGGGACAAGAATCAGCAGTGCCCGAAGTAGTCGGGAAACAAATCAACGAAGCAAAAAAAATTATTCTGCAACGCGGATTTCATTTGGGAGAAATCATTGAAGTGTTTGATACATTATATCCGACCGGCTATGTATCAGCCCAGAAGCCAAAAGGAGGGGCAACCGCAAAAATTGGTCGAATCGTTTCGCTTAATGTCAGTAAAGGGCAGAAAAAGGTTCGGGTTCCATTCGTTGCTAAATTGACTTTAGAGCAGGCGGGCAGTATTTTAGAAAATCTTGGTTTAAGGGTCGGGACGGTTGAATCAATGCCATCGAATTTAATTCAACAAGGAAGGGTTATTACAACCCATCCCGAACCCGGGAGCGAATGCGACCAGGGTGACTATATTAAAATTCAACTATCGGGTGGACCACCCCTGCCAGTTAATTTAATGCCCAACTTGATTGGTCTAACGCTAAATGTTGCGCAAGAGACGATTAAAACCAGAAATCTAATTATAGGTGAAATTAAAGAGATTGAATCGGATGAGAAGTCGGGAACAATTATTGTTCAATATCCGGAAGAAGGGATGAAACTGGGCTTGGTCGATACCGTAAGGTTGATTGTAGCCAAATCGCGCCCGAAACTAGCTCCACCACCGCCGAAAAAAGGGAGGCGAAGGTGAATTCCGTTAGAAATCACGGATCACTAAAGACAAAGCAGAAAAAGGAGAAAACATGAAAAAGCGGAGTGTTGCTAATGGGATAAAAATTGCCGCCTCGATTCTTAATTGCAATTTCCTCCGGCTGGAACAAGAGATAAACAGAGTGGAGGCAGCCGGGGTTGATGTCTTGCATCTGGATGTAATGGACGGTCATTTTGTGCCTAATTTAAGTTTTGGCGTGCCGATTCTCAAAAGCATCCGCAGGATAACGGATTTACCGATTATTAGTCATCTAATGGTAATAAAGCCCGAAGATTTAATTGCTAAATTTATTGACGATTCGGATGGCGTGGTTTTTCATATCGAGGCAACTGAGTGCTTGAAGCGCACCTCCGATTGCCTCAAGCAGATTCATAAAGCAAAAAAATTGGCTGGCATTGCGCTAAATCCCGATACGCCAGTTGAACGAATTTTTGAATATGCTAACCAGTTGGAAGAAGTATTAGTGATGAGCGTTTTCCCTGGTTTTGGCGGTCAGGCTTTTATTCCGGCGAGTTTGGACCGAATTCGTTCGATAAAAAAGCATTGTGCTTCGGTCAATCCTAAAGTATTGATTGCGGTGGATGGCGGCGTCAGCGCTAAAAATGCGCCATCCCTGATGAAAGCCGGCGTCGATGTTTTAGTTGCCGGCACATCAATTTTCCATGCACCAAATTATCAAGCAGCAATTGAGAAATTAAGATGTTCGACCTGATTCAAGACCGTTTTGTCAAACTAAGACGCAAGCTTTTAGGTTACGGGAAATTAAGCAGCAAAGAAATTGACGGCGCTTTACGTGAGATACGAACCATGCTTTTAGAGGCGGATGTTAATTATAAAGTGGTGGGTGAATTCATTAGAACTTTCCAAGCGAGTTTAGAACAAGAAAAAATTTACGAAAGTCTAAAACCCGGTGAATTGGTTAATGCTACTTTGTATAAGGAATTGGTAAAGCTGCTAGGCGTTAAGCCGGAAAAGATGGAATTCACGGCCGACCCTTTAATCATCAATTTAGTTGGCTTGCAAGGAACGGGCAAGACTTCTACGGCAGCCAAATTAGCCAATCGTTATAAACAAAAACGCCCGCTTTTAGTTGCCTGTGACCCGAAGCGACCGGCGGCTTCCGAGCAGTTAAAATTACTGGCGGAAAGGGTGCCGGCTGATTTCTTTCCGGTAACCGATTCCGCTCTTAAAACCGCTCTGAATGCGCTAGACCAAGCGCATAATAAAAAACACCAACTTATTATTTTTGACACAGCGGGAAGATTACACGTCGACGAAGAATTGATGCAGGAACTGCAAGAAATCAAAGCAAAAACCAAACCCCATTACAATCTATTAGTGGTTGACGGCATGGTCGGCCAGGATGCGGTCAGCCAGGCAACCGAATTTCATTCCCGACTTGGTATTTCGGGCAGTATTGTTACCAAAATGGACGGTGATGCCAAAGGCGGGGCGGTCGTTTCAATCCGAAAGGTATCCGGAACCCCGGTCTACTTTATCGGGACTGGCGAAAAAGTCGAAGATTTGGAAGAATTCTACCCGGACCGTATCGCTTCACGTATTTTAGGGATGGGCGATATTGCGAGTTTAGTGGAAAAAGTTGAATCAGTAGTAAAAGTTGAAGACCAGAAAAAAGCGGCGGAAAAATTTGTTAAAGGTGAATTTAATTTAGAAGATTTTTTAAATCAATTAAAATCGATAAAAAAGATGGGGAATATATCTAAACTGTTGGCAATGATACCGGGCGCATCTGGTTTAAATATGGACGAGGTAGATTTCACTCGAACCGAAGCGATTATCCTTTCGATGACTAAACAGGAACGGGCAAGACCCGAAATTATTGACGGGTCAAGACGAAAACGGATTGCGACGGGCAGTGGCACCACGGTCGAAGCAGTGAATCGGCTTTTAAAAGAGTTCAAACAAGCTAAAGAGTTGACCAAAAGTTTAGGCAAAGGAACGATACCGCAAATGGGTGGATTTAAAATTCCAAAAGGATGGAAAAGGAGATAAAGTGAACTTTCATTTAAGGAGGTTATAATGCATTGCCGAACCTGTGGTAAAGAAATAGCCGATAATGCAGCAGTTTGTGTCCATTGTGACGCAAAACCGCTGGCAGGCGACAAGTACTGTCCTACCTGTGGTATAACAACCGGTCCTAAAGCCGAATATTGTATAAAGTGTGGGACTAATCTGGTTGAAGCATCAGCCAAAAATGCATTTGAATACGCCGGTTTCTGGCGAAGGTTTGTTGCGGTTATTATTGATGGATTGCTTTTGAATATTACGGGACATTTTGTTTTTGGGAAATTTGGCGTACCATTCTTATTTTTTACCAAAGTTAATCCCTCGGTGATAGGTAAATTCTCTTTTTCTTATATCGTACTGGGCTGGATTTATTATACGTTAATGGAAAGCTCATCGTTACAGGCAACCCTCGGCAAAATGGCTTTGTCCATTATTGTAACCGACTTTGAAGGTAAAAGAATTTCTTTTGCCCGAGCCACTGGACGGCATTTTGCTAAAATAATCTCTGGTATCATACTATATATCGGGTTCATCATGGCGGGCTTTACCGCAAAGAAACAAGCTCTTCATGACATAATAGCCAATTGCTTAGTAATTAAAAAACAATAAAATAAAACTTGAAATTTAGTTTAAACTGTATAAATTATTAAAAAACAAGGAGGTATTAATGTATTGTCGAGTATGCAGTAAAGAAGTGGCGGAAACCGCCAAAATTTGTGTCCAATGCGGTTCTAAGCCTTTATCCGGTACTAAATATTGCCAGAACTGCGGGGCGGAAACTGCGCCTAATGCCGAAGTCTGCATTAAATGCGGGGTAAAATTACAAACTAAAGCAAAAGGTGGCAAGGATTGGTTGACTGCACTGCTTCTTTCTATTTTCCTTGGTCAATTTGGGGTTGACCGTTTCTATTTGGGATATATCGGGCTTGGCATCTTAAAGCTCGTCTCATTGGGCGGGATAGGAATCTGGTGGTTAATCGACCTGATTCTAATCGCGACCAATAAGTTAAAGGATTCGGAAGGAAGGGAATTAGTTAAGAAATAAAAAGAGCGATTAAAGATAGAAAATTGCTGATTTAAAGATTATCTTTAAATCTTAAAATTTTTGAATTGTTTTAGATTAGGTTTGAGCGGCGATGGCGCGCTTGCCCGCTTTCTTGCGGACATACTCGCCCCGATAGCGGATTCCCTTGCCGTGATAAACATCGGGCGGGCTGATGAGACGAATCTGGGCAGCGGTTGTCCCCACCAGTTGTTTATCAATCCCCTTTATAATTACTTCGGTAATTTGGGTCTTAGGGTCTTCGGGATTAGGTACGCTTTTTACTTCAAAGGTTAAACCTTTGGGCGGAACGAGATCAACCGGATGAGAAAAGCCAATGACTAATTGAACTCCTTCTTTCGTTTTTAGGGCTTTATAACCGACACCTCTTACTTCTAAAATCTTTTCGTATCCTTTAGCTACTCCTTCTAACATGTTAAGAATCAAAGCTCGAGTAGTACCGATTATGGCGGGCGGGATATCACCGGTTTTCTCGACGCTAATTTTATTATCGTTGACGTTTATCTTCAGGTTAGAATGAAGCGGAAGCTCTAAGCTGCCTAAGGGACCCTTTACCATAAACTTAGAGTCTTTGGACTCGACGTTTACGCCTTGAGGTATCTGTATCGGTTTTAATGTTTTCGCCATTAGAAAAGTATTATAGCGAAAATTTCCACGGCGTCAAGAATAAGATAAAAGTGATTTTGTGGTTCAAAATTTAATTTCTTTAATCGCCGCAATCCATCCGCAGGTTCAATAATGAAGTGCAACACATGGGACAGCATAAAAAAATTTGTTATCCTATGTGTATATGCAAAAAAGATACTATCACTTAACATTGGCTGAACGAGAAATAATCACCGAAATGCTTTGGGAAGAGAAAACGGTTAACCAAATAGCCACTGTCCTGAACCGAAACAAGGACACAATTTCTCGTGAATTACACCGTAATGC
>Ga0315296_10000153_pt1 | contig 65576 bp, 59 predicted proteins | sample YL17G14_18_MG_FD_203921 | JGI IMG/M metagenome (GOLD analysis project Ga0315296, IMG submission 203921) | Sediment microbial communities from Yellowstone Lake, YNP, Wyoming, USA - YL17G14_18 | ecosystem: Environmental > Aquatic > Freshwater > Lake > Sediment | place: USA: Wyoming | collected... | reverse complement strand
ACGACGCCCAGGGCAACTTTGCCCAGGCTGAGGCGCTCCTAAGCCGCGCTTTGAGGATTTGCGAGAAGGCTTATGGAGAGGAGCACCCTGGTGTGATTCCGAGCCTGGAGTATCTCGCGACTTTCCTTCGCCGGACTCGGCGCCCAGCGGAGGCCCAAAAGGTGGAAGCGCGGGCCAAGGCAATCCGGGCCAGACTTGGCCCGAAAGCTGCGGCAGACCCAACGGGGCCCGCTTTACTGCCGTGCAATCCGACCGGAGAGCTCAGTAGGTGTGCCTGACTTCCAAAACCTGAAACTCAGCTAGGGAGTTTTTGACCACGTAGACGATTTCGTTGTTGCTGTGCGGATCCGGCGGCTTAAGCAAGAACCCCGGGTCAATCAGGTGATGGAGGGAATTGCGCACCACACCTTCGGTGCACTCGCCGTCGCGGAATTTCATGTGTACCCACAGCCCTTCGATTGGAGGATGGCCTGCAAAGAACTTGATTTCTTTGTAATCTTCGCTGCCCTCGAAGGTCTTGACGAAAAACAGGGCTTTCAGCGATTCTAACGGCACCGCAATCGACTCGCCTGATTCCACCGTGCGTACGGCAATCTCCCTCGGCATCGACACTGGTTCGTTTTTGAGCAGAGTGTCGAGGTCCTTCGCTGGCAACGTGTCGGTGTAGCCTTTTACCAGTTTGCCGCCGCTCAAGTGCGCCACGACCTTGAAGGAGGACCTTCCCATTGCTTCACCCGCGTCGCGAGTTTTGCCTAGAGTTCGCGAAGCGCTCGTGGGTCTTCAGGTTATGACTGGTCGATTCCATACTGGCGGATCTTGTAAAGCAAGGCCTTGTAGCTGATGTTTAGGAGCCGCGCGGCCTCTTTGCGACTCCAATTCGTCTGCTCCAGGGTACGGGTGATGGCCTTGGCCTCGGCGTCGCCCTTCAAACCGCGCACCAGCGATTTCAGGTCGCCCGCCGGGGCTCCAGTCAGGTTCGTCGGTGTTCCGGGGGTACGGACCTGTCCCCTTCCGTTCGTCTCCAAATCGCTGAGCGCCAACGCTTCGTCACCCAGAATCAGGTAGCGCTTCACCAAGTTCTCTAGCTCCCGGACATTTCCGGGCCAGGAACATCGGCAGCAGGCTTCGATAAACGACTGAGATACGGGCAGAGGCGGGCGCGCGTAGCGTTCGGCCCAGATCGCCATGAATTGCTTCAACAACAGAGGGATTTCCTCCCGCCGCTCGCGCAGGGGAGGCAGGTACAAGGTGAAAGCATTCAACCTGTAGTAGAGGTCCTCCCGGAGCTTCTTTGCCGCGAGAGCCTGCTCGATATGCACATTGGTCGCAGCCAGAATTCGCACGTCGACCGACACTGTGGTACGGCTGCCCAGTCTGGAGAATTGCTGGTCCTGGAGCACCTGTAGCAGCTTCGCCTGTAGGCCCGGTGGCATTTCGGCGATCTCATCCAGCAAGATGGTCCCCTTGTCACACAGCTCAAACCTGCCTGGCTTTGCCCGGTTGGCTCCCGTGAACGCCCCGGCCTCGTAGCCGAACAGCTCGCTCTCCAGCAACTCACTGGGGAGAGCCGCGCAGTTCACCTTCATGAAGGTGCGATGGGCACGAGCGGAAAGCTTCCAGATGAGGCGCGCCACAACTTCCTTGCCAGTCCCGCTTTCCCCCAGCAAGAGCACGGGAACGTTAATGTTGGCGACTTGCATTGCCTGGGCGCGAATCTTCTGCATCGCGGGGCTGGCGGCTACAAAAACCGAATCGTCGCCAAGCTCCCCGACTTCCCCAACCCAAGGCATGGTCTCAGCCAGGCTGGGTTGGGTGGTGAGACAGCTCCGGAGTGCTGCATCTAATTCGGCCTTGTGAAAGGGCTTGGTTAAGTAGTCCTGAGCTCCCAGGCGAATGGCTTGGACCGCTTTGCGCGGGTCGTTGGCGCAGGTTAGCATGATTACTTTCAGCCCGGGACGAATCTGGCGAAGTTGCTCCAGGGCTTGAATGCCGTCCATCTGCGGCATCAGCAGGTCGAGCAGGACCACATCGGGAGCCGGGCTACATCGCACCCGCTCCATAGCCGCAAACCCACTGCTCACGGTCTCCACTTCGTAGGAGTCGACTTCCAGCAACATCCGCATGTAGCGGAGCATGCTAGGCTCGTCGTCGACGACAAGGATCGTCGAAGGGTTTTTCGCGGTACTAGGGCTCCCCATATGAACGGTTACTCTATACAGGTTTCAGCGGCAACACAACGGAGAACTTGCTTCCCGATCCCGGCTCGCTTTCCACCCAAGTTTTGCCCCCGTGAGCTTGAACCAGACGCCTGACAATCGCCAGGCCCAGCCCCATGCCACCCGGCTCGCTGTCAGGCTGAGGGAGTCTGAAGAAGTCGTCAAAAATCTCCTGGTGGTATTCCGGGGAAATACCTGGTCCTGTATCAGCGACGGTCAGGCGCACGGCATCCGCCCCAACCTGTGTGTCCGCTCTTTCCTCGGATGCGCGATGCGCTTGGCCGACGCGGCGGTCCCCAGCGTGCGGCTCCACAGTCAGCCAAACGCTTCCCCCGGTCGGGGTGAACTTCAGCGCGTTTTCCAAGAGGTTCGAGACCACATGCTGCATCTTAGGATAATCAAAAGGAAAAGGCTCCATTCTGTGGTCAACGGGATAGTATAGCGCCACGCCCTTTGCCTGAAACCGGGTCAACCACACATCGCAGACTTCTGACAGGCAGTCAGTCAAATCTGCCATCTCGAACCTCATCGTTAGCTTGCCCGCCTCGAGCGCTCCTAGCGTCAGGAAATCTTGAATGAATCGCTGCAGGCGGCCGCAACTGGCCTCAGAGTCTGCGAGGATCTGCCGTTGGCGGGCGCTGAGAGGGCCGGGCTTCTCAGTCAGCAGAAGCTCAATGTACCCGGCTACGACCGCCAGAGGGGTCCCCAATTCGTGCGCGGCGGCGGCGCACGCAACAGCGTGCCGGCGTACTTCTTCCTGCAGGCGCGCATTGGTCCTCAACAGTTCCTCTAGGGTCGCCCCAGAGCGAACTGGCGCGACGCTCGAATCCCCCTCGGGGCCCGAAGAAGCACTGACTAACGCATGGTCAGTCCGCCTGGCCTCGCCGCGACCCTCTCTCTCTGCCGAAGCGGGTTGGTCATTTGGCATAAGCACGAGCCCACGGACGCGGGATCCCCCTCGGTCGCGGGCGTTTGAGAGGCGTGTTTTCGGTCTTCCGGATGCTCCATTAGAATCGGTGCTACAAGCCTTCCTCGCCAGAGCTCCGCCGGTACCCTCTCACCGTCGAGCATCGCCGACGACGACACAACGCCTCCCTCTCCCCAGAGGAGAAGATCCTCCAGCTTTTCCTAGCCTCCCTGGACGCACTATGCTGCCTTGCCTCTTCCGACATGTCAAGAGAAATGCGCAACGTCTTAACATAGTTGAGGAAGGTAGCTGCACCTCGAAGTCGAAGAGATGTTAATCACCGCGATGCACTATTTCTATCTTCTCCTTTATTTTTCAATCAGTTGCGCTTGAAAAGCCCCAAGTCTGGGCTTGTTGAGACTTTGGAGTCCTTGATGCTGGGCAATCAGAGAAATGGTCACGGTACCTCCACGTGCCGCCACGCAGATGGTGAAGCCGCCAAAGGCTGATCGCCGGCGTTGGGAGCGAATTCCGATCGCGATCCCCATCTTTCTGCTGGGGAAGGATCACGATGGCAAGGAGTTCCGCGAGTTTGGCACGGCGCTCAATATCAGCCCGGGCGGGGTGTTGCTGGAGACCCGTAGGTACCTTCCGCCTTTCTCCGCCGTGTCCTTGGAGATTCCTTCGGGTCCCTTGCCCAGAGGGGGGATTGCGGGGAAGTTCATTCGAACCCTGCCGGGGCATACAGTAACGGTCACTCACAGCGAGCAGTGCTACTTGTGCGGGGTAAAGTTCGAGCGCCCAGTGCTGAGCCCAAGGGTTCGGAGACAACCTCAGGGGTAGGCTGAAGGGAAGCAAAATTCCGTTATGTGAAAAACCTTTCCCTCTTTCGGCAGGAGGGGGCGGGGTCGCTTGTCGGCGAACGCACCCTAGAAATCGCCTCACTGAAACCCACAAGTCTATTTGAATCACTGAAAAACCAGAGGGTTAGGGATTACTGACAACAATTTCCCGGCGCTCCGCGAACCTGGCTGGTTTGGTGGCTTGATTGCGCATTTGCTGCACCTCGGATTCATAACGGCAGTCAAGAGCGACGACGAGGGCGAGAAGCCTAATGCCATCCCAGTTGGCGAGCGGGTTCCTATTCGTTGACGGTGCCGGGGACGATATGCCTCCCGGGCAAGTTGTTTATGGTTCATCTCCGCAAATGCAGGCGATCCGCCATAAAGTGGACAGCGTGGCGGGTGCCAATGTGCCAGTGTTGATTCAAGGCGAAAGTGGCACCGGGAAGGAAATCATCGCCAAACTGATCCACCGACAGTCTCCATGGCGGTTCGGTCCATTTGTGAAAGTGAATTGTCCGGCCATTCCCGGGACGCTGCTGGAAAGTGAGCTTTTCGGGTACGAGAAGGGAGCGTTCACGGGCGCTTACGGGTCGAAGCCCGGAAGGGTTGAACTCGCCCACCGCGGTACCCTCTTCCTGGATGAGATTGGTGAGCTCGACCCCGGGTTGCAAGCGAAGCTGTTGCAGTTGCTACAGGATGGCCAGTTCTGCAGCATCGGCGCGCAGGAAGATAAGCGGGTCGAAGTCCGAGTTGTCTGCGCTACCAATCGCCGACTTGGCCAGGAAGTGGAGGCGGGGACTTTTCGTCAGGACCTGTACTACCGCATCAATGTGCTGAATATGGAGCTCCCGCCTCTGCGAGAGCGCCGGGTCGATCTCCCGGCGCTCGTCGACTACCTCCTGCAAGTTTTCAGCGAGAAATATGAGTGCAAGGTCCCGCCGCTGTCCAGGCACATTCTGCGGTTGATGGAATCTTATGAGTGGCCGGGAAATATCCGCGAGCTCGAGAACCTGATCAAGCGGTATATCATCCTGGGCTCGGAAGAGGTGATCGTGAGCGAGCTGGTGGGCCAAGGGCGGGGTAATTTGGCAGGCCAGGCACATGGCAATTTCGAGCCTGAGATTGCGGCGGATGGGTCCGTCTCGCTTAAAGAAATCCGGAAGCGCGCTATCCAGGAGTTGGAGCGGAAGCTTATTCTGAAGGCGTTGCTAGCCCACCACTGGAACCGGAAGCAAACGGCGCATGCATTGAAAATCAGCTATCGAGCCCTGCTCTACAAGATTCGGGATGCGGGGTGGTTCCCCTCCCGAAGCCCCTCGGGACCGCTGAGGCTCTCCGGGGAGCCTGTTCTTGGACGGACCTAGCGGGGCGTCCCAATTATTCCAAGGTGTGAATGGAACGTGCCGTTGCCGAGTAGGTCGGCGAAAAAGCCACGCTATCTTGAGACCACCAACCGTCGTTTTGGTACAATGTGTCGCTTTTGTGCGCTCCGTCAGCCTGGGATGGGAGGCGTTGGGATGCCAAGGGGATATGATGGCCTGTGGAGAGTGAGGGGCCTGTCCGTATCTTGAACTAGATCCGTTACGTAAGATGTTGCCTTGAGGCGGCAATCTGCCCCAACAGAAGGCCTTCATAAAGTTACGCAGAAGTCTTCACCTTTGCCGCTTGGGCGATTCAGCGGAGCCGTGCAACTTCTTGATTTAAAAGGAAGGAATCTCGGACGCGTTTGGAATGGCGTGCGCGTTGGCCGATGAGAGCACCAACCAGACGTACATCACGTACCCGGTGTGAAAGGATGATCTGAGCACGCCCACAACCTCTTTTGAGGTTGCGGCAGCGCCTCCGGTCTCGACCACTTCTCCAACGAATTGGTCTTTCGCCTATGTTCGTAGTCTCGCATCCTGGTCGACGTCGAGTTCCAGTTGCACCGATTGGATCGGGCAAGGCAGGAATCTCGCTGGGGGGGGGGTATTATGCCGGCCTCCGTTCGATCATTTCCCGGCCGACGGGCATCAACCTGGTTAACGGGCACGTTCTCACAAACGCGAACTGGCTCGCTAGTTCGGTTCCCGAGCCCGCTGCGGCGGCCATGCTCGGTCTGGGACTCCTGGGGTTGGCCGGGCTGAAGCTTAAACTGAAGAACGCGTAGAGCAAGAGCGGCGTGCCTCATGAACGCTGTCCTGAAAATCCCTGCTGTACTCTTGGCGCAGCAGGGATTTCCGTTTGTTTTCTCTTCTAAAACTGGGTCACTTGGCTTCACTCAGCATCCGCGGCGCCTGCCAGCGGCCACTTGACGGCGCAACTGTAACCTCCAGGTTCTCCCGTTGTGTCTTGAGCGCGCTTTGGGATGTGCGTAGAGGGCTGGTTTCGCGGACTCAGTCGCGCAGATCTTGTGGGAGGACAACAAGCGGCGGCCGAAATCAGAACTCCAGGAAACCAGCTGCAAAGCTCACGAGGGCTTGAGGCCAGGCCCCAAAAGCGCAAGGGCCCGCCGCAGGATCGCCTCAGGGTCGCTTTAGCAGTCGGCAGGCGAAGCGCAGATCCACTTCGACTCCGAGTTTCCACAAAACGTCATCTCTAGATTCCCTCCGTGAGCGGGCGGCGGAGTCGTCCTCTCTCCGCGGGTAGCACTCCCTGCGGAGCCCGGCAAGAGGGCGCGATCAGATCCTCGGGGCGCGGGCGACGCAGGCAGTCACCCTGAGAAGGCATTCTCCCCCGGCTAGCCTTTTTGAAGCTGAGCCAGCTCTCTGCGAATATCCTCTGCGCGGGCAAAATTCGGATCGATTTGCAGGACCCGCTCCAGGTGAGTCCGGGCATTGTTCTTCTCCCCGGACTTCAGGTAAGCTAGACCAATGTGGTAATGGTAGGTAGGATTCTCCGGGCGCTTTTTGAGGGCTTCTTTGAGTAGTTCGATCGCCGACCCGTAGACGCCCTTCTGGTAGTAAGCCCAAGCCAAGGTATCCCCCACGTTAGGGGATTCCGGTAAGGCTCTCCTGGCGACCTGCGCCAGGGTGAGCGCCACATCCGTGTTGCCGCCGTGTTCGAGGAGGAGATAGGCCAGGTTGTTGGCGGCCAAGGGATAGTCTGGCTCGATTTGCAGCGTGCGCTGGTACAACTCCTGAGCTCGCTGCCAATTCCCACGTTGTTCCTCGGCATTGCCTAACAGGAGGTAAGTGCGCACGTCTCGCGGGTTGCGGGCGAGGGACTGCTCATAAGTGGCGATAGCCTTCTCCAGCGAGCCCCGCTGAATCTCCACTTGGCCGAGCAAGAGAAACGCCGTGATGTTATTCTTGTCGAGCTCGACGGCCTTCTGGAGTGCGGCTTCCGCGTTGTCGTAGTTTTTCTGGTTGGCGAGCAAGTCCCCCAGCAACAGGTAAAACATGCCGTTGTTAGGTGCTTTGGCGATTTGTGCGTTGACGTGGGCGACGGCCGTTTGGGGCTGCCTTTGGGCGAGGTCAAGCTGGATCAGGGCTGCCAGCGCTTCGGCCGAGTTTGGGTCCCTTTGCAGGGCTTCCGCAAACGCCTTCTGGGCTTCCTGGTAACGCTTCTGGGCGACTCGCAATTGGCCCAGGCGGGTATAAGCGAGGGAGTTCTGCGGGGCGACATCGATTGCCTTCTTCAGATCCTGCTCGGCGGCCACAAGGTCTCCCCGGGCGGCGCGGGCGAGCGAACGGTAGATGTAGCCCGAAGGGGAGAACGGCGCAACATCGATCAAGGCCTGGCCGCTCTTTTCGAGCTGGTCCACGTCGTGTTGTCGCTGCGCGGCGGCTGCCAAGGCCAACTGAGCTTCGACCAGGTCGGGCTTGGACCGCACGGCATCACGCCATTGGCTCACCGCGAGATCCAGCTTACCCATCTGACTGTAAGCGACTCCGAGGTAGTAGTGGGCCAAGCTGTTGTCGGGCTGTGCCTTGAGCGCCGACTGGAGCACCAGAGCAGCGTCATCGAGGCGTCCCTGGCGAATCCAGATCTGGCCCCGGCAAAGGAGCCCGTCGAGGTCGTTTTTTTCGCGATTTAAGATTTCCTCGTTCAGCTTGGTGGCCTCGTCGAGCCGGTTCGCCAGAATGAGGAGTTGGACGTAGTTTTTCTTCACCCGGAGATCCTGAGGGTGGTCGTGATATAAGGAGGTGTACTCGGCCAGCGCCTTGTTGATATCCCCCCTGCTCACATAATAGTCGCCGAGCAGTCGGTAGCCTTCAGGGTTATTCTTCAGAGCGGCCTTGGCCTCTTTGAACGCTTGCTCCGCCTTGTCTTTTTGGCCCTGAGTCAGGAAAAGTCGGCCGAGCGCCGCGTGGGGCAGGGGATTGTTCGGCTCCAACGCGATGGCTTGGCGGAACTGCTCTTCGGCTTCTGCGTACCGGCGTTGTTGAGCATAGAAGCTTCCCAGAGCCAGCCGGGGCCGAGCCGACTTCGGGTCGAGAGAGACAGCTTTCTTGAAACTCGCCTCGGCGGCGGAGGCTTGCTTGAGCGAAGCTTGCAGCACGGCCATGTTTTCATGGAGTTCAGGCCGGTTCGGCGCCAAGTCGATGGCTGTCTGCATTTCTTTCAGAGAGTTCTGGCTGTCCCCGAGGGCTCGGCTGGCGTTGGCCAGCAAGGTGTGAGCGTCGGCATCGCTTGGGTTCTGGGAAAGGACCGCCTGCGCCCGACCGCGGGCCTCCCCGTACTGGCCGGCCGCAAGCAATAGGTTTCCAAGGGAAAGCTGAGTCTTCGAGTTTTTGGGCTGGAGATCGACAGTCGTCAGCAGTTCCTGGTAGGCGGCATTCCAAAGACCTAGCTTAAGGTATGACTGCGCCAGTTGATGGTGGGCCTCGGCAAACCGTGGGTCGATCTTGATAGCGTTCATGAATTGAATTGAGGCTTCGCGGTACTTCTGTTTGTCTAGGTAGCCCATCCCGCTGTGGAAGTACTTCTGCTTGCGCACGTTAGGGTCTCGGGAGCGACTCGCCACGTAGACTGCGAGAAGGACACCAATTACTGTCAGCGCTACAAAAGCAACAGACCGCCTCCCTATGCGACTCCTACCTGAATGAAACAAGGTTCTCCCTCCCTAAACGGGTCAGACTAACGGAGCCAGCAAGTCGCCGTCCAGTTCTTAGTTCTCAGTTCTCGGTCTCTGGTAACCGCCGCTAATCTTCACCAGGCCAGCTAGGTACAGTCGCTGAGTTGCCTCCGGAACGCATCTGCTGGTGGAACATCAATCGGAGGAAAAGGGTAGAACCCTGCCACGAGAGGGAAAAAGTTTTCCCTTCTGTCCTGGTGGACGAACACCCAATGCCGGCCATCAGGCCATGAGCGACAAAGTCTGGAAGCGGGAGTTAGACTGACAGTGAGTGGCGCCGGCCCCTCAACACGATCCCCACGAATACCAAGCCGAAAGCGAGAAGGGTTAGTGAATCCGCCTCAGGAGTGATGACCACGCCCGACTGAGTGAATGGTGTCCCGAAAACGGTGCCCATACGGTCGCAGGAACCATCACTGGCAAGATGGTTGCACCCGTAGGCCACAACGAACGTCCCCACGGGCAGCGGGCTCGCGAAACCAATTTCGATGGTGCCGCCCCCCGAGATATGGGTGTCATTTAGCGTATACACGTAAATCCCGAATCCCGTCGGGGTGATCCCGGTAACGTATTGTTCTGCGGAACTCCAATTCGCAAAGCTCTCAGACGGACTGGCGGGGGGGTCCAAGCCCAGAAAGCTGTAAACGCTGCCTCCTGAACTCGATGTGAAGGTTCCTTCTTGGTGGAACCCGGTCGTAAGGTCCCAGCTCCCTTTGTAGGCGCTGGGGCCACCGAGTTGGCCCGTGCCTAATGGGCTTACGGAACTGATGCCCGGGGCTGCAGACCCACTGGAGTCGTTGGGAACGCCAATGATCAACAGTAGAGGGCTGAGAAGCTGGGGCTGACCATCGCCGTTTTCATGGATGCTGAGCAGGCTTACGCCGATGCCGTTCACCTCATTTCCATATAGCGGGCAGCCGCCGCCCGCACACGGAGTCCCAATTCCCGTCCCGATGAACAGCACTTCGGGGTCTTCCTCGGTTATAGTGTCCGCTAGTGCAAGCGACGGAACCCCAAGGCCCAGAATCAACGCCAGTATCGTTAGTCTACGCACGCACTCCCCCTCGCCCGCCCATAGTCTACGGGCTGCGTGTATACGTAGCAATTTGGGGGCCATCGGTCTGAACAGGGAAGGACACAAGCAAGACTATAGCCCGCGTGGAATCAAACAATTGCAAGCACTCTCAGTAGATCAAGCTAACTTGCCTGGCAGCTGTCCTGACTTTCCGCAATGGTTTTCACACCTTGAGGCAGATGCTTGCTCACTCGCACATTTTTATTCCTCCCGACAGAACCAAGTTCATGTTGAAGGTCCAGTCCCCTTAGGTGGGTTCGCCGCAGGAGGGCTGTTCACCGGAAGCCAATCTGTCGAACAGCCGGGACCACCAGAGCTTGCTTAATCTAGCCATAAGAGACCCAGAGGAAAAAAGTTGCCACTTAGTGGTAGTGTCTTGGCCTTTCAGCACCTGCATTAGGGGGGTAATACCACCGCCACATTTCTCCGTTATCCCCTTGAAATTCCGCCACGTATGCACTACGCGTGTCTCTTTCCGCCCAGCCTAAAGCCCGGTGGCCATCTCCGTGCTGGAAACGATGCACAACCGCGATAGTGACGGAATCTGCGGATTTGCTTGCGGTGAGCGATCTATGATGCCGAACGGAGACAACTCGGGCGACCCTCTCGTGGAGAGCCTCACTATGTCGTCCCCGTTGGATGACAGCGTGTTCCTCGATGGCGTCAGTCCGGCTATCCGAGCGCTGGACCGGATCGTGGCGGAAATCGCGCCCACAGATATTCCGGTGCTGTTGGTGGGAGAGAGTGGGTCTGGCAAGGAGGTCTTGGCACTAAGAATCCATCTGCACTCCACCCATCGGGAGGAAGGGTTCACCAAGCTCATCTGCGCCGGCTTGGCACCCCACAGCGTGGACGATATGATCCATGCTAGCAGTTCGGGCCCGCGCCAACCTGGATTGTTCAGTTCGGGAACGGTGTTTTTGGACGGGGTAAGCGACCTGGATCTGGCCTGCCAGCCGAGGTTACTCCGCCTTCTCCCGGATGGGGGCCTCCCGGCAAGTTCGACCTCTAAAGGGGCCCGGATCATATCTGCGACAATCCATGACCTCGAAGGGGAGGTCCGCAATGGGCAGTTTCGCGAGGAGCTATACTATCGCCTGAATGGCGTATGCCTTCGTGTGCCCCCGTTACGCCATCGGCGAGAAGACATCCCGTACCTCGTTGATTTTTTCCTGTCCAAATATGCCAAGCAGTTCGGTCGGGGTAAGCCTTCTTTCAGTCCGCGGACCCTGAGCAGGCTCACGGAGCATTCCTGGCCTGGCAACATCCGGCAACTCGAAAACGTCGTGAAGAAAGTTGTCGCCCTCGGGGACGAGAAACTCGCCCTGGGTGACCTGGACATGCCCCAGTCGCGAAGTGATTCCCATAATGGAGATTTGGAAAGGTTCTCGCTGAAGCAGGTAGTGCGGTTTGCCTCCAGGCAGGCGGAGCGAGAGCTGATCCTGAAAGCCTTGGAGCGGACGCACTGGAATCGCAAGCGTGCGGCACGTGAGCTGCAGATCAGCTACAAGGCCTTTCTATACAAGCTCAAGCAGATCGGATTTGAAGACGGCGAGAGTTCTTCGAATCCTTCAGGAGAAAGGAGATGACGAGGTTCTTGAGTTCCTCAGCCGTCGTCTTCTGCTTGGCGGCCGCCCCTTGGCTGGTGTCGGCCCCGCAAAGGACGCCCAGCGCCAGACCGCAAAGCGCTGGAACGCAGGACACCCCCAAAAGGGAGGCGTCCCCGGCTGCGCGGCCGCCGGCCCTTTACGAGATCGGGCCAATGGACGTGCTGGACATCAGCGTTTGGAAGGAACCGGATGTTTCAAGAAGCGTGACCGTTCGCCCCGATGGAAAAATATCGTTACCCTTATTGAACGACATCCAGGCGGCGGGCTTCACGCCGATGGACCTAGCGGTCACAATTCGGCAGAAGCTTCGCGCGTTCCTCACCGATCCCCAGGTGACCGTCACGGTGACGACCGTAAACAGTCAGAGGGTGTACGTGATCGGTGAGGTCAATAGGCCCGGAACCGTTACGCTGCTTCCCGGGATGACCGTCTTGCAGGCTTTGGCCAGTGCCGGAGGACTGAGCCAGTTCGCGAATCAGAAGAAGATTTACGTGCTTCGCACAGGCCCCGAAGGGAAAGAAGTTCGCCATCCCTTCAATTACAAGGAGGCCATTCGCGGCTCCTTGGGCCAGGATATCGCGCTGAGGCCTGGTGACACCATTGTGGTTCCTTGAGCCGTCGGCTTCGATGGACAGACACGGAGTCTTATTAATGCTTGCGACGTTTACTTTAGCTTGGCCTTGGTCTTCTCGGGCCCTGGCCCAAAACCCTCCGATAAGTTCCGGAAGCAGTATGGAATCGGGCCAGGCGGGGCCGGGCGCACCGGCACAGACTACCCCGCTGGCTGGGACCGCAGCGCCGGAAGTCACTCCATTGCTCGGAGCGCAGGAGTTTTCCCCTGGTTCTCGCACTCCCGCACGGAATTACCTGATCCCAACATTTCAGTGGACGGGCTTTGTGGATACAAATGGCAACAGCTCCACGGGGCGCGCTCGACGCGTGATGCAGAGCACTTATCTTGGCAGCCTGACGGTGCAGCACGTCAAGAGGAGGAGCCAATTCAATCTTAACTATGCGGGGGGAGCTTTCTTTTACGAGCGCACATTGGAGCCGGTGTACACGAGCGAACCGCAGGGATACGGCGCGTTCCACCAACTCTCCATTTCGCAAAAGGTCGCCTGGCGGCGGTGGCAACTTTTTCTTGGGGATACCGGAAGCTACCTGCCTAATTCTCCCCTGGGCTTTGCCGGCATGGGAGGTCTCAGCACTCTTGGGGGTGGGCCTGAGGGGCTTAGTCTTCCCGGTTCTCCCGTCATCAGCTCCATGCTGCAGCCCAGCCAATCGGTTCTGAGTACTCGCGCTCGGCGCCTCAGTAACGTCGCGGTTGCCGAGGTGCAGTTGCGAGCCACATCGCGCTCGACGCTCTCGGTGACCGGGGGTTACGGAACCTTAAATTTCCGCGAACCTGGGTTTATCGACAGCAATTATGAATACCTGCTGGCCGCATATACCCGCGCCGTCTCGCGCCGAGATTCTCTCTCTTTGGTATACACCCACGTTCTTATGCGTTTCGATGTCCCTGACCGGGGCATTCTCACTCGGGGTTTCCTCGTTGCCTACGGCCATCGCATTACCGGGAGATGGTCTCTGGAGATGTCTGCCGGGCCGCTGGTCAACGAGATTGCCCAGCCGCAGGGCGGAGCCATCACGCGATCGTTTTGGACGACTTACGACACATTAAGCTATCGGACGAAGAGATTTGAGCTTCAGGGTTCATTTGAGCGGTCCGTCCGGGGAGGATCGGGCCTGCTGAGCGGCTCGGAGAACGATTTTGTCCGTGCTAATCTTGGTACGCGTCTCTCTCGCACCTCTTATGTGTCCCTGTTCTTCGGTCATGCCTACGACCAGTCCCTGCAGCGAGAATCGGCGCTTCAGCGACGGGCGAAGGTGGAACTGTGGGAAGGCGGGGTAATCCTCAGTCGGGAATTCGGTCAGCACATCAGCACGTACGTGGAATATAACACCCAACGGCAGATCGCGAACAGTCCGCTGTGTTTTGGGGACAATTGCGGCGCGACCTTTTTCCGGCAAGTGGCAGGAATTGGGTTGAACTGGCATGCTCGCACCATACGCTCGGACTAAGGCCGGCAGCGGAGGATGAGAGCTAGCGCATGATCGGACATCGACAACTGAGCGGAGAAGAATACTGGCACCTTGTTCGTCGGAGATGGTGGTTGATGCTTGTTCCCGCCGTCTTGGGCTGCGTGGCTGTCTTTGGCGTTGCGCTTTATCTTCCCAGCCGGTACACCTCGCAGTCCCTCATCCTGATCGAGGGGCAAAGAGTCCCGGATGCCTTCGTTCAGTCCGTGGTCACCGAAGACCTGAACGCCCGCTTGGCCACGATGCAGGAGCAGATTCTCAGTCGCACGCGACTCCAGGCGATCATCGAGCGCTATGGGCTTTTCAAGAGGGATATGAAGGGGGTACCCCTGGAGGAGCTGGCGCAGCGGCTCCGGCAGGCCATTGACCTCACGGCCATCAAGCCTATCGTGTCAAGTCGCAGTCGAGACCAGGTCCTGCCTGGTTTCTATATCTCTGTGACTTTGGAGGCCCCCCAGGTCGCCCAGCAGGTCTGCACGGAAATCTCCTCCATGTTCATCGAGGAGAACCTGCGCCAGCGGGAGCGCGCGGCCCAAGGCACCACCAACTTCTTGCAGGGCCAGTTAGACAATGCCAAGCGCAGTCTGGACGAACAAGATGCCAAGGTGGCCACTTTCAAGCAGAAGTATATGGGGATGCTTCCCGACGAGATGCAAACCAACCTCAACCTGCTTTCTACTTTGAACACCCAGCTCGAAGCGGTCACCCAGGCCCTGAATCGAGCGCAGCAGGATAAGACCTACACGGAGTCCCTGTTGGCGCAACAGGTCTCCGCCTGGGAGCAGATGAATGCCATGAAGGATGGGAATGCTCCACCCCAGGATACACTCGAGCAGCAACTGGCGGACCTGCAGAATCGCATGCTCGCGGCAGAAGCTCGTTATACCAGCCAGCATCCCGATGTCATCAAGCTGAAAGTGGTGATGGAAGAGCTTAGGAAGAAGATTCGCGAGAGGGAGGCGGACGCCGGAAAGGAATCCTCCCGCAAATCCTCTCTATCTCTCATGACTGAGCCGCCGCAGATTCGACTGCTTCGCAGCCAGCTGCATATGGACGAAGAGGCCATTCGCGCCAACAGTGCGGAGCAAGAGAGGCTAAAACAGCGGATCAAGCTTTTTGAATCGCGCCTCCAACTGAGTCCGGTGGTCGAGCAAGAGTTCAAAAAATCGACCCGCGATCATGAGACTGCCTTGCAGCTTTATAACGACCTTCTGCGCAAGAAAGACCAGTCGTCCATGGCCACGGATTTGGAGCGCAAGCAACAAGGTGAGCAATTTCGGATCATGGACCCGCCTAGCTTGCCGGAGAAGCCTACGTTTCCAAACCGGCCGCTGTTTGCGCTGGCGGGGTTCGGGGGAGGGCTCGCGCTGGGAGTGGGCCTCGCCTTCTTGTGTGAGATGCAAGATAAAGCCATACGGAACGAGCACGATGTCAAGTTCTTCTTGGGGACCCTGCCCGTGGCGCGCATTCCTCTGGTGGAGGCTACGGGAAGCAGTCGGTCCGAGGCTCGAAGTCGCTCGCGGGTAACACGGAAAGAACACGAGAGGGCTGGCGCTTAGGACGTTATGTACAAAGCCTTTTTTGGATTGCGCGAAAATCCGTTCAACGTGAATCCCGACCCGCGTTTTCTCTTCCACACGCGTACCATCGATGAGACGATGGCTTGCCTGACGTATGGGATTCAAAAGAGTCGGGGGTTCCTCCTGCTTACCGGCGAGGTAGGAACCGGCAAGACCACCTTAATCAACCAGCTTCTCGAGTGGCTGCGCCAGTACCGTGTGCCGACGGCATTCGTTTTCAATCCTCGGATGAACCCGACGGAGTTCCTTGATTTCATGATGACCGATTTCGGGATCCCGATGGAATCCACGATGAAGAGCCGGGTTTTGTGGCGTCTCAACCAGTGGCTGCTGGAGCGGTATCGCGCCCATGAGACCGCCGTGCTCATCGTGGACGAGGCCCAGAACCTTACGATGGAGCTCCTGGAAGAGATACGACTCCTCACGAACCTGGAAACCTCGTCAGAAAAGCTTCTGCAGATTATCCTCTCGGGTCAGCCGGAGCTGGAATACAAGCTCTCCCAGCCGCAACTCCGCCAGCTGCGGCAACGAATCACGCTTCGGTGCAAGACGGCTCCGCTGACGCTGGAGGAAACCCGCGGTTACATCGGCGAGAGGTTGCGCATAGCGGGGGGCAACGGACGCGCCGTCTTTAAGCCCGCGGCGCTTGACGCGATTCATCGCTATTCTCAGGGCATTCCGCGCCTGATCAACCTGCTCTGTGAGCACGCGCTGATCAATGCCTATGCGGAGGGATTGAAGCCCCTTCCGGAAGAAATCGTTGAGGGAGTCGGCGGGGAGTTTCAATTGGACGCGAGGGGGCCAGAGGCGGTGAACCGATCGGGCCATGGCGACCTTTACCTCGACGGGGCAGAACCCCTGCAGACTTTGGCGGATCTTCTCGACAGGCTCCGCGGACCCCGGCGCTGAAGGCGAGAGCTCGGGAAAGGATTAAATGAGTCGCATTCACGACGCACTGAAGAAGGCCGAACAAGAAATCGCTGCTAATGCTTCCTCCCCGACACCGGCGGAAAGCCCGCTTGGCGTGCCCCCCAGCCCTCCGAGAGAAGGGACCGAGGCAGGCGTTGCCGGGGAAGGGCCTCGAGCGGTGCAGGGGGAGGGAGGGGCGGGACACTCGGACCAGCCTCTTGAGGCGCTGGGGATAAGGCCCAAGCAGGTCTCCTGGAGTCCAGACGCACGCGTGTTCCTCACCTTTAATGGGGAGAGTCGTAGCCTAGGTACCGAGGAGTTCCGGACCTTAAGATCCCACCTTTCCCTGATACGGAACCGGAAGCCTCTGCAGACTATTCTGGTGACGAGTCCTCTATCGCAAGAAGGGAAAACCTTCGTGGCCGCAAACCTGGCGCAGGCGTTTGTCTGGCAGCAGGAGCAGCGCGTGCTCCTGATCGATGGCGACTTGCGGTTGTCCCGACTGCACGCTTATCTGGGAGCTCCTAAGGCGCCCGGCCTGGCAGACTACTTGTGCGGGGACGCGGATATAAGTGCGATTATCCAGCGGGGGCCTTGGGAGAACTTCTTCTTCATCCCGGCGGGAAAGTCGGTTGGAAATGCCGCAGAACTTATCGGCAATGGTCGACTGAAGATTCTCTTGGAGCGTCTCGCGCCCGCCTTTGACTGGATCGTTCTGGACTCTTCTCCGGCGATTCCGGTCTCAGACGCAAGGCTTCTGGCGGAGCTCTGCGATGGGGTGCTGGTCGTCGTGAGGGTCGGCAAGACGCCTTATGATTTGGCGCAGAGAGCCTGGCAGGAGGTGCGCGGCAACCAATTCCAGGGTGTCGTGCTGAACGGGGTCGATCCTGAGTCAGTGTATAGCTCTTACTATTACTATCGCGCGCACCAAAGCCCGAACAGGAAGAGCAGCGCAGAGGGGAAGAGGGGTGCTTCTTAGCCGTCGAGAGAGCGCGGGGCTAACCCCGCGCAACTGCCAGGACGCGAGCATGCGTGCCGAACACAGAGCGTACAGTGGTCAGAGCGAGCGGAAGAGAAAAGGCGCTGGCGATTGCAAAACCTTGCACGTTCGCGCCATCGCGAGGCGCAGCCGAGCCAGCCGGAAACCCCCGACTCAGATCTGCCTTTTTATGAGGTACTTAGAGCCGTTGAATCCGGTCCAGGCCTTCTGGCGGGCGAGAGTTTTGGCCCCTTACTTGCCCTTGTCGATGTGTACAAGACAGGAACCTGTGGGGTGGCGCGTCCCGCCCTGCCCTGGGGAGGTGGAGGGGCGAGCGCGTGGAGGGGGACGAGTTGCGAGGTGGAATCAAGGGAACAGCGGGCGATGGCAAGTCGGCTTGCACAAAGCGGCGCAAGATATCGAGTTCAGGCGGAGCGGGCTACGCTGCCCGATTCGACGTGTCCCCGGGGGATCGGCGTTCGTCGAGTCTCTGGGGGTGGACGGCTAAGGTTTTTCCTTTATCGCCACAAAGGGCGGTGGGCTTACGGGGAAGGGTCCTGTAAGTCACAGGGCGGAGCTTTATGCATTCTATGAATGACGGGACGGCGCTGGGGCAAGCAGAACCGGCGGGACGTTGGTACGCACTCTACACTCGCTACCAGCATGAAAAAGTCGTCGCGGACCTGCTCGCCCGGAAGGGGTTCGAGACCTTTTTGCCCCTTTACACGGCCGTCCATCGTTGGAAAGATCGTGTGAAGACGCTCACCTTGCCTCTCTACCCGTCCTACGTATTCCTGCGAGGAGGACTCGAGCCACGCTTGGCCATCCTGACAACTCCGGGAGTGATCGGCATCGTGGGATTCGCCGGCCGACCCGGGGTAATCCCCCAAACCGAGATCGAAGCGGTCCGGAGGGTGATCGACAGCTCACTCAAGGCTGAGCCGCATCCTTTCCTAAAGTGTGGGGAGCGGGTCAGGGTTGTGGGCGGACCCCTTGGAGGGATTGAAGGCATCCTGGTACGGAAGAAGAGCTTCTATCGCTTGGTGCTCTCGGTAGAGCTATTACAGAAATCCATCGCCGTCGAGATCGACGCGTGGATGATTGAACCGGTCGGTCAGCCGCGGCTGGGCGCGGTTTCAGCGCGCGTGCCGACGTCCGTGTTTGCGTGAGATCGGCTTCTGGATATGTGGACTAGTGATCTGCTGAGAACCCCGGCGCTGGCGTCCGGACGAGGGACACGCAAGTCGAATGGCGGCCAGTATCCCTCGAACGGCTCTTTCGAGGGGGAGGGAGTTGCCATCACTCCGCAACATGAATTTCAGAGAATTCTGCGCCTTGAGAGGCGGCGAACTGACCGTTCGGACACTCCCTTTTTGCTCATGCTGCTCGGCGTGGTCACAGCCCTGCGAAATGGCCATGCGAGTGACTTAGTGCGGCGCCTGACGGAGGCGGTTACTTCGTCGGTCCGCGAGACGGACGCCTGGGGCTGGTACGAAGATCAGGCTCTCCTCGGCGTGATCTTCACAGAGATTGATTCCTCCCGGCGCCAGTTATTGGCAGATCTCATCCGGACGAAGGTCGAAGCTGCTCTGCATCGATACCTGCGACCGGAGGAGCTCAGCCAGATCAGCATCGCGATTTACCAGTATCCCGAACCGAAAGGCAAATCGGGTCTGGATCGGCCGGTGAACCTGCAGATGTATCCAGATTTGGCGGGGGTTTATGCGGGCAGGAAGGTGGGCCAGGTCTTGAAAAGGGCGATTGACCTCGTGGGCAGCGGGGTAGCTCTGATACTTCTCTCGCCCTTGTTCGGCGTGCTTGCCCTGCTTATCAGGATTACTTCAAAGGGGCCTATCCTTTTCCGCCAGAAGCGGGTAGGTCAGTGCGGAAGGGCGTTCACCTTCTTGAAGTTCCGCACCATGCACGCAGGGACTGATGCCAGCATTCACAAGGATTACATTGCCCGGTTTATCGCCGGCGACAACGACTCCGCGCTTGGGAACGCTGAGGAGCAGGAGGCCGTTTATAAGCTTCGCGACGATCCCCGTGTTACCCCGGTGGGGAAATTTCTGCGAAAGAGCAGCCTGGACGAACTCCCGCAGCTTTGGAATGTGCTGCGCGGTGAAATGTCGCTGGTGGGTCCTCGGCCCCCGATTCCTTACGAAGTCGAGCGCTACGCCCCTTGGCACCTTCGTCGCGTGTTGGAGGTAAAGCCCGGGATCACGGGGCTCTGGCAAGTGAGCGGACGGAGCAAGACCAAGTTTAACGACATGGTGCGTTTGGACTTGCAGTACGCCCGTGTGTGGTCGTTATGGCTTGACCTTAAGATCCTGTTTCAGACCCCCGGCGCGGTGTTGTCAGGGGACGGGGCCTACTGAAGTCTATCTAAGGATGGGTGAACGGCATGGTTAGGGTGGGGGTTATTGGCTACGGTTACTGGGGCCCGAACATCGTAAGGAATTTGCAGAGCATCGATCAGGCCCGAGTGGTGGCTATCTGCGACACGAACCCCGCGGCGCTGCGCCGGGCCAGCCAAGCCTGTCCGGCCGTTCCCGTTACGACGGAGCCCTCAGAAGTCATCTCCTCCCGGGACGTTGACGTGGTTGCGGTGGTTACACCCGTTTGGACCCACTATGAACTCACCAAAGCTGCCCTGCTCGAGGGGAAGTCTGTGTTTGTCGAGAAGCCATTCACCTCCGCCTCGCAGCAGGCTGAAGAGCTGATTGAGCTCGCGGAAAGGAAGAACTTGAAACTTATGGTGGATCACACCTTCCTCTTCACGGGGGCGGTGCGGAAGATCCGCCAGTTGGTCGATGAGGACGCCCTTGGCCATCTGTATTACTACGACTCGATGCGCGTCAATCTCGGCCTGTTTCAGCACGATGTGAACGTGGTCTGGGATCTAGCGCCGCACGACCTGTCAATCATTGATTACTTGGTCCCGGCCCGGCCGGAGGCGGTCGTGGCCACTGGCGAAGCACATCTGAACGGTGTCGAGGATGTGGCCTTCATTACCGTCTATTTTTCCGGCAAGATGATCGCCCACGTGAATGTCAACTGGCTCTCTCCTGTCAAGGTCAGAACCACTTTGATCGGTGGCGAGAAGCGGATGCTGGTGTGGAATGACCTGGAGGTGGATGAGAAAGTGAAGGTTTACGACAAGGGTGTCCGGATGACAAATGGGGAAGGGATTTACCAGCTCCTCGTCAGTTACCGCTCCGGAGATATGTGGGCGCCGAAGATCGAGCAAACCGAGGCATTGAAAACCGAGCTAAGCTATTTTATCGACTGCGTGACCAATAATAAGGCTCCGTTCAACGACGGCGCGGCGGGGCTACGCGTCGTTCGGATGCTGGAAGCTGCCGATGAGTCTCTCCGGCAGAAGGGGAGGGCTGTCCCGCTGTGAGCGAATACTCTTGCATCTCTCCTGATGTCAGGCTGGGAAAAGGAGTTAGGTTTTCCAAGTTTATCAACCTGTACGGCTGCGAAATCGGTGACTTCACCAAGATCGGCGCCTTCGTGGAAATTCAGAAGAATGCCAGGGTGGGAAAGAATTGTAAGATCTCCAGCCATACATTCATCTGCGAAGGGGTCACAATCGAGGATGATGTCTTCGTAGGCCACGGGGTAACCTTTATCAATGACACCTATCCTCGGGCTACCACCCCTGATGGCAAGCTGCAAACGGATGCGGACTGGGCCGTCGAGCCAACCGTAGTTAAAAAAGGTGCCTCGATTGGATCGAGCGCGACGGTCCTGTGCAATGTCGTTATCGGAGAGAACGCCTTGGTGGGCGCGGGAAGCGTTGTCACCAAAGATGTTCCTCCCAATGCCGTGGTCGCGGGAAATCCGGCCCGACTCATCAGGTTTCTCATCCCCGAACTCGTCCGCCGATGACTCATTCCCCGGAAGTGCCTTTCCTGGATCTTGTAACTCTTCATGCCGAGCTTCAGGAGGAGTTGACCGCCGTCTTCACTTCCGTCCTCAGGACCGCAGCATTCATCGGCGGCCCCATGATCGAGGATTTCGAAAGGGACTTTGCGGCGTTTTGTGGCACTAAGTATTGCGTCGGAGTGGGTAGCGGCACGGACGCTCTGAGGTTTGCCCTGATGGCTGCCGGGATCGGCCTCGGGGACACGGTGGTCACCGTTCCGAACACCTTTATCGCCACCGCCGAGGCCATTACCCAGGCAGGAGCGCTGCCGGATTTCGTGGATGTCGACGCGCGCACTTACAACATGGATCCGCAAAAGCTACGAGAATACTTGGAGACACAGTGTTCAGCAGGCCCCTCGGGCAAGCTCATCAGCCAGCGCACCAAAAGGCGCGTCGCTGCCGTGATCCCGGTCCACCTCTATGGCCAAATGGCCGATATGGACGCCATCCTGGAGTTGGCGGCCAGATACCATCTCCTGGTAATTGAGGACGCCTGCCAGGCTCACGGGGCTGAATACTTCTCAGCGAGGGAGAGCCGCTGGCGAAATGCCGGTTCCATGGGGAAGGCGGCTGCGTTCAGCTTTTACCCGGGGAAGAACCTGGGCGCCTGCGGTGAAGGCGGAGCCGTGACGACCAACGACGATGAGATTGGTCGCCGGGTTCGAATGCTCCGTGACCACGGTCAGGCCCAAAAGTACTACCACGAGATGGAAGGGTACAACGGGCGGTTGGACGCAATTCAGGCCGGCCTCTTGACCGTAAAGCTGCGAAGACTCTCAGAATGGAATGCCCAACGGCGTGAAGCAGCTGCCCGCTACAATGAGCTGCTCCGGTCTGCGGGCGAAGGCGTAACAGTTCCCTATGAACCTTCCTGGGCCAGGTCGATTTACCACCTCTATGTCATTCGGATGAAAGATCGAGACGAACTCCGGGCATTTCTCTCGGAAGCCCGCATCGGCACGGGAATACACTACCCGATCCCTTTACACCTGCAAAACGCGTACAAACACCTCGGATATTCCGAGGGGGACTTCCCGGTCAGCGAAAAGGCTGCATCCGAGATTCTTTCGCTCCCTATGTATCCTCAGCTCGGGCACGATGATCAGAAGGTAGTTGTTGCTCGGGTCGCTGAGTTCGTGAAACGGGCACCTGCACACGCGGCTCCCACGCACGCGGTTGCCTCTTTGGGCTAACGAGGCATTCTCGATCAGTACGTATTCCCTTAATCTCCTTATTTGCAGAAGCCCAAAACTCAAAAGAATGAGAACCAGCATCCTGAGCGAGCCATCGGTGAGCGCCACGATTGACACTTGCCGAAGAACCGTGGTTCCTGAGCATGTGGACACTGGGAACTTGGGGCAGAGCGGGTCTGGGGCAACAAGTGCTGTTAATAGCACGAAGGGTGGCCGGCGGATAAAGACACTAAGAGATGTGGTGGATTGGGGTCTCTGTACCGGTTGCGGAGCGTGCTATTACGCTTGCTCTAAACAGGGAATCTCCCTTGTGAATATCCAATCCGTGGGAATCCGGCCACGCTTTGACTCAGCCGCGTACGCTGCATGCACCGATTGTCTTTCCATTTGCCCCGGCTATACCGTGGAGGGCGAATTGGCGACAGGCCACCCTTCTCAGGAGACCGAAGCTGACCACGCGATTGGGTCAGCCTTGGAGATTTGGGAAGGCTATGCGAGCGATCCTGAGATCCGCTTTCAGGGATCATCGGGGGGAGTGCTGTCAGCCCTGGCGCTTTATTGTCTGGAGCGGGAAAACATGGAATTTGTGCTACACACAGGGGCGGATGAAGCCAAGCCCTGGGCCAATAAGACTGTGCAGAGCAGAAACCGAAGTGAGCTTCTGGCCCGAACGGGGTCTCGCTATGCGCCTGCATCTCCTTGCGACGGGCTGGGCCTGATTGAAAAAAGCTCGCAGCCCTGCGTGTTTATCGGGAAGCCTTGCGACACTGCCGCGGTGACGATGCTCCGGCAGCAACGGCCAGAACTGGACCATAGGCTGGGGCTGGTTCTGACATTCTTTTGTGCCGGCACCCCCAGCACTCAAGGGACACTTGATTTGGTGAAAGAGCTGGACGTCCCTCTTCAGGAAGTGGCTTCCGTGCGTTACCGAGGCGAGGGCTGGCCCGGAAGGTTCAAAGTCCGCTCGCGCAACGGGACCAAAGAGAAGTCATTCTCATATAGGGAGTCGTGGGGACGCCTGACGGGATATCGGCCCTGGCGATGCCATCTTTGCCCTGACGGCTTGGGGCGGGTGGCGGACATTTCCTGTGGGGATGCATGGGAAAGGTTCGACAACGGCCAGGACGTAGGGCACTCGATTGTGATCGTGCGCACACGACGAGGTCAAGAAATCCTGCACAAGGCGATGGCCGCAAAGTATGTCGAACTCGAGCCGGTGGGAGCCTCCGCGGTCCTTGCCGCTCAACCCAACCAAGTTGAGAGGAACCGGGAAATCTGGGGTCGGCTCCTGGGGATGCGGCTGCTGCTTGTTCCTACTCCCAGATTTGTGGGGTTTTCGCTTTTCCGCGCCTGGCGGAGCTTACCTGTTGGGAGAAAGGCGCGAACGGTCCTCGGAACCGTTCGCCGCGTGGTCTTTCGAGGTTTGTGGCGGAGACAGCCCATCATCTAACGGAAGACCCATGAGTAGTAGGATTTGCGTTGAAGCCCTAGATGCGGGGAAGGAGGGCGCATATGCGTGTCTGCATGCTCGCGTACTCATTCTACGAACATGACACGCGCATCCAGCAATACGCAAGGGCTCTGGCCGATCGTGGGGACGAAGTTGACGTCATCGCCCTGAAACGGCAAGGATACCCGGACCAGGAGATCATGGACGGCGTGAGAGTCTATAGCATCCAATCCAGGAAGGTCGACGAGCGCGGACCGCTCTCGTACCTTTACCGGATAATGCGTTTCCTGTTCCACTCGACTATCGTTCTAGGGAGGAACCACCTTGCCCGGCCGTATCAAGTCGTTCACGTTCACTCAGTCCCAGACTTTCTTGTATTTGCCGCATTGATTCCCAGATTGTCCGGGGCACGAATCATCCTTGATATCCACGATATTCTTCCCGAATTATACGCCAGCAAGTTTAAGGTCAGTGACAGGTCCATTGTGTTTCGGCTCTTGAGGCTGGTCGAAAAGTGGTCGATTGCCTTCGCGCACCACGTCATCATTGCAAATCACTTGTGGTGGGAACGGCTCGTGTCGCGATCGGTGCGTCGCGAGAAGTGCACCCCGATCTGTAACTACCCTGACCCGCACTACTTCTTTCCGCGCCCGAAAACAAGGGCTGACGGAAAGTTCGTCATGATGTATCCCGGGACGTTGAACTGGCATCAGGGGTTGGACGTGGCAATTAGGGCTTTTGCCAAGGTCGTCGATCAGGAGCCTAACGTGGAACTTCATATCTATGGTGAAGGCCCAACAAAATCCATGCTGATCGACCTTACCAAGCAGCTAGGACTAGACGGGAAGGTCCTATTCAGGGATCCTGTGCGCTCACACGACATTCCCGAGATCATGAGCCAGGCCGATTTGGCTGTGGTTCCGAAGAGAGCCGAATCCTTTGGGAATGAAGCGGTGAGCACGAAGGTTCTGGAATTCATGGCGCTTGGGGTCCCCGTCTTGGAATCCAGAACAAAAGTGGGAACCTACTACCATAATGAATCCAGGGTGAAGTTTTTTGAGTCCGAAAACGTGGATGACCTTGCAAGATGTATGCTCTTGCTCATTCGAGACCCGCAGCTCAGGAACCGGCTAGTGTCGAATGCCTCAGAATACGTGAAGGAAAACAATTGGCCTGTTCGGAAGCATGAATACCTCCAACTGGCAGATTCATTAGTTGCATCGAGGACTGGGCGAGAAGAGGCACGCCTCACGACTTCTGCATAGTATGAGACTTACTATGATGCTGGAGAAACTATGGGCCTGTCATCCTGAGGAATCCCGCATGCGCGGGACGACGAAGGATCTGGTATTTGCCTCATTCTGATCGGGCCGAAGTCAGGACATCGATGTTCAATGTCCATATCGACCGGGCAATTAGCGTGTATCTGTGCCACCCGTTCCTGCGCGGACTCAACGGAGGGCCCCGGCCGCGCATCCCGATTTTGATGTATCACAGCATCGGGGAGGGGACAGAGGGGCGTCAGCCTTACTATGAAACGAATACGTCTCCTCGAGTCTTCGCCCAACACATGAAGTTCCTTCGTGACAATGGCTACAGATCCATTAGCCTTGGCGAGGCAACGGACTCGCTCGCCGCAGGCAAAATCATTGGAAAACCCGTGGTCATCACCTTCGACGATGGGTACCTGGATTTCTATTCCCACGCCTACCCGATTCTCTGCGAGCACGGCTTCACAGCGACCGTTTTCGTGGTGACGGGTCTCTTGAAGACCCAAAGGGCACATTTCAACGGAAAGGAATGTTTGACCTTGTCAGAAGTGCGCGAATTGCACTCCAAGGGCATTGGAATAGGGTCTCACACCGTCACCCACCCTGAACTCAAGTTTCTGAAGTTGGACCAAGTGGACAATGAACTAACGGAGTCGAAGAAAACCCTGGAAGACGCGACTGGCGCTCCCGTTAAGTCGTTCTCATACCCATTTGCATTCCCAGAGACCGACCGCGGTTTTGTAAGCTGCTTGGAACAGATCCTCGGCAAGTGCGGCTACCAGAACGGCGTTTCCACCATCATCGGTACTGCCAAACACCGCGACAATCGCTTCTTCCTGCCACGACTCCCGATGAATTTGTATGACGATCTCCGCTTTTTTCGGGCAAAGCTCGAGGGAGCATACGACTGGCTGCACCGAATTCAATTCGCTTCGAAGGTTCTCAGGTCAAAGGTCTCTTAATGTCGGCGTGCCCGCGAACAAGAAATTACATCATCGTCTCGCCGGTCAAGGACGAAGAACCGCATATCGAGGTAACGATCCGCTCAGTTCTTGGCCAGACGCTCCTGCCGTCCAGGTGGATCATTGTTGACGACGGGTCTCGGGACCGAAGCCACGAGATCGCGATGAAGTATTCACAAAGCTTTCCGTGGATTCAGGTAATAAGACTTGCCCGTGATTCGGAGAGACAGCCAGGGTCTGCGATAATCCGGGCGTTCACGCGTGGTTTTGACGAGGTTTGGAATTCGGATTTTGACTACATTGTTAAGCTGGACTGCGATCTGAAACTCCTTCCCGATTATTTCGAAAGGCTAATCGAGCAATTTGAACAAGACGAAAGGTTGGGCATCGCCTCAGGGATCTACTTGGAACAGAACCATAATCAATGGTTCCCAGTCAAGATGCCGGCGTATCACGCTGCAGGTGCTTCGAAGGTCGTGAGAAAGAAATGCTTCGCGGACATCGGCGGTTTTGTGCCTTTTCGCGGCTGGGACACAGTCGATGAGATCAGGGCACAGCTGAAGGGGTGGAGAACCGGGCACTTTGAAGACCTCAAGTTCTGTCATCTAAGGGCTGAGGGGGCGGGTATTGGGCCCCTGCGAACGGGTATTATGCTCGGCGAAATCTATTACCTGACGGGTGGTGGGAGCCTCTTCTTTGCCCTGAAGTTTTTCGATCGGGTTGTTGTTGGCAAGCCATTTCTGTTGGGCGGGTTGGCGATGCTGTGGGGTTACTTACGATGTCGCCTGCGGCGACGAGAACGGCTGGTAACGCCAGAAGAAGCACGGCTTTATCGTAAGCTCTTGAATGGAAGGATTGCAGCCCGGCTGGGGCAGATGATGGGAAGGACTAAACCCAAGCAAGAAGCCTGGAGTGTAGGCTAGATGTGCGGCATTTGTGGTGTATTTCAATCTAGCGGCGAGCCTGTAGAAAGGGAACTCGTCGAGAGAATGACCTCCGCCATCCAGCACAGGGGGCCGGATGGGTCTGGATACTACATTTCTGGCGAGGTTGGCCTGGGCCACCGAAGGCTCAGCATCATTGACCTCGCCGGTGGGGCTCAGCCCATCAGCAATGAGGACAACAGCCTTTTCGTGGTCTTCAACGGAGAAATCTATAACTTTATCGAACTACGAGAAGAGCTCGAGAAAAAGGGGCATGTCTTCAAAACTCGTTCTGACACCGAAGTCATAATTCACGGCTTCGAGGAATGGGGCACCGAGTGCGTTAACCGCTTTAATGGGATCTTTGCTTTTGCGTTATGGCATGCCAATCGAAAGAGACTCTTCCTGGCTCGAGATCATTTGGGTGTCAAGCCTCTCTACTATGTCGTTCTGCGTGACAGATTCCTGTTTGGCTCGGAAATTAAGGCGCTGCTCGAGGATCCTGCTTGTCCCAGGCTCGTGGACCTGAAGGCCTTGGGGCTGTTGTTCACTTTCCATTATGTTCCGTCACCGGATACCCTGTTCCAGCAAATCAAGAAACTGCCTCCTGCCCACTGGATGATGATAGATGCCGACGGCATGACCATCAGGCGCTATTGGCAGCGGAAGCCCAAAATCCGTGGTGATGTCGACGAGAGCCAACTGGTCGAGATATATATGAGCCTAGTCGAGGACGCGATCCGCCTTCAAATGCGAAGCGATGTTCCGGTCGGCCTATTTCTGAGTTCAGGTATCGACTCCGGCGCCCTCTTGGCACTCATGCGAAAGCACACGAACGGGCCTGTCCATACATTCACCATTGGCTTTGCGCAAGGCGAGAAGACCAACGAAACTCGTGATGCCCGGGAAATGGCGAACCGATTCGGTGCCGACCATTCCGAGATGATTGTTAGCCCCGAAGACTATGCGAAGTACTATGACCGATACCTTTGGGATCTCGAGGAGCCTGTTGGCAACGAAACCGCTGCCGCCTTCTATTTCGTCAGCCTGATTACGAGCCGGAAAGTGAAAGTGGCACTGACCGGCCAGGGAGCCGACGAGCCTTGGGCCGGATACCACCGCCACATAGGAATCAAGCTCTCGGGTGTCTATAGCCGGCTTCCCAAGTTTCTTACTGAGCGCCTCATTCCCGGAGCTGTCGAGCGCTTCGCCCGTAACGAAAGGCTGAGAAGAGGTGTTGCGTCCCTGAATGAGCCGGACGTCCTGACCAGGTTTGTGAAGGTGTACTCCTTCTACAGCTCTTCCATGAAAGCCCGGCTATATCAGCCTTGGCTTCAGCGGGAAATCTCCACGAATGGCCAGGAAGCGCGGGAAGCCCTGCGCCGGTGGCAGACCGACGTCGTAGATCTCGATCCTCTCACTCAGATGCTTTATATTGATACTCGCACTAACCTTCCCGACGATTTGTTGATGGTGGCCGATAAGACTTCGATGGCAAACTCCTTGGAAGTCAGGGTGCCATTCCTCGATTTTCGTTTGGTGGAGTTCATTGAAACTCTCCCACCCACTTTGAAGCTGCGTTGGCTCCGGGGGAAGTACCTACACAAGAAGGCTCTTCGGAAATGGCTTCCCAGGGAAGTTGTTTACAGGAAGAAGAAGGGCTTTGATAACCCGATTGACGAGTGGCTCCGTGGGCGCATGCGACACTACATAGGTGAATGCCTATTGAGCGACGGGGCCGCCATTCATCGATATTTCGATCGCAAGTATATCGAGGAACTGGTGGCTGACCACGAAGCTCGCCGCCAGGATTACATGCGCCATATTGACCTATTGATTTCCTTCGAATTGTGGCACCAGAAGTTTATATGCGCTTGATTGCTCCAGTCCGAATTTGGAAGAGTCCCAACATTTATGGCTCCGGTCTCTGACCGGCGTTGTTGGTGGCTCGCGGAGCCCCGCCACGCAAATGGCTGAACAACCCGATCTGACCATCATCATCGTCAATTGGAACTCTGCGGCCTATCTCCAGAAGTGCCTCGCAAGTATCTACGGCAATACAAAGGACTTAGACTTTGAGGTCATCGTCATCGACAACGCATCCTTCGACGGATGTGACGAAATGATCAGAAGGGAGTTCCCGCAGGTCAAGTTCATCCAGAGCAAAGAGAATCTGGGCTTCGCCAAAGCCAACAATCTCGGCTTCGGTCATGCAAAGGGCAGAAACATACTCTTCCTTAATCCGGACACTGAAGTAGTTGGGTCAGCAATCAAGGAATTGGTTTCCGTTCTGGACACCACTCCTGATGCTGGGATCGTTGGGGCCAAGTTGTTGAATTCCGACCTCTCAGTCCAAACCAGTTGCATCAAGGCATTTCCTACGATTCTGAACCAAGTGTTGGATGCGGATTATCTTCAACGCCTTTTCCCTAAGTCCCGGCTGTGGGGAATGCGGCCATTGTTCGAAGGGGATAGTCGGCCTGCAACTGTCGACGTTGTTTGCGGCGCGTGCTTGATGGTCAAACGCGCGATATTAGAAAAGGTCGGATTGTTTACGACTGACTACTTCATGTACGCGGAAGAGGTTGACCTTTGCTATAAGGTCAAACAAGCGGGCCGGGAAACTTGTTACTTGCGCGAGGCAATCGTCATACATCACGGCGGCCGCAGCAGCGCATTCCGACCGGGGAACAATTTCGCTAACATAGCGATGCAAGAATCACGATTGAAGTTTATGAAATTGAGGCGAGGAAAGTTGTACGCTGCTGTCTATCGGTTGACCATCGCAGTAGCGGCGATGGCCCGCCTGTGCTTGCTTCGAAGTTTCTTGGCCCTGACGCTCGGACGGTTTCGCAGGCCTACATTGCGCGTGGCTTGTGATAAATGGTTGAGGATTTTCCACTGGGCTGCTTGTCTTTAGTGCCACGCAAAGCATAGCAGTCGGCAGGCAAAAATGGTTCTCGTTTGCGTCATCAACCTCATTGTAATCGGCGGCCTTGTCTTTCTAGCTGTGACCAAAGGCTTGGAACGGGCTCTTCCCTTCTTTACCTTTATGGTGGTCCTGGTTCCGACCGATTCAAAGATAGAACTGCCTGGTCTGTTCGACCTTACCACCCAGCGTGTCGCGCTGATAACGCTAGCTGTTCTATTTCTTGTGCTGGGGGAACGGAAAGGCCCCGACGCAAAAGCGTTTGCGACTCCTTTGAAGTATTTGATCTGCACCCACATCGTATGGTGCATTATTTCTACATCCGATTCGATTGTCCCCCTGGCCAGTTTCAAGAGGATGCTGTCTCAGATATTCGAATATTATTTGATCTATTACATCTTCGTAAGAGTTGCTTCTTCGAAAGAGACAATCAATAAAATTTTGTCCGCGATGGTTGCGGCGATGACCCTTGCTTGCATACTGGGGATACCCGAAGAGCGCTGGCATTGGACCATTATGAGTTGGTTCCCGACGAGTACGGTCCAGTTAATCGTCGTTCAGTGGGGACGGGGTTTCCGGATGCATTCCACGTTTGTGCATCCCATCCTTTTTGGCGGCGCTATCGCCATTGTTATCCCGCTGGCTTTCTATCTTCTCACTTTGGCTAAGGGAATTGGGCGGAAGGTCTATCTGTGGGTCTGCTTGATGCTGATGTTCATGTGCATTTACAAGACGATGAGCCGTGGTCCCTGGCTTGGGCTAATCCTGGCGTCGGCTTTATTACTTGTGTTTGGCAAAGGCGAAATCCGCAAACCGCTGTTCGGCGTCTGCCTCCTTGCAGTAGCCGTCCTGGTAATAAGACCTGGAGTTTGGGAGACATTGAATGAAACCTACCATGCGACCCAAGACACCGAGTCACCGAGCGGAGCGTCATACGAATACCGATACGCCTTGCTCAAGGTAAGCACACAGGCGCTTGCCAAAGACTTCACCCGGGAAATTTGGGGCTATGGCATGGAGTCCTTTCCCGATCTGCACCTCAGGGGGCCATTCAAAGAGTGGGACAATTGGGCCTTCGTAAGCTGTGACAGTTCCTGGATAGAAATAACGGTTGAAACGGGGTATGTTGGGGTATTTATTTTAGCCTTGCTTCTCATTAAGCCCGCCGTTCTGACATTCAGGGATTTCCGAAAGGTCCCCGAACCGGACAACGCACTGAGTCTCACATTTTTCGCATCCATGATGGCCTACTACTTTATGATGACAAATGTGAATATGTACTCTTGGGGACAGAACGGATACATGCTTTGGATGATCATAGCGCTGTCTTTAGCGTATGGTCGGTTGAAGCGAAGCGAAAGTCCGCCTCAAGGTATTGAAGCGTCGCAGGAGAAGCAGCTCAGGCCTCAAATGGAGGTAGTCAGCGCTTGAAGTGGCGCCGGGTGCCCACGGCGGCCTTTTAAGGTGTATTATCGTAGACGTAATCAGCGGGGACAAAACAACCTAATTACTTGACAGATGTGACCCGAACATTCTGGGGGGGATTCGGCCGCGCCACAAACCCTGTAAATTCGTAGGCTCCTCTGTCCCATACGCCATCGGCGCCCCGAGTAGCTCCGGTCGGATCGATGTTATAGGGAGAAGAAAGAGACGACCCGTTGTTGGTCGCCCGAGCGAGATGGAAGTCACCATTTACCCAGTCCACGAATGGGTTTTGGGAATCTATCTGCGCTCCGGTTTCAGCAACAGGATTCGAGGTGTCTTGCGTGGCAGCGTAGTAGTTATAGCTGCAAGTCAAACTCGGCCCAACGCATCCTACTTTTCTATCCAAGTACCAGAGGTTGTTTATAGCGACGTTCCCGCTCGAACCAACTCCGGCTTGGTCGAATGCGAACTGCGAACTCGAAGTCTGGCCTCCTGGCTGAAGATTGTTGTTGACAATGACGTTGTTGTACATTACCCAGTTTATGCACACATTGTTGTTACTGCAAACAACGACGCCGTGTCCGACCGAGTATTCTGAGTTGCCTGAACTCTCGCCAAAGACGTTGCCGTAGATTGCCCAACCAGTGCTCGTAGAGATAGGGCCGCTATTAAGACTGACAATGAATCCTGTCCCACCGGCTATACAGCAGTCCATAAAAACATTGTAACGAATGGTGAAATAATTACTCCCACTATCCGAGATAAACTCCTTGTGATGGGTGGCATCGCCCACTATCCGTGCGAAATAGCTGTACTCCAAAGTTGGGTGGTCCCAACCGCCGGACATGAGACCATCACTCAGTAGGCTTATATCGTGAACATAAAGGTGTCCCAAATAGAGATAAGCCACCGACAACGCCGTGGCCCCATAAATAGGCGTGTAGTAATGCGTGGTGTCGCTCACTCCCCAACCTGGAATGTCCACGTAGTCGATGCTGATATGGTCGGTTGTGGCTCCAGCGCCAAACAGGATTCCGTAACCACAACAACCCGTGGCGTTCTGCACCACATTATCCAGCTTGACCGAATATCCAGTGGTCATGGTTGATCGCGTCCCACCCGTGAAGGTGTAATACCCCGCATGGAATACCCAAGTATTCTTACTGACTGTCCCAAAAACGGCCTGGTTGCTCGCCGTAACCGCATAAGAGTCCAACCAGCCCGTGTTCTGCCCACAATGGTCAGCTACGGTCGCAAATTTGATTGTAATAACGCTCTCTCCACTAAGGGCATCGTTGAAATCGTGATGGGCGTATGCTCCCCCGGCGAGGCAGTAAGTATCACCACGCGTCAGCGAGGCTGGGAGGTCCGACAAGGCATCCGACCAATCGGCTCCGATTCCACCCGCCCCGGCGCGAACGTAATGGTTTGCGGCAGAAACAGAACACACACTCAACAGAATCACAAGCGCGCTAAGGAATACTCGCTTCACCTGATCACCTCCAGCCCCTCGCATAGCACAGGCGATTACAATATCGCGTGTCCGCCGGACCAAAAAGGAGCCGTCCTCGCGGCACGGACTGCACGAGTTGAGCCGCGGATGTTCCGACAGCGGGTTGGGGCTCTTACCTATAAAATTACGCTCGTTTAGAGTATATACGTCATAGTCGGATCCATGTCAAGATGGTGTTCCAAATTGGTCAGCGGTTGAGCGACCGTTCTCTCACCTGGTTCGATCAGAATCGGGTTGGGAAAATCTCAAAAAAAGAAGAACGGTCGTGGGGAAACCATATCACATTGCCCCAGTCGCAACACAGATGAGTGAGGGTTCCGTTCGCTACAGAAGTTGATGAATCCTCACACATTGTGACGACGCATCGCGACATAGACCGTCGGCGGAGAACATGGAAACAGCTCGCATAGTAGTACGAGGGTCGGTATTGCGTGCGGTCTCCCTTGTCGCCTACACCCTAGTCGGGTTTTTCCTCATGCCGTTCGTCGTTCATAGTTTGGGTGACCGTGTTTACGGCTACTGGGTGCTGGTGGGGACAATCCTTGGTTATTACGGTCTTCTCGACCTGGGGATTGTGAGCGCGGTACAGTTTCATGTGGCAAAGGCACTAGGCGAAAAAGACACAGCCGCCGCAAATCGTGCCATCTGCACAACGTTTTTCTCTTTTGCTGCCTTAGGGCTCGTGATCGCGCTTCTGACTGTGATTGTGGCCGCGTTTTCGCCCTATTTCATCAAATCCCCCGCGGATGCTACCCTTTTCCGCCACGTCATTCTGGTGATGGGTTTCGGCTTTGCCCTTGGCTTTCCTGGACGGGCTTTCGTGGGCGCTCTGTCCGCGCACTTGCGCTGGGACGTTATTGCGTCGATTGGGTTGGGCATTCTAGCGATTCGCACGGGCCTAATCGTCTTCGTGATTAAGGCAGGATGGGGAATAGTTTCCCTGGCAACGGTGACAGTCTTGGGCGACATCGTGATGTATTCGCTGTACTACCTGATGCTGCGCAGAATTCAGACGGACTTCACGTTGTTGCCGGGATTGGCGAGCATGGGAGCCCTGAAAGAGGTCCTGAATTACAGCTCATATACCCTGATCATCAAGATCAGCGAACAGTTGCGGTTCTATCTCGACGCGGTTGTCGTGGGCGCATTTCTGGCCGTCAGCGCAGTGACACATTACTCCGTTGCCTCCCGTCTTGCGCTTTCGTACCGGGAGTTGATGATCGCCCTTCTGGGGAGCTTGTCGCCGTGGTTCAGCAGCTTACTCGGAAGGAGGGAATATTCGCAGATGAAAAGGGTCTTCGAACTGGGCACCAGAATCTCGGTTTCGGTCTCCACGATTGTAGCGTGTTGCTTGCTTGTGTATGGAAAAAGGTTCATTGCCGCCTGGATGGGTAAGAGCTACACGGATGCGTACTGGCCGCTCTGCTTTCTTGTTGGGGCCATTTTCTTCGATGTTTCGCAAATCCCTTCCCCGTCTTACCTTTTTGGGGTATCGCGGCATCGGTTTCTAGCCTATATGACTCTGGTTGAAGGTGTTTTCAATCTGGCCCTCAGTCTTTACTTTGTGCGGTTCTACGGTCTCGCAGGCGTGGCTTTAGGCTCGTTTATCCCGATGGCGACGCTGTGGTTCCTCGTTCTCCCGATCTATACCTGCCAGCAGGTTGGAATTCGCGCTAGCCGCTACTATTGGGAGCTTTTCGGCCGGACGGCGCTTGTCAACGCCGGTGCCATCCTCATCCCTTGGTTCCTGGTTTTCAAATGGTTGGTCGGTACGGGCTTGGTCTCGATCGTCGCCGTCATCGCATGCCAAGTCGTCATCGCTGTGGGGGCGGCATATCTATGTAGCCTGGAGCGTACAGAACGGGAAGCTGTACGCCGCATAGTTTTCGGCAGGCCGATATCCGGGACCGGCATGGTCGAACCGCGCCCCGACGAGGCGGTAGTATCGCCGCGGAGCGGGTCATGACGAGTTTCGTGCTCACGCCGCGAGACCTCGGATCTTTGAGGCGAGGCACCCTATGAAGATTGCTTTCGTCCTCCCCGGCCGAGGCCGCTCGGGCGGCGTGCGAAGCACCAGCATCGTTGCGAAAGAACTGTCCGCGCGTGGCCACCAGGTGCGGGTCCTTTGGAGACAGCCGCCCCGGACCCTGAGCTCTATGTACAGGTCGGTCCGCGACAAGATCGTCCCCGGAGGAACCCCTGACTGGCTGAACCAATTTCCGGGAACGCTCGAATCCTTTAAGGACATACGCGAGTGCAGTTTCGAACCGAGCCAGATCATTGTCGGCGTTGGCATGGCCATGTCCTCCGAATTGGCCTTGCTGGACCGGCTTCCCAATCCCAAGATTCAATACCTCCATGGCGCCACCCCGTGGGACCAGGAGTTGATGGCTCGGACCCTGCGACTGCCCTTTCCAAAGATCCTCGTTGCTACCTACCTTAGGGAGATCGTCGCAATGCACGGCTCAGCGGAGGTGTTGGGCATCGTGCACAACGGCGTTGACCAGCGCGAGTATTTCAGTTCTGCCCCAGAAACTGAAAGAAATGGGATCGGGATGATCTACTCCTCAGACCCCCCGAAGGGGCCCGACACAACACTCGCAGTCATCAAGAAAATGTCCATTCTTCGCCCTCACATTCCGATTCGCCTCTTCGGCGCTGAGCGAAAGCCCTGGGCGATGAGACGAGTTAGCTATTGGAAGTCCCCTTCCGTCGAGCAGGCGCGGGAAATCTACTCGCGAAGCTTGGTCTGGGTAGTAGCGAGCAGGGCTGAAGGATTCTCATTGCCGATACTGGAGGCGATGGCGTGTGGGTGCGCGGTAGTGGCCACGGACTGCGGTGGCCCAAGCGACATCATCCGCGACCGGGAGAATGGACTTTTGGTGCCCGTCGGGGATGTGGACGGGATTGTGGAGCGAGTGCGCGAGCTACTCGACAATTCGGCGCTTCGGGATCGTGTGCGGAAGATGTCGCACGAAACAGCGCAGCGATATACGTGGGAAAAATGCATTAACGACCTCGAAGCTGCCATTCTGAAGGGCGCAGGTATTCTCCGTCAGCAGCGCGAGGCCTTGATTGACAGGGGTTAACGTGGTGAATAAGCTAGGCCCAGATGGAGAATGTATATGCATCTGCGAGATTTGCGGTGGCCCCGCCGGGTCAAGAACCCACGAGGCCCGCGAGATGATGTTCGGCTTTCGGACTCAGTTTACCTACCGTCAATGCCAGTCCTGCGGGTCACTACAGCTCCTGAGTATCCCGGAAGACCTTCCACGGTACTATCCCCGGAACTATTACAGCTATGTGTCCAACACGAAAGTTCCCTCTACCGCGGGGCGACTTAGGGGAAGGGCTTGCATGCTCCCCCTGGGATACCGACTTGCAGACGGCGCCAAAATGCGCGCGATTTTCGAGACCGGGCTGCGCCCGAACTGGCATGTTTTGGACGTAGGCTGCGGTTGTGGAGAGCTTCTTCATTACCTGAGCGCCATCGGCTGCAAGCACGTGACGGGAATTGACCCCTACCTTTCTCCAGGGTTCGACTCCAACGGCTTGGACATCCGCACTTGCACGTGTGCTGACCTCCGCGGAACAAAGTGGGACTTGATCGTGCTTAACCATTCCTTTGAGCACATGCCCCAGCCGGGAAACGTACTCGCCACCATCCAGAGACTTCTCTCAGATCGTGGTTGGTTACTGATTCGGACCCCAGTCGTGAACTGGGCGTGGGAGATGTACAAGACGAACTGGGTTCAACTCGACGCCCCTCGCCACCTATTCCTCTACTCCGAACGCGGGCTACGGTCCCTCGCAGTCCGGTGTGCACTTTCTGTTGCTAAGGTTAAATACGATTCCACGGACTTCCAGTTCTGGGGAAGCGAGCTCTACGAGCGGGGGCTGCCGCTGGTGGAAAACAAGGGCAGTGCGGGCTTCACTGTGGAGCAACGGGATTCGTTTAGGCGCAAGGCGCATGAATTGAACCTTCAAGGTCGTGGTGATCAGGCTGCGTTCTTCCTGCGTCGGGCCTAGTGCAATTCCATGAGCTTAAGCAAGACTCGAGAGGAATCCGGCATGTCAGCAACTTCATCATCCCGTCGATTGTTCGCCTTGTTGACTTTTGAGGTACCCTCATTCGCCAAAAGGGTACTCCCGTGGGGCCTCCGCTATCGCCTCCGCAGGCTCAGAGCGATGCTCCTTAGTCTCGGCGTACCCCACGAAACGGAGTTTGTTCAGCCCAGGGAAGAAGTAGAAGCAAGCGCCTGCATGTCTATAATCGTCGGCATTCGTGACGCGCCGGCGGTCACTCGCCGCTGCTTGGGCAGCCTGGAAAGGTATGCGCCGAAGTCGGAGATTATCCTTGTTGACGACGCATCTGTCCTTCTGGAGACGTTGACGGTCATCAGCGATCTTAGCATCCGCAATGGATGGAAAGTTGTTCGTCATCAGAAACCCCTCGGGCATAGCAGAGCCTGTGAGGCGGGCGCGCGCTTTGCTACGCGGCCTTACCTCTGCCTACTAAACTCGGACACCGTGGTTTCGCCGTGGAGCTGGCGGGCTGCGAAGGAGGCATTCGACACCGACGAGAGAATTGCAGTTACCGGTCCTTCAACGAGTTACGGAGCGCGACGACAAGCCATCCCCAGGGCAATGTATTGTCGGCACTATTGGAGCGATGGCCAAATTTCGGCGTTTGCCCACCAGTATCTTGCCACTCAGCCGAAGCTTTCTTGGATGGACGTACCTGCAGTCGGCGGATTTGCATTCTTCATACGCAAGAGCGTCTGGGAGGAACTTGGTGGTTTCGATCCGAACTTGCCAGATTATGGGAATGAGAATGAGCTGTGTAAGCGCATTACTCGCCGAGGGCTGCGCATAGTGTGGACGCGGAACAGCTACATCCATCACCTTGGAGCGGAGACCTATTCACGAACTGGAGAGGCTGCTCTTCATGAAAAGTGGTCAGGAGCTTGTGATTATATAAAGCACAAGCACGGCTCTCTCTAAACGCAGGGAATCCTATCGGGGTTGACCACGATTTCAATTGAAATCGAGCAGTACATGCCCGCGACGGACTTTTCCGGGACGAGAAATCCAGCTATGGATGAAAGGGAAGTGAAGATCGGCGTTCTTGTAGCCGCGTTCGACACCCCCAACATGGGGGTCGGAACGGTGGCGACATCCCCTCCTGGCGGTGGTTTGTAAGGTAATATGCGGTGGGGGTTAGACCGCTAATGCGGCCATGCTTTTTGTGATTCCGGAGCTTCGCCTTGATAGCCGCACGGTCGTTATCACATTGGGGTCACCCCGCACGAAGGCAAAAGTGGCCGCCCAAGTCTAACTCCACGGGCTTCTCGATGATCAGGGCGCGCCTTCAAATGTCACCTCAGGAGGTTTGAACGGACTTGTTCAATGCTCCTCAAAAGCTGCGAGATTCCTTCGCTGACTCTTACAGGAAGAGGCGAAGAAGTCTCATGATGTATGGAACGCATCCGGTTCGCCTTACGAGATGGGTTTACTCAGAGCTTCTGCGCACAGCTCTCAGGACCAACAGGTCTTTGATGTTCCCATCGAGGATCAACCTGAACACGGGATATCTCTGCAATCTCAAATGCCCACTCTGCCCGACGGGAAGGCGCGATCCCTACCCCACCGGCCAGCTTACCGTGGCGATGGCCCGCACCCTGCTTGTCCGCCTGCGTCCAATTGGAATTGTTTCGCTGTTCGGGTGGGCAGAACCGTTTCTTAACCGTGACATATTCGACGTCGTCAAGCTGCTGAAAGCCAACGGCAAGTGTGTTTCTATCGACTCGAATCTCAGTATTAAGGATATGGGGATCGTTGAGAAGATCGCCAAATGTCCTGTCGACCTGCTGTCGGTCTCCTTGGACGGTGCGGACCAAGAGTCTTACTCGCAATATCGGGTCGGAGGCTCGTTTGACTTGGTTGTTCGCAACATTCGCTACCTGAGGGCGTCCCGCCAGGGCCCGCGACATATCCGATGGCAGTACATTGTAAGCCGCAAGAACCATGGGCTCGTGGAAAAAGCTAAGAGGCTCAGTAGGGAGCTCGGCGTCGAAATCTGCTTCATAGATATCGGCATGTATAATCAAATGTTTTACGAGAGCACTGAAGAGGTCAAACGTGAGTGGTGGACTGAGGACCAAATGGCAAGACTCGCGCAACCGCCGCGCGAGGCTGCCCGCGATGTGTGCGGCTGGTTGTGTAACGATCCCTTTATAGATACGGACGGAGGGGTCTATCCATGCTGCCATGCCGCATACGCGCCGAAGGAGTTTGTCGACTCCGGCTTTCAGAATGTGTTTGGAAATCTGCACACAAACACTCTAGGAGAGATCTGGAACAATAGCCTTTATCAGGCTGCCCGATCGCTTTTCACGGGCCGGCCCTCCGGCCATGACGATGTCAAAGCAATATGCCTACGCTGTAAGCTGTATCTGCAGCGGCAGCCGGCCGGCTCTCACCCTGGATTACTTTTGTTCAAGGGGGAGCAACAACTCACGCAAATCTCTCCCAAGAGTGTGACTCACAATCGACTGGGACCCGGTGCCGAGGATGGTGGTGGTCGATCCGAGCCGTCACAAGGCGTGATTTAAGATGAAGATTTGTGTTCTGGGGGCCGACTTCGATACCGGCAACATGGGAGTCAACGCTCTCGCAGCAGGGACGATCCGATGCGTCCTGCACCGGTTTCCTGACGCCAGGATTGTCCTCTTGGGATACGGCGCATCCAGCTCCGCGTTCACCCTCCAGGCCGCGGGCAGGCAGGCTTCAATCCGCTTTGTGAACATGCGGTTCTCGAAAAAGTTCTACCTCCGGAACAACATTGCGATGCTACTCCTGCTTTCCCTTGCCCTGAGGCTGATCCCTTCCAGAAAGATCCGTGAAAAGGTTATCTTCGGCAATCCTTGCTTGAGGGAGATGCACGAGGCCGATCTGATTGCTTCCATAGCCGGGGGCGACAGCTTCAGCGATATTTACGGTCTCGAAAGATTCCTTTACGTTTCGTTACCTCAACTTCTTGCTCTTTTCTTGGGCAAGCCTCTGGTCTTGCTACCCCAAACCCTTGGGCCTTTCAGGACCAGAGTGGCAAAGGTCATCGCCAAGTACATCTTGCGCCGGGCCACGCTCGTCTATTCGAGAGATCATGCGGGAATCAAGCAAGTGGAAAACTGGCTGGGGCTGGACGCTTGCGCGGGCAGGCTGAAATTTTGCTACGACGTGGGGTTTGTGCTGGACCCCATTCCTCCCCCCAATCTCGAGATAACCGGAGTAGACGCATCCCCCGCCCATTGGAGAAAGGATTCGCCCCTGGTGGGGTTGAACGTTAGCGGCCTGCTGTTTATGGGAGGCTACAGCCGTAACAACATGTTCGGCCTTAGGGTTGAATACGAAAAGCTGGTCTACAGCCTGATCGACTTCCTCATTGAAAAAAAGAGAGCCCGCGTGCTCCTGATTCCACACGTTTTCGGCTCTTGGGATGGAAGCGACTCCCCCGTCTGCGCAAGGGTTTACGAGCAGATCAAGACCAAATACGAGGATAGTGTGGCCTTGGCTCGAGGCACTTACGACCAAAGCGAAATCAAGTACATTATCGGGCTATGCGACTTCTTTATCGGGTCCAGGATGCACGCCTGTATTGCTGCCCTCTCGCAGAATGTCCCGGCGGTGGCCATTGCTTACACCGATAAGTTCATTGGCGTCATGCAGACCATAGGAATGGGAGCGTCTATGGCTGATCCCCGAACGCTGGGAGAAGAAGAAATACTGAGTCTCGTTGATCGAGCATTCGAGCAGAGAGCTTCGGCGAGGCGGGAACTTGAGCAGAGAATTCCGCAGGTGAGAGAGAGGGTGCTCAACCTGTTTACTGAAGTCCTGGCTGACGCCGGGCAGTCTGAATGACCGTAATCATCCTTTTTTTGTCGCCAGCGGAAGCAGACAAGTTAGTGGAGATTGTGCAGCTTGGGAGTGACCACCTACAGAATTGACCCACTGCGGGACAATCGCTGGGCGGATTTCCTGGGCTGGCATCCGCAGGCCTCGGTGTTTCACACGCCGGGGTGGCTGGAGGCGCTGAAGCGGACCTACGGCTACGAGCCGGTGGCGTACACGACGTCGCCGCCCGGCGAGGAGCTGAGCGACGGATTGGTGTTTTGCCGCATCGAGAGCTGGGTGACGGGGTGTCGCCTCGTCTCTCTCCCCTTTACCGATCATTGCCAGCCGCTGGCGGACCGTCCCGAGAACCTGCAAGCGTTGCTGGCGGCGCTAAGAGAAGAACAGGGCGGCGCGAAGTGGAAATATATTGAACTGAGGCCGCTCGCCTCGAACCCTCACCTGGAGGAGCCCGCGTCTTTTGGCAAGAGCGCGGAATTCTATTTTCATACACTGGACCTCCGTCCTGATCTGGACTCGCTCTATCGCAATTTCCATAAGACCTCCATCCGGCAAATGATTCGCCGTGCGGAACGAGAGCAATTAGTCTACGAGGAAGGACGCTCGGAAACAATTCTGGCGGAGTTCTACTACCTGCATCTTCTGACCCGGCGGCGCCACCAGCTTCCGCCGCAGCCTCTGTCGTGGTTTCGGAATCTGCTCGACTGCCTGGGTGATAAAGCAAAAATCCACGTGGTATGGAAGGACGGCCAGCCCATCGCCAGCATTCTTACGTTGTTTTTCAAGAATACCCTTGTCTATAAGTACGGCTGCTCGGATGCCAGGTTCCACAACCTGGGAGGTATGTCGCTTCTGTTTTGGAAGGCCATTCAGGAGGGCAAGCGGCTTGGGGCCCAGGAGTTCGATCTCGGCCGGTCCGAGACGGACAACCCTGGCCTAGTTACTTCCAAAGGCCGTTTGGGGGCTGCCTGTCGGACGCTGAACTATTACCGCTATCCGCCTCGCATGTCCGCCAACTCGGCTTCTGGCTGGAGGATGCGGATCGTCCGGAACGCCGTTGGATGGCTGCCCGATTCGCTCCTCACTGCGGCTGGCAGACTCCTGTACAAACACGTTGGATAGGTATGATTGAAGACGAGCAAAGGCTGCAATTCAACGAAGCCCTCATCGATTATTTCCGCTGCCCTGAAGTCTACGCGAGCTTCGCTCTCAGGGGAGACATATGCCCGGGTGAGGGATATTTCCGCTTTGGGCCCGATCTGACTTGCTTTGGTCAATCTTCCCTAGGCTATTATGCCGATACGCCCGCGAAGGCGACCTGCGATTTGATGTACCACATACGGACGGAAGGGCAGACTTGCTACATCCCCTTCAACCCGTCTGCGGTAGTCAGGAACTTGCGAGAAGAACGGTACGTTAGACCCGCCTCGAATAATGGGCCTAGGGCAAAACGGCCGAAATTGGTGCGCCAAGCCTACTACGCTTTGCGTCCTCACCTTGGGGTCTCCGCCCGCAAGTACTTACAGCGATTCCGGCTGAGGGGCTGGGAGAAGAAGACCTTTCCGAGTTGGCCCGTCGATCGGACCGCTGACCAAATCCTGGAGAGGCTTCTGGTCCTTTCCATGAAGGCACACGGAGTAGAGAGGATTCCCTTCGTCTGGTTTTGGCCCAACGGGCAGAAGAGTTGCGCGGTCTTGACGCACGATGTGGAAGAATCGGCCGGGGTAGACTTTTGTTCTTCGCTCATGGATATCGATGACTCCTTCGGGATTAAATCGTCATTCCAGTTCATCCCCGAAAAACGATACTCCGTTTCGCCTGCTCTTTTGAACCGCATTCGGGAAAGAGGATTTGAGGTCAACGTTCACGATCTCAATCACGACGGCCATTTGTACGACGATCGGGAGGAATTTCTGCGGCGCGCTGCAAAAATAAACCAGTACGCCAAGGAATACGGTGCCGCTGGCTTTCGCTCGGGCGTCCTTTATCGGAACCTCGAATGGTACGACGCCTATGACTTTTCCTATGACATGTCGGTTCCCAACGTGGCGCATCTCGATCCGCAGCCCGGCGGTTGCTGTACCATCATGCCCTATTTCATCGGGAAAGTGCTGGAGCTTCCTTTGACGACGACCCAGGACTATACTCTGTTTAATATCCTTTCCGACTATTCGATCGACCTGTGGAAACGGCAGATTGAGATCGTCAGTGCGAACCACGGTCTTCTCAGCTTCAATGTTCATCCCGACTATACTGTCGAGCATCGTGCGCGCGGTATCTATGGACAGCTTCTGATGCATCTTGCGCGATTGCGCTCCGATAGTGAAGTCTGGATGGCCCTCCCGAAGGAGGTCGACCGCTGGTGGAGAGATCGAAGCAAGATGAAACTGGTGAGCGAAGGTGGAGGGTGGCGCATTGAAGGTCCCGGCCAGGAGCGGGCAAGGTTGGCCTACGCGTACCTCGCCGGCGATCGGATGTCTTTCACCTTCGACCTCTCATTGGGGAAAACGCCTCCGGCGCCTGTGGTTGTCGCTTCTTAGCCCAATACTGAGTTCTGTAGGGTTCGGTGACACGACGTGGCGCGGTCAGTCTGCGTTGGCGTGGTGCAGAAGCCACTTATCCGCTCAGTTGGCAGCTTTGGAGCTGATTGATCCGGCTTTGCCCTGGGAGTTACCATCTTTGCGGGCGCTCACAGACTCCTTCTACAGCAACGATTTTGACCTCCGGCAGAGACTGCGCGAGCGTCCACTGCCTTACGCGGTGCAGGTGTACCCGACAACGGTGGTCTGAGTCCGAGATCCGAGCCTGCCCTTACCGGAACCGCTGAAGAGGGGCCGACCCTGGCAGCCTCACGCTCGAGAGGCCTTGCCGCGCCTTCAGGACCTTCGAGCCGTAACGAAACAGATTTGGTGTTACCAGGACAGGTGGGCAGTACACTTCAGATGTCCGGGATATCTATTTGCAGCGTCACACGTCCTCGCGATCACCTCGAAGTTGAGCTTGGTGTCGCACGCTGGAGATGACGACTGATGCCGAAGCAACTCCTCCATTTCGCTATAGCCTTGTGTTATTGGACGATCAAGTGGGGCTTAAGCCAGTTGAAGCGTACGGTGAGTGGGAAACTGGCGGGAACCTGCGTCGTTCTCTATTACCATGGGGTAACCGCCGAACAGCGGGCCCGTTTTGCCCGCCAGATGGATGAGCTGCGGCGCTGGGCAAGGCCAGCCCCACCCGACCTGAAAGAGCCGGTGGAACGCGGGGTCCATTGTGTCGTATTGACCTTTCATGACGGCCACGCAAACGTGGTTGAGAACGCGCTGCCCGAGTTGGCTCAACGTGACATTCCTGCGACCCTGTTTGTACCGACCAGTTATATTGGCCAGCCACCCGGTTGGATTAACGATGCGGGAAATCCAAACTTCCGGGAAGTGATCGTTAGTGTTGACCAGCTAAGGTCTCTGCACAGGGAGTTGGTTTCTGTTGGTTCCCACGGTGTTACTCACCGGAACCTTACACTGTTGAGTGAAGAAGAGGCAAGAGAGGAATTCTGCAAATCCAAACTCGAACTTGAGGCGATAGTTGATCATCCCGTGAGACTATTTGCCTTTCCTTATGGGGCGCACAATGAGGTGCTCATAGAATTGGCTAGTCAATGCGGTTACGAGCGTGTTTTCACTTGCTTGCCTAATGTAGCTCAGGGGGGAGGGGAAGAATTTGCAATGGGCGCAGTAGAAGCGTCGCCAACCGATTGGATGCTGGACTTTCGGTTGAAAGTCTTGGGTGCTTACGGCTGGCTTCCCTCTGCAATCGCCCTCAAGCGCAAAGTTCGATCTTTCTTGCGGAAGCTCTTTCGCCCGACTACTGAAGCCGCGTCAGCAGAAGCTCGGCAGAACGCTGTTCACTGACGCACACAAGCGACTTTGATCCAGTGAGGAGGGACGAAGGGGTTCGCGAGATCTCCGGCACCGAATACAAATCAGGGTTGCCGGCAAGGTTCTTCTGTTTATCGGGCGAATCCTCGCCAGGAGAAGCCAACGTAATGTTCAACGCACCGGCGGAGCGCGGAGTGCTCCAAGTGGAATCAGCGACCGGCGGAAGAATAAACGGGGAGCTGCTTGATACCCACTATGCCTTCGAGGTCGACGCAGTTGACCGAAATAGTTGGGCATCGATATTGCAGACCTTCCACGAGAGTGCCATTTACCAAATGTGGCCCTACGGAGCAATGCGATGGGGTGAAGACAACCTGAGCCACGCAGTACTAAGGAAAGACGGGGAGATTGCCGCGGCGGCGCAAGCGCGGATTGTCAAGCTCCCGGTGCTTGGGGCAGGCATTGCCTACATAAAATGGGGACCCATGTGGCAGCGGCGCGGAAAGGATAAGGATTGGGAATCCTTCCGACAGATGGTCCGTGCATTGCGGCAGGAATACGTGCGGAGGCGAGGCCTTCTGCTTAGGGTCCTGCTCGATGAAGCTGACGTCGATGTCGGTAAGACGCAGGCGGTTTTGAAAGAAGAGGGTTTCGAGTTGCGATTAAGTGTGGCCGCTTATAGGACAATCGTGATGGATTTGTCGGGCTCGTTGGATAAGTTGCGGCGAAACGCGAAGCGTACTTGGCGGCAAAATCTGAGGCGCGCAGAGCAAAACAACCTGAAGATAATTGAGGGTGTTGGCGATGATTTGTTCCAGGTAGTTGAAGGTCTTTATGGGGAAATGCGGGCTCGTAAGAAGTTTATGGATTTTTCGGACACCGGCGATCTGAGGGCCATCCAAAGGGAGTTGCCCGATCCCCTGAAAATGCACATCGCGGTTTGTGAATTCTCAGGAGAACCTGTGGCCGCTCTAGTCGTTTCCCAGGTTACGAGTACAGCAATAGCTCTTGTTGCAGCCACGGGGGGCCGGGCACTGGAACTGAACGGATCATATCTCTTGTGGTGGCGCACGATTGAACGGTTGAAGGCGCAAGGTTGTCGCTGGTTTGATGTTGGCGGGATAAATCCCACTCGAAATCCAGGTGGCTATCAGTTCAAGGTCGGGCTGGCGGGCAAGAGTGGGCGGGATCTCATATTCCGGCAGTTTGAAGCACGGGCTGATTGGCTCAGTCCTTTCGTCGTACAGGCTGCCGAACACCTGCGAGAAGATTACCGCGCTCTTAGGGTAGTCCTCGGAAAACTAAGAAAGAGTTCGGGAAGTTAGAGCGCGGCACCCCAACTGTGTTTTGGGTTCCGTCGGCAAATATCGGGCCCACGGGAAGATGCTTAGTCGCAGGGCCTGGGCTCGGTGTCCATTCTGTCTGTCTTCGGTATATGTCAAACGCACACTGTAGGCGGAGTATCCTCAGCCCCAAGAGACCGGCATGCTGAGACAGGCCTTAGGGGCCCGCCATAGATGGATCATCAGCACGAAGTGACCGCGCCTGGACGCACAAGAAGGTGCAGAAGAAAGGATGCCCCATGCTGTCTTCATTAAGAGGCCGGCACATGCGCTCGCTTCAAGAATGCAACAGTCCCCGGACCGGCAGAAAGACGCGCTTGACCTGCGAGACGGTGTGCGTCCACACAAGCATGGACTTTAGCTTCATCACTGGACCGCTTATGACCAACTTGGGGTCTTTGGCCGGGATGCATTCTTCAGAAGCCTATAAAAACCTCAAGACAGAGTAGCAGGTGCGTAGAATGTCGGCTTTGCCTGTCGTATCGGTGTCCTATGGACGATAACAGGTGCCAAAACCAGGATTTGCGCCCGGCTTCCGGTCGCCTCTCCAGAGTCTCAATTCTGACCCACCAGGTTCGATGGCATCTGGAGAATCGTGGGCTGTTTCCTACACTCCGTCGGATACTATCCTTCCTGGTAGAAAGAGCGCAGCGGTCTCTTCGTTTGAAGAGGAAGGCAGTCAAGAAACAGCCTGTGCGTTCCTACAATGAGGTTTTGAATTTGCAGCCAGGAGAGTGGGTTGAGGTAAAGCCGGAGGATGAGATTCTGAAGACTCTCGATGAGAACGGGCGGAATCTTGGCCTTTCTTTTGACGCTGAAATGCGTAAGTACTGTGGTGGTAGATTGCGAGTTTTTAGAAGGGTCGAACGGATTTGCATGGAAAGCAGCCCCGGCGAGGTCAGGCGGTTGAAGAACACGGTAATCCTTGAGGGTGTTATCTGCGAGGGAACAAGTATAGGCTGCGACCGGGCATGCTTTTACTTCTGGAGGGAAGCCTGGCTGCAGAGAGTGCAGAAGGATTAGAGTAGGTGCTAGTACACATGCGCCCCCCTCGGCGGGTGCACTGCTCTCTTGGTGCATTCCTCGCAATTGCGTTCAACAGGATAGGTCGGTCTAGGTCTGGACATCGGGCGTGCGGTTTGTGGCGCTCGGGGGGCCTTACAAATGTGCACTCCGTCACCTGATTCTTCGACCATGCCTTCGGGACAAAGTCCGGACACTAAAGCTTCAGTCACGCCGGGTGCTGGGATTACCTCGACACTGGTTTCAGCAAGGAATGTGCTCTTTCTGTGTGTTGTGGCTGTGTCCATCTCTTTGTTCTGGACTCCTCTGAGGACTCTCCTCGATTACTCGATGCGAGGAGGGCATCAGTATGACCAATACTCCCATACTATGCTGATACCGTTTGTGAGCTTGGGATTGATGTTTTTCGAAAGGAGAAGGATTTTTAAGACTGTCGGATATGGCTTTGGGGTTGGAGCTGCGCTCCTGGTCGTGGGGATCATTCTGAGTTGGCCCGCTCAACGGGCTTTGCCGCAGTTGGGCATAGAAGAATCCTTATCGGCCAAAATCCTGGGACTGGTTGTTTTCTGGATGGCTGGATTCATTTTGTGTTACGGCACGCGAGCTTTTCGTACTGGGCTCTTTCCGCTTCTGTTCCTTCTCCTTACCGTGCCGATCCCCAGCACAATTCTCGATAAGCCCGTTACGGCCGTGCAATACGGATCGACCGAAGTGTGCTCTCTCATATTCAGCCTGGTCGGCGTGCCGGTCTTCCGACAAGGGACTGTGCTTTCTCTGCCGAACATTTCTATTGAGGTAGCGAAAGAGTGCAGTGGGATACATTCAACCCTGGCCCTTTTCATCGTCAGCCTTCTTGCAGGACATTTTTTCCTCTCTTCCAGCTGGAAGAAAGTCGCATTGGTTCTGTTTACGCTCCCGATCGTATGTGTCACAAACGGCTTGCGGATCGCTCTCCTAACCTTACTCGCGGTCTACGTTGATGCTAGCTTCCTGTACGGCAATCTGCATCGCTCGGGAGGCATCGGCTTCTTCCTGGTGGCGATAGCTCTTCTGTTCGGAATTCTCTGGCTCCTGCGCAGGGGTGAACACCCTACGAGCCTTAGGGAAGACTCTGCCCAAAGCGGAGGCCGAGCGCTTGCCACCCCCGCTAAGTCATAATTCCTCATTTCCTCGACCCAGCGCCTTTGGTTAATCTACCGGGAGACCGCGAGTAAGCGTCAGTTGAACGCATCTTCTGCCCTCGCAGAATCGCCCACAACGTGAGGAGAGTTATCATTGCAGTAACACGCGCGTTGTGGTACGCTGGGAGTTGGTGTTCGCGGAGAGCAAGTGTCGCCGGGCGAAAGGCTATCGGGAGATTCCAGCCTTGATGGAACGTCTGTCCTCGGTGGCCCCGAATGCGGTGGCGCATCGTGGCAGAGCCGCGGACGATGATTTCAGAGAGTCGAAGCTTTCACCGAACTTCCAGAGAATCTCAGCGAGGTCACGCTGGATGCCAACTTCCCTCCCGTCGTTGCAGGTGAGGATGTTCTCGTGCTAAACGTACTTAAAATGCGCTTAGCTCAAATCGTTGATTCCGTCAGAGCGGATGGATGGAGTTCCCTTCTTAGGGAAGCAGTCTTTCTTAGGCGCACTGCCATAAGGTTTTATCATATGATAATGTTTATCACGGGGATGTAAACATTGTGCTGATCGAAAAACCACGAATCCCAATTCGTGAGGTCCTCCTGTATGGGCTGTGGCCCGGGTTCATAAAGATTTTGCTTTACCGCCTTCGGGGCTACCGCATCGGCAAGGGCGTATCCATTGGATTCGGGTCTGTCATCTGTGGGGAACGCGTCGAAGTGGGGGATCACACTTCGATCGGATTCCTAACGATTATTCGCGGGAAAGCGATCCGGTTGGGATCCTACGTGCAGATTGGGTCGATGACCTTCCTAGACACCCCGTACGTCGAAATCGGGGAGGGGACTAAAATCAACGAGCAGGTATTTGTGGGTGGCCTCCAGTTCCCTGATTCTCGATTTGCCGTCGGTCGCAATTGCCAGATCATGCAGTTCACCTTTATCAACCCGGCGCGATCCGTGGTCGTTGGAGACGACTCTGGGATTGGCGGGCACTGTTTAATCTTCGGTCACAACTCCTGGCTTAGCCAGTTTGAGGGGTACGATGTGAGCTTTGAGCCGATTGAAATCGGCAAGAGTGTGTCATTAGCTTGGCGAACGTTCGTGCTGCCAGGGAGCAAGATCGGAGACGGCGCGGTGGTTGCGCCAAACTCGTTGGTTCACGGCACGATTCCCGCGCGTTGCCTGGCGATCGGGTTTCCAGCACGAGTTGTGAGCAAGGCACCTAAATTCCCGGCGGAGGTCACCGACGAACAGAAGGTGGAGATGTTCCGGAACATCGTCAGGGAGATGGTTCGTTTCTTTGAGGGATCAGGTCTAGGTTGCAAGCAGGACGGCGACCATTACGAGTTCCTCAAGCCAACCCGCGGTTGGCGCAGAGCAAATACAGGACCCTGGGGGTTGCAGGTCGCCGAAGGAGACGTTCGGGAAGCTCTACAGCGCTTGTCGCCGGGCAAGACCCACGTCTTTCTTAGTCTTCGCGAGATCCCTCCCGACTTGCGATGCTTCCTGGAGACGCGGCGCGTGAAGTGGATCGAGATCGCCAACAAAGAACAGGCCCAATTCTCCAACGATTTGGCTGACGAAGTGTTGCTTTTCCTTAAAAGATACGGGGTTCGTACCCTACGTTCCTCGGCGGCTTCGTAGGAGTGGGGTACCGAGTGCAGCCCGACTTAATAAAATTTCAAGAGTTTACCTCTGTGACCTGGTTACGAATCCGCCTGTACGCGTTCCACATATTTGTGGCACCCGCAGAAAGGAAAAGTGGCATATCCTCGGCTTTCCAGAATAACGCGATGTTTTCTCTCCGTTCGAAACGATATACAAGAGCCTATGGGTTTTACTTTGCTGATAATATTCCAGCAATCTAGTGTACTCGCGTGACTAATAAATGGAAGGAGTTGCGAGCGGCGAGCATAAGCCGCTTCCTAATATTCACGAGGGTGGTTCCGCTACGGAAGGATCGAGCAGATGATAATGTGTGCCCGGCTGGGCTAAAGAAAAACATTCGTGAGGGAGAAAAGGGAATTCGATTATGGAAGACCTGTTGGCGAAAGTGCGGGAGGCCTTTAAGTCCGCGTTCGACATTGATCCGCAGACTGTCACCATCGACACCACGCCAAACGACATTCCCGCGTGGGATTCCATGGGGCATGTGGCGCTGGCGAGCAGCCTTGAGGAAGCTTTTGGGCTGAGTTTCGATGTAGATGACTTGATGGAAATGGAGAACGTGAAGAAGATCGTCAGGGTCGTGCAATTCAAGCTCGGCAAGGCTCAAGGTGAGCAAGTCTGAAGAGTGGAACTTTGCGGGTCGCCTGGTCCGGCGGTTGGGAGAGAATTCCCATCTGATCGACGCGGCGAACGGGCAAACGCTTCGCGGTAGAGACGTCGCCGGCTTGATCGTCGGCTTCACGGCGGGATTCTTGTCGGTCGGCTTGCAGGCGGGCGACCGCGTGCTGATCGGTTGCGGTCTGAATCCGGCGAGTGCGTTGGCGTATCTGGGCGCGATGTATGGCGGTTTGGTGCCGGTGCCGGTGGAGGATCGCGCGCTCGCTACTTCCGGGGAGTTGCTGTTCGTAAAGGCGCACGCGAAGGCCGTCTGGATCGCCAAAGGAGTTCGCTGCGATTGGGCAAAGAGGAATGGCGTCCCACAAGTCGAGAGCTACTTCGACGCTCGACCCGCTCACTCGTTACGGCCGGCGCCGTGTGAGGAAGATGACCTCGCAGCCTTGATGCCTACCTCAGGCTCCACAGGCGTGCCGCAACTGGTGGTGGTCAGTCATGGCAACCTGATTGCCAACACCGAGGCAATCGTCCGAAGCCAACATTTGGGGATGGACGAAAGGGCCATGCTGATCATGCCGGTGAACTACTGCTTCGGCGCGAGCGTAATGCACACTCACCTGTATCAGGGAGGCGGAGTGGTGTTTGACTCGCGGTTCATGTTCCCCGACAAGGTACTGCACGCGATCAACACGTACGGCTGTACCACGTTCGCGGGTGTTCCGACCGTTTACAATATACTGCTCCGGCGCTCAAACCTCAGGTCCATCCCGTTGCCAGGTCTGCGGCGCTTCCTCCAAGCGGGCGGCGCACTTGCCCCCGAAAGGGTCCAGGAGATGCACGACATTGTGCCAAAGGCTGAGTTCTTTGTCATGTATGGCCAGACCGAGGCCACAGCCCGCATTTCCTGTTTGCCTCCGGATCGCTTGGGCGAGAAGCTGGGCAGTGCCGGTCTGCCCTTGGACAATCTGGTGGTCCGCATCGTTGATGACGAAGGGCGAGAACTTCCGCAGGGGCAGACCGGCGAGATCCAGGTGCGGGGCCCATCGGTCTGCTCCGGATACCTCTTTGACCCCGAGGCAACGGAGCAGAAGTTTTGCGCCGGCTGGCTCAAGACCGGCGACTTGGCCTGTCGTGACGACGAGGGATACCTCTGGATCAAAGGACGCATGGGTGAGTTCATAAAGATTCGCGGCCTCCGGGTGAGCTTTGCCGAAGTGGAAGCGAAGGTGGGGGCTATCCCCGGCATTCAGGAATGTGCTGCCACAGCCGTGCCGCATCCAGAAGCCGGAGAAGCGCTCGCGCTCTTCGTCGTTGCGGACAGTGGAGTGAACGGTATCGTCGAAAGAGTTCGGCATGCGCTTCCGCCCCAGTGGACCTGCGCCTCGGTGAATGTGGTCGCTGAATTGCCGAAAACGGCAAACGGCAAGATCGCCCGCTTTCAGTTGCAGATAATGGCATGAGCGCACTGGTGGAAATCGAGCAATGCATCAACAGCCTGCTGAGGGCGCCGCTTTACGGACTGGCTCCCGACCAGCGGCACGGCGCCTTGCTCGCGCTGTTGAAGAAAGAACTAGCTTACGCTTGCGATCGGAATTTGCGTTTTCGCAACTACGTGGAGCACTGGTCTGTCGATTTTCGCGCGGCGGACAGAATTGTTGATCTGCCGTACCTGCCGGTCGGTGTCTTCAAGGCGAGTCCGCCGCTGGCCTTGGTTGACGCCGCCGAGGTCACGCGCACTCTCACCTCCAGTGCGACTACCGGTCAGGTGCCTAGCCGTGTAGTTCTGGATGCCGCGACTGCCAGGAGGATGACGAAAGGCGTCATCACGATCATCCGGGATTTCATCGGACCGGCCCGCAGGCCTTATCTGGTCATCGACATACCACAAAACTTGACGGCACAGGCTGAGCTGGGAGCGCGCGGCGCGGCCATTCAGGGTCTAGGGTCTTTCGGGACGGAAGTCGTGTGCTGCTTGCGCCGTAATCAGGAGGGAGATTCGAGTCTCGATCTGGAGAAGCTTCTTGATTGTGCTACAAAGTGGAAACAGGCCGAGGTCTTGGCTTATGGGTTCACATATGTGATCTGGACCCATCTTGTGCAGCCTCTACAGTCTAGGGGCATCACGCTCGGCCTTCCCAACGTCCGTGTGCTGCACAGCGGCGGGTGGAAGCGTTTGGAGCAGCAAGCGGTCACCAAGGATGTATTCATCCGTGGCGTGGCATCGGTCTTTGGCTGTCCGGCGGATCGCGTCATTGATTACTACGGCATGGTCGAGAACCTCGGCGTCGTCTACCCGGATTGTGAGCGCGGTAACAAGCATGTGCCCGTCTTCGCAGAGGTTATCGTGAGGAATCCGTTGACGCTTGCGCCCGTAGAAGCCGGACAGCAGGGCCTAGTGCAGGTTTGCAGCGTGCTGCCGACGAGTTTCCCCGGGTTTCTGGTGCTGACCGAGGACATGGCCGAAATCGTCAACTACGACGGGTGCCCCTGCGGAAGGCGGGGCATCTGTTTCCGCTCTGCGGGGAGGGTGCCGAAGGCGGAGGCCCGCGGCTGTGGCAACGTCGAAACCACGGGCTACCGACATGGGCAGGGGAGCAGCGAGGCATGAGGGACCTGATCCGGGCAGTGGATTCTCCTCAAGAGATTACCTGCGCGGCGCGGCGGCTTCGGGAGATTGCACAGGAAGACGAGATGACACCTCAGATGGTCCTCGAGGTTTTTGAGCGGTGGGCCGCTGCGCTGGATGTACGAGGGTTGCACGAAGTCCCTGGGGCGGCGTTTCTCCGCCTGTGGCTGCGGCGCGGCACCTTGGAGCCGGTTCTGCTCCGGGAGCTAGGCCCGGATTCGCTGCGGGGCAGGTGGCGGGAAGACGGACGTGCAAGGTTGCGGGCATTTCCGCTGGGAATAGTCGGCCATTGGCCAGCCGGGAATATCGAGATCCAGCCCGTCTTGTCTCTGACGTGCGCGTTGCTCGGAGGCAATGGCTGTCTGGTGCGCGTGCCCAGTGGCTTGGTCGAGCTAACACAGCAGATCATGGAGAAGCTGCAAGAGGTCGATGGAATCGGCCGGTTGACGGAGCGCGTTTTCATGGCGACTTTCGATCATTTGCGCACGGATCTGCACGAGGCCATGGCGCAGGCCGTGGACGGTGCCATGATCTGGGGCGGCGCGGAGGCGGTCTCGCAGGTGCGTACCTTGCCTTTTCCTCACTGGGCGCGTGTTGTTGTCTTTGGCCCACGGCTCTCTGTTGCAGCGATGGACGCCGGCGCGTGGGGCGATCAGACTGAACGGTCGTCCTGGTGCCGACGCATCGCACGCGACGTGTGGCAGTTTGAGCAGCGAGCCTGCTCATCACCACAAACGTTGTTTCTCGAGTGCCATGCCGGATGTGATCCCGGCAAGTTCGTGGAAGATCTGAGGGAGGCTTTTCAAGAGGAGAACCGCTTACACCCGCGCCGGCAAATGCATCCAGCGTTGACCTCGGCGATTTGTCTGGCCCGAGCGTCGTGGCTTCTTGATGATGCTGCGAACCGCGCATTGTTTCCCGAGTCGCCGGATTGGACCATCCTGCTGGGGAGAGGCGTGGAAATACCCAAGCCGACGCAGGGTCGAACGCTCAGTGTGCTTCTGGTGGATGACCTCTTGGATGTGATCTCGAGGTTCGATGGAACGGTGCAGACTCTGGGGTTGGGGGTTAAAGATGCCCAGAGGGAAGAGACATTGGTCCAGGCCGCAGGGCGCCGGGGGGTGGACAGGGTCGTGAAGCTGGGCGGGATGCACACCTTTAGCTCCCCGTGGGACGGAGCGGACTTGATCCGTCCGATGGTGCGTCTCGTTCGTCATGTGCGTTCACAGGATTGAGACAGACAAAGGGTCAAGATGAAGCAGGCGGAACTGTTTCTGGAGGCCTTGGATCGCAAGGCCAGGCTGTTTGCGCCCAGTGCATGGGCGACTTTCGAAGCGAACAGGGAACTGTGCTCGTGGTTGTTGAATCCCTTGGCACGTTGGGCCGAAGCAGCCTACGGAGAGACGGTATTCGACGAGGCGGCGCGGGGGTACGCGAAGTATTGCATCGGAGTCGCACAGGCCCAGCAGGTTTACGAGCGCGCGGGCAGCTACACGCCTGAAAGCATGCCGGAAATAATGTCGGGGGTTTACGAGGATGAGGGCTATGCGGTGCCTTACATGTGGGCCGCAATTCTCATCTACGCATTCTGGCCGTCCATGGTCAATCATATCGCGATGTTTCGAGACGAGTTCTTGAGGCGCTTGCCTGGAAACGCGACTGTCCTTGAGCTGGCAGCGGGACATGGTGTCCTGAGCCTTCTGGCCGCAGAGGAGCGATCGGACATTCAGATTGAAGGTGTGGACATCAGTCCGCCCGCGGTAGCTGTGGCAAATCGTCTGCTAGCCGTCTCCGGATACGCAGGTCGTGTCAGGTTTGCGATCAAGGATGCGCTGAAAACTGACGACCCGGGCAGTGATGGAAAATACCAAGGGATTGTATCCGCCATGCTTGCCGAGCACTTGTCTGATCCGAAGCCGCTCTTCAAGGCGATTTCTCAGCAGGTCTCGCAGGAAGGGCTTGTGTTCTTCAGCACGGCCATCGAATCCGCACAGCGAGACCACGTTTTTGAATACAACCAAGAAAGCCACCCTCTGCAAATGGCCGAGGCCGCCGGCCTGCGGGTGACCCGACTTGTCTCTGATGCCAGCACTGTGCCTCTCGGCTCACGGTTTCTGCCACGCGCCACCGCCATGATTCTGCAGCGGCGTTGAAGTGGGCGCGCCGTCGCGCGTGCGTGAGGTCCCGTGTCGTAAACACTGAGCTAATCCAAAGCTTTGCTGTCCCAATTCCCCGACTTGAGTCCTGATTGTCCGCCTCCCAGTGCGGCTTACACGGAAATGTGCGTGAGACGAGTTGGGGGTGTTCACTGAGCAGGTTCGCAGGAACGGAATAATTCAGAGATGGCCACGCCTTTGATGACATTTGAGGAAGTGCGAGCGCTTCTAAAGCAGCGGTTTCCGATGATAATGGTGGATAGTGTAATCTCACTGGAACCGGGGAGGAGCATCCGAACAACCAAGAATGTGACGGGAAACGAGATCCAGTTCCTAGGCCATTTCCCCGAGCACGCCGTGATGCCAGGAACCCTGATTGTGGAGGCAATCGGCCAATCGGCTTCCATTCTTTTTTCAAAGACGACTGGAACCGGAACGCGGCCAGGAGAGTTCCTAGTGCTTGGCTCCATCAATGACATGAGGTTCCTGGTCCCGGTGGTTCCAGGGGATAGAATGGAAATCGATGTACAGGTCCTCAAATTTATTGAAGACTTCGCGTTGGTGGAAGGAGTGGCGACGGTAGATGGCACGGTGGTGGCGAGGGGTAAACTGGGTTTTGCCAGACGGAGTCTGCAAGCCCCCCACCCGGCATAACAAGTCGTTGCCTGGGCCACTGATGAAGAAGACGAGCTGGCTGCATGTTCAAACCAATTCATTCTGAATAAGGGTCCAACCCGGTCATGAAGAGAGCGCTTTCAAGGCGGATTCACAACCGGCCACTGCACCTCATGGCTGGATTCCTCCCGCGACAAGTATGAGACCTTTCCTTCGTCGTCTTCGTGGGGTGGAGATCAGGGACAGGGTGTTCATTGGGGACGATGTTTACCTAGAAAATGAATATCTGGATGGTTCGGCACCCGAAAAGTTTCTCCCGCTCATGATCACCAACGCCATCGGAAAGAGGCCACTTCCAGTTCATAGCGATGGCTGGCAGTTGGGATGCGCGCTGATACGCTCGATTACGTCGCGTAGATAGGCAAGCGGGTGTATGTGAAGCCCCTTGCAGCTGGCGGTGAGGCTGTTCAGCACTGCTGTCGTCCGCCCGCCGTTGTCGCTCCCAAGAAACATCCAATTCTTCCTGCCTAAGGCCACCCTGCGCAGGCTCCGTTCTGCGCCGTTATTGTCGATCTCCCGAGCGCCGTCGTCACAGTAGCGGACCAGCCCCTCCCAGTTCGACAAGATGCAGACGACGCCTTGGCCTTCCGGGCTCTTCGGCCAGAAAAGCAGTCCCTTCACACTCTACCCTTCGGAACTTCAGAAAGGGGAAGAACTGCTTTCGAATGATGCAGTGGGGTGCTTCTTCCGGAGACAGTATGGCAACCGTAGGGTGGTTCGCACAAAACTGAGTGCGGGGATTCAGCAGGGAACAAGGCACGATAGCAGTGACGGGTAAGGGTAGTGAATTACTCCGGTCCAGAAATCGCGGCCCCTGCCCCAGGGGGTAACGCCGGTCATTGGGCGAACCGTACGCTGGGCCTCGCCACGCTGGCGATTCTCGTTTGTACGCTCTTCCCCTATGGATTTTTCCTACGCGACACTGCAACGCGGCGCACGGCTCTCTTCTTGCTTTGGCTGGACCCCTACCCTGACGGAGTTCTGGATTTCGCCGAGAATATTCTGCTTTTCGTCCCGTTCGGATTTGGCTGGGCATGCTGGACTTGGAAGAAGGGATGGAGACGACCTTGGTCACTCGCGACGGCGCTCGTCGCTGGAGCGGGACTTTCCTGCACGGTGGAGTTCCTTCAGGTCTTCTTACCTACGCGTGATCCTTCGTGGTGGGACGTCCTGACGAATGTTATGGGGTCACTCATGGGTTATTCCTTTTTTGAGCATATGGGGAGCGAAGTCCTGGCGCATGCCTCCCGTTTGGAAGCGAAAGCGGAGCAGTTTCTTTCTACGGGGCGAATCATCGCAGCGTTTGTACTCTATGCCGCGTTGACCCTAGCGGTTTCCGCAGAGGTTCAAAGGTCCACCAACCTCAGTAACTGGCAAGCTTCCCACGCTATACTTTTGGGCCCTGGCATGAGTGGCCAGCATTCCCGGCGGGGACGCATTTTGCGATTAGAAATCACCAACAGGGCCTTCCTGCCAGGATCGGCTGAAGAATCCACCTCCGAGAAAGGGGAGCGCGCCTCCAGCGATGCTCCTGTTTCGTCTGATGGGTTGTCCAGTCCGACGGCCCGGGAGATCTTGGCGTCGCGATGGAACGATTCATCCGGAATCGCAAGATTGTCGGGCAACGAGCCGGCAAACAGTCTGCGTTTGACTGGGCAGGCGTGGCAGGGAGTACCGCTTCCAGTTTCCGCCCTGGTGCAAGGGATTCAGAAAACAGGCAAATTCACTTTGAGAATTCTCTACGCTCCTGCAGATGTGGGTGCGAACGTTTCTGGCCGGATCGTTTCGATCGTCGACGGCTCAGGACACTTCGACCTCGATCTCAACCAGCACGGAAAGACCCTGATCTTTGCGTTTCGTACGGCCCTTTTGGGAGTAGACCAGTACTGGAGCTTACACCTGGACGGGGCATCCAAGGATACTGAGCCTCGGAATATCATCTTAACGTATGACGGCTCGGATCTGGCCAGCTATGTCGATGGAAAGAAGAGCTCTCACTCCCTGCGATTAAATCCCGGCGCGAGCCTGGTCTGTCGTCTCAAGGGGGTCAACGCGTACAACGTTGGAGGGTACGCGGTCCTCTACGATCTCTTCGTGTTTGCCCCACTCGGCGTGCTCGTAGGCTTTGGCGCTCGAAGGCCCGCATCTCGAAAGCTCGCCAGCAGAATTCTGATATGCACTGGCCTCTTGCTGCCACCATGCTTGCAGGAAGGGGTCCTGTCGAGTGTCGGCGACCGTCCCTTCCAACTTGAGAATGTCATCATCGGGTTCTCCCTGATTGCTGGAGCATTCTTCCTACTGAATTCAGACTGACCAGACCAATCGCAAAATACGGGGATCCAAGCCATGCCGGCGCATGCCGCTCCCGCCGCTAGACTCCTCCGTCCCTCCTGCCCCAGTAACAACTGAAATCGAAAACAACTTTCTCGCGCAGTGCATTGGCTTGGCCAAGTGTGCCCGCCACATAGCGCCGTCGTTCAATGAATCCTACCTACCCGCATCGAGTCGGCCGATTTCACGTCGCCATTGCGGGCGCCTTTCATTATCTCCCCGGAAAAAGCCCAGACATTCGAAATCGGTTGTTGAGTGGGTCCCATCTCGGCAAGAGTGCCTGAATGCCCATTGGTTCATGACGCTGAGCGAGGCCAAAGAGATGATCGAGGCTTGGAGGCGCGAGTACAATGAGAGCCGGCCTCACACGGCGCTGGGCCATGTGCCGCCCGCAGAATTCGCCGCCGGGGACGGGGCTAGCCCCGTCCCCGGCAGATCCAAAGAAACCGGGATCCTCACCCCATGACTGGACCAAAAACGGGGGGACCTTCAAGGAGCCGAAAACTCACCTTGAGGTTGGTATAGAAAAAGGGGACCGCTCAACGGCACACGGACTAACATAGAAGGTGGTACAGCAAAACGCGGCAGGCCAACGGGCCTTCAATCTTCGAGCTTAGGGTAGGACATCGGGTGGGACATCGGCCTGCACTGCGTTAGAGTAGTCACTCTCGTTGTTATTTGAATCCACCGCAGTGGCAACGTAAAAGTAAGTCTTGTCTCCCAGAACCGTCGTGTCGTTGAAGGTCGTCACATCGATCAGGGTGGTGTACACCTTCGAATAGGGTCCCCCAGTCGCCGCCCGACGATAGATGTTGTATTTTAGATCCGGGGACGGGGGATCCCAAGCTAGGGAGACGGTATGTAAGGCTATATACGTGAAAGCTCCGGCAAGCTTGTCACTTTGTCCGTCCGGATTCGTCACCATGATGTCCACGGTGCCAGACAAATGAGCCGGCGTCTGCGTTTGAATCTGGGTTGCGCTGGCGACAGTGACCGGAGTCGCCTCAACCCCTCCAAACGCTACCGTGGCGTTCTGTTGGAAGTCCGAGCCAGTGATGGTGACCGCCGTTCCCCCTGCCGAGGGCCCGCTGGTGGGTGAAACGCTCGTGACGGTAGGTGGGGGTAGGTACGTGAAAGCGCCAGCGAGCGTAGCGGGCTTGGTGTCGGGATCGGGATTTGTGACAGTGACATCCACTTTTCCAGGGGCGTGCGCGGGTGTAACTGCCTGAATCTGCGTCGAATTTGTAAAGCTCACCGCAGTTGATTCCGTTCCCCCAAAACTGACCTTGATGCCGGTTTTGAAAGCACCCCCCTTGAGAACGATTGTGGTCCCTCCCAGGATCCGCCCCGAGGTCGGCGAGAGGGAGCTAAGCGTGAGGTTGATTGCCTGGGTCTCCCAGGCGGGTGATCTTCCACCTCCGCCGCATGAGGATAGGAGAGCTGCAACCAGAATCGACGCTAATGCCAGAGGCCATCTTTGCTGCTTCTTCATTCTTCACCTGCCGCTGGCCGCGCTTCGTCCGATGGAGCGGAGCTTAGCCACAAATTCGCATCTGCTTCCCCACGGTTCGAACTCGGCCGGCCGTGAACTGCTGAGCTAGATCCTCTGCTTACCTTAATCCTATGACCCTGTGTCCCCGGGCGTGACCCCGAACCGGACTTCTCGCCACTCCTTAATACACCAAGATTCCGAGTCAATCAACTCAAATGTCCTGGGGCGAAGGGGGGGCGGTGTTGTCGGCTTCCGACCATAAGGCCTGACCCGTGGTGGCGAGGCCCCCATTCGCCGGGTTCCGGCAACGAGCCTGCTTGGAATTCGCAGCAAGTTCCGCTGGCTCCTTCAGTAGCTTCTGGGCGGGACAGATGAGAGCGCATTCGCCGCCGGACTGTCAGGTGACGAGCCAGCAGCCATCATGCTCGGAAGCTGGTACACGGGCCCGCGGTATCCCTCTTTCTTGAACCCCTTTGAAGCTTTGTTTTCTGCTCCAGGCGCTTGGGGGAGTTCTCCAGTCGAGGCAAATTATATTCCCCACATTGCAATCAGGGCGGAGCAGGTCTGCAAGAACTGGCGTCCTGACAGGGTCCTTCAGGACAACCAGAATCCGGTTTCGACAGAAAGCGGTCCAACAGAGGACTTGGCTCGACTCACGCGAAGACCGCTTTCGATCTCTTCGGCAGAACTTTGAGCGCGACTAAGCACACCTGGGAGGAGGCCCGCCAAGCGGGCCTGCTCCGGATTCCCTGCGGGACGCGGCAAACCCTAATCTGGATGTGAAACAGGGCCTGGAGATGTGGCAATGCGTTCTCCGCCGGCCGGCTCAGAGGACTCCGGGGATAGCGCCCGACGCCTGCTGGCGCCAAGCCTTCCGCGAGTGTCGCAAGACCCCCGATATCTGCATGACCCGGTCATCACGCGATTCCCCGAGCTTCGACGCCTTCGGGCCAGTTCCGCTCTGGGCCCTCTGGCCGGCACCCAGAATCGCCGATCGTTTTGAAGTTTCGCTGGATAAGGAGCTGACCGGCGCAAGGCCACGGGCGCGACCTCAGCTTGGTCATCATAGATCTGGACCGGTTTAAGGAATTCAACGACAGGCGCGGACGCGCAACCGGGCTATGCTCTCCACAATGGTGGGAGACTTCATGAGCACATCGCGGCGTCCTTCGAATATCGCTCCTCGGATTGGCGCGGAGGAACTTGCCGTTCCCCTTCTGATGCCCCCCTTTTACGGGAGCCGAATCGCTGGCGAAGGGCATCCAGCAACGCCTCGAGGGGGCGGTCGAAGCCCCGGTACCGCAAGTTCCGGTGAGCGTCCCCTCGGGGGTCGCGTGGCCCCGCCAGAAGCGAAGGGGGCCAAAGCTCTTTCCCCCTGCGGAGGAGAAGCTTTTCAACTTCAAGCGTTCAACCGGGTCTCACTGCTGTGCGCCCCGTCTCTTTCCTCGGATTCCTTCGGAAGAATTCAAGGCGCATGCCATACTTCGCCAAGCCTGAGCTTCTCTGGACATGGAAGGGAGCCCCAGCTCTTATTGAGCGTTCGGTTGAGGCTGACCGATCTGCGCCCAGCCGAGTTGGTGATTTCAGCTTTGGGGCGGTTTCCCCCTTTTCTCTGGACGCCGGGCAGTAGCTTTTCTCGGCGGGAGCCAAGTGGTTGAGTGAAAAGATGGGCTGAGGAACTAAAGCCGCCAGCAGCACGTCAATTGACGTTCAGCTGCACCGTGGTTGAGCGGGTCAGCGTGCTTCCGTTGACGTTGGCAGTTACATCCAAAGTGAGGGAGAAGCTTCCTGGCGGCGTGCCAGAGATCTTGTTGCTAACGCTGCAAGCGCCCCACAAAGCGACTGCGAGTGCCGTCGTCACCAGGAGCCATGCGAGTCGGTGCCTTCGTCGCACGGCTAGCCGAGCGATCAAAACCGATGCACAAAGGAACAGCAGCCAGCCGGCAATCGGGGATGGGACTCTGAGGGGCCCCGAAGGCTCTTTCCGCTCACTTGGCGGCAGGGAAGATCGTGCGGTGGTCTTCACATCAACGGTGACTGTTGCCGGGCTGCTGCCGTCGAGCGTCAGGGACTGAGGTGTGACGCTGCACGAGGTCGCCTGCGGGGCACCGGTGCAGGCTGCGGAGACACCTAGGTTGAACCCGTTGAGCGGGGTGATCGTTAGCGTATATTTCGTGGCCTCGCCGGCATTAACGGTTAAGCTCGCCGGTGAAACCACCAGTGCGAAATCCGTGCCGGTACCGGTCAGGATAGCCGTATGCGGGCTTCCCGAGGCGCTGTTGGCCACCGTGAGAGTGCCCGTCTGGGCCCCTCGGAGTATCGGAGTAAATGTAGTGGGGATCGTGCAGGAAGAACCCGCCGCGACCGTTGTGCAGTCGTTAGTCTGGGAAAAGCCACTGGTCACCTCGACTTTACTGATGGTCAGGGGTGCGTTGCCTGTATTGGTCACAGTCACGGTCCGCGGGGACGAGTTAGTAGTAACCGGCTGCAGGCCAAAGGCCAGGTTACGGGGGGAGAGATAGGCCTCTGGAGCAGTACCAGAAATCGCTTGCCCCGACAGGGTGACAACGTGAGGATTGCCTGGGGCATTGTCGGATATTGCGATCGCACCGAATGTGGTTCCGGCCGTCGTCGGCCGGAAGGAGATGCTAAGCGTACAGGCCGCTCCGGCGCCGAGCGGAGAGCCGCAATCATTGGTCTGGGTAAAGTCGCCGCTGGCTGTGACCTGAGCAATGGTCAGCAGCGCGTTGCCTGTATTCGTCAGCGCCACCGTCTGAGGTCCACTTGTGGTGCCGACGGGTTGCTCCCCGAAGACCACGTCGGTGCTGGAGAGTTTCACGGCGGGGCCAACTCCCGTGCCGGAGAGTTGCACCTGGTTGGGGCTGCCGGGTGCGTTGTGTACGATGAACAAGCTCCCGGTCCGCGCCAGCGGCATGGTCGGTCGAAAGGAGACCTGAATGGCGCAGCTGCTGCCGGCAGCGACGGTGAGGCCGCAGTTGTTTGTCTGTGTGAAATCGCCGATGATGGCAAATCCGTTGATGGTCAAGGGATCCACGCCGGTGTTAGTCAAGCCTACAGTTTGCGGGGCACTGGTAGTCCCCACACCCTGGTCTGCGAATGTCAAGCTGCTCGCGGAAAGCGTCACCGCCGGGGCGATGCCGTTTCCGGTCAAGGTAATAGTATGAGGACTGCCTGAGGCGTTGTCCGTAATCGTCAGCGTCCCGGTTCTGGAGCCGCGAGCGATGGGAGCAAAACTTAAACTAACTATGCATTTGGAACCCCCCGGCACGGTGCCGAAGCAGTTGTTAGTCTGAACAAAATCACCACTGACCGTGACGCTCGCTATTGTCAAGGCAGCGCTTCCCATGTTGCGCAGCAGGACATTTTGGGAAAGGCTGATCGTGTTGACGCTTTGGTCCGGGAACGTAAGCGCAGTCGGAGCGAAATTGAGGGCCGGCTGATCGGCCGGGGCGGCCTTGACCACGAACGCGTCCACCGCCCCCGCCGTCGAGGTCTGCAAGCTTCCCGCGAGTGTGGGGAAATCGGGCGAATCCGTGAGGCCGGTCACGTAAACGTTGCCCGCGGAATCCACGGCGACGGCGCTGGCGCGCTCCTGGCCGCTTCCGCCGAGCAGGGTTGAGAACAGGAGGGTGGCACCGCCCGCATCGAGTTCCGTAACGAACGCATCCGTGGCGAGCAGGTAGCTCTGGAGGGGGTTGGCCTTGGGGAAGTTGGCAGAGCCCGTCTGACCCACAACGTAAACGTTCCCCGAGCTATCTAGGGCCATCGCCCGCGGTACATCTTGGCCGCTGCCGCCGAGGTACGTGGACCAACGCAAAGCGGATCCGCCTGCATTGATCTTGGTGATGAATCCATCAGAGCCCCCAGCATTGGCGGTTTGGTAGGGGCTTAGAACAGGGAAGTCCGTTGAGTTCGTGGTGCCGGTCACGAAAGCATCCTGTGCGCTATCCAGAACAATATCAGCCCCCGCGTCACTATCTGTGCCACCGAGGAAGGTCGAGTAGATCAGGCTCGTACCATCCGGGCTGACTTCGGTAACGAAGGCGTCTGATGAGCCAGCAATCGCCGCTTGGAGAGGATTGGTGGTCGGGAAATCAGTGGAGCTCGTCGTACCCGTCACGTAAGCTGCGCCGGCGGCATCCACGGCGATTCCAGTGCCTTGGTCGCTGGCCGAGCCGCCGAGGAGAGTGGAATAAACGAGCGTGGCTCCGTCGCCGCTGAGCTTCGTAACAAAGGCATCGCCATCGCCTCCCGGGGTCGTCTGGAAGGCGCCGGCGGAAATGGGAAAGTCAGTGGAGACGGTTTGGCCCACCAAATAGACGTTCCCAGAGCTATCGACCGCGATGGAATTGCCTAGGTCAACGTCGCTTCCGCCAAGGTAGGTTGAATACACGAGAGCGGTACCGGTGGAATCCAACTTGACAACGAACGCGTCGTTGGACCCGAGCAGAGAGGTCTGGAGCGCCCCGAGCGTAGTCGGAAAGTTAGTTGAGCCTGTCACGCCCGTGACATATGAATTACCCGCACTGTCGATGGCAATGTGCGTGGCTTGCTCGTCCCCTGAACCACCCAGGTAGGTTGAATAGACTAGAGCGCCTCCGTTGGGGTCCAGCTTCGTGACAAAGACGTCGTTGCCGCCATTGAGAGAGCTCTGGACCACCCCGACGGTTGTGGGGAAGTCACTCGAAGTCGTGGCCCCCGCCACATAAATGTTGCCCGACGCATCCACCGCCACGCTCTTTCCCTGGTCGACACCGCTGCCGCCCAAGTACGTCGAATAGGTCAGCACCGGATCGATGATCAAGGGCTTGCTCGAATCATAGGGTCCCACAGCGAATCCGACCACTGCCGCTCCGCGACTTTCGAAGCGGGCGGGGACTGTGCGCCGCACGCCACGAACTAGCTGGTAGGCTAGAGGCCTATGGACAATCACCTCGCGCTTTGTCATCCTCACACTGAGTTCGCCCGTGGACCTAACTTCCACGCCCCGCGCTCCTTCGAAGCCCATGGCAATAACCCGGGGACTAGTGCCCGGCGCGAGCTCGAAATCGTATTCCAATCGCCCTTGGTTGCCGTAATAGACCAGATTGATACCCGGGTATACGGCCCGGTAACGGACCTGGGCAAAAGCCGGGACATTGACGCGCCACCTGCGTGGGTTGTTGCCCACAAAGTAGTTGCTCCTCCCCGGCAACCTTTCCAGGCCGGAAATCTCCGGGGCTCTGTTAGACCCCACCAGCTTGACCCGCAGAACCTCGCTCTTCGACTCATCCCCTCCTGGGGCAGTGGCAGGGGATAGGTAGAGAAGGCTGGCCCCGCTTTCGGTCAAGAAGAGCACAGAAGCGTGCGTGCGCGCTAGAAACCTGACCCGCGCGTCAGCCTGACCTAGGTTTTCCTCAAAACGGAGCGGCAAGACGCTGAAAACCTGAGCCACACTCTGTCGCGGGGAAGAAGGAACGGAGTGGAACTCCGCCCAAGAGCTTCTCCTCAGGCGATACTGAATTGCCCCGATGGTTCCGGCTACCAACCCCAGGCTGGCGACCGCAATCAAGAGACAGCGAATTCTCATTGTCCAAGGACCTGTCGATTTCGGGAAGTCGGAGCTCGCGCGCACCATCGCCTCTCAGCGAAAGAGAAACTGGGCAGCAAAATAGCCTGCCCATGCTAGCCGTCGGCATACGGTTTTGTCAATGGCGTGTACTTGTCGGTGTCGTTAGCACGTGAAATGTCCGGGTGAATTAGCAAGTGATCTGTCCGCTGAGGGCGGAGTTCGGGTAAAGCATTCTGCGGGAAGGAGGCAGGATGAGGCGATACCCGGAGGACGCCTGGGAGCG